>RCUL01000020.1_pt1 | contig 197575 bp, 183 predicted proteins | sample 2167521 | NCBI WGS metagenome assembly RCUL01 (sample SAMN09932745, study PRJNA488358) | compost metagenome | feature: garden; material: soil; isolation source: compost soil in acetic acid-enriched culture | place: Germany: Experimental Botanical Garden Goettingen | collected 2016-01-27
TTGTTTCTCAACAAGTTTTAATCAACATCACCGCCGATGGATGTGCATTCTACAGCATTTCACACCCAACACAACCCCCTTTACTCAATTATTTATAAAAAAACTCCCACTTGTTTACTTATTCAGCAAAATGACGCTTTTTTACTAACATTTCTTAAAATTTGATTTAACAATGAGCAATAAAGAGCTGTTAAGATAGTTAAAAGATTATTTTTTTAATTCACCTGCTGATTATAAAGTTCCGGAACTCTTTTATATGCAACACATTCGCCACTTATGTGCTGGTCTACTCTTTGTAGGCTTTACAACATTTGCATTTGCTGAAGATGTAGCGCCTACAGCTGCCAGCGAAATAGATACCAGTGCTGATCCGCAAACAGCTCAATCTTCTTCGCTTAAAGAATTAAAGAATATTAAAGCAAAAGATTTAAAAGTAGATGCCAATGCAGCACAACCTGATAATGTAAAAGATCCGCTTCAACCTTTAAATAGACAAATTTTTGCCGTCAATGATGCTTTAGACCGTGCGATCGTTCGCCCAATTGCGGTGGAATATAAAGAAAAGATCCCTTCTCCGATTCGTGACTCTTATAGTGGCTTCCGTAAAAACCTCGGTGAACCTTGGAATGCAGTGAACCAACTTATACAAGGGCGTCCCGGCCGTGCTGCAAAAACTTTAGGTCGATTCACCATTAATACGGTAACTACTTTAGGTTTTGCAGATCCTGCTTCGCGCTTGGGTTTAGAAACTGAAGATGAAAACTTTGGTACGACTCTTGGCTATTGGGGTGTTCCATCTGGTCCATACCTAGTACTTCCTGTTTTTGGACCGAGTACTTTCCGTGATGGCTTTGGCTTGGTTGTTGATGGCTATGCGCGCCCACAACGATACATATTAGAAGATGAAGAAGGCCTGTATTGGGCTGAACAGACTTTACGTGGTATTGATGTGCGATCACAACTGATTGATATTGAGGGTGCGATTCAAGGCGACAAATATTCCTCAATTCGTGATATTTATTTACAGCGTAAAAACTTCATTATTGCTGAGAAAAAAGGCCAAGAAGCTGAAGGGATGTTTATTGATGATGTCGGTGATGATAATTCATCTAACCCTCCATCCACCAATGAATCACATCAAATGTTAGATACGGAATAACAATGTATTACAGCTCGAGTTGAATTTTTTTTCTCTAGCTGTAATTTGCTTGTTATAGTAAAGCAATAGCTTAATGCTAAGGATAAGCCATTTTTTTTATGTATTTCATTCAACCCTCTCGCCATATTCCATGTTTAGAACAGGTGCTAGACACACTGCCAAGTGTGCAAATGATTCGCATAGAAGACATTGATCTTTATGACCCGACTATTATTGCTATTGCCGATATCCAAGATTATTTAGATTATAAATGGACACTACCCACCATTGTCCTCGCCTTTGAAAATGAAGGTAGTGCTTTAGCCCAAGCATGGGAACTAGGTGCTTTAGCAGGCTGGATGTGGAATAAACTCCCCAGCAATCCTCAACAATCCTTACTCAAAATTGATGCACAATATAAGCGTAATCAAGACAGTCGAGATCTACCTTCCGCAGCAGAATTACAAAAGCGACTTTTACCAAATCCTATAGAACTCCAAAACTACACCGTTGAAACGTTTTTTCAGCCTTCTGCTTATTTGTCTGGAGACTGGTTTGACTATTGGAAAATTAGCGATAAAGAAGTGATGTTCTATTTGGCTGATGTATCTGGTCACGGGGTCACCAGCAGCTTATTAACCTCTTGGATGGCGGCTTTTCATGGTCGTGCCAAAACACCGCGCGAACTCATTAAGAAACTCAATGGCATGTTGGTTCAAGAGAATATTGAAAAGCACATCACCATGATTGCAGGGATTTTAAACCTCGAAACACATCAACTTCGTTGGTCGAGTGCAGGACATTACCCCCCCGCAATTATCTTTGAGCCAAATCAAGCTCCCAAAATATTACATACCAGCAGTTTTCCTTTGGGCCTTACTGAAGAACTGGAAGTTGAAGAGCATGAATGTGTGCTCAACCGCCATGCCCGCTTCATTATTTGTTCCGATGGCGCACTCGAACCTTTCAATGGCGGGCTAAATGATCAGTTCACACAATTGGTCTATCATTTGCAAAATCAATCCTTTGAAGCACCAGAGCATGTTGCAGACGATATTGCTATATTAAGTTTACGCCGAATGAATTAATCAAATTATCAATAACTTATTACAATATCCTATCTTCTAAGACTGTTAGATACTTGAGTAAGTATTTGCCCTATGGGATAATTTCCTATCCTTCTCTGCAAATGGCATTTATATGTCAACAGGTCATGTTGAATATGCAAGCTTGAATGGAACGCATATTTTTAAGCTTATTGGCGAAGTGCGTGCCCAATCTTGTATCAGTCTAGACAAACTTTTAAACCGTATTGAACAACAGTCAAATGTTGTTGGTGCAATCGTAGATTTAACCCAAACTACATTCATCGACAGCACTGTGTTAGGCATTTTGGCAAAGTTAGGCTTAAAGCTTAAACAGATCCATAATATCCAAGCTGTAATGTTGTCCACCAACTCTGATATCACTACCTTAGCCAACAGTATGGGGCTAGGGCAGGTTTTTGTGATTTTAAACTACTGTGGCGATCCAAACGTTTGTACCCTCGAACTGATGGAAGAACACATTACACATCGTAATATGTTAAACACCGTACTAGATGCACATAAAACTTTGATGGAACTGAATCAAAGTAATCAAAATATGTTTGAACCTTTGGTCAAACAGTTGCAAAAAGAACAAGATAGCCTCGATCAAGTGTCGCAGCAACAAAACGCATAACAACAAATTTTGTAGGCCCATTTATGACTTTACTTTCTGTTGTACAAATGAACTCTCAAAATGACATTGAAGCAAACTTCCTTGTCATTGAGTCTCTCATTCAACAAAGTAAAGTAAATGGTGCTGAACTGATTGTGTTTCCCGAAAACTTCGTTTGTTTTGCCGCAGGCAAACAACGTGAGACAGCAGCACAGTTTGAAGACATTCAAAAGCGTTTAGAAAATCTTGCTCATCAATATCAGATCTGGATCGTCGCGGGTACTCTCCCATGCCCGTTCCGTCCAGATGGTTCCGTTATTGAGGATGGTCGTGTTCGTACAGTCAGTCTTTGCATTAGCCCTGAACGTACTGAAGCACGTTATGACAAAATTCATTTGTTTGACGTACAAGTTGGCGATGCTGTGGGTGGCTACCAAGAATCGAAGTTTTTTGAACCTGGTACAGATGTCGTTGTGGCAAAAACGTCTTTTGGTAATATTGGCTTGATGGTTTGCTATGACTTACGCTTTCCTGAACTGGCTTTAACTTTACGCGCGCGCGGTGCAAATATTTTGACTGCACCTGCTGCATTTACCTACACCACAGGGCAAATGCACTGGCAGTTATTATTACAAGCCCGTGCGATGGACAGTCAATGTCAGGTTTTAGGCGCCGCACAACAAGGCTGGCATGGTGAAAAGAGACAAACTTGGGGACATGCAGCGGCAACCAATAGCCGTGGTCAAGTTTTGGATTTGATTCTTAACCCGGGCGCACAGTTGATTACGGTTCCTTTTGACTTGGCAGAACAAGCTCAAATTCGTGAAAGTATGCCGTTGATGCAACATCGGAAATTAGTACAGTTTTAATCAAGCCGTGATCTTTTAAGACAACTTCATTCTCTGCACAAAACCTCATGATGATTCGCTGCTGCTCTTTCATTGAGTAGCTTTAGCACATTAAATGCATGAATCTATCCCCCTTTTTTAAATTGATAAAGTTTCCGTGCTTTCAGTTCTTGTTCACATCAACAAGCCCGATTGAGATTTTTTTAAAAAAACAATAATAGGCATTCATATCATTGATTTTTAATAAAATAAACTCTCCACTTAATCGCAAGCATTCTCTGTAGAAATTTACAAAAACACTGCTTATTCTTTCTGCAATTTAGGACAGGATAAGGACTCAAATACAATATTCATGGAATCACAATGTCTTTAGAAAAAGTAGTTTATACGGCACATGCTAAAGCGACAGGTGGCCGTGACGGTCGCGCAACCTCTTCTGATGGAATTTTAGATGTAAAACTTACCGTTCCTAAAGAAATGGGCGGCGCAGGTGGTGGAACGAACCCTGAACAACTTTTTGCCGCAGGTTATTCTGCATGTTTTCTAGGTGCAATGAAGTTTGTTGCTAACCGTGACCAGTTAAAAATTACACCTGATGTTTATATCGAAGGTGATGTTGGGATTGGCCCTATTCCAACAGGTTTTGGTATTCAAGTGACCTTGAACATTCACTTAGAAGGTTTAGAGCAAGCAGAAGCCCAAAAATTAGTGGATGCAGCACATATCGTTTGCCCTTATTCAAATGCAACGCGTGGCAATATTGATGTGACATTGAATGTAATTGTTTAAGTCATCTCTTCTATCCCAAAGTCATAGCTTTGGGATAGAGATTTTATAACTTACAAGGGTTTAGAAATATCTTTTTAAATTTCTTTTGATCATCGATTTCATCTGCCAGCAAAATCAAATTTCCTTTTTGATCAAAATAAGAAGTGCCTTGGAACACAGTATATTGGGCAATATCAAAAATAGGGACATTTTGAAAAATAGGGTGCTGAGTACTGATCAAAATATGTCTTTTTTTCGAATTTAATTGGCGAGCTGTGATTCTATTGTGTTCAGAATCAGTTTCAATTAAACAATTATTTTTCGTATCAATAGCGATAAATTCTTGAGTCGCATCATCTTCTTGTTTATTTCTCGATAGAAAACTATGAGCCTGACATGGGCTACCACATGACATTTGAACATGATAATAATTTTGATTTAAACGCTCAATGTTTGGTGATTTCATACCGCCATAAACTTTTTCTTTCTTGCCATTGGTGTTTCTAATGACATCACAAGACCACTCCATTTCATCATTGCATTGTTTATAAACATTAAAAGTTTCATCTTTTGCAAAACTGAGTGGAGTAAAAAATACCATACCACTCAACACACCAAACAAGGCTAAGGATTTATTCATCATTATAAAGTTCTTTATTTTCATTCTAAAAGTAAAACGAAATCTGTTATGAAACACATCAGGTAATTTCAGGATAATACAACTACACACATAATCCGTATCCACTACTCGATATTCTATTATTCAGCAGCGTCATTGGTCACACGCAATACTTCTTCCAGTGTGGTTTTCCCCGCCAATACTTTACGCAAACCATCATCACGAATAGAACCTGAGTGTTGTCTTGCATAACTTTCTAGCTCAAACTCAGCTGCATTGCCATGAACTAAACGGCGCATCTGATCGTCCACAGCGACAATTTCATAAATTGCCGTCCGCCCCGTAAAACCCGTATGTGAACAACGTTCACAGCCATTCGGTTGAGGTAACTGAAGTTCTGATTTTGGGTTCAAATGCTGAAACAGTTGTGTTTCAAAAGTATCGGCATCATGCCAAATGGAACAATGGCTACATAAGGTTCGCACTAAACGCTGTGCAATCACACCAATCAAAGAACTCGACAGTAAAAATGGTTCAATGCCCATGTCTTTTAAACGAGTGACCGCACCAATGGCCGTATTGGTATGCAGTGTAGATAAAACCAAATGCCCTGTGAGCGATGCTTGTACCGCAATTTCAGCCGTTTCCAAGTCACGTATTTCACCCACCATTACTACATCAGGGTCTTGACGTAGCATGGCCTTTAAGGCTCTCGCAAAAGTCATATCGACTTTGGTGTTGACTTGCGTCTGTCCAATCCCTTCCAGTTGATATTCAATCGGGTCTTCGGCGGTCAAAATATTTTTCGAACCATCATTAAGGTCTGAAAGCGCCGCATAAAGCGTTGTGGTTTTACCCGAACCTGTCGGCCCTGTGACCAAAATAATTCCGTATGGTCGATGCACCAATTGGGTTAAACGCTCATAGTCAGGTTTCAATAAGCCCAAATGGGTCATGTTCAAACGACCAGCTTGTTTATCTAATAAACGCATCACCACACGCTCGCCATGTGATGATGGCAACGTCGATACACGCACATCGACTTCACGCCCAGCTAAACGCAGCGAAATACGTCCGTCTTGCGGAATTCGTTTTTCTGCAATATCCAATTTGGCCATGACTTTAATACGAGACACTAACAGCGGTGCTAGTTCACGGCGTGGCTGCACAATTTCACGTAATTGCCCATCGACACGTAAACGCACTGATAGTTTCTTTTCAAAGGCTTCAATATGAATATCGGATGCACCAACACGAATGGCTTCAGACAATAAAGCATTAATCAAACGAACAATTGGGGCATCATCTTCTTGATCCATCAGATCTTCAGCTTCAGGCACTTGGTCAGCTAAACTGAGTAAATCGGGATGATCTTCTAAACCTGCGGCCACTTGTTGTGATTCGCCACTGTCCCCTGCATAGCTACTGCTTAAAAGCTGGTGAAATTCTTCATCACTACACAGTTGATGTTGTGCCACCACACCTAAAAAACGACGTGCCTCTTGCAAAGCCAACAACGGCGTACTTTCACGGCGTACAATAAAGGCTTGATCGCCTTCGTAACGCAACAGCACGCCATGGCGCTTCGCAAAACTATAGGGAATTTGTAATTGTTTAAGCACTTGCATCTTAAAATTATAATAATGATGAAAAATATTATTTTGAGTGTACTCTAAGCATATGACAGCGTGAAGTCTGTTTTTCACTGATTTGCAATATAAGGAAATGTGCTGTTGCCTAATATGAATGAACTGTTTGAATCGGATAGCCCCAATTTAAAATGGTGGGGGGAATACAACTTCGAGTTGAATCAAGCCCGTGCGTGGCAGTTCGGCTCATTACTTTTTCGCCTCACCCGCGGTCTACAAGAGTGGCGTTTAGAGTTCCATCGCCCTCAAGTTCAGTATGACTATGAGCAAAAATGGCATGCGATAGAAGACCCACATTTCGCCTTTCCACAACCCGTTGAAATTAAACGCTACATGTTTAAAAACACCCACCATACGATTCAACTGATGCCACGTTTGGCCGATCGTTCAGTGGTGATTAAACCTGTCGATCCGATTTATATTCCAGCGGGTCAGCGTGGGACGTTGTATATCAGCACCCCGTTATGGATTTCGGGTTTTATCGAAGGTCAGCGCGATCCCCTATTTGATATTCCTGTGATTTTACCCAAAGAAACGTGGTTTGGGCCAAACCACCGTACAGGTGAAATTGCCTACGCTACGGCTGTCGATGGTCGAACTGAATTGCATCAACTCAAACCACGTGCATTTCGTGCAGTGACGCCCATTGAGTTCCACAACACCAGCCATTTACAACTGCGCTTTGACCGCATGAACGTGCCTGTTTCAGCCCTACCTTTATTTTATAGTGAAAGTACGGGACGACTTTGGACATCACAAATTAAAGTCTTGCATGAAGGTGCTGATCGACCACCGCGAATTCGTATCGAAAACCGTACGCCTCCGCATGCAGGCAAAGTGATTTATGTGCATCCGCCACGCTCTTCGGCGAGTGCGTTATTTAATATGTTTGATTCATTCTTCTAAGGGGAACATATGCCAAACTCAAATATTCCCCAAGAAATTACCAGTAGCCTAAAAGGCATTTTCACCAACATCAATACAGAACGATTAACAGAAATCTTAATCGCCTTAGTGCTGTGTTTTGTTGGTTTTCTCTTGGCACGCTTGGTTTCAAATACCTTTATCCGAACCATTGGCACCAAGTTTAACGCCCACCAACGGCTGGTCTGGCGACGCGGTATTTTTTACTTTATTTTCCTAATTTTTGTGATGGCCAGCCTCAAAGAAGCTGGTTTTAAACTCAGTGTTTTTTTAGGCGCAGCTGGTATTTTGACGGTTGCTTTGGGTTTTGCCTCACAAACCTCTGCATCCAACTTAATCAGTGGATTGTTCCTGATTGGTGAAGGTTCTTTTGAAATTGGTGACACCATTTCAATTACCCTTATTCGCGGCCATACCATTGAAGGTGAAGTCATTTCAATCGACCTTCTTTCAGTTAAGTTACTCACTCAAGACAACATTTATGTGCGACTGCCGAATGAACAACTGATTCGAGCGCCTGTTCATAACCTCTCTAAGTTTCCAATACGGCGTATTCCAATCACCCTAGCCATTAACTTTCATGAGAACATCATTAAAGTACGTGAAGTGCTGATTGATGTCGCCAATAAATATCCTTTGGTGCTGGCCGACCCTAAACCTGCCGTCACCGTCACCGCCTTTCGCGAATCTTCGATTGAGTTACTGTTTGCCGTGTGGTGTCAGCAAGAACACTTTTTGCAAGTGCGTGATGAAATGCAGGAACGTATTCGCAATGGTTTCTTAGATAACCAAATCGAAATTCCTGTGCCGAAAATGGGCTTTGTCGATCATCCGCTTTCGCGTCCTTTATCCAATGAAGAAATTGATCAATATGCCAATGCACAAGCCTTGAAACGAGAACCGAACATCAAATAAATCGTCTCAGTTCCTTATACAAATCCAGACATAAGGAGCTGAACTTGTTTAATTGGTCTTTTCCTCAAGTTCAGGCATCGGCGCAATATACGCAATCACCAACATCACCAAACCCGCTCCTAAAAATGAAATCACGCGGGTGAGTGTCCCTATATGAGATAAGTCAAACAAGACTAATTTCAATGTCACCAGTACCAAAATACAGCCACCAAAAATCCAAAGTGAGCGCAAATTACGCTTGGTTGCTGTCAGCATGCAAATGAACGCCAAACTGACCCAAAGCAAAGTAAAGCTCAGTTGCACCAAAGCATTTTCCCACATTTCCCAGTCATTATAGGGTGTTAGGAAGTAGACATGCAGCGCACGTAGCACCACATAACTACTGAGCCAAAGTAGGCTCGACATCATCAAAATGACACCCAGGCTTTTCTCCAAACCCTCTTTCATTTGCAAATTCAGCATCCAAATAAAACCTGTCAGCATCGCAATACTAACTAAGTCGAATGGATTGAAAATGGGTAACCAATACCCTGCAAAAGCTTGTTGGCTAAAGATCTGAGAACAGACGATCCAAAACAACATAAGCACTAAGGAATTGCGGGCCTGCCAAAACTTTCTCCATCGCGTTTGAATCGGTTTCACATAACACCATGCAGCAAAGGCCAGTGGTAAAATAACCATGCTCAGATACGGCATACTTGGAATGAGAGTTAAGCTAGTGAGCGCCAAACTTAGTAAAGCCCCAAAACTCACCCACTCCTGCTCCTCCTCTACCCCCTGTAACGGGCGCAACCACAGCAACGTGAGTAATCCGCTCGTTAAAGCAAACAATAGCCGGTCTAAACCAGACGACCACATAATGACGCCATCATGGCTCAAGCCCACCAAGAAAATAAAGGCAACTGCATACAGCGGAATCAGTCCAATCCATTTGGGTAATAACCATGCCCAACTGGCTTTACGGTAGAGCAACCATTCATTCAATACCGTATATAAAAGCACGATGATCAGCAGCGCCATCGTCACCTGACTTTTACTGTCGATTTCATCCAAAAGTAAAATAAACAACATGCTGGTTGCTGAAAGTAGTTGTAAGCAAAAAAAGGCAATGGTGGCAAAAGACAACTGTTGTCTAAAGCGCTCTACACTGTTGGCAACGGTAACCACAGCAAAATAACTCAGACATAGCGCCCAATAGACTTCCGTTGGAAAACGATTGAGCTCCACCACATAGTACAGACTTGAGAACCCAGCCACGGCCAACAAACCCATCGCCAAATAACGACTCAAGCCGGAATTTCGATATAAGGCATACATAAAGATCAGTGCACCCTCAACACTCCACCCCACCACACCCCATTGATCAGGCAGTAAAATAGGGGGAATCAGCGCCAAGAAGACCAAGGTCAAACTGAGATAACTTTGCGCAATCAGATCAATACTATGGGTTCTTTTTAGCAGTTGATAAAGCATAGCATAGAGCGCTGCGAAGCCTAGACTAAAGCCTGCCTGCCAAGTCGTTTCTTCAAAATACATCACATACAAAAAAGCAAAAGCAACAATGGGTGTAGCAAAAATCAAAGCCACATCCAAGATCGGTTTCAACTTAAACTGAGTTAAATCCTCACGCGCCAACAGTTGACTATAACGAAAACTCAACCAAATAAAGACCGCACTATGTGCCAAAACCAACACGGCCAGCATGTCTCGCTCAGGCGCTTTACCCTGATAAAAGGCATAAGCGCCGCCTACGACCACCGTCATTAAAAAAGCAATTTGGTTGAGGACTTTCCACGGCCTGAACGTGCTTAAAACCGCGACCGCAATATTGATGACCAAATAATAGGCCACCAGCTCTATCGCAGTGGCATTCCGTACAGGCAAAGTAAAAGGTGCCAAATAAGCAATGATCAGCGCCATCAACGCCAGCTCAATCGACTGCTGTTTTAAACTGAGCCAAAGTGTAAGCGCCATCACCACCACAAAGCACAGGCTTGCAATCGCTAAACTTGCAATCACACCGTTGTAGTAAGCAAAAAACAAAGTCAAAAATAAGCCTGACAGTCCAAGTGCTTCCAAAGCCAAAGCAAAACTACGGTTCTTTTGTAGGAGCGCATAACCAAAGACCACAACGCCCACACTTACTGCAGCAACGAGACTCAGTTTAACAACAAGACTCAACTGCCAATGTTCGGTGGCAAAGCGTAATAATAAAATAAGCCCAATCAGCAGTATCACAATCGCAACTTTTAAGACAGGATTGCCCTGCCAAAGCCAGCGTTTCACTTGCTCACTGAGACTTAAATCATCTGTGTTGTTTAGAGTAGTGGGTAAAGAGGGAGCGTTTTCAGATTCTGGGGATCGGTCAGATATCACCTGATATGGCTGTGCTTGCACGGATAATAATAGATATTCTAGGCGACGCAACCAGCGAAAGAAAAAGAACAGCCAGCCACTGATCCCCAATCCAATGAGTCCGCCCCATTGCCCCACCATGCCGACTAAAATGACAAAAGCAGCAAGGTAAAGCGGGACTTTTGACGTTGGCTGAAAAGCAATACCCCGTTGTTCAGCCAACCTCGCACTGGGGTGTTCAATGCTATCGACATAGTGCATAACACTCATGATCAAAGCGATTCCACACAATGCACTCAACAGCGGCACGGCCAAAAACCATGCTGCAATAGCAATAATCGTCAGCCCCATTAACCACATCATGCGAATTTCACGCTGTCCAGTTTGCATCCGTTCTCAATCTCTTTTTCTCATCTTCAAATAATACATCAGCTTGTAGTACATCTTTAAGCGCATAACCGTAACCATCTATGCCAATCGGTACATCAATACACTTTGTTCTGCGTCAAAATCACGTACAATAAACGGGTTATTTGGATAAGGAATCTTGCAATGCCACCATTTGTCTTGGTCGATGGCTCATACTTTTTATTTCGTGCTTTTCATGCTTTGCCACCGCTCACCACGTCAACTGGCTTACATACCAATGCAATTCGTGGGGCAATTTCTGCCATCCAAAAACTGATGCGTCGTACCCAGCCAACACATATGGCAGTCATTTTTGATACACCAGAACCAACTTTTCGTCATGTGCTATCGCCGATTTATAAAGGTGACCGCCCAAGTATGCCTGAGGAGTTATCAGAGCAAATTCCATATTTGCATGCCTTAATTCGTGCTTTGGGTATCCCCTTGTACATGCTCCCAGGTGCCGAAGCCGATGACATCATCGGGACATTGGCCAAACGTGCGGAAGCCGCGGGACAGCAAGTGCTGATTTCCACAGGCGATAAAGACATGGCACAGTTGGTGACCGATAAAGTCACCTTAGAAGACAGCTTTAAAGACAAGCCGATGGATGTAAATGGCGTATTTGAAAAGTTTGGAGTGTGGCCCAACCAAATTATTGATTATCTGACCTTAATGGGCGATGCCTCTGACGGCATTATGGGTGTTCCAGGTGTTGGCGCCAAAACTGCGGCAAAACTGTTAACAGAATACGGCTCGATTGGTGGCATCTTAGAAAATGTCGATAAAATTAAAGGCAAAGTCGGTCAAAACATCAAAGAACATGCCGATGGCATTGCACTCGATCACCAACTGGCAAGTATTGTCTGTGACTTAGAGACTGGACTGACCTTTGACGATCTGAAACTCCAAGATCCGAATACCGAAGCCTTGCGTTCACTGTATACCGAGCTTGAATTCCGTCAGCAGTTACAATCGCTCGATCATCCAAACAATCCGAATAGTGCAACCTACAAACAAGCGACGCAACACATTGCTAAATCAGCACAATCTGAAACCGTCATCAATACAGAAGATCAGGCTATCCAAAGCAGCGTCGATGACCAACTGGGGCAAGCGAATTACCATACTGTGCTCAGTGCAGAACAGTGGACTCAATTATTCAAACGTTTAAGTACAGAAAAACGTTTTGCCTTTGATACTGAAACCACCAGTTTAGACTATCGTGTAGCGCAAATTGTTGGTTTCTCAGTTGCGTTTGATGCGCAAGATGCATATTACGTTCCACTTGCGCATGATTATGAAAATGCACCTGCGCAGCTAGATCGTGAACAGATCTTGGCACAAATCAAGCCTATTTTAGAAGATGAGTCGGTTCAGAAAATCGGTCATCATTTGAAATATGATGCGCATGTCTTAGAAAATCATGGCATAGAGCTAAAAGGCTGGTATTTCGATACCATGTTGGCATCTTATGTACTCAATGCTGTGGCGACTCGTCACGGGATGGATGACGTTTCGCGTCTCTACCTCAGCCACTTAACCACGACCTTTGAACAGGTGGCAGGTAAAGGTGCAAAACAGAAAACCTTTAACCAAATTGAGATCGAAACCGCCGCGCACTATGCTGCGGAAGATGCCCATGTGACCTATCGCCTGTTTGAAGTGCTCGATGCCAAATTACAAAAGCATCCCGAACTGGTCAATATTTTGCACAATGTCGAAATGCCAGTTGCTCGTGTCCTGACCATCATGGAAGAAAACGGCATTGAATTGGATCTGGGCTTCCTTGATCAACTCGGTGTTGAGTTTGCCAATACCATGGCCAATCTTGAAAGCCAAATTACCGAACTGGCAGGACAAAGTTTCAATGTCAGCTCGCCGAAGCAAGTCGGTGAACTTTTGTTTGATAAACTCGGACTTAAGGGCGGTAAAAAAACCGCAACAGGTCAGTACAGTACCTCTGAGAGCGTTTTAGAAAAAATTGACCACCCAATTACCGAGCTAATTTTGGACTATCGTGGGTTATCCAAACTAAAAAGCACTTATACCGATGGCTTATTAAAACAAGCCAACAGTGATACCCATCGTGTGCATACTAGTTACCACCAAGCACTGACTGCAACAGGCCGCCTTTCTTCGACCGATCCCAACTTACAAAACATTCCTGTACGTGAGGAAATTGGCCGTCAAATTCGTAAAGCCTTTATTGCACCACAAGGTCGCGTATTATTGGCAGCCGATTATTCACAAATTGAACTGCGTTTAATGGCTCATTTCTCACAAGATGAAGCCTTGGTCGATGCTTTTAATCATGGGCAAGATGTACACCGTCGTACAGCGGCTGAAGTCTTAGGTGTCGCACTTGAAGATGTTACTTCAGACCAACGTCGTCAGGCCAAAGCAGTCAACTTCGGTCTACTCTACGGCATGTCTGAGTTTGGCTTAACCCGTCAACTCGGTTTTAGCCGTGAAGAATCGCGTGGCTATATTGCGAAATACTTCCAACGTTATCCGGGCGTGCTCGACTATATGGAACGTACCCGCCAAATTGCACGTGAACAAGGTTTTGTCGAAACCATTTTAGGCCGTCGCTTGTATACGCCCGATATTATGGCAAGCAATAAAATGATCAAACAAGCGGCTGAACGTGCCGCAATTAATGCACCGCTGCAAGGTTCTGCTGCGGACATTATTAAAATGGCGATGATTGCAGTTGATCAAATGCTGCCTAAAGATCAAGCCAAAATGCTACTACAAGTACACGATGAATTGGTTTTTGAAGTCGATGAAAGTATTGCAGATGAATTGGCTCCAAAACTGGCAAACGTGATGCAATCCGTCTTGCAAATTTCTGTGCCACTGTTGGTTGAAGTCGGCAAAGGTCGAAACTGGGATGAAGCCCACTAAAACATTTGCACCTTCCTCCTTCTAGGAGGAAGGCTGGGATGGAGGTCATTTGCCTCCTAGAAGAAATATCAACATCTTCACCTAAAAGTTTCAACCACAAAAAAGGACTCGCAATCGAGTCCTTTTTTATTCACTACAATCTTATAAACCAGTGAGCAGGACAATCGCCACTTCATTCATAATCATTTCAGCAATATACAGCGCCAAGAACGCCACGATTGGAGAAAGATCAATCATCCCCATATTGGGCAATAAACGGCGAAACGGTGCCAATAATGGTTCTGCAAGTTCTTGAATCACTTCGATATAAGGCGAGCGTGACTGCGTAAACATCACGACCCAACTTAAAATAATCGTTGCAAAAATCAGGTAACGACAGAAACGAATCAAGTCCTGAATCATGGTCACAAAAGTTAAAATGACCAAATGCACAGGACTATTCGGCATCGCTCCAGAGAGATACATGACGCCAAAAATTTTCAGTAAGTACAATAAAACCAAAAGCACTAAAGCCGCTAAGTTAACGCGGCCTTTCGCTACATTTGGAAAAATACGACCAAACATATCCACAATTTTTGTGGCTTTTACGGTCGACATCACCACTGGGTTATAAAAGTTAACCGCTGCCAACTGCATGAGAAAGCGGAAGAACACCAGTAAAATTGCAACGTTAATAATGATGCCAAAAATTAGCGCAGAGTTTGCACCCATACTTGAACTTTCCTAAATAAAACGATTATTTGCTACTTTCACTCAGCTCTTGAGCAAGTTCCTGACTGCGCTTTTGAGCAGCAGCCAATGCAGCTTGGATATTTTGTGAAATTTGTGCACGATCAAACACTTCAAGTGCCGCTTGGGTTGTACCATTCGGTGAAGTGACATTTTTACGCAATTCAGCTGGTGTATTTGAGCTCGTGATTGCCATTTGTGCCGCACCCAATGCAGTTTGCAACGTCAACGCCGTTGCTACTTTTTCATCTAGACCGAGGTTTTTACCTGCACGGATCATGCTTTCCATCATATAGAAAAAATACGCAGGACCTGAACCAGACACCGCAGTCACAGCATCAATTTGCGCTTCCTCACCTACCCACAAGGTCAAGCCTGTTGCAGCAAGTACTTGGCTCGCCAAATCACGGTCTTCTTTATCTACAGCCTCAGTGGCATATAAACCATGCGCACCTGTTTGTACTAAAGCAGGCGTATTTGGCATCACACGCACAATACGATTACTGCCAGCTAATGCAGCAATCGTGGCAATTTCAGCACCTGCAACAATCGAAATAATCAACTTACCGTCAAATAAACCGTTTAATGGCTTTAAAACATTGGCTAAAACTTGAGGTTTAACCGCTAAGACCACGACATCAGCTTCACGAATAGCAGATGCGTTATCCTCAGTCACCACCAAGTCTTTTTCAGCCAATAAATGACGAACTTGTTCAACAGGATCAGAAACCGTAATGCGAGTTGAAGGTAAACCACGTGAAATCAAGCCACCAATGAGGGCTTGAGCCATGTTACCACCGCCGATAAAACAAATATTACGATTCAACACTGCGCTCATGATTATTTCTCTATCCTGAATTTTTTAACTAAGCGATTAAATTTGGTTGCCATCCACCCGCTTCACAATAAGCCGACTCGACCAACCAAAATCCTTTAGGCGTAAAAACACCAAGCATAACATTATCTATGCTTAATATTTGTATTGTATGACGTTGCCACGGAAAAATTTGTGCGCTCTGAATGGCTTTTTTCAACGGCCAAGCCCCAACACGTCCATACAAATGCAATTTTTCCCCACCTAAGCGCGGTTTTATCTGTAAAGGCTGCTCTAATAATGCAGAAGACAGTCCATATTTTTGTGTTTCAATGTGATATTGCCCTGAAGCCAATACATAAGCTTGATCTAAACTAAAACGCTGCTCAATTGGCTCAATCTTCTGACATTGTTCCACCAAATACTCTGCTTTACTGACACGAAAGAGCTGTTGTTGATAGCGTACATAATAATATTGGTTCCAATGCAATGCGGCTTGGGCATCAACTTTGGATTCAATCACTTCATCAAACAAGCGTTGCACCATATCAAAAGCTGGACGATATAAATCCTCACCTTTCATCCAAGCTGACAGTAACTGTCGCTGTCTCGGTGCAGATAACTGACGAAATGGGGTTAAATTTAAAACCGAAGCATTCCCGCAACTGGCCCAATCTTGCGCCAACACATCGGCTAAAATCGTTTCGGCATCCTGCATCAAATAACTGGTACGTGCCAAAGCTTGCTGCATTTTAGGAAAACGTTGTTCTAAGATTGGCCACAATTCAGCTCGGCACCATGCCCGATCATAACTGGTATCAAAATTGGTTTGGTCTTGAATATTTCTCAGCTGCATCTCAGCAGCCCACAGCTCAATTTGCTGTCTGGACAAAGCCAATAGAGGGCGCCAAATTGTAAATTGCTCTCGTATGTCGATGCTCTGCATGGCAGCAAGTCCATGAATCCCCGCACCAGAGAGTAATCGGAGTAAAACGGTTTCGGCTTGATCTTGTTGATGATGGGCGAGAACTAAAATTTCATTGCCAAGAAGATGCTTCTGAAAGGCCGCATAACGTGCACTACGCGCTTGGCTTTCTACATTGCCTGTATCAACATCCACCGCTTGAATCACACATGGGACATCTAAGACATAGCATTGTTCTTGAACAAAGCTACCCCACTGCGGACTAACATCCTGCAATTGATGATCAATATAGATGGCGCGAATGCGCTTGGGAAATAAATGAGACATCAAATGGAGTAGCAGCATGGAATCCATGCCACCACTACATCCGATTAAAAAATGAGGCTGTTCAGGCGTATCCTGAAACTCAGTTAAGACACTAGCCCTAAATTGTCGCTGCCAAACTTCATTAAACGTTGGTAACGTGCTTCGCATCGTTCATTCGCATCCATTGGTTGCAACTCAGCCAATGCATCTTTTAAAACGGTTTTTAAAGCATGCATGACTTGTTCTGGGTTGAGATGAGCGCCTTCACCTTCATCGACCACATATTCAACAATACCAATTTTCTGTAATTTTTCAGCAGTCAATGCCAAAGCTTCGCTGGCTTGCTCTGCTTTTTCAGCTGTTTTCCATAAAATAGATGCACAGCCTTCAGGTGAAATGACTGAATAAATACTATGGGATAACATCACCACACGGTCAGCCACACCAATACCCAGTGCGCCGCCTGAACCGCCTTCACCGAGTACAGTTGCAATTACAGGCACTTTCAAGCTTGAAAGTTGTGCCAAAGACGTTGCAATTGCTTCAGCCTGACCACGTTCTTCTGCACCCACACCTGGATATGCACCCATGGTGTCAATAAAGGTAAAGACGGGTAGATTAAAACGTTCAGCCATATCGAGTAAACGTTGTGATTTACGGTAACCTTCTGGGTTACTCATACCAAAGTTATGTTGTAACTTTTCACGCGTACTGCGACCACGGTGTTGACCCACAATCATGACTGGCTGACCATCAAAGCGAGCTAATCCACCGATCATTGCACCATCATCACCAAATAAGCGATCACCATGCAAAGCATCAAATTCGGTAAAAATTTCACTCACATAATCTAAAAATTGCGGACGCTCAGGATGACGTGCAATTTGAACCGTCGTCCATGCTTTGGATTGCGCAGCTTTATTCTTCATAGCTCAACCATAAATCCCTAATTGACCAATTTATTCATCGACAAATTGTTCTGATTGGATATCCAGCTCAACATCCCAATGCTTAAATTGCGCTTGCTCATCATGCAAGTCTGCAACCAGCAAAGGCCATTGCGCGGCATTACCAGAAACACTCAGTTGCCATTGTTGCGCATTGCCTACTGTTAATTCAATGGCAGGAAGCATCTGATCGCTACGACTATGATTCAGTAAAACAGCTAGGCGAAGTAGCAAACATAGATAGACTAATTTGTTGCCGCCGACTTTCATCACATCGACACGCGCGTCACTACGCAGCTTACGACGGTGATGGGCCACCAAATGTGATAGATGGTTTTGATCAATTTGCGAGAATCCCGCAATGTCAGAATGTTGCAATAAATATGCACCATGACGATGGTAGCCCGCATGACTAATCGCTAAACCAATTTCATGCAGATAAGCTGCACGACGCAGTAAATCACTGTCTTCTGTGGTTAATTTTAGTGAATCCGCCACACCGTCAAACAAATGCTGAGCCATGTTCACGACCCGTTCAGCTTGTTTTGGATCGGCGTTATAACGGCCCATTAACGCTTGTACAGAACGATCTCGAATATCTTCATGTTGAAAACGTCCCAGCAAGTCATACATCACCCCTTCGCGTAGGGCACCATCTGAATACACCAGTTTATCTAGTTCGAGTACATCAAAAATGGCATACAAAATAGCGATTCCGGCTGGCAAAACTGCTCGACGGTCTTCTTTTAGTCCATCAAATTCCATCTCAGCGACGTGTTTATATTTGAGCAATTTTTCTTTGAGCTTATCTAAACCGTCACGGGTGAGTTCTTCTTTTTCATTACTCCAGCCCATATTCACGGTAATTTGACGACAAGCTTTGATGGTTCCACTCGAACCGACCACCGTATCCCAACCCGCTTCTTTATAGGTATTGGCAATACCTGACAGCTCTTTACGTGCTGCAACTACAGCTTTATCAAAACTTTTTTGGTTAATTTCACCGTCGACAAAGAAAGCTTTAGTAAACGCTACACAGCCCATTTGTAAAGATTCGGTATGAATGGGTTCAAATTCTTCACCAATAATCAGCTCTGTTGAACCACCACCGATATCAATCACAAGGCGGCGCCCACTGTTTACCATGGTATGAGATACGCCCAAATAAATCAGACGAGCCTCTTCGCGACCTGCAATAATTTCGATGTGCTTCGGCAAAATTTCTGCCGCTTTTTGAATAAATTCATGTCCATTTTTGGCTTGGCGTAGCGCATTGGTCGCCACAATTCTTAAACGATTCGGCTGAACCGAACCTAAGCGTCCGACAAAGCGAGATAAACAGGCCAAACCACGTTGCTGTGCGGCTTCTGTTAAATTTTTATTTTCATCTAGACCCGCTGCTAACTGTACTTTTTCTGACATTGACGCAACTTTTTTCACTTCGCCATGGTCCACTCGCGCAATCGCTAAGTGGAAGCTGTTCGACCCCATATCGATGGCAGCAAGTAACTCTTCATCAATCAAAAAATCAGACATGATTTAATATAAACCTATACAGAATTGTGCTTAGATTAATTCACCTCCATGCAATTTAAAAGCCATTTGTGGTCAGAAATTGATGAGCTTTTAAAATTTCGGCATATATGACAATTGTGTTACACGATCAGTAACATCGTGAGCTTCAATTAGACAAATTCAAACTAAAGGTTGAAAATTTAGTAATCCATCTACTCAGTGATAGCAGGCTATGACATACTATTAGCCATAAAACTATCCAAAAATTGAAACTGGAGCTATCCATGTCTGGCAATATCGTAAATACAACTGATACAAACTTCGACGCTGATGTACTTCAATCAGACGTTCCTGTGCTTGTTGACTTCTGGGCAGGCTGGTGTGCGCCATGTAAAGCAATTGCACCTGTATTAGAAGTATTGGCGAACGAATACGAAGGTAAAGTGAAAATTGTTAAAGTTGACGTGACTTCTTGCGAAGCAACGGCTGTGAACTATAACATTCGTAACATTCCTGCATTACTCATGTTCAAAAATGGTGAAGTTGTTGCTCAACAAGTGGGCGCTGCACCAAAATCGAAATTGACTGCTTTCATTGAAGAAAACATTTAAGCATCCGTTTAGATTGAAAATGAAATACGCTGTCTAAACAACAGCGTATTTTTTTCGGCTATAAATTGACAAGTCTGACTTTCTCTCTTATATTGCATGATCAAGAGATAAAGGATTATTCAATCCTGTCATTTTCTTAAAAGACACAACACATAAGATCGCCGCTCGGCAATACAAATTGTTTTGACACGTTTCTCTTCAAACAATGAATCAGTCCTCTGAATTGTTATAGTTCAAATACAATTGCGTTACTTCATTGCATGTCTGCGGCTAAATGTTGCTTCCTTTTCATCCTGTAATTTAGAATTTTTGATTCTTATCTGACCTCCTATGAATTTAACCGAACTCAAGAAAAAACCGATTGGCGAACTCATCAAAATTGCTGAATTTATGGGCCTCGAAGGAATGGCTCGTAACCGTAAGCAAGACATTATTTTTGCCATCTTAAAGCGCCATGCGATGAATGGCGAAGAGATCTTTGGTGATGGCGTTTTGGAAATTCTGTCAGATGGCTTCGGCTTCTTACGCTCTGCAGCGGGTTCTTACCTTGCAGGCCCAGATGACATTTATGTTAGCCCATCTCAAATTCGTCGTTTCAATCTACGTACTGGTGACACCATTACGGGAACCATTCGCCCACCCAAAGAAGGCGAACGTTACTTTGCACTGTTAAAAGTGAACCAAATTAACTACGACACTCCAGAAAACTCACGTAACAAAATCTTGTTTGAAAACTTAACACCACTTTTCCCAACCGAGCAATTGGTGATGGAACTTGGTAACGGGACGACAGAAGATTTAACCGCACGTGTAGTTGACTTGGTTGCACCTATCGGTAAAGGCCAACGTTCAATTATCGTAGCACCGCCAAAAGCGGGTAAAACCATGTTGTTACAAAACATCGCTCAGTCGATCGTGCGTAACAACCCTGAGTGCTTCCTGATCGTTCTTCTCATTGACGAACGCCCTGAAGAAGTGACCGAAATGGAACGTACTGTTCGTGGTGAAGTCATTGCCTCAACGTTTGATGAATCTCCTGCTCGTCACGTTCAAGTGGCTGAAATGGTGATTGAAAAGGCAAAACGTTTGGTTGAGCACAAGAAAGACGTTGTGATTCTTCTTGACTCCATTACCCGTTTAGCACGTGCTTACAACACCGTTGTGCCTTCATCTGGTAAGGTTTTAACTGGTGGTGTGGATGCACATGCGCTGGAACGCCCTAAGCGTTTCTTCGGTGCAGCACGTAATATTGAAGAAGGTGGCTCACTAACCATCATCTCTACTGCCCTGATTGAAACAGGCAGCAAAATGGATGAAGTGATCTACGAAGAATTTAAAGGTACAGGTAACCAAGAAATTACACTAGATCGCCGTATTGCAGAAAAACGTGTTTTCCCTGCGATGAACATCAAAAAGTCTGGCACCCGTCGCGAAGAGCGTCTAATGTCTGAAGACAATCTACGTAAGGTCTGGATTTTACGTAAGTTACTTCATACCCAAGATGAACTTGCAGCAATGGAATTCTTACTTGATCGCATGAAAGAAACCAAAACCAATGATGATTTCTTTGATCAAATGAAGCGTAAAGCGACCAGCTAATTCGACCTGCTTCATCTAAAAAGGCTGTCTTAACGACAGCCTTTTTATTTGGTTGACTTAGCTTACACAAAGCAACATTTCATCTCATTCTCTGTAAACTTATTTGCAAGTTTTTGATAAACAAAAATTTGAAATAAAAAACCTTCATCTTTTTAAATGTTTATTCAGCACTTCTCCAATACAAACCTCATCATTGATTGTTATTTTCTGTTAAAAAATCCCTGTTTTTAGACCTTTTTTATCACTTTTTTCATCCCAGCTAGTAGCAATTCAAAATGCGCAGTGATAGCATATTTGCAGACCAGTTAGGCTGCTCCTGCATTGTTAGTCCCTAGCAAAATTAGGAACAATAAAAGCACACAACAGACTAACGTCGGTTTTTTTTAATCTCATATTTTAGAGAGTGATGCCATGTTATTCAAAAAAATCGCTATTGCTGCTGCAGTTGCTACTACTTTAGCTTTCGTTGGCTGTGCTAAGAAAGAAGAAGCTCCTGCTGCTGCTGCTGCATCTGAAGTTGCTGCTGCATCTGAAGCTGTTCAAGCTGCTTCTGAAGTTGCTGTAGACGCTGCTGCTGCTGCTTCTGAAGCTACTGTTGCTGCTTCTGAAGCTACTGCTGCTGCTTCTGAAGTTGCTACTGCTGCTGCTTCTGAAGCTAAAGCTCACTAATCTCTTAGAGATTAGTCAGAAAAAGAGAGCCCTTGGCTCTCTTTTTTTATGCTCAAAATTTATCAAAAAACGACGTTCCATTATTTGGCAAGAATTGAATCAGCCAAACGTCACCAAAATTCTAAGCAAAAAAAAGCAGATCAATCGATCTGCTCATTTCCCACACGCTGGCGGAATTTCTGCCCTGCGCGGAAGGTCACTACACGGCGTGCAGAAATCGGAATTTCTTCACCCGTTTTCGGGTTACGACCTGGACGTTGACGTTTATCACGCAACTCGAAGTTACCGAAACCAGAAAGTTTCACTTGCTCACCAGAGATTAGCGCTTGGCTAATCTCGTCAAAGAACAACTCGACCATTTGCTTAGCTTCACGACGGTTTAAACTCGTGAGCTCACTTAGATGGTCAGCCATTTCCGCTTTTGTTAATGCTGTCATGAAGCCCTCAATGTCGCCTGATAAGTGTTTTCCAACACGTGTAAAATATGATCCATACCGGATTTAATTTCAGCATCTTCAAGCGTACGTGATGGGTGTTGCCAAAGAAGTGCAAATGCCAATGAGCGCTTACCGTCTTCAACGCCTTGCCCAGTGTACACATCGAACAACCAAGTCGAGTCTAAAAGCTCACCACCTGTTTTTTCGATAAGTTGCTGAATTTCACTTACATTTATCTTATCACTAATTAAAAGCGCAATATCACGTCTAACCGACGGAAAACGTGATAATTCTGTAAAATTAGATACATAAGTTTGCAAAACAGCCGATTGATCAAGTTCAGCCACCCAAGTTGTGCTCAAATCCAGCGCATCTTCTAAAGATGGATGTAATCGACCAAAGTAACCAATAGATTGGCCATCGACTAAAATCTCAGCAGACTGTCCTGGATGCAACCAGCTACGCTCAGAACGAACATAGTCTACTTGCACACGACCTGCTGCCAATACTTCTTCAATTTCACCTTTGAAATCAAAGAAATCCATAGCTTGAGGTTTAGCATGCCAAGTTTCTGAAGTTTTTGCACCTGTTGCAATCACTGCAAGGGTAGGAATTTGTTTCAAATCATGAATAGATTCAGCGTCTTGATAGTCAAAGCGTAAGCCTAGTTCAAAGAAACGCACACGACTTTGTTGGCGGTTTACGTTGTATTGCACACAAGGAATCAAACTAGAGAGCAGTGTTGAACGCATCACCGCTAAATCGCTTGAAATCGGGTTAGCCAAAGCCAAAGGATTCACAGCCGCATTGAGTTGCTTCTCAAGCTTTAAGTCTGCAAAGCTAAAGCTAATCGCTTCTTGATAACCCAAAGTCACGAGGGTTTGACGAAGCTGAGTAATTTCAAATTGGTCTTGATATTGAGCCAATTTCGCTTCAATTTTTGGCAAACTGATTTGGATATTGTCATAACCATGAATACGTGCGACTTCTTCAATCAGGTCTTGGTAGATCGCCATATCATAACGATGTGAAGGCGGTACTACAGACCACTGACCTTCTGCTTTAACCGTCACAGCACAACCTAAGCGGGTTAATGCATCCGCAATAAATGCAGCATCTACGCGATAACCGAGCAATTGATCCACTTGTGCTTGTTCTAGCTCAATCGCTTCACGCTTCGGTAAAACAGCCGCTTGTTCCGCAGTCGTAATCGGACCGAACTCGCCACCCGCCAATTCAGCAATCAATTGTGATGCGCGGTGCATCGCGAGCATTGGCAGTTCAAAATCCACGCCACGCTCATAACGCTGTGATGCATCGGTATGCAAACCAAAGCTACGGGCACGACCTGCAATGGCTAATGGAGCAAAGAATGCAGACTCTAAGAAAATGTCTTGGGTTTCATCGGTAACAGATGAAGACAAGCCACCCATAATGCCTGCAATCGCCAATGCTTTTTCATCATCCGCAATCACCATAACTTTTTCATTGAGCTCAACTTCTTGTTCATTCAGTAGAACCAATTTCTCCGCCGTATTCGCTTGACGAACTTGGACTGAACCTTGAATTTTTGCCGCATCAAAAGCATGGAGCGGTTGCCCCAACTCCATCAGTACATAGTTGGTAATATCAACCAAAATACTGTGCTGGCGAATCCCAGAGCGAACCAAAGCGCGTTCCATCCACTCTGGGGTTGCTGCTTTGGTATTCACGTTTTTAATCACACGACCTAAATAGCGTGGGCAGCCTTCAGTGCTCACCACAACTTTTTTCTCATCAGCAATCGTCGCATCAACGGCATTAATTTCAGGTGCAGTCACGGTCAGTTGGTTAATCACCCCAATTTCACGGGCAATACCACGAATACTGAAACAGTCACCACGGTTTGGTGTGATGCTGATATCAATCACATGATCATCAAGCTGTAAATATTCACGAATATCCACACCGACAGGTGCATCAACTGTCAGCTCTAAAAGACCATCAATTTTATCTTCTAGATCAATTTCAGATGCACCACACAGCATACCTTGTGATTCAATGCCACGAAGCTTGCCTTTCTTGATTTTGAAATCACCTGGAAGCACAGCACCAATGGTTGCCACAGGGACTTTCATACCAACCCGTACGTTTGGTGCACCACAAACAATTTGTAAAGGTTCACCTGAACCAATATTCACCGTGGTCACACGTAAACGGTCTGCATCGGGATGTTGCTCTACCGTCAACACTTCACCAACAACCACGCCAGTGAACGGTTTTGCCGCAGGCGATAAATCATCGACCTCTAAACCCAACATGGTCAGTTGATCAGATAAAGTATTGCTATCAACGGCTGGGTTAACCCATGTACGCAACCAATTTTCGCTAATTTTCATTTTGTTAAAAACCTATAAATCTAAATTTTTGAATCCCCCTCTAACTCCCTCTTTTGGAAAAGAAGGAGAACCCGAGTCATCACAAACAACTCCTCTCCTTCAAGGAGAGGCTGGGAGAGGTATAAATCTGTTTAAGCAAATTGGCGTAAGAAACGCACATCGTTTTGGTAGAACATACGTAAGTCATTGATGCCATAACGAAGCATCGCAAAACGTTCCACACCTAGACCGAAAGCAAAGCCTTTGTATTTTTCAGGATCAATCCCTGCTGCCTGCAAGACATTCGGATGCACCATGCCACAACCAAGCACTTCTAACCATTTACCGCGCTCATCCATAATATCCACTTCAGCACTTGGCTCTGTGAATGGGAAATAAGATGGACGGAAACGCACCTTTAAGTCTTTTTCAAAGAATTCGTTTAATAGATTGACCAATAAACCTTTCAGTTCTGCAAAGCTAGTATTTTCAGCGACATACAAACCTTCAATTTGATGAAACATTGGCGAATGCGTTTGGTCAGAGTCACAGCGGTATACACGACCCGGACACACAATACGAATCGGGGGTTGCTGGGTTTCCATCGTACGAATCTGCACACCCGAAGTATGGGTACGTAGCAAATGTGTCGCATCGAAATAGAAAGTATCGTGCATTGCACGCGCAGGGTGATGCCCTGGAATATTTAAAGCTTCAAAGTTGTGATAGTCATCTTCAACTTCAGGACCAGTTTCAATCACAAAACCCGCTTTGGTAAAGAACTGACAAATACGCTCTTGTACTTGAGTAACGGGGTGAATACTACCAATCGTTTGACCACGACCCGGTAAAGTAATATCCACCGTTTCACTTGCAAGTTTTTGCGCCAACGCTGCTTGTTGTAATTGTGTTTGGCGTTCAGTTAAAGCACAGGTAATCGCTTCGCGGACTGCATGAATTTGCGCACCAAAATTTTTACGCTCTTCAGGGTCCATTTTACCCAAGGCTTTTGATTGCTCAGCGAGCTGGCTTTTCTTACCCGTAAACTGCACTCGTACTTGATCGAGTGTAGCAAGGTCCTCTGCTGCTGCAATCGCAGCAAGCGCTTCAGTGGTCAGGGCTTCCAGTGACATAGTAACTCTCAAAGCAACAATTTATAAAATTAATAAAACCCCATATTCTATCAGTTTTTAGGCACATTGATGAAGCTCTACGATCAGGAAAATTTGTTTAGTACATGGTTTTATAAAAAGGTTAAGATAGCAACATCACAGATGAGAACAACAACCAATGTCGCTTGATCCTATTTGGCAACAACAACTTACTTTAGTGACTTATGGCAACGAATATTTGCGCCACAACCTAAGTTTCCAACGTTGGATAGAACATGCCATTTTTGACCGACATTGCTTTCAGTTCCGTGATTTAAATAATCAACATTTACTGGCTCAGCATTTTCAAGTGTGGCTTGAAGCTTTAAAAAAACAAGGGGTCAAACAACTCAGTCTGCATAGCTCAACATTGCTAGCAGATGAAAAGAACCCTAACCCAAATGTTGAACTCCTTGCTACCCCACATATTATTGTGAGCCATCAAGCACAGCAAAAAACAGCTTGGATTTTCGGTAAAGAACTGGCTGAGTGGTACAACGCTGAACACGATTTTATAATTCCAAAAGCACAACAAAGCCCAATCCGTAGCGAAAATTTATGGCGTTTTGAACTGAATCACAAACTAAGCAAACGCATTGAAGCGGATTTACAAACGCCGAAATGGGATGAAATTGCAAACTTTACCGAGCATGAGTTGCTTAACTCTCAATTTGCGAATGGTTTCGTCGAAGCCGAGACTGTAGACTTACCTTACTATGGACAACAAGATGCCACAGGTGACGCCCACCGTTTAGCTCTTTTACCGACAGACTACAGTGCTGACTACGCACATCAAACACTGTATCGTTTAGATGGACTATCAGCATTTATCCAGACTAAGATTCAACATCCTTACAATGCAGAAGGCCAAGTCCTCACGCCAGATGAGCAATTGAACCTACGTCATTTTGAACAAAAGATTGATGATTTAAGTACCAAGTTTATCGTGAAAGTGGCCAATCACTATCAAACCGCGCAGCTCACACCCAAAGACACGACTACACCACTTGATGCTCGCAATCATTCAACACCTAAATTAAGTGCGATAGAGACCAAGCCTCATGAAACACACCACAAATCGGGGAAAACCGGGGTATTTGCTTTAATCGTGATTACGATTTTGATTTGTGTAGTTGGCTATTATTTTGGTTTATAAGCTATTATAGAGATATCAAAGCGCTCCTCTCAAAGAGCGCTTTTTTATGAGCCCAACTTCTTCAGGCAGTAATAAGAAGGTTGAAAGGCCGGATTTTGATTTGCACCTTATGCTGATTGGCATGTTGATTTATATAATGATTAACCGAAACCACCTCGCCTTCAAGCTCCGCATCAGGTCCATACATAATTTTGACTGACTCACCTTTTCTGGGAATCATTTGTAATTCCACCGTGATACTTCCCTGTCCCATCCCAGTAATTTCTGCAAGCATATCCTGCTCCTTTTCTTTTTAATCTTTTTATTTATTAGGCATCGGCCACCTATGAGATTAAAGCAGATTTATGTAACTAAAGCTTAAAGGTTCGCCTTAATCGCTGAGTAGGCACTGATCTTTTTAATTTAAACGTTATGCTTTTCAACAGCCAACTGGTCTAAAAAACGACTCACCTGTTTTGGTGTCTTTAAATGAATCCACTGTATATGTTGATATTCAGACATCTGCATCATTTTTAAGTATTTCTGACGGTTTTTAGCATGCGTTTTAATCATCCACCAAATAATCGAATCCCGACCAAACATCCGCAGCAAGCTTTCCCGATTATTCGAGTTTTCCCATAAATCCTGTTGTGCCCATGCCCGCTGAACCGCACGCTTCACAGAACGGTAAAGGTTGATTGGAAACGGTAAGTCCAACCAAATGACAGTATCAATTTCCGCCCATTTCACAGGAATGGCGCGGGTATAGTTACCATCGATCACATAGCCCTGTGTCGCTTTCTGTACTTCGGACTCAATCTTGGCAAAGAATACCTCATCGGGACATTCTTGCCAGTCATCCAACCAAAATAGATTATCCAACTCGATATAATGCAAATCTAACTTTTCGGCCAAAGCTCTGGAAAATGTAGATTTTCCCGTGGCAGAGGTTCCTACAACATTAATTTTTTTCATAACCATCGACCCAAGACTCGAAAAGAGTTAAAAACTATATCTAGAAGTTTCAATACTTAAAACATTTTTAGCAATAAAATTACAATTAAAGTAATAGCCTAAAAACGTAAACACCGATATTCTCTGCACCGACAAAACAATAATTTTTAGTATTTATTCAATTAGTAAAATATAGTTATCGGAATTAAAAAGTGTACCTAAATAGAGCTTATCGCCAAATTGCTTTTGTAAGCTATGGAAATGAATATTTAAATGGTGCCGTTGATACAGAGATCCTAGATAGACATCCATTATTATTCAACCATTTTCCAATATTACGTGATACTAAATACGGTACGCTTTTATGCGGTTCCGCTTCACATCTCTTAAATAGGTTACAAGAATCCGGAGCCATAAAACTGAGTTTACATGTTGCTCAAGACTTGCATATGGAACTCAATGACTCTTCAATTTTTTATTTTTCAACCGATGAAGAAAGTTTTTGTATTGTTGTGCATTATCCTCATAATGAATATAAAGTTTTAATCCTTAGCGATGAAAAACCAACATGGCAAAGTTTTGATGAATATGGAAACAAAGATTTTTATGATTATTCTAATTATTACCAAAATGTAGAGGCATACACGTTACACCACCCATCCCCTCAAGCAATTTCTACTATAGAACAAGACTTAAAGCCAATCAATTGGGATACTTTTTTTAAAGACACAGAAGCATGTCTTTATTTTAATGATATGGCAAAACAATATGGCAGTTATCCAATTCCATTAGATATCAATAATTGCTATGTCGGCGATTTATTCAATGATTCTATAAAAGAACAGTATCCGATATTTCCATTCACTATCCGAAAAAATTACGCTTCGAATTTGATAGAAAATACAGCTTTATTAGAACAGCAATATTCCGCTGCATCACATTCAAAAAATGAATATTCCGATTATATTCAAATGAATAATAACGAAAGAGATACTTTTTCAGCAGCCTATAATCAACTGACCCTACTCCGCCCACTAATTTTTAAACATTGCGCAAATCAATATCAGTTTTCAAACATTAAAAATTGTAATTACTTGTCCAATATTCCCGAAACAACAAAAGATTCTTCTTTTTCTATTGAAAAAAACACCGTCCAAATTCCGACATCTAATGATGTAGTAGAAAATACCACGCACCTAAAAGACATAGAACATCAAGTAGAAACAAAGAGCGTAGCTGTAAGCTCTTTTCATTTATTCAAAATCATGAAATTTTTATGGCACATCATTTGGTGTTATTGTGCATTGTGGACTTTGGCATTCTATTCCGTATCGTGGGGAAATACTTTTATACTAACGATTGCATTTTTATATGCACTTTATAAAAGCATCATTCATTCAAACAATAAAAAAGACCGCTAAAAAGCGGTCTTTTTTAAGTCTTTAAGACTTATGCAGCTAATGCATCTTTAGCTTTAGAAGCTAAAGCAGCAAATGCAACTGCGTCATGCATAGCGATGTCAGCAAGTACGCGACGGTCGATAATCACTTGAGCTTTTTTCAAGCCAGCGATCATACGGCTGTACGATAAACCATTTAGACGAGCACCAGCATTAATACGCGCAATCCATAGAGCACGGAATTGACGTTTTTTCTGACGACGGTCACGGTAAGCGTATTGACCCGCTTTGATTACTGCTTGGAACGCTACGCGATATACGCGTGAACGAGCGCCGTAGTAACCTTTAGCACGAGCAAGAATTTTTTTATGACGGCGATGAGCCTGTACACCACGTTTTACACGAGCCATTTATAATCTCCTTAGATGTATGGGCACATACGACGAACTGAAGCAACGTCACTCACGTGAACCATTACACAGCCGCGTAATTGACGAATACGCTTAGCAGATTTTTTGGTCAAAATGTGGCGTTTGAACGCTTGTTTACGCTTGAAACCGTTAGCAGTAGCTTTAAAACGCTTAGCTGCACCACGGCGAGTTTTCATCTTAGGCATAACAACCTCTTTTGAACACCTGTTCGGAACGTTTGCACCATTGCAAAACGACCTGCAGGTAAGGGAGCGAATATTCTAATCGAACTTTGCCTAAAACAAAAGCAAATAATCAACAATAAAAGCAAGCTTAGTTTATTTCCCGATAAGCTTTAAGCGATGAATTTATAACCGAGGTTTAGTCCAAGTCGTATAATGCCTCATCCATTCCATACTGTACCCTTATGAACGCTACACAGGATGCTTTTGCCGCACTCCGATACCGAGACTTTTCTATTGTTACACTCAATCAATTTTGCCTGACGCTTGCCATTTTAATTCAGGAAATTATTGTGGCGTATTCTTTGTATAAAATCACCAAAGACCCACTCACTCTAGGCTTGATTGGTCTGGCAGAAGCAATCCCCTTTATTGCGCTCTCCTTATGGGGCGGTTATTTTGCCGATCGCTTTAATAAGCAAACCATCATGAAAATCTGCTTATTCTTTGCCATTCCTCTGCCCTTGGTTTTATGGGGGTTATTTCATGCTTATGGCTTAAAGCAAATTGAACTCTCCACCCTGTCATGGGGTGTCTATGCCGTGATCTTTGGCCTAGGAACAATTCGAGGTTTCTATAATCCATCTGCAACATCACTCAAACCCTTTTTAATTCCTCGGGAAATTTATGCCAATGGTGCCACATGGACCACCATTGGTTGGCAAAGCGGGGTGATTATTGGGCCAATGCTCGGTGGATTTATGCTGGCATTTTTAGGCCGTGAAACCAGTTTAATCAGTGTAGCGGTACTGCTCAGCCTATGTTTCTTACTCGTCAATCTTTTAAGCAAACGCACTTTTCCTAAAATAGAAACGGAACGTGTACTACAAAGTTTAGGTGAAGGCTTTCGCTTTATTGCTAAAACTAAAATTGTCCTCTGGGCCATCTCACTCGACTTAGTCTCCGTGCTGTTCGGCGGTGTGATTGCTTTACTCCCGATCTTTGCTGAAGATATTTTGAAAATTGGGCCTGAAGGATTAGGCTATTTACGGGCAGCACCATCGATTGGTGCACTCATCACCATGATTGCGCTGACACGTTTTCCGCCCACCCGACATGCATGGCGCAATATGCTGCTTGCTGTTGCAGGTTTTGGCCTATTCACCTTATTGTTCGCTTACTCAAATTACCTCTGGCTGTCTTTATTTGCTCTTGCGATGACGGGTGCATGTGACAGTATTTCAGTGGTAATTCGTCAGACTATTTTACAAATTTATCCTCCTGAGAATATGCGAGGCCGTGTTGCAGCGGTAAATGGCATGTTTGTGTCGAGTAGCAATGAACTGGGGGCATTTGAGTCAGGTCTTGCATCAAAATATCTAGGCCCTGTGATTGCAACGGTTTTTGGCGGTAGCATGACACTCTTGGTGGTCGCACTCAGTTGGGCTAAAACCAAAGAATTATTTGGTGTAGACATCACCCAAGCCGAGCAAAAATAGTTTTAATTTAACAATATAACTTGCGAGTCTTTCCAATTCAGGAAATACTCGCAACAATTATTTAAGTCATGCGCACTGGATGCGTTATAAAAGAAATCGATCATATGAAACCACTCTTCTTGCTCGCATTATCTACACTGCCCTTTCATCTCAGTCATGCAGCTCAGCCACCATTAGAACTCACCATTCAAAAAAGTTCAGCTCAATCGGCGCATTTGACCACGCGTATTCAATGGCTAGATTTTCCCAAACCCCAATATAAAAATAGTGATTTAAAACAACAAAACCGTGCAGCAATTATTCGTGTGTATGCAGATGAAACAGGTGATGTAACCAAAGCGACAGTCCAAGAAACGACTGGAATCAAAGCTTTAGATGAAAAGCTGGTAAATGCCGTGCTTCAAGCCAAAGTAAAACCGTTTATGGAGGATGACACCGCTTTAGCTGTCATTGGTTATCAAGTTTTTAATTTAAATTTAACCCCAGATGATGTCGAAGCATGTAACTATAGCTTTAACTCAAAGAATTGGCGTGCGCAACAACAGCAGCAAAAAGTGCCTTTTCAATATCAGGTTCAACCTACGCTTGCGCTAGATTCTACGCAGTTAAATGATCATGACCGTCAAATTAAATTTAGCTTTAAAGCCGATAAACATGGCAACATCAAGAAGCCTAAAATTATCAAAGGTTCAGGTATTTACGCGCTTGATCAACAAGTTTTACAAGCCGTTGCAAATAGCAGAGTCAGTGTTAAACGCACAGCAAGCACACTGTGGCTCTATAAAAAGTCTAAATTTAAAGATGCGATTGAATTCGATCTGAATGCTTGTCGTTAAAAATTTAGCGTGACACGAGTTTTCACACACTCGTGTCATCTCTATATCAACTTTAGACCCATTCAGCAAATATAAGCATGTGGCCAGCCGCTCTCAGTACTTGAAAATAATTAGAACTGACTAAACATCCAATACACAAAAAGATAGCGTCCTATTTTCGCAATACTCACCATCACGACAAAACGAACAAAGTTTTCCTTGAGTAATCCTGCAATGAGGGTAATCGGATCACCAATAACGGGCACCCAACTGAGCAATAAAGACCAAAAACCATATTTTTGATAAATGCCCTGCGCCTGCAACATCTTTTGCTCTGAGACGGGAAACCATTTTTTGTTTTTGTATTGCTCAACTTTCAAGCCGAGCCACCAATTCACACAGCTACCTAAGATATTACCTAGACTGGCAACAGCTACCAACAACCACACTGGATACTGCGTCTGAGCCAACAATCCCACCAAGACTACTTCTGACTGTAACGGCAGCAGTGTCGCCGCCCCAAAAGCAGAAAGGAAAAGTAGTCCTAAGGCCCACATCATTTTATGATTTTAAACCCAGCTTTTTCTTGGTTGAGCTATAGGCAAAACCTGACCAGATCAATGCCAGAATCAACAACAACCAACGTGACCATGAATATTTATCGGCAATCGGTTCAATTGCAGCACGCAGTACCACCTGATCTTTAGTATTCAGCAGTTCAATGATTTTTTGAATGTGTACCGCTTCAGCTACAAATAGCACCAAACATCCTGCAATCCCCACAATAATACTGAGATAGATTTTAGGATTCGCTTCAATAATACGGGTTAAATTGAGGAAAAACTCTTTTTTCATTACGCTGATGTCCAAACAACCTTTCAACAAAAAAGCCACCCATCGGTGGCTTTAAAGAATGGCTTATACCTTGAAGGGGCTAAGCTTAACACAGTTCAAGTCAGCGCTTCTGTAACTAATTAACTCGAAGCGCCAACGCACGCTGAACCGCAGGACGCGCTTGAATACGCTCCATATAAGCCTTCACATTTGGATAGTCATTTATGTCAATTTGCTGCCACTCATAACGCAAAATCCATGGGAAAATTGCCATATCCGCTATCGAATACTCTCCAGCCACATAGTTTTGACCAAAAAGCTGCTTGTCTAGTACACCATACAAGCGCTTTGTTTCATTGACATAGCGTTCAGTTGCATACGCAATACGTTCGGGAGCAAATTTACTAAAGTGATGGTTCTGTCCAAGCATTGGACCGAAGCCACCCATTTGCCACATTAACCACTGCTCAACCTCAACACGAGACTGTTCATCGCTTGGATAAAACTGCCCTGTTTTACGCCCTAAATACTGCAAAATCGCCCCTGACTCAAACACAGAAATGGCTTCACCTTTGGGACCATCTTGATCCACAATCGCAGGGATTTTATTGTTGGGTGAAATGCGTAGAAAGTCGGGTTGGAACTGATCATTTTCTAAAATATTGATGGGAAAGACTTGATACTCCAAACCCATCTCTTCTAATGCAATGCTAATTTTATGTCCGTTGGGTGTTCCCCAATAGTACAAATCGATCATGTGGTTATCCTGTTACTTTTCTCGTTTTAGTTTATATTGTCGAGGTTTAATACTGTTTATAGCATGATTCCATGCTTAGAAACATCAGGTTAAACTGAAATTGAAATCTTAAAATATGCATGACTAGCTTCATATAAATAGAATAATTATCAACCAAAGATAATTTTAAAAAAAACTTATTTTATAATCTTGAAATTTTATAGAGCATCCAAATATTAAAAGTACAGCAAACATCCACACCGATTATTGCTGTGACAACCATGCTAATCGAGTCGCATAGGTTGCTTATTTATATCACTTTTCCTAATAGTGGAGGTTTTATCAATGAGTAATTTAAGCTTAATGCCATTATTCCGTCGTAGTATCGGTTTTGACCGTTTAAACGATTTGTTTGATCATGCAATGCTCAGTGAAGCACCACATTATCCTGCGTACAATATTGAAAAAGTCGGTGATGATCACTACCGCATTGTCGTAGCTGCGACTGGTTTCAACCAAGATGAGCTCGCGATCGATTTAGAGAATCAGGTACTTAATATTTCAGGTCAACATGCTGATCAGACCAAAGACAATCATGCTGAGTTCTTGCATAAAGGCATCACACAGCGCTCATTTAAATTATCTTTACGTTTAGATGAACACATTGAAGTACAAGAGGCCAATTATGAAAATGGTTTACTCACCATCCAGCTACGACGGATTGTTCCAGAAGAAAAAGCGCCATGCCGAATTCCAATCGGACAAAAGAAATTAACAACTGAAAACACTTCGGCATAGTCAATTAACAAAATAAAAAAAGCACTGCATAGGCAGTGCTTTTTTTAAGATCAATGGATCATTACTTTTTCTTTTTAGGACCAAGCAACATACCCATTTGACGACCTTCCATTTTCGGTGCTTGTTCAACTACGCCCAAGTCAGCCACATCTGCTTCAACTTTTTGAAGTTGAGCCAAACCAAGCTGTTGGTGCGCCATTTCACGACCACGGAAACGAAGGGTAATTTTTACTTTGTTGCCTTCTTCAAGGAACTTAGTGATTGCACGTAGTTTTACGTTGTAATCACCAACATCAGTACCTGGGCGGAGTTTGATTTCTTTCACCTGTACTTGATGCTGTTTTTTCTTCGCTTCTTTCTGCTTTTGCTTTAGATCAAACAAATGCTTGTTGAAGTCCATGATTTTACAAACAGGCGGTTCAGCGTTTGCTACGATCTCAACAAGATCAAGCTCAACACTTTCAGCAGCGCGTAATGCTTCTGCCAAGCTAACAATACCTTTTTGCTCACCATTTTCGTCTACAAGACGGACTTCTTTCGCACGAATTTCATCATTCAAAGCAGGACGGTTTGATTTGTTACCGCCCTGTTGATTACGGTCAGGCTGTTTAATCGCTGTTACTCCACAATGTACCGGCCGCGTTCGGCAACGGCTGCTTTTACTAGGTCAACGAAAGCGTCGATTGACATAGTACCCAAATTTGTTCCTGAGCGGGTACGCACGTTCACTGTACCTTCCTCTACCTCACGATCCCCAAGTACCAGTAAGTAAGGAATACGCTCTAATGTACGTTCACGAATCTTAAAGCCGATTTTCTCATTTCTCAAGTCTGAAATCGCACGGAGACCGTTTTCTTTAAGTTTAGCGACGACTGACTCACATGCTTCTGCTTGTGAATCGGTAATGTTCATTACACATGCTTGGATTGGTGTTAACCAAGGTGGCATAAAGCCAGCATAGTGTTCGATTAGTATACCAATAAAACGTTCAAAACTGCCAAGAATTGCACGGTGCAACATAACAGGTTGATCACGATCATTGTCTTCAGTGACATATGACGCATCTAAACGTTCTGGCAAATTGAAGTCACATTGGATTGTACCACATTGCCATACCCGACCTAAGCAGTCTTTCAGTGAGAATTCAATTTTCGGACCATAGAATGCGCCTTCACCCGGTTGAAGTTCCCACTCCAAACCAGCAGCATCTAAAGCATCTGCTAAAGATTTTTCAGCCATATCCCAAAGTGCATCATCACCCACACGTTTCTCTGGACGTGTAGACAACTTCATTTTCACTTCTTCGAAACCGAAGTCTTTATACACATCTAAAGTCAGTTGAATGAAGTCAGCCACTTCTTGACCAATTTGCTCTTTGGTACAGAAAATGTGTGCATCATCTTGCGTAAAGCCACGAACACGCATAATGCCGTGCAATGAACCCGATGGTTCGTTCCGGTGACACGAACCGAACTCGGCTAAACGAATTGGCAAATCACGGTATGATTTTAAACCTTGGTTGAACACTTGTACGTGACAAGGACAGTTCATCGGTTTAATTGCATAGTTACGGCTTTCTGAATGCGTCGTGAACATACCATCTGCATAGTTTGCAGCATGGCCTGATTTTTCCCAAAGCGTGAAATCAACCACTTGTGGGGTACGAATTTCGAGGTAGCCATTATCTTGTTGTACTTTGCGCATGTATTGTTCAAGTACTTGATAAATGGTCCAACCGTTTGGATGCCAGAACACCATACCTGGTGCTTCTTCTTGCATATGGAACAGGTCTAAAGCCTTACCAATTTTACGGTGGTCACGCTTTTCAGCTTCTTCAATACGTTTGATATACGCTGCAAGCTGTTTTTTGTCTGCCCACGCTGTACCATAAATACGTTGTAACTGTTCATTCTTCGCATCACCGCGCCAATAAGCGCCTGACATTTTAGTCAGTTTGAATGCTTTTAAAAATTTAGTATTTGGCACGTGTGGACCACGGCACATATCCAAATAATCTTGATGGTAGTACAAGCCCATTTCTGTTTCTTCAGGCATGTCTGCAATCAAGCGTAATTTATAATCTTCACCACGCGCTGTGAATTCTGCAATCACCTCATCACGTGGTGTCATTTTTTTGATGACATCATAGTCTTGATCGATGAGCTTTTTCATGCGCTCTTCAATGGCTACCATGTCTTCTGGTGTAAATGGCTTTGCGCTAAAAATATCGTAATAGAAGCCATCTTCAATGACAGGACCAATCACCATTTTCGCTTCAGGGAACAATTGCTTCACCGCATGTCCCACCAAGTGAGCGCAAGAGTGACGAATGATTTCGACACCTTCTTCGTCTTTAGGCGTAATAATTTGAAGGCTAGCATCTGTGGTAATCAAGTCAGATGCATCGACTAAACGACCATCGACTTTTCCTGCAACTGTATTTTTCGCAAGACCCGGACCGATGCTCAGTGCAACGTCCATCACAGATACAGCTTGATCAAATTGTTTTTGATCGCCATTTGGCAAAGTGATAATTGGCATAAAAAATCCTTAAGGAGTGATGCCCCGTACCATGGAGCATGTCACCGCGAGATTATGATCGAGGCAAAACCTCAAAAGATAAAAACGGTGGATAAATAAAATCAGTCGAATTTTACACGTGTTATCCACAGGATTAAACCTTTTCCCCTAGAAAATTCACGTTTTGGCGTATTTTGAATTCATTTGCCAATCCATTAGCCTCCCTAAAATGAGGGAGTTGATGTGCCGCAATCCTCATAGCTACATTTTATAATGACTGTATCGGTCACTTTTTATTGAACAATGCAATAACACAAGCATATACATATTGCTTATAAAACAGGCTAAACTCTAGCTAAAAGCGTATCTATGGCACAGAATCCATATATTAAGTTTAGACAAACTAAACAAAAAAGTTCAATAAATTCATCTAAAAAGCGCAACTCGACTAAAGCATAAATGCAAGATGGCTGAAAAATGCATATCTTTTAAGCAATGGAAAAATAATACTGAATTTGGAGTGATAAACATGGTTAGCGCTTATGACGAACTACCAAGAACCCCCGCAAACTTTGTGGCTTTGTCACCGCTACGTTATTTAGAACGAGCTGCCTATATTTATCCCCATCAAGATGCCATCATTCATGGCCACCGTCATATTTCATGGCGTGAAACTTATCAACGTTGTCGCCAATTTGCTTCGCAACTGCAAAAACTGGGGATTACTAAGAATGATACCGTCTCGGTGCTACTACCCAACATCCCTGCAATGATCGAAGCGCATTTTGCAGTACCCATGACAGGTGCGGTACTAAATACGCTGAATACACGCTTAGATGCAAAAACCATTGCGTTTATGTTGGAACATGCCGAAACCAAAGTCCTTTTGGTCGATCCTGAGTTTGCATCGGTTGCACAAGAGGCTTTGGCTTTGGTCAAGCGCGACATTTTTGTGATTGATGTAGATGATGCTGAGTACGAAAACTGTTTTGCAGCTCCCATTGGTCAAATTGAGTATGAAGACTGGTTAACCGAAGGCGATGAAAACTTTGAGTGGCATTTACCTCAAGATGAATGGGATGCCATTAGCCTAAATTACACCTCGGGAACAACAGGTAACCCGAAAGGGGTGGTCTATCATCACCGCGGGGCTTATATCAATGCAGCCAGTAACATCATTGCTTGTGGCATGACACCTCGTGCGACCTACTTGTGGACCCTACCCCTGTTTCACTGCAACGGTTGGTGCTTTGCATGGACCATGGCAGCCAATGGTGGCACCAACATCTGTTTACGTAAAATTGACCCTGAACTCATTTTTAAACTCATCGCTGAACACAAAGTCGATTATTTCTGCGGTGCGCCGATTGTGTTATCAATGCTGATCAACACCCCTGAAGAGCAACGGATTCACTTTGAGCATCGCGTTGAAGTGATGGTGGCAGGTGCTGCACCTCCTGCTGCAATTATTGAGGGCATGCGTCATATTGGCATTAATGTCACCCATGTCTATGGCCTCACTGAAACCTATGGCCCTTCTGCGCTTTGTGCTTCTCAAGCTGGTTGGTCTGACTTATCGATTCAAGAACAAGCGCAACTGCACTCACGCCAAGGTGTACCGTACCCACTGCAAGATGGCATGAAAGTCCTTGATCCAGACACCATGCAACCTGTCCCGCATGACGGTCAAACCATGGGCGAAATTATGTTCCGTGGCAACATTGTGATGAAAGGTTATCTCAAAAATCCTGAAGCTACCGCAGAAGCCTTTGCTGGTGGTTGGTTTCATACAGGCGATCTTGCAGTCTGCCAACCCGATGGCTATGCCAAAATTACTGACCGCTCTAAAGATGTCATTATTTCTGGAGGTGAGAATATTTCATCACTAGAAGTTGAAGAAATTCTCTATCAACATCCTGCTATTTTAACGGCTGCGGTGGTCGCGAAACCCGATCCTCGCTGGCAAGAAGTGCCCTGTGCATTTATTGAACTCAAAGCAGGTAAAGAAACTACACCTGAGGAAATCATTGAATTCTGTAAGCAACATCTGGCACGTTTTAAAGTCCCGAAAGATGTGGTGATTACTGAAATTCCAAAAACGTCGACAGGCAAGTTACAAAAATTTGTCCTACGCGATTGGGCCAAAGAGCGTGCAATTGGCGAGTTTAGCTAAACATTCAGCAGTCTATACAAGCAAATATTCTCAAATAAAAAAAGCGACCTTAAAAGTCGCTTTTTTTATGTCTAAATAACTTAATTATCTGAAATTAAAGCCACTTGCTGAATGTAGTTAAACAACTTCAAACGCGAAGCTTTAAGTTGTTCTTCATCAGCCTGCTGTTTCATATCACGGTGAATACGCAATACATGCTGACGAATGGTATGACGTTCCGCGGCATTATAAGTTTTGGAAAACTCATTAATGACCACATCACCATCTTTGATCATACGATCAACCCAACGCTGCAATTGAGCGGTTTTTTTCGCGCCTTGTTGCGGTGTCAAATAAGACAAAATCACCGTTTCATCTTCATTACGCAACAACTTCCCAATGCGTAAAAATTGGCGACGACGTGCTTCATTTGATGTAATTAGTTTTACATCCAAAAGAGCTTCAATCAAACGCTCTTCAACAGGTAAGTTTTGAATTTGTTTAGTGTTCAACTCTGCAAGTTGAGAACCCAAAGATGCCATACGTTGTACGGCTTTTTTCTGTTCAGTTTTACTTGCACGTCCTTCTAAAGATTCAAAGTCTTCTTCAGTAAAACTATGCGGTCGACGTGCCACGATTAATCTGCCTCGTAAAATTTTGCTGCAAATAGTGCCTGAATCTCAGATAAAGCTTGTTCTTCATCTGCGCCTTCAAGCACCAAGCGTAAAGTGGTGCCCTTTCCTGCGCCTAGCATCAGGAGGGACATAATATTTTTGGCATCCACCAATTTCTCTCCTTTTCCAATTTGGATTGAAGAACGGAATTTGGTGGTCACTTCAATGAGCTTGCCAGATGCACGCGCATGTAACCCTAGTTTATTAATTACGTCAACAGTTGTGTCAATCATGCCCAGTGCTTCATTTCTCGATGGAGGACCTGAATAGACCATTTTGCCTCAAGGGCTTTTTTTAGTCTATCCACAATATATACAGAGCGATGCTGCCCACCCGTACAACCAATTGACACGGTCATATAGTGACGATGCCCTTCAGCAAAAGCTGGTAACCATTTATCTAAAAACTTATAAATATCTTGGAACATTTCATGCGTTTGTTCACTTTGTTCCAAAAATTTTTGCACAGGGGCATCCAGTCCTGAATACTTCCTCAGTTCTAAATCCCAATGGGGATTAGGTAAATGTCGAACATCAAACACATAGTCAGCATCCAACGGAATACCGTGTTTAAAGCCAAAAGACTGCAAAATCAAAATCAGGTTATCTGACTGCCCCAATTTTGACAGTAAGGTATGCTTTAAATCGTGCACACTTTTATCGGTGGTATCAATATGCACGGTTGAGCGCAAATTAATCGGCAATAAAAGGGTCTTTTCTTCTTGAATACACTGGTTCAAACTTTGAAAGCGTGTCGCTAACGGATGCGGACGACGTGAAGCACTAAAGCGCGCAATCAGCTCTTGGTCTCGTGTGGTCAAATAAATAATATCGACCGTACCATGCCTTTGCAATTGTTCAAACACCAAATCGAATTCTTGCAAATCTGCACGTGTACTGCGTACATCCACACCAAGCGCCAACTGCTCAAGGTTATTTTCCCGATCTAGTTTAGCCACAATCTCTGGGAGTAAGGCCAAAGGCAAATTATCAATACAGTAATAACCGAGGTCTTCCAACACTTGTAATGCAGAGGATTTACCCGAACCAGACTGTCCTGTAACAATTAAAATGCGCTTCATCTTAATCCTTTGAGAGGTGAGCTTGCCTAAATATGTTTCACTTTCAAGTTATCAATTAAACGAGTTGCCCCGAGTTTTGCCGCAACAAAAAGCACCATATCTTGGTCAAACGCATCTACTTTTTGTAAAGCTGGGCTCCGTGCTTCCACATAATCCACAACAAAACCCGCCTGTGTCAATGTCGCCTTTATATTTGCTAACACATCAGCTAAAGCGGTACCAGTTTGTAGCGACTGTTCTGCCGCTTTTAAACTTTGATAAATGGTCGGTGCTTTTTGACGGTTTTCTTCGCTTAAATAACCATTACGGGAACTTAAAGCCAAACCATCTTCTGCACGTGCAATTGCCACACCCATCACTTCAAGCGGCATATTCAAATCACGAACAAACTGACGAATCACGGCCAACTGTTGATAGTCTTTTTCACCAAAGAAAGCAAAAGTGGGTTGCACAATATTGAACAGTTTCGTCACCACAACGGCGACACCATCAAAATGACCTGGGCGTTGTAAACCACACAAATCATTGGTGATATCTGAAACAGTAATATTGGTCAAACGTGGACTGTTGCCATACATTTGCTCAACCGATGGTGCAAACACGATGTCACAACCAACCTCGGCCAACAAGCGTTGATCTTGTTCCAAGGTGCGTGGGTAACTGTCAAAATCTTCATTGGGTCCAAATTGAATCGGGTTCACAAAAATGCTGACTACAACCACATCACAGAGTTTTTTCGCTTCGCGCACAAGGTTCAAGTGCCCCTGATGCAAGTTGCCCATGGTCGGGACGAAACCAATACTTTTTCGAGCCGTTCGCGCAGGGTTCAATGATGCTGATAGGCCTTGGATCGTGGTTTCAGTTTTCATGTTTTACAGCTCGACTTGGAATGTTTGTTCTTTCGCAGGGAATGAGCTATCAAGCACTGCTGCATGGTATGCCTTGAACGCATCCAAAATCGCCGTTTCCCCTGCTTGTTCTTTCATAAAGTTACGCACAAATTTTGCAACACGACCAAAAGTCAGTCCAAGCATGTCTTGTACTACCAAGACTTGACCATCGGTATCCACACCTGCGCCAATGCCAATGACAGGTACATGTGGGAACAATTCACTAATTTCTTTACCGAGCTGCGCAGGCACACACTCCAATAACAGCACTGCAGCGCCCGCATCAACCACCGCTTGGCAATCCGCAATCAGTTGGTCTGCCGCTTCACGTGTACGTGCTTGTAATTTATAACCACCAAACACATGTACAGACTGTGGGGTTAAACCTAAGTGTACACATACAGGAATACCGTTTCGTGTCAAAACTTGAACCGTTTCAGCCAGCCATGCACCACCTTCAACTTTGACCATTTGTGCGCCAGCTTGCATCACTACTTTTGAGCTTTGCAAAGCATCATTTAAAGTGGCATAGCTCATAAACGGTAAGTCTGTCATGATCAAAGCATGTTGGTTACCTCGGCGTACAGCTGCGGTATGGTAAGCCATATCTTCAACTGTAACAGGTAAAGTGGAATCACGACCTTGAATGGCCATACCTAGTGAATCGCCAATTAAAATGGTATCAATTTCAGCAAGTTCCATTGCCTTTGCCATACTTGCATCATAGCAAGTCAGGCAGGAAAATTTGCGACCTTCTGCTTTAAATTTTCTTAAGTCATTTAAACTAATCATCAAACTATTCCTTTTAACATCTTTAGCTCGGCTAAATTAAATCTCTGCCCAATTGCCTGCATCCAGCACGCTCAACGTGGGTTGTTGTACAACAGGCAACTGTTTCAACGCAATACCATCAATGTGTAAATTGGGGTCTAAATCCAGCAATGGAATCAACACAAAATCACGCTCCATCACACCGACATGCGGCACAGTTAAGCGTTCATGCTGAATTTTCTCTTCTGCATAGATCAGTAAATCTAAATCTAAAGTACGTTCACCCCAATGGCGTAAACGTACACGTCCCGACTCTTGTTCAAAACGTTGCAGCTCATCCAGCAAAGCCAACGGTGCCAAGTTTGTGCTGAGTTGCACCACGGCATTTAAATAATTGGGTTGGTCTTGCGGCCCCATCGGTGGGCTTTGATACAGCTTGGAGATCTTCACATCGCCAAGACTAGCCAACTTGTGCACCGCTTCAGTCAAAATCACTTTAGAGTCGCCTAAGTTACTACCTAGACCAATGTACGTGACGATGCTCATTGTGTCGGCCCAAAAATCACGCTGCTTAAATCACGTTGAACACGCTTACGTTTTAAAATCGGGTGATCTGCACCAATCTCGGTTGAGCTGTGACCTGTCCCCTTAGCAGTCTGGGTACGAGCTTCAGCGTGTTGCTTCGGTTTACGTGCACGGCGACTGCGTGATTCTTGCTCTTGCACCAAAGGCTCAATTTCATGACTTACCGTTTTGGCAATCGCCGCTTCTTCAGCGCTTGCTTTACCACTGCGACGTGATTTTGCACGTTGGCGATTATATTGGCTGATGGCACGTTCTTTTTCATCGGTGCTCATCAACTGATAGGCATCCCACCACTGTCCCATGCCAAGCGTACCGTCATCACCGGATTTTTCGCGAAGCAACAAAAAGTCAAAGCCTGCACGGAAACGTGCATGGCTGGATAAGGCTTGAATTTGCTGTGCTTTCGGATTGAGTAAACGCGTTTGCATTTCCCACACTTCACGAATGAAGGTTTCAGCAAAACGTGGAATAATGGTCCGCGTGGCTTGGCGTTTTAATACATCAAGTCCCGCTTGTGCACGAGCTTCAGCCGCAACCACACCTTTACTACTATAAAACTCACAACGCTCTAAGAACGGCTGCCACAACAACACCGCATAGAAAAATGCTGGATTGATGGTTTTGCCCACTTGAATACGCTGATCGGTATTTTTAGCGGCACGTTCAATAAATGGGGTGATATTCGGTTGGATATCTGCAAATAACTGCTTCCAAATGCCGAAATCGATCAACATTGGCAGCACACGATTTAAATGCCCCATCGTGAACAGCTTCTGAGATTCATCATATAAACGGTGCGGCGAAACATCACGCAGCAACTGCGTCATTTCCAAGGTGAAAACGTCTAGAATTTGCTGATCGATTGAGAAACCTAATTTTGCAGCAAAACGTAAAGTCCGCAGCATTCGCACAGGATCTTCTTCAAAACGCGTTTGTGCATCGCCCAATAGACGTAAGGTTTTATTTTTAATGTCATCCACAGCATGACAGAAATCTAAGACTACGCCCTTGCGTGGCTGATAGTACATTGCATTAATTGAAAAATCGCGGCGAGCAAAGTCTTGCTCTATCGTGCCCCAATTATTATCACGCAAAATCATGCCTTGCGCAGAGGTGACTTCTTTCTTCGGCGGCGCACGGAAAGTTGCAACTTCAACCAACTCACGACCTGAATAGACATGAGCCAGCTCAAAACGGCGCCCGATAATACGGCAACGTCGTCCGAAAACTTCTTTTACCTGTGACGGTGTTGCATTGGTCACTGCATCAAAATCTTTGGGATTTAGGCCAAGCATCATGTCGCGGACACCGCCACCGACGATATACGCTTCATAGCCAGCCTTAGTTAATGCATCGATCACATCTAAAATGTAAGAAGGTAATTGAGCGGTTGATAAACCACATTTTGACGCGCGCAAAGTTTGCAAAAGCCGCTGTCTCCTACGCCTAAACGTAAAATTCTAAGATGACGCTAATCATATATCTAACACAATCAAAGGGCAATTTGATTATCTAAAGCAAAGCAGGATTCTGATCAATTCACGAATAAATGACACCGCTTTTTTCACAAACCCAAACGAGTTTTATTTTTTGCAAAAATTGCCGGTCCAACCCCGCGCACCTGTTGTAGCTCATCTATGGTCTTAAATGGCCCTTGTTTCTGGCGATAGGCCACAATTGCCTGTGCCTTTTTTAAACCCACACCCTGAAGCTGCTGTAATTGATCGACACTGGCTTGATTTAAACTAATTTTATTTGCGCTCAACACAGGTTGAGCCTGAACAGGAGACACAGCACGTTTCACGCTCTTTGGCGCTTGAATACGATCATCCCACGCCTGCTGCTCTGCTTTCCAGTTCAGGTAGTTCTGATCAAAAGACTGTGCATAACTACTGGGTACCCAAGCCAGTAAACTCAGTAATAACAACGCAATGATCAACAAACTTACTTTTATTTTTATCAATTCAAGCCACCATTTTTATTATTTCAGTTGTAATTTGGCTTGCTCCCACAGTTGATCCATTTCTTCTAAAGACATCTGCTCAATCTTTTTTTGTTGTTGCAAAGCTTGATCTTCAATGAAAGCAAAACGAGTACGAAATTTATGAATCGTACTCAAAAGCGACATTTCGCTTGAGACGCCCAGTTTACGTCCAACATTGATCATTGAAAATAAACAATCGCCAAGTTCATCTGCTATTTCATCGGAATTTTGCTGTTGAAGCGCATATTTCAATTCAGCTAATTCTTCTTCAAGCTTGGCATAAGCACCTGCTACATCAGGAAAGTCAAAACCGATCTGTGCTGCATTTTTTTGGATGTTTTCTGCTTGTTGTAAGGCTGGACCATGTTTGATGCTGTCTAATCGTGACTGTACCTTACCTTGTTTTTCCTGCTGTTTAATTTGCTTCCAAAGCTCGCCCACATCTTCGGCAGACAAAGCAGAAAACGGCTGTGATTGAAAGACATGAGGATGACGACGGATCAGCTTTTCTGTAATGGCATGAACCACATCTTGAAAATTAAAAGCCCCTTGCTCGGCATACATCTGTGACTGGAACACCACCTGTAGCAGTAAATCACCCAACTCATCACGTACCTCATCAGCTTTACCTGAACGCACAGCAGCTTCAACTTCATAAGCCTCTTCAATGGCATAGCGGGTTAAACTTTCTGGGGTTTGCTGTTGATCCCATGGACATTTTTCACGTAATTCACGCATCACGTTCAGCAATTGTTCCATGTTTATCTCTCTTCAAAAATCATATTGATAAAAATTACATTATGACGGCATTCATTTGTTATGCTCAATCCAATCACAACAATAACATCAAGAAAAAGAGCAACAAGGAGCCATTTCAATGCGCAGTATTTTGATTAGCGGTGCAGCCCAAGGTATTGGTGCGGCCATCGCCCGCTTATTTTATGCACATCACTATAAAGTAGGGATTTATGACATCAATAGCGCTCAAGCCCAACAGCTGGCAGCCAGCCTCGGCCCAAATGCCAAAGCAGGACAGCTCGATGTTTCCAACTATCAAGACTGGCAAACTGCTTTAGCCGAGTTTGTCGCATGGGCGGGCGAGCTCAATATCTTGGTCAATAATGCAGGAATTCTATTCTCAGGACCTTTTGAACAAACAGAGATCAGTGCACATCACAAAACCATGTCAATCAATGTCAATGGTGTACTGAATGGCTGTCACGCTGCATTACCCTACCTCAAACAAGCGAATTTTGCCCGCATCATCAATCTTTCTTCAGCTTCAGCCATCTATGGTCAAGCCGATTTGGTCTCGTACTCTGCCAGTAAGTTTGCGGTACGCGGCATCACTGAAGGCTTAGATACCGAATGGCAGAAATATGGCATTCGCGTGTTAGATGTCATGCCGCTATTTGTACAAACTGCCATGGTGCAGGATATGCAAGCGAAGAGTATTCAAAACATGGGGGTACACTTAACTGCAGAAGATGTAGCTCAACACGTTTTTCAACGTGCTGTTGCAAAAGATACGGCACTCACTGCAACCCATCAAGCCGTGGGTGCCAAAGCCAAGCTTTTATTTCAACTGAGTAGAATCAGTCCCCAATTTCTCAACCGCCTGACTAATTTGTACCTTTCTAAATAAAAAAAGCCTGCAATTGCAGGCTTTTTCTTTTCAATTCGCTTAGTTACCTTGCACCAAACGGCGCGCACTAATAATGCCCGGTTGTTGCTCTAACCGCGCCAACAGTTTTGATAATTGCGATAAGCCTTTCACTTCAATCAACAGTTTCATATTGGCAATACCGTCTGCTTCAGAGATGGTATTAACCTGACGAATATTGATTTGATCGGAGAAAATCACTTGAGTCAAATCTTTGAGCAAACCACGACGATCATAAGCTTCCACCACGATTTGCACACTCTGACCACGTGTTGGCTGCATTTCCCAATCAGCTTCTACTGCACGCTCAGGTTCATTTTGAATCATGCGTAAGTAGTCAGGACACGCCACTTTATGGATGCTCACCCCACGATTCAAGGTAATATAACCCGCAATTGACTCGCCATGCACAGGCTGACAACACTGCGCCACATGTAGCTCAACGTTATCTAAACCATCAATCAGAATGCCATGCGCTGACAAGGTATGACTAGCACGTGGATTCAACGTCGGCTTCAGCACCAGTTCAGGTTCGTCCTGATCCAAATGCATATGACGGTTCACCTGATTGATTAAAGCATGCAGGCTAATGTCACCATTGACCAGTGCAATCAGAATATCTTCACCCGCTTTAACATTGAAATGATTGCAGTAATCATTCAAATCAATACTTTTTGGGTGAATTGCTAAACGTGAAAGTTCTTTATTGAGCAGGTCACGACCCACTTCCAAGTTTTTGCTGCGGTCTTGTTGTCTAAACCAATGGCGCAGCTTGTCACGTGCACGTGCCGTCTTGATGTAACCTAAAGAGTTCACCAACCAATCACGGTTTGGCTCACGATCTTTCTTGGTTAAAATCTCAACTTGCTCACCCGTTTTTAAGGTATAAGTCAGCGGAACATAACGCTGATTTACCCGCGCGGCATAACACTTGTTACCGACTTGAGTATGCACATGATAGGCAAAATCGAGTACGGTTGAACCACGTGGTAGCTCTTTAATATCGCCATCACGGCTAAACACATAAATCTTTTCAAAGTCTTCAAAATCTTGAATTTGCTCAAAATTTTCAGAGTCTTCATCCGATTTGTGTACATTCGCATCATTGCGCTCTTGATAGTGTTCAAGTACTGCACGCAATGAATGTAATCGATGGTTAAAAGAGCGATCGGTATTCTTACCGCCCTCTTTATAGTTAAAGTGCGAACACACCCCAAGCTCTGCTTCTTCATGCATGCTCTTGGTACGAATCTGAACTTCAAGTGATTTGTTTTCCGCAATCACAGCCGTATGCAGTGAGCGGTAACCATTGGCTTTGGGATTGGTAATATAATCATCAAACTGATGCGGTATATGCCGCCAAATTTGATGTACAATCCCCAGCGAGTGATAGCATTCAGGTACGGTTTTAACCAAGACTCGAACGGCACGAATGTCATAGAGCTGATCGAAGCTCAGGTTCTTACTTTTCATTTTTCGATAAATCGAATAAATGTGTTTTACTCTGCCGCTAATTTCAGCTTCAATGCCATGCTCATTCAAAGATGCACGCAATGTATCAATCACAAACTGAATATATTGCTCACGCTCCAGTCGCTTTTCATTCAGCAGCGTCGCAATTTCTTTATAGCGATCGGGTGCTAAATAGCGAAAGGCTAAATCTTCCAGTTCCCACTTTAACTGCGCAATCCCTAAACGGTGTGCCAGAGGTGAGTAAATGGTTAAGATTTCTCGTGCTACACGCTCTTGACGTTCTTTAGATGAAGTCGCCAATTCACGCAGTGCATAAGTTCGCTCAGCCAATTTGATCAGTACAACACGCACGTCTTCTGTCACCGAAATCAACATTTTATAAATGCCGTTTAAGTGCTCGCGCTGATTGTTATTAAAGTGATCTTCGAGGCGTTTATTCTGCTCGATGAGGTCGGACAACTTACCCATAGCCAAAGTGCCTTTGACCAGTGCATGCACTTGTTCGCCAAAATGCTCTTGTACTTCCGCCAAAGGAATCACGCCTTCGCGTACACCACGATAGAGCATCGCAGCAGCCAAGGTATCTTCATCGACATGTAGATGGGCCAGAATATCCGCCATTTCAATACCGGTATAAAAGGTATTGGAACGATGATTAACCGTGGTTTCTAACTCTTTTTGTAAAGTCAAATTGGCAACTTCTTCGAGTTGCTCAAGCTTCGCATCATCTAATATGCTTCGAACACGATCTAACCATTCAGCCAAATCATGTTGAGCTTGTTCGGCATGCTCTACAGTCGCCTCCTGAGACAACTCATTGAGTCGCCCAGGTAGTTGCTCACGTACTGTGACCATACCCTTCTCCTACACTTTTACGCTTCATATTATTTAATCGTTTATCTCATTATCTTTTTCAAACAATGCTATCGACTCAACGTGACCTGTGTGGGTAAACATGTCCATCACACCGGCTTCGACTAATCGATAACCCTGTTGTACCAACAGCCCCGCATCCCTTGCGAGTGTCGCTGGATTACACGACACGTAAACGATTCTTTTTGCACCAAAGTTAGGCATATAATGCATTATTTCCTCTGCGCCTGCACGTGGAGGATCTATCAATAATGCATCAAATCCTTGATTTGCCCAAGAATGATGCGAGAAATCTTTTGTTAAATCTTGTGAAAAGAACTTCAACTGACGAAGAGCATTACGTTCCACATTTTCTGCACCACGTTGAACCATTTCTTCACTGCCTTCAACACCAACCACTTGTCCAGTTGCTCCCACGCATCGAGCCAAAGGCAAAGAGAAATTTCCTAGACCACAGAACAAATCGAGAACACGTTCTCCTTGTTTTAAATCTAGCAAGTCACATGCCAATTTCACCATTTGCGGGTTAATGGTTGAATTTACTTGAGTAAAGTCGTGTGGGTTAAATCCAAATTCCACATCAAAATCATTTAAACGATAATGTAAACGCATCTCTGCATGTTCATCATCCAGACGCTTTAGACTGTCTGGGCCAGCAGCTTGTAAATACAATTGCCACCCTCTGTCTAACGCAAATTGTTTTAATCGGTTGACATCCTCTGTGTTTAATTTTTCAGTATGTCGCACCGTGAGGGCGATGTCACAATCCCCCATGGCCAATTCTATATGACCAATAGCCGCTTTGGCTGTTAGACTTTGGAGTAACTGCTTCAAGCGTGTGATCGAACCAAACTCTTGATCTAAGACCATACAACGATCAATTGAAGTTAGTTTATTGGTTTGACGCTCTCGAAAACCCACGACCAATTGGTCTTTATGTGGCAAATAACGCACCCCAATGCGTGCTTTACGGCGGTAGTCTTCACGTAAAGAGCGCAAAGGCGGCAACCATTCTTCCGGTTGAATCCCCGCAAAATGCTGCAAATGTGATTTAAGCACATCTTGCTTTAAACGAATTTGTTCATCGGGATGAATGTGCTGCATATTACAGCCACCACAGCTTTTAAAATGCGGGCACTTCGGTTCAACCCGAAAAGCAGAGGCTTCACTGAGGAGTTGAACAGCATCGGCTTCCTCTAAGCGCTTTACCGCATGGGTAATCTGCGCTTTGACCGTTTCACCCGGCAATGCATAGCTAATAAAGACTTTTTTACCCTGCTTGTCCGCAGGATGGTCTGGATGCGAACCATAGTGCGCTATGCCGCGTCCTTCATGCGAAAGTGACTCAACCTGAAAAATATAACTGGGCTGTTGAGTTGGACGAGGTTTGGCTCTATGTTTCATGTGTACCTAAAGATGGGAAGGGGAAAAATCGGCAGCGGTAAAAGCCGTCTGCTGTGAGGTCTCACGCCACACCGACAAAAAGTCTTGATGCTGCGATTGACCCTGTAAAAACTGGATGGTTTGATCGATAAAATGACGGTGGTCTTGAGCTAGCAATTGCCCTTTGAGCAAGAGCCAACGCAAATACACCAGCCATGTATTTAGCACATCACCTTCACAATAACTGGTGAGTTTGAGCCATTCCTGCGCCCGAACATATTCAGGTACATGATAAGCCCCATCGCCTCGTTTACCGGGATACCCCAATAAATGGGCAACATCATCTAGCTTTTGGAAATGACGTCCATTAAACATTGCCATCACATCCATCAGATCGATGTGACGCTGATGATAACGGTTCTGATAGTTATTATAGCGCTTTTGTGTGTCAATTTCGCCCTGATCGAACAAAGCAGGTGCAGTTAAACCATGATACATGGCGCGAAGCATAATTACAGGTAAGTCAAACTGAGCACCATTCCAACTCACTAAAGTCGGTAAACGCTTATCAAATATGGATAAAAACTTACTGAGAATTTCTGCTTCAGAATATTGTTCGCGGCTAAAAGAAAAGAGTTTCATCTGGCCTTGGTCATCCAGCCACAAGCCTGAAATACACACAATTTCGTGCAATGCCAAACGCTGAAAATCCATGCCTGACTCTTGGCGACGCAACTTGGTCAGTGCCGCCTCCAAATCAGCCTCAGGCAAATCTAAACCATATAAATGCGCCCCCGATCTCAAATCAGTCATTGTTTCAATATCAAAGGTGAGAACAGGTAAACGCATAGCAGGACTCTCTTTTATTGTTTTATTCAGGATCGACCACAGAGAAAAGACCCGTCGATAAATAACGGTCACCACGGTCACAAATAATGCACGCAATTACAGCATCTGGATTTTCTTCAGCAATTTTAATTGATGCCCACACCGCACCACCTGAAGAAGTTCCTGCGCTAATCCCTTCTTTTTGCGCCAATTTACGCATGGTTTTTTCCGCTTCAATTTGCGGAATATCAATAATCTGATCAATCCGACTGCGGTCAAAAATCGTTGGTAAATATTCTTCAGGCCAACGGCGAATCCCAGCAATACTTGAACCATCCGATGGCTGTAGGCCAATAATTTGAATTTCAGGGTTCATCTCTTTGAGATATTTAGAGACCCCCATAATGGTACCTGTAGTGCCCATTGAACTTACAAAGTGAGTGATTTTGCCACCTGTTTGCTGCCAAAGTTCAGGCCCAGTCGTTAAATAATGTGCTTCAACATTATCAGGATTACCAAACTGGTTGAGTACGTGCCCTTTGCCTTCTTCTTGCATTTGCAAAGCCAAATCACGTGCACCTTCCATGCCCTGTTCTTTGGTCACTTCAATCAGTTCCGCGCCATAAGCACGCATTGCATCTTTACGTTCTTGACTCATGTTGTTGGGCATAATCAGTTTCATCTGATAGCCACGCATCGCAGCAACCATCGCCAATGCAATGCCGGTATTTCCACTAGTCGCCTCAATCAAGGTATCGCCCGGCTGGATTTGCCCTCGCTTTTCCGCTTGCATAATCATGTTATACGCGGGACGGTCTTTGACAGAACCTGCGGGGTTGTTGCCTTCTAACTTTGCCAATACTGTTGCTTGAGTGTGACTTGCCAGACGCTGTAAACGCACCAGTGGAGTTTTTCCAACATAGTGATCTAACAAAAATTCGTCTGCTTGAAAATCAGTGGATGTAGTACTCATTCTTTGCACCTTGATCGAGGTTCGCCTATTGTATGGAAAAATGCCAGTCCCTGCACCCATTTAGCGTGCTTTTTCGTGAAAGTGATTAAAGCACCATCGATTTTTTATAAAGCGTGCTACACTTCAAAGCATAGGGAATAAATCACTTGCACCATGTCAAATATCAATAAAAAGTTATTTAATCGTCTGCACTTAAACCATGCTTATGGACAGCTCATTGCACTTATTTTCGTGCCGATTATGATTTTGGCCTGTGTAGGTGCATTACTGGTTATTACCGAAACTTCAAATGCCGCCAAAGCCCAGCAGCGACAAATGGCGATAGCGATTTTAACGCGCTACCAGCTGGATGCAGAAGCAGCAATCAATTTGGTGAATGCCTCCCCTTGGCAGTATGAAAATGCACGTTATTTGATGCAAAAGATGTTAGATGAAAAACATTTGATTCGTGCCGCAATTATTGATGACAAAGGCAATAACAAACTCAGCATTGGCTACCAAGACCAAGCGCCATGGCCTGTGCTGAAAAAAAATACTGATTTTTTTGGCCCAATGAATTTTAAAGGCAATACAGTATATGGTTTGCCCATCAACCAATTTACAGGCACGCCTGCACAGTTGGTGGTTGAATTAGATAACCAGCCCTTACAAATTGCCCGTTATCGCGTGTTGATTGTGTTGATTGCGACAGGTCTGTTGACACTCTTATTGCTTTTACTCTGTTTAAATTTCTACTCGCGTCGCTGGATTGCGCCGATGTATGAAATTCGCATGCAGCTGCAACGTCTAAATGCCGACACCCTAGATCAACACATGCTGATTAACAGTACTGGTGAATTACGCTTACTACAACGCGATATTGCCAATGTGGTGAAACGCCTGCATTTTAGTTTTTTAGAATTGAAAGAACACACTGAGCAGACGGAAGATGATTTACGTCGAACCCTTGACACTTTAGAAGTGCAAAACATCACCTATCGTCAAGCACGTGACCAAGCCATTTCAGCCAGTCAGTCCAAGTCTGTGTTCTTGGCCAATATCAGCCATGAACTGCGCACGCCACTGAACAGTATTGATGGTTTTATTCACCTGTTACTGCGTCAAGACAACCTCAACAATGACCAAAATCTTTATTTACAAACCATCCGAAAATCGTCTGCCCACTTACTGGCGCTGATTAATGATGTTTTAGATTTTTCAAAAATTGATGCAGGTAAGTTAGAACTCGATACTGCAACGTTTGATCTAGAAGAAGCAATTTTTGATGTTATGGATATGCTGTCTCCTCTTGCTGCACAAAAGCATATCGATATGGCCTTTTACTATGCTGACAATGTGCCAAAGCATGTGGTTGGAGATGCCCTACGCTTTAAACAAATTTTAACCAACCTGATTTCGAATGCCATTAAGTTTACTCCTGATGGCGAGATCATCGTCCGCGCAAGAATGGAACAAGATGATATTGGACAGTGCCTATTGCACTTTAGTGTACAAGACAGCGGTATCGGACTCAGTGGAACCGACCGTAAAAAACTGTTTGAGTCTTTCTCGCAAGGCGATGCTTCGGTCACGCGTCAATTTGGCGGTACAGGTCTGGGCTTAGCGATTTCCAAACAGCTGGTGCATTTGATGCAGGGGCAAATTGGATTTGAGGACAACCAAGAACGCGCGCCAACCGAAAAAGGTTCCACCTTCTGGTTTACCGCCATGTTTATGGTCAATGAAGAAGATGAATACGTTGAGCATCCTCAGTTTAGCGATATGCAAGTGGTCTCGTATTTGGCACATCCTGCAACGGCCAATATTCTGCGTCATTATCTTGAAGACTATGCTGTGGAGCACATCGAATCGAGTTCAATTTTAGACTTGTTCAGTCACCTCAACAGACTGCCTCAAGATGTGGAAAACACATGGTTGATTGTTGACCACAGTGGTGATACCGAAGCCTTATTAAAAGAAATTCGTCAGCGTTATAGCGGTAACCTTGCAGTTTATGGTTACCAGATGTCACTTGATTTGACCACGCTGAATGAGTATCGCGCACGACCATTATACCAACCGCTCAGTCGGAGTGCTTTGATTCAATTACTCAGCAATCAACCGCTATTTGAAGAAGATGAAATGGAGTCCTTCAATGGTCAAGGCTTACATATTTTAGCGGTAGATGACCATCTCCCTAACCTAATTGTCCTTGAAGCCCTACTAGGCGAGTTGAATGTCACGACAACAAAAGCTTTAAGCGGTCAACAAGCCTTAGAGATTTTACAAGAGCGCGTTGAACACAACAGCAAAGCTTTTGATTTGGTGTTTATGGATATTCAAATGCCTGTCATGTCGGGTGTCGACACCACACGTGCTATTCGCGCGCTGGAGTCAACCATTGAAAACCATAAGCGCTTGCCCATTATTGCCCTCACCGCACATGCCTTGGCCGATGAAAAACAAAAATTACTGCAAGTGGGCATGGATGACTATGTCACCAAACCTATTCAAATTGATCAGCTCATTCAAATCCTGACCCATTGGACCACTGATCGCTTCAACAAAGGCTCACCTGTTGAAAAAGCCATCGTGATTGAAGCACTCGATCCGAAGGTGCTCGACTGGCAGCAAAGCTTACAGTTAGCCGCTAATAAAGAAGACTTAGCAGTCGACTTACTGCGTATGTTAATGGACAGTTTTGATACTGAGCTACATGAAATGAAGCAGTTGATTGAAATGGAAGATTTCCCACAATTGGAGCATGTGCTACACCGTCTGTATGGTGCAACACGCTATGTCGGTGTACCCAACTTACAAGAAGCAACAGGGACATTTGAACAGTTTGTTTCAACCTTACGTAAAGAGCGTCGTAAAGCAGATGAACAGTTTGTTCAAGAAACCATCAAGCGTTTCAATGAACTCAAAGTCGTGATTGAACAAGTACAACATGCGGCACAGCAAATTTTAATCAAACATAGCCCATAAACTTTCAAAAGAGCATGATACCAAAGACAGGTTTCGACGTGACTCTTGGTGTCATTTATCCGCACGGGAGCTATGCTATGCTCCGTGCGAGCAAAAAATAAGAGTTCTCATCATGGCTTTACTTCGCATTGAAAACAAAAATGGCATTGCCACTGTTTCACTTAACCGTCCAGACAAACGCAATGCGATGAGTTTCGACCTGTTGCGCGAATTGGTTAAAACTGCTGAAAAAATTAAAAAAGACCGCAGCATTCGCTGTGTCATCCTTACTGGTGAAGCGCAAGTCTTTAGCGCAGGCATTGATCTTGCCGATTTGAACAATCCGAAGAATCGCGCCTATGCCGCATGGGAACTGATCAAACCTGGACAAAGCCTCTTTCAAAAAGCATTCCTGATTTGGCAAGAACTGCCTGTTCCTGTGATTGCCGCGATTGAAGGGTTTTGCTTTGGCGCTGGCATGCAATTGGCTTTAGCGGCGGATATTCGTGTCGCACACCCTGCAACCAAAATGTCGATTATGGAAAGCCGTTGGGGACTGGTTCCGGATATGGGACTGACGCGCTCTTTGAAAGGTCTAATCGGACTAGATCTTGCCAAAGAATTAACACTTACGGCGCGTATTTTCGATGCAACTTATGCTAAAGAAATCGGCTTAGTCACACATCTTGATGAATCACCGCTTGCGAAGGCTCAAGCCATTGCAGAAGAAATGTTACAACGTTCACCAGATGCGCTCATGGCCTCAAAATATGTGCTGGATGCTATGCAGCATGAGCCTAAAAAATCCTTACGTTTGGAAAAAATTTGGCAGCTCAAATTACTGTTAGGGAAAAACAGCCAAATTGCACGTAAAAAAGATAAACAACCCGACGTACAGTATCTACCACGCCAATACAAATAACAGTATTTAAGCACTGACAATCAAAGAGGGTCCCATGAGTTTCGATCGACACACTAAAATTGCATTTCTCGGCATGGGACTCATGGGAAGCCGTATGGCCACCCGCTTACTTCAAGCAGGTTTCGAAGTCGCTGTATGGAACCGTACCCGCAGTGCCTGCGATGCACTCATTGATTTGGGGGCGACAGACTTAGCGCTACAGAGTATTGCTGAATATCCCGTAGTTCTGACCTGTTTAGCTGATGACAAAGCCGCACTCAGCGTTTATGAACAAATCGAACCGTTTTTGACGGCAAAGCAAGTGATCATCGACTTTTCCAGTCTTTCGGTGGAGCAAACCCTTCTTCTTTCAGCACGTGCCGAACAAAAACAGGTGCAATGGATCGACTCACCTGTTTCAGGGGGAACTGTCGGTGCGGAACAAGGTACGCTGGTCATCTTTGCTGGTGGCGATGCACAGACGATTCAAGACTTGTCTTTGATTTATAATATCTTGTCGCAACGTGTCACCTGTATGGGCAACACTGGAACAGGACAAGCCACCAAAATTTGTAATCAACTGATTGTGGCAGCCAATAGCACTCTGATTGCAGAAGCAGTTGCTTTAGCAGCCAAAGCTGGCGTGGACACTCGCTTACTTGCACCTGCGCTTGCAGGCGGTTTTGCCGATTCGAAACCCTTTCAAATTTTAAGTCCACGTATGGCGACTCACCTGTTTGAGCCCGTACAGTGGAAAGTTCAAACCCTGTCTAAAGACTTGAACAATGCTGTGCAGCTTGCTGCGCAGCACCAACTCGACATTCCTGTTGCAGCGCGAGCACTTCAGCAATTGCAAGCACACCAACAACAAGGCTATGCTGAAGATGATCTTGCCTCAGTCATATTACAAGTAGAACAACAAGCCAAATAAAATTAGGAGAAAATCATGACCAAACTTGCTGTAAATTTATCCATGATTTTTACCGAAGTGCCGCTGCTTGAGCGTTTTGCTTTGGCTCAAACCGCTGGCTTTAAACATGTGGAAATCCAATTTCCCTATGAACTCAGCATTGAACAAATTCAAAATCAGCTTAGGCTTCACGACTTAAGCCTCTGCCTGATTAACGTTCCTGCGGGCGACTTAATGACTGGCGGCAATGGGCTCGCAGGCATCCCTGGCAAAGAGTTAGAGTTTCATCACGCTCTCCAGTTAGCAGTGCAATATGCCAGCGCACTCAAAGTGCCAAGTGTGAATATCCTTGCTGGCAAACAACCACTGGATGCCGACCTACTGCCCTGTTTAAATACCTTGTCCAAAAACCTGAAACTTGCCTGCCATATGTTCAGTGAACATGACATTCAACCTGTCTTTGAAATGATCAACGGTACGGATATGCCGCGCTTCTTAGTGCAAAATATTGCCCAAGCACAGGAAATGCTAGAAGCAGTACAACACCCTGCACTTAAAATGCAATACGACTGCTATCACATGGCCATGATGGGTGAGGATGTGTTGCAAGGGCTACAAGAAAATATTCAAGATATTGGTCACATCCAATTTGCAGACTGTCCGGGGCGGCATGAACCAGATACTGCACAAATTATGTATGCAAATATTTTTGAATGGCTACAACACAGCAGTTATGACGGTTTTATTGCGGCGGAATATCGACCAAAAACTGTTTCAACTCAGTCCTTTGCATGGAAGGCAAAATACTTTGCTGCACATCCTCAAAGTTGAACCATTGCGGATTTGAAATTTTCGCCTAAAAACGCTATATTATAAGATGAGTTATTGTCCGGAAAAATTCCCTTTATGAATTTAGAACCATCGCCCAGCGCTTCTAATTCTCACGATTTCGCAATGAATACCCAAGCTGCCGACGTACAAGCTTGCTTAAAAGTTGTACATGAAGCCCTTGAAGATGTAAAAGCAAAAGATATTTTAGCGATTGATGTCAGCCTAATCAGCAACGTCGCTGATGCAATTGTGATTGCAAGCGGTACATCAACGCGTCACATCAAAGCACTTGCTGATAACGTTGCTGAAGAAGCACGTAAAGCAGGCTTCCGCCCTCTCGGTGTCGAAGGCGAACGTGATGCAGAATGGATCTTGATTGATCTTGGCTTTGTTGTTGTGCACGTGATGTTGCCAACAGCACGTCGTTTCTACGACTTAGAAAGCCTTTGGCGTGCAGCCCCAGAAGAAACTGTAGCCTAATATGAAAAGAGCGACCTGAAGGTCGCTTTTTTTATGTCTAATTTTATTTAAATTAAGCGATGTATATCGACCATTGGGTAGCGCTCTTTCACTTGTCGCTTCACATGGGCATAAAGCTGATCTGCTTTTGCTGGACCATAAAACTCACAATAATTTTCATAACAGACCGTCAAGACCTGCGCATATTGAGCTATAGGCAAAGCTTCGAGTACAGCTCGGTCATTCAAGGCCTGATATGTATCAATCACAATGGATAAAGCCTCTAGCTGCATTTTCACTTCACGTTCAAACTCCTGCACATCAACGGCTTTGACTGCTTGACAGATATTTTGCATAAAAAACGTCAATGCATCGAGTAACACTGCTCCCCCTTGTTCGCTTTTCGATGCTTTTGCAGATGGGTTCAACAACACTTGTTTTTCAACTTGGGCCATCTCTGCCAAGACATTTTTGAGCATGTCTTTTCGGAAGTAACGTAATTCCTCTGTGGTGCAAATTTCACTCAAAAAACGATTCAGGACAAAGGAGGGTTGATCACCATATTTCGCTTCCCAGTGATTCAATACTTGCTCTAAAAGTGTTCCTTGTAAGTACCGACTCAGTCCACGCTCGATCGCTTGGCGTTTTTGTAAAATAGTTAATGTTTCAGTCGACATGAGCTATCCTCTTTCATTAATGACGTTTGGTCATATCATCAGTTTCAAACGTCACATCACGCTGAAACTCGGGATAAGACAGTTCTGCATGTTCGGTATAGTCCAAGCCACGTTGTTCATGTTGTTTACTCACCCGCAAACCACCAAGAACGAGGTCCAAGACTTTAAAGACGATCAATGCCATACCAAAGCCCCATGCAAAGGCTGTCAAAATACCCAAGCCTTGTACCGCAATGATCCCCGCATTAAACATATTGTTTTCAAAAAACAAACCCGCTGCCAATGTGCCCCATGCCCCACAAAAACCATGCACAGTTACTGCATCCACCACGTCATCCAAACGGAGTTTTTCCATCACCACTGGTAAAATACTGACCAACACACCTGCAACCGCACCACTGATGATGGCATACACTGGACTCATGGTTGCACAGCCCGCCGTAATTGCAACCAGCCCACCCAAGGAGGCATTAATGGTGCCGCGCATTAAAATTGCTTTGCCACGTATTAAGGTATAAATCATATAGGCAACTGCCGAAGCACACGCCGCCAAATGCGTATTCAAAGCAATCCGCCCAATACTCACATCAGCCTTCACAGTAGAGGCCGCATTAAAACCAAACCATGCCAACCATAGAACAAAACCGCCTAGCGCCACCAACGGTAAATTATGCCCTGCCAAATAATGGACCTGTCCATTGCGCCCAAACCGCCCTAAACGAGGCCCCAACACAATAATTCCGGCTAAAGCCACCCATCCACCAATCGAATGCACCACCGTTGAACCTGCAAAGTCAATGAAACCCATGGCTTTTAGCCAACCTTCGCCATCAAATAAGCTCCCCCAAGCCCATGCACCAAAAATCGGGTAGATCAAACCACTGACCACCGCAGCACTCACGATATACGCCACAAAGTGAATCCGCTCAGCCATCGCCCCACTGGCAATCGTCGTGGCTGTGGCAGCAAACATCATTTGAAAGAACAAGAGGTTCCAGTGCCAGTCATCCATGGCATTGGGGGCAAAATGTGAGGTTCCTATCCAGCCACTCGAATTGACACCAAACATCAAACCAAAGCCAATCAACCAAAACACCAAGCCCCCTAAACACGCATCCATATAGTTTTTCATGAGTACATTAATGGTGTTTTTAGAGCGTACCGAACCACTTTCAATCAGGGCAAAACCTGCTTGCATGAAAAACACCAAAATGCCACCGAGCACCACCCATACACTGTCAAGCGAGAGACGAATTTCTTGAATATTTTGAGCCTGTGCTGGCAGGGGCTCTGCGGCAAAACTGGGTAAGGCAATACAGCACACGAAGAAGAGTAAGTATTTTATTTTTTTCATGAATAATCCCCCAAAGATTATTCATCTCAATTGCAAAATCAATGCCAGTGTTTCAACACCTTATAGATATTTAAAAATGATCCATGCCTGCCAATATAAACAGGGCAATTTAAACAAGGTGAAAAAGCGATACACCATACAAGAGGTCAAAATGAATTTATAAGCTAATTGATAAAACATGGCTTTTAGTTTTTATAATATTCATCCACAGCATAATACTGGACCTTCTCTATCCATCGCCCACGATTCAGCGTTCGCTCCGTCACTTTAACCTTTCCCTCTTGGACTGTTGCATCTTCAATAAACTCTTTGACTAAACTCAAGCCGTGTTTAGGAATCACGATATATTCCGAACGAATGTGATAACAACACCCACTTTTATTGAAGGTTAAGATTCTTTTCTGTTTTGGATCGACCTCAAACATGCCCAAATTTTCATGGATTAAAGCAGATAACTCCTCACTCAGAACAAATTTATTCTTGGTTCGATGAAAGACATAAACATCGTAGGTTGGCCCGCCATAGGCACCATAGTTACCATTACGGATGGCTATATCCTCACTCCCATCAAAGTTAAAGTCAGCAAAAATTAATGCACTTTGCTCACCATAAAGCTGCACCACATTGACAGATGGTTTGTCAGTTTCGTCCAAATCCATCGTCAATTCAGCCGAGGAAAACCGCTGAAAGTGCTGTGTTGTCCCTTTTAGGTAAAGATCAATATTGGCTTGTCCATCACAGCTCCTGTCCGTACAGTTCGTCGTCATTTTTACATCATAGTGCTTCGATGCATTTTTTATTTCGAAGACTTGAGCCTGAGTAGTTTGACTCAAAACGAACACACCAAATATCAGCAGTACATGAAACTAGATCTGATTTATGTTCATATTGTTTTCTTATTGAAAAGTTAAACATCATCTTAGCAAAAGCTGCAAACATAAAAAAACCACCCGAAGGTGGTCTTTATACACTCTAGGAGGAGAATTAGTGTCCACCACCATTGATTGCTTTGGTCATATCTTCAACCACTTTCTTCGCATCACCGAAGATCATCATGGTTTTTTCGTTATAGAACAAGTCGTTGTCTAGACCTGCATAACCTGTCGCCATAGAACGTTTGATGACCATAATGGTACGTGCTTTATGTGCTTCAAGAATTGGCATACCATAGATTGGAGATGTTGGATCGTCTTTCGCCGCAGGGTTGACCACGTCATTCGCACCAATCACAAGCACCACATCTGTTGCAGGGAAGTCAGAGTTAATCTCATCCATCTCTAAGATGTCTTCATAAGCTACGTCTGCTTCAGCCAAAAGTACGTTCATGTGACCCGGCATACGACCAGCAACTGGGTGAATGGCGAAGCGCACTTTTACACCCTGTTCTTTTAGGATTTCACACAGTTCTTTCACCGCATTTTGTGCACGACCTTGTGCCATACCATAACCCGGTACGATCACAACGCTGTCTGCATTTGACATCAAGAAGCCTGCGTCATCTGCTGAACCAGAACGATGGTTACGCTGTGCTTGTTCGCCTTTGTCTGCAGAAGCTACCGCAGTTCCACCCATTGCACCACCAAACAAAACGTTGATGATTGAACGGTTCATGGCTTTACACATGATGTAAGACAGAATCGCACCTGAAGAACCCACCAGAGAACCCGCAACGATCAACATATTGTTTTCAAGTGTGAAACCAATACCTGCTGCTGCCCAACCAGAGAAGGAGTTCAATAGCGATACCACCACTGGCATATCACCGCCGCCGACTGGTGCAATCCACACCCAACCGAATGCAAGTGCCAGTGCAGTCATAGCCCAGAATGCATTCATGTTGCCTGTTGTGAAGAAGTACACACCACATGCCAACATTGCAAGGAAAATCAGCGCTTGTACAGGTTTAACCCATGCACCAGAAATGGTTTTTGCCCATTTTTTCGCAGCCAATTTACCATAAGCGAATACAGACGCTGTAAAGGTAATCGCACCGACGAAACAACCCACGAACAATTCAAATAAATGAACCTTGCTCATGTGTGCATGTTGCACCCCCGCAGCAGTTAATGCAGCTTCATTTTGTGCAAATAATGCAGTCAGTTGGTTGTTATGTAGAATTGCCGCAATCGCAATCAATACCGCAGCCAAACCCACCAAAGAGTGCATCAATGCGACCGTTTCAGGCATCTGCGTCATAGGTACAGTACGTGCGCGGGCAATACCCACTATCGCACCCAGCACCATCGCACCGCCAATCATCCAAATCACAGGATGATCTGCTACAAAGAAGGTGGTCACTACAGCAATCGCCATTGCGATCATGCCGTAACGGTTACCTTGAATTGCCGTCTTCGGGCCAGACAAACCACGTAAAGTTAAGATAAAGAGGACAGCACCAATCAGGTAGAACCAATCCGCATAGTCTCGAATGAATTCCATATATTAGCCCTCTTTTTTCTTTTGCTTTGGCTTGAACATTTCAAGCATACGCGCTGTTACTGCGAAGCCACCGAAAATATTGATACTTGCTAAGAACACCGCAATTGCACCTAAGATGCTCACCACATTCACACTTTGGAATGCAACATTCGCATCAACACCAATTGCAGGAATTCCCACAGTTTGAATCATTGCACCCACCACGATGATCGATGACAACGCATTGGTTACTGCCATAAGCGGTGTATGTAGTGCTGGCGTAACGCCCCACACGACGTAGTAGCCTACAAAGATGGCAAGGACGAAAATTGTAATTGTTTCAACCATGATCTATCTCCTTAACCACGCTTCAGCAGTACTTGACCGCCATGAGTTACTAGAAGGGCTTTTTGAATTTCTTCTTCAGGATTGATAGCAAAGTTTTTCTCTGCATCAAATAAAGTATCTAAGAAGTTCAAGACATTTCGTGCATACAAAGCAGAAGCTTCAGTTGAAACTGTAGACGGAATGTTTGGAATACCTAAAATGGTTACGCCGTTGTCAGTCACAACATTTTCACCATTTTTAGAGCCTTCAACGTTACCGCCTGTTTCAACCGCCATATCAAGGATGATTGAACCTGGTTTCATTTTGGCAACCGTTTCTGCCTTAATTAAGCGAGGTGCATTACGACCTGGTAAAAGTGCAGTGGTAATCACGATGTCTGCATTTGAAACAGCTTTATCCACAATAATGGCTTGATCGCGGATATAGTCTTCACCCGGCATCCAACCATAACCGTTTTTCGCAGCATCGGCTGCTTTTTGCTGTTCTTCCGCTGACATAGGTACGTCTAACCATTTGCCACCGAGTGATTCAACTTGATCACGTGCAGTTGGACGTAAATCTGTTGCTTCAACCACAGCACCCAAACGTTTTGCTGTCGCAATCGCTTGCAGACCTGCAACACCGACTCCCATGATCACGACACGTGCAGGTTTTACAGTACCCGCAGCTGTCATCAACATTGGGAACATGCGCTGGTACTCTGCCGCAGCAAGAAGCACTGACTTGTAACCTGATAAGTTGGCTTGTGAAGATAATACGTCCATGTTCTGCGCACGAGATAAAGTCCGTGGCAGTAGCTCTAAAGCAAATGCAGACACTTGTTGTGATGCAAATTGATCAAGCTCCGTATTACGGTACGGATCAAACATGGCAATAACCGATGTATTTGGCGCAAGCTTTTGAATTTCAGCACCCTGAGGGGCACGTACTTTCAAAATCATTTGGCTACCGGTATAGGCATCATCAGTCAGCGTAGCACCGACTTGCTCATAAGCACTGTCGATATAAGCAGCTTTCACACCTGCTCTACGTTCAATCACTACACTATGACCAGCACTGATCAACTTTTTTACCGTTTCTGGCGTTGCGGCTACACGATTTTCACCGACGACAGTTTCGGCTGGAATTCCGATCTGCATGAGCGTCCCTCAAGCTAGTTTTTCTTAAAGTAAACATCACCCATTAGGCAATGTTTTCTCACAGGATGTTCTTATGAATTTTTGGATTCTAATGAAACTTTTTTAAAATACCACCCACTATTTATTTAATAAATACCCATATACTGAACTGGTGATTCATAAAAAATATTGGGTAATATCTCGTTTATTTGCTTTGAATCCGCTTAAAAATTGATTTATTTCTATTCAAATTCTGAACTACAGATCCTTTCACACTAAAATCTGCACTTTTTTTGCACAAAACCAAGTCCTTTAATTCCTCAGTATTGATCTTTTTGACCAACCCAAGAATATGAACCACCACGTTCACATTAACCCGAACCTGTCATTCATCGAGCTTTGCCATCTCCCGTCACGCAAACTTTACAGGCATTGACTTAAATGACAGTTTTGCCCCATTTGCAAAAGCTTAGAATTGGCCTGTTCCTATTTTTCATCGATCAAAAATGCCAGTGCTCAAAATTTAGCCCAACTGAACCGTGTATTTGAAATGGGTGATATAAAAAGACGAAGAGAGATTGATCACGTTTAAGTAGATCTGAAACGAGAAACGACCAACAAAAATGTTTTTTTCATATTTTATAGGATGATAATGGCGTGCATTGACACACTAGGCTTAAGTAAAAATGCACCATAATTGAGCATAAACATTATAAATAGATGAATATTTCAGTAATTTGACCCAAATGCTTGATGTGCTTTATGAGTAAAAATGATCGAATGCAACAATTTCATACAAAATAGGCGGGTGTGTTCAGAATTTTTTAAAGATTTTTATTATTTTTTGACAGGAAATTCGAAACATCATCATTTTTTGATTGTATTGGACGAAAACGCTCTCCTGATTACAGGTCATGCTATTTTCTATGTCTTCATCTTCGGCTCATTTTTTTATGCAGTCATTTCTCGACTGTTTTAGGCTTTTGCCCCCAGCTTCGTATACAATTTCTGAAACGATGCATCTATTTAACTCAAGCACGATGTAAACGTCTTTCTGAAAAAAATACTCCCTCATCAAAGGCTCATTATGAATACTTCTTTCAACATCAGTCGAGACAAATCTCTGCTCTGGCTGATGGCAATTGTCTGCGGCTTATGTGCAGGGGCAAACTATTATTGCCAGCCTTTGATTTCCTCTATTCAGCAAAGCTTTCAAGCACCAGAAGAACAAGTGGCTTTGACCGTGACCTTTGCTCAAGTCTCCTATGCTTTGGGTTTACTGTTCATTGTGCCCTTAGGCGACATGCTGAACAAAGCTAAACTGATTCCATTACTGATGTTTGGCGCATCTGCTGGACTGTTTATTTGTGCGACATCCACCAACTTATCGATGCTCTGGCTAGGTACCATTATTACGGGGCTCTTTTCTGTCGCAGCACAAGTACTGATTCCTCTGGCCACGATGGCAGTCAAACCTGAAAAAACGGGAGAAGTGGTCGGTTTCCTCATGAGTGGCTTATTGGTCGGGATCTTACTGTCCACCAGTGTGGCTGGATTACTCTCAGACTTATGGCACTGGAAAATGATTTATGTGCTGAGTGGCATCGCCATGTTTGCTTTGGCCCTTCTGATGAAAGGAAAACTGCCTCAACTGCCAAAACTCAAAATCACCTATTTCGACATTTTCAAGTCGATGGGGGGGTTGCTGCAACAAGAGCCTCGTTTGGTGTTTCGCTCAATCACAGGCGGATTTGCTTTTGCTGCCATGAGTATGCTGTTTTCAACCATTGCCCTACTTTTAACCTCTGAGCCATTTCAACTTTCGGATGTTTTAGTCGGCGTGGTGACTTTGGTCGGCGTATTTGGTGCACTCTCCACCCAGTGGATTGGTAAATGGGCCGATCGCGGTTATACCCTGCTTTTGACTTGGATCGGCTGTGGGACTTTAGCCCTCAGTTGGGCCTTTCTATACTTAGGCGGAAGTTCACTCATCAGCTACATCATCGGTTATGCACTGATTAACTTAGGGCTTGCAACTACACATAGTTGTAACCAAAACGTGATTTTCCGTTTACGCCCCGATGCGAAGTCTCGAGTGAACTCGATTTATATGACCTTATATTTTATTGGCGGCGCATGTGGCTCAGCACTGGGTGTCTATGCATGGCATCACGGCGGCTGGAGCAGTACGTGTTTAGTCGGTATTACTCTGGTGATGATGGCAGGTGTCTTTGCTCTGCTGGATACCCTGTATAGCAAAAAACATGGTATTGCTTAACCCTTAAAAAAAACAGTTTACTCAGTAAACTGTTTTTTTGTTTGGGCACTTCATTTTGAGCGCTAACTGACCTGAGCCACTGGGTAAAAAGGTTTACCCAAATCGAGACTATCGGCATTTTCCAAAGCAATGTACAAAAATGCGGGCAGCAAAGCCGATAAAATTTGACAGCCATCTTGTAGCTGCTTGCGATTCAATGAACTCTTATAGGTTGAACCGCCATGCATCAGCTGATTTCTCAAGGTATATAAACGGTTAAACAGTACCAATAAAATATCGACCGAATGTTTCTGCTGTAGCGCTTTCGCCACTTTCTTCTTTTCCTGTTCAAGCTGAGCCTTACAGACCTCTAAACCAATTTTCTTATTTTGATAGTCCCAATAGCCTTGATAGGTGTATTGGTTGTCTAAGAGCATCCGAATGGGCTGACTAAACTTGTCCCATAAAATGCTATAAATTCTATGATCGGCATCATGCTGGCATATTAAATGTAAGAACTGACGTAAACTTTGTTTGTCCTGACTTTGCCCCAAGTCTTGTGCATAAATGGCATTGAAAGAAATCCAGAGGCTGATAAATTGCAAATCGGGATCATGATCGAGCAGGAATGCTTGCTTTAACCAACTCAGCCCACGATGTATTCTCAGATTAAACTCATCACTCTGTTGTACTTTTTTAGTTTTAAAAATTTCTTCTAAAAGCAACATCGGCTTTCCCTATACTTTATTCTTCTATGTATTCAACATACTGAATGATTAAGCTAAATTCAATTCAACCCTGCTAGGACATAGTGATTGATAAATCCCGCTAGTTCAGTGTGAATGTTCTATCGAAAAAAAACATTCTGTTTTCTATATTTCAATGTATCTAATGAATATTGGCTGCTCCTCTTACCATTAATTATAAGTTCTAAACTTTATAAAAGCAGATAATACCTCTCAATGAATGTATTCCATTTTTGTGATAGTATTGCGTGCTATCGGAAATACCTGAATAAAAATGAAGCATCGAGTTTCATTTTTCGTCCACTCCCAAAGATCCTCCTATCGGTAATGAATGCATTTCAGCTCATTACATTGTGCTGTATCGTGCTCAATAAATGGATTGACGGTTTGGCTTTGCGACATCTGATTTTCATGTAATTTCCCACATATTTCTTTGCACCGCTTCTGCTCCAATACATATGTTAACTATGTCTTTGCCGCCAAAGCTGATAAACACTGATCAAGAGGCTGATTTTTTAATGAATACCGACAAAACCATTGAAACCCCTCAATCTCCACGAATCAGTGTAGCACCGATGATGGATTGGACGACCAAAGATTATCGTTTCTTTGCCCGCTTATTTAACCCGAATGTCATCCTTTATACCGAAATGGTGACCACTGGCGCGATTCTGTTTGGCGATGCAAATCGCCATCTCGACTATAACAATGAAGAACACCCGATTGTGCTACAACTCGGTGGCTCAAATCCTAAAGACTTAGCCACTTGTACCAAAATGGCACAAGACTGGGGTTATGATGAAGTCAATTTAAATGTCGGCTGTCCAAGCGACCGTGTACAAAATAATAAAATCGGGGCCTGCCTGATGGCAGAACCTGACCTCGTCGCTGAATGTATTGCTGAAATGCAAAATGCCGTAGAGATTCCAGTGACGGTAAAGCACCGTATCGGGATTGATGACATGCATTCTTATGAAGAAATGCTACATTTTGTCGATACAGTCGCCAAAACGGGCTGCGATAATTTTATCGTACACGCACGTATTGCCTTGCTTAAGGGGCTTTCTCCGAAAGAAAATCGTGACGTTCCCCCACTACGTTATGAAGATGTCTATCGTTTAAAGCAAGAACGTCCAAATCTACTCATTGAGATTAATGGCGGGATCAAAACCTTTGCTGAAACACAAGAACATCTCAAACATGTGGATGGTGTGATGATTGGTCGTGAGGCCTATCATAATCCCTATCTTTTGGCTGAGATTGGTCAATTATGGAATTTGGATCTGCCTGATCGTTTTGAAATTATCGACCAAATGCTGCCGTATATTGCCAAGCGTATGCAAGAAGGGGCACCATTGTCGATTATCACTCGTCACATTCTAGGCTTATTCCAAAATCTTCCAGGTGCACGTAAGTGGCGTCAGGCTTTAAGTGGTGGTAATGCAAAAAGTTTTGCTGATGTCGAAAATGCGATTATCAACATTAAAGATGCAATGCAACGCACCGAAGATTATTTAAAAGAACAGTCGGTCTAATCGCAATTGAATATTTACATCATTCAAAAATTTTGCGCCATGCCAATCTGTTGAATCCAACGATGATCTGTACAGATCATCGTTGCAAACGCTGCAGCAAATATTCAGCACTTTTCTGTATCACCTGATCTGCATTTTTACGCCACGCCATCACCACATCGGACAAACTATTTTCAGCCTCCAGAGGAACTAGCCTCACCTGCTCCGGCAAAATCTCTGTAAATTCTTCAGGGACAATACAAAGCCCAATATCAGCAGCAACCAGCTGAAGTTGGGATACTTTACGGGACTGGATAGGCGCTTGCTTTGGAGTAAAACCCGCATTGAGGCAAAGGTTTGAAACTAAATAACTCAGCCCACCTCGTTCAGCATGTGGTGTCGAGACAAAACTTTCATGTCTTAACTGCTGAATTTTGATAATTTTCTCTATGGCTAAAATATGACGTGGGTGCAAGGCTACATATAATGGCTCATGATAAAGCTTTGCCACCTTTAACTCATCAAAGTGGTTTAAAACAGGTGGACGAATAAAACCGACGTCGATATTACCCGTCTTGAGCGCTAGAACCTGATCTTCTGAAGATAAAGTATTGAGTTCAAAATGGACCTCGAGATGCCTTGAGGCTTGATCAAATACTTTGACTTTTTCCAAGCTCATTATAATAGTACTTGAGTGTGCAATTTTAATGAGTCGATTTTTTCCATTTGCAATATCTTTAGAGTTTTTAATAATATGTTCTAAATTCAGCACACTATTCTTAAGCTGAACATAGAAAAACTGCCCCGCTTTAGTCAGCTTTATCTTTTTATCACCCCGATCAAAAATTTCAAAGCCAACTTCCTCTTCTAAAAGCTTGATCTGTCGACTCAAAGCTGATTGGGCAATAAATAACTTTTCAGAAGCCGCAATAAAGCCGCCCTCTTCGACAATTTTAATCAAATAATTAAATTGCTTGAGTGTTGCCATTACCATCTCAAAATTAGATCACCCCTTAATTTTTCTATATTAGATTAGATCAATTAATTTAACTAGACTTTACTTTAAGAAGCTTAGATATGAGAAAGATCATGGGAATATCCAAACAAATATTGGTGTTAATCTGTATTCTCAGTACTTTGGTTTTACTCCATCTTTATGATGGTTTTATCGAGAAACAAACGGGAAAAAGTAAGCAGCCAATCGAATTGACATCCTTAGAAGACTGATTAGCGCAATACTTAGGTCATACTCACTATGCTTTTCACGCGATAATTCTCAATTACTCATGATCTCTACTGAGTCAATCGAAATATAATATTTCAAAAATGGGTTATTCGCGTATGCAAAATTTCACTAAAGCACGCTTGTCTATATTGGTAACACATTTGATTGTTTCAGATTTAAAATCATAATGATAGGAAATATATTTTCCTGCAATGATCTCACTGACGAAGGGTTCTTTTCTAAAATAAGCCGTGGTTATACAGTGGTGTAAATCAGGCGTAGCATTGACTTTGATCTGTTCAACAAATTGACTTTGCTGATGAGTTTGATCCTGTAATTTTAAAATACGATTCATATTTTGAAATTCTTCGGATTGCGCAATCTGTTGTATATTTTTTAAATGACAAGCCTGCGTGACATCATCATGATGCTGATGCATAGACCAAACCAATAATGACTGTATATCACTCATCATCTCTTAGGCTTCATTGACCTGTTTTAAAACATAAAAATGACGAACGGTTGAATAAATAGCATATGCAACGCCACAACTCAAAATGATCCCTAAAGCCACTATTTTAAAATCAGGTTTGGAACGCTCTGAAAGATGAGTCATGGAGTTGCTTTATCCCGTTATATTTTAAAAGTGCTTCAGGCGAACTCTTCTTTTATATAAGAGCTTAACCGGTAAATTTACTCAGAGCACGCCAGTATTTGTCTTTAAACAAATTGACCTCTATTTCAAAGTTGCCTTTATATTTTTCAATTACTTGATCAATGACTTTGGATGGTTTTCTAAACTCTTTACACGCAAAATATATGGTTCTTAAGTGATTACCCGTTTCACGACCAATATTTAAATAGCCATCCACATCCTTAAGCTCTTGTAATAATGCATCTTCTATCAAATCCATCAGTTCATAATCTGTAGACGCGGGCATGCCATTTGAATGCTGACCATCATAGGAGATTTCAATCAGCATCATCCATGGATGTGAGGCTTTTTGATCCCATGTTAAAAGTGTACGGTTCAAAGTCGCCAGCAACGGTAGGCCTTCATTGGTTTCTCCTTCCAAGCTAACAAATTCATCGGCGTCCGTATTTGAGCGTGTAATTTTGTCTAATCTTGAAATTTCACTGTTTTTTAAAATTAAAATATTTTTGAGCAAGTGAATCGGTAGCAATTCGTTTTCGGCATCTTGCTTAGACTGGACAGAAACATTGTCCAATTTGGTAACCGCATCGTACTCGCCCAAATAGTTATCGAGAAAAATATACACAGCCTGTAAAAACGCATCGTTTTCAGCTGCATTATATTCTTCATGTACCACGACCAGATCAATCTCATCGGGGTATTCTGCTTGCTGGTTAAAATAAAAAGACAAAGTCTCCTGACTAAACTCATAACCATGCATATTAATCCCAACTTGATGAATATCGCTTTCAGGTTTAAGCGCAGTGAACTTCCACCCTGCAATCTCAGGTACAGCTGCAATCAGCTCTTCCACAAAAACAATATTTGGAATGATGCCATCGGGGGTAAGAATTAATTCAGCTGTTTGTGGGATTAACATGCCCGTCAGAAAGAAGATGCCGCTATGGACTTTTTCCAATTCAGGCGTCAGTCGATCAAAGAAATCGCGCTCGATTTCAGTTTTACTGCCTTGATCCACAATGTGGTGAAAATGCTGTTGATGCTGCTGAAACCATTGCCAAAACGCAGTATATGCATTTTCATTCGCAGGCATTTTTTGTTTTTGAGAACCCCATAATTTTTTTTAAAAGCTCATTTTTATTTTCTCTTTTTTCTATTGATTTCAATATTTTTTATGATCTACGGACTGTATCAATATATCGATGTATACAGTCCAATTAAACCTAAAACAGTCTTATTGTTTCGCTTTCATTCCATCTAATTTTTTCAGCACTTCCGCGACTGCTACCATCGCAAAGCTTGAAGTCACCACCACAGCAGAACCATAGCCACCACAGCGTAGGCCTGCACTTGGACATACATCTGCACTGGAAAATGGATTATCAATCGAATAGACACAGCTAATGCCGAACTTTTCTTTTGGTTTTTTACAAATCCCCATTCCACGCAACTGGGTTCGAAGCTTTGCCAACATTGGATCTTGTTCGGTTTTAGACAGATCAGCCACTCGGATTTTCAATGGGTCGAGCTTGCCACCCGCTCCCCCTGAAACAATCAATGGGATCTTATTAAAACGACAGTGCAACATCAGTGCTAATTTAGCTTTAACGTCATCAATACAATCTAAAATTAAGTCTGGCCTATGTTCTAAAATTTCTTTGACATTTTCTGGAGTCAAATAATCATCGATCAAATTGATTTTAATCCGTGGATTGATGGATCGACAACGCTCGGCCATCACTTCAATTTTTTCATGGCCCAAGGTTGAGCTCATGGCTGGCAGTTGACGGTTAATATTGGAAGCCGCAATTGAGTCCATATCAACCAGTGTTAATTCGCCAACGCCTGTACGCGCTAAAGCCTCTACTGCCCACGAACCTACACCACCAATCCCGATCACCATCACATGACTTTTTTCATAATATGAAAAGGCCTCGTCTCCATAAATTTTGGCCACACCAGCAAAACGGCGGTCATATTCATCATGTTGCAGATCAGTCATGCGTACATCTATTTCGGTAAAATCGTGTTCATTTTACCTGAATACGACCTTGGATTGAATGTAGACTGAGAGATTTAACAAAGCCCAATATATTCAAATGCTCAACATATAAATTGTACCATAGAACCCTGTATCCATTGGGTATATATATCTTTTGCGATACTATAAACAATCAAATATGCCTAAAACTTATAACGAATGAATCAAAAAATTATTTTATGCATTCCTGGAGTCTGGGAAAGCCATCAAGCACTTCTGCATTCATTATTGGCACACGATACTGGCTATATTTATGCAGGTTTAATTATTAAATCACTAGAAAGTGAATATTTTGCCGAAATAGAAGAGCATGACAATGATCCTAATGTAAGTCAGATTTTTAGATCTTTCAGTTTAGGACGATTCTCTGAAAATGAGCTACAAGCAATTGATCAACATAAGATGGTGATTTATGTTATTTGTGATGGTGGAAGTATTGAACTTGCCCAACAGGCTCTGCTCTTAGGACAAGCTTTACTTAAAGCGGGTGGACTAGCAGTTAAAGTTGAAACATCTGGACTGACCCACTCTCATCAAGATTGGCTAAAATTTAATGCGATGAATCTATTAGATTTATATAAAGCATTTATTCCTACAGTTTCAGACAATGAATCAATCTATTCCTGTGGAATGCATCAATTTGGTAAACCCGATGGAAGTATTAATTTAAAAATAGAATATGCATCCTATGTTTTAAGTAGTTTCTTATTGTATCAACTTGCAGAAAATCCTTTATTTTCAGAAAAAGATACGTTTACAGCAGAAGAAGGCTTTGAAACTTTAACTCTCCGTAAAATAGAATCTATTAATTTTTTTGAAATCGACTCACTTTACTTTAACCCATTAGGAACATGGATACTAAACCGACCATCTCGTCTATTAAGCTAAATATTTCACAATAAAGCCCTACTACTGACAGGGCTTTATTCCATTGGGATTAGGCTGCAATCAAATTACGCAGTACATAATGCAAAATGCCGCCAGCTTTAAAGTATTCCACCTCATTCAAGGTATCAATACGGCACAACACTGTAAATTGGTCTTGGCTGCCATCTTCTCGAAGCACCTGAATATCCAAAGTTTGATGCGACTGGATATCATCCGATAATCCATGAATCGAAAGTACTTCACGACCTGTCAAATTTAAGGATTGGCGCGTTTGTCCATCAATAAACTGCAATGGCAATACTCCCATACCCACTAGATTGGAACGGTGAATTCGTTCAAAACTTTCGGCAATCACCGCTTTAACCCCCAATAAGTTCGTGCCTTTGGCAGCCCAGTCGCGCGATGAGCCTGTGCCATACTCTTTCCCAGCAATAATGATTAATGGCGTATGCTGCTGCTGATAAAGCATAGAGGCATCATAAATCGGCAAGGTTTCTCCTGTTGGGATATAGATCGTGTTTCCACCTTCTTCACCACCGAGCATTTCATTCTTAATGCGAATATTGGCAAAAGTGCCTCGCATCATCACTTCATGGTTCCCACGTCGAGACCCATAAGAGTTAAAGTCTTTGGGTTCAACCCCTTGCTGTTGCAAATAGCGTCCTGCGGGGCTGTCTTTCTTGATATTACCCGCTGGGGAAATATGATCGGTGGTGACCGAGTCTCCAAGCACAGCCAAAATACGTGCCTGTTCAATATTGGTAATCGGTTTCGGTGGCTGACCAATCTCTTCAAAAAATGGCGGATGGCGAATATAGGTTGAATTCTCTTGCCAATCATAGGTCTGACTTTGAGGAATCTGAATTGCCTGCCATGCTGCATCACCATCAAATACCGCGGCATATTCTTTATGGAACATCGCGGTATTCACGCTCTGTAGCGCATGATCAATTTCAGCCTGACTCGGCCAAATATCTTTCAAGTAAACCGCTTGCCCATCTTTGCCTAGACCAATCGGTTGTGTAGTCAAATCTGTACGGATATTGCCCGTCAAACCATAAGCCACCACCAAAGGCGGCGAAGCCAACCAGTTGGTTTTCACCAGAGGATGCACACGCCCTTCAAAGTTACGGTTGCCTGAAAGCACTGAAGCGACATTGAGATCATGGCACTGTATGGCTTCTTCAATCGGTTCAGGCAGTGGTCCAGAGTTGCCGATACACGTGGTACAGCCATAGCCAACAAGGTTATAACCCAACTCATCCAAATACGCTGTTAAACCTGCCGCAGCCAAATAATCGGTCACTACTTTAGAACCAGGTGCAAGCGAACTTTTCACCCACGGTTTACGCTGTAGACCTTTTTCAATGGCTTTTTTAGCGAGGAGCCCTGCAGCCAACATCACGCTCGGATTGGATGTATTGGTACATGAGGTGATGGCTGAAATCACCACATCACCATGATTCAAGGGGTAGGATTTTCCATCAATGGTGCAAGATGGTTCCTCATGCGGTAGATTGGCTTTTTTAGCTTCAACAGCTGTACCACCGCCTTCATTTTCTAAACGCTCTTTGGCTTCCTTGGCTGGCTTGAGATTCAGTTCCATCAAGTCATGAAAAGTTTTAGGTACATCTGACAGCAAAACACGATCTTGCGGACGTTTAGGGCCTGCCAAACTGGCCTGCACTGTGCTCATGTCCAAGCTCAACGTATCGGTAAAAACGGGTTCGTCACCTGCATTTCGCCATAAGCCCTGCGCTTTACTATACGCTTCAACCAAATCAATCCGTTGTTGCTCACGACCTGTCAGCGCTAAATAGGCCAAGGTCACGTCATCAATCGGGAAAAAACCACAGGTCGCACCATATTCAGGCGCCATATTGGCAATAGTGGCGCGGTCAGCCAAAGGCAAGTCGGCCAAACCATCGCCATAAAATTCGACAAATTTACCAACCACGCCTTTTTGGCGTAGCATTTGTGTGATGGTTAAAACCAAATCTGTTGCAGTAATGCCTTCATTCAATTTCCCTGTGAGTTTGAAACCGATGACTTCAGGAATTAACATGGATACAGGCTGTCCAAGCATCGCCGCTTCAGCTTCAATCCCGCCAACACCCCAGCCCAGCACACCTAAGCCATTGATCATGGTGGTATGTGAATCTGTTCCCACCAAGGTATCAGGGAATGCAAAGGTTTGTCCCTCATCTTCCCCTAACCATACCGCTTGAGCCAGATACTCTAAATTGACTTGGTGGCAAATCCCTGTACCCGGCGGGACAACACTAAAGTTATTAAAGGCCGATTGTCCCCAGCGTAGGAATTGATACCGCTCACCATTGCGTTGCATTTCAATTTCGACATTTTCAGCAAAAGCATCTTTATCCGCAAAATGATCGACCATCACCGAATGGTCAATCACCAAATCGACAGGGGACAAAGGATTAATCAAATTCGGATCACCACCCGCTTGTGCCATTGCGGCACGCATGGCAGCCAAGTCAACCACAGCAGGAACCCCTGTGAAATCCTGCATCAGCACGCGTGCAGGCCGATATTGAATTTCCTGATCAGAGCTTCTGTTTTTTTGCCAATCGACTAGGGCTTGAATATGCTCTACTTTTACACTTTTTTGATCTTCAAAACGGAGTAAATTTTCGAGTAAGACCTTTAAAGACTTGGGTAAGTGATCAATATTACCCAATGTTTGTGCGGCTTGTGGGAGGTTAAAAATTTGATAGGATTTTGCACCCACCGTGAGTATTTGTAATGCATTGAAACTATTGATTTTGCTATATCTGGCCATTCGGTTGCCCTCCCAGTATTGGCGAATTTATTTATTATGATGTTCTTTCTTTAATGTAAGCCTGTTTAGAAAAGAATGTGTTCCCTTTTGGTTATCTTATTTTTATCGAGATTACTGTCTTATTCTTCTAAAATTTTAAATGCAATGCAGACAATGAGTTCTGCCAGAGTTGAGCTGTTAGCGACCGCTCAGACTGATCCAGTGTCTGTGCGAGGCTCTCCAAAACATAAGGTAAATTCACCGGCGTATTGCGGGTACGATGCTCAGTCGATGTTTGACAACACAACGGCGTCATATCAGGACAGTCCGTTTCAATCACCAAATGTTCGCTACCAATAGCTTGCACCACTTGATGCAATTTTTTGGCATTTGGATTGGTGATTTGCCCTGTCACCCCAATTTTAAAACCGAGTTTGACCAAGGCCTTGGCTTCTTCCACCCCACCACTAAAGGCATGAGCGATACCACCGAATTTAAATTTTTGGGCTTTTAAAATGACAATGCTTTCTGCATGTGCTTTGCGAATATGCAATAACACAGGTTTTTGATATTGCTGAGCAAGTTCCAGTTGTTCAGAAAAATAAGATTGCTGCTTAGCGAAAAGTGCAGGCTGTTTATGCTCTTTTAAAAAAGTATCTAAACCAATTTCACCCACAGCCACGCAGTCCTGCTGCTGCAAAACCTGCTCTAAACGCTGTAAGTGTTTAGTCTGATGCTGTTCGATATAAAAAGGATGTAAGCCTGGGGCAAGATAAGAGCACGGAACATTCTTCCAGCTTTTTAATTGCTGATGGGTCTGAATCAGCGCATCAAATCGTGATTCAAGAAAACCAATAAGGACCAGTGCCTCTACCCCAACACGTTTTGCTTGCTCGGCCAAATGCTGCCGATCAATATCAAAATCGGCAACATCAAAGTGAGTATGGGTGTCGAACAGAGGCAAGCTCACTTGATTAACTCTTGGCTTCTGAAGCAACCTGTGCGCTCGGTTTGGCTTTGGGTAAATAATCAGGCTTTAAGATTTTCTGGAGTTGATCATAGCCAATGGTTAAGCGCGGTAAACCCACCACATAAGGGCCAATTTCATACTCGCCATATTGCAAAATCAGACCTTCAGTGCCCAAGTAATAATTGTTACTCAAGCTAAACTTCCACGCTTGCTCATATTCATCGACATTGGTCGCTAACTTAGAGTCGACGACCCAAGCACGAAAGGCTTCATGCGCTACTCTATTTAATGCCGCCTTCTGATTCGGCAACAATAGATCATCCAAAATCACCAGCTTTTGCTGCTTCAAGTCAAAATTATAATAATGCTGTGATGATGAACCATGTGCACCGCCTAAGTAGCTGCTGGTGTTCAGCACCACCGTGGCCAAAGGGTCTTTGGCATTTAAAATTTTCGGTTTAATCATCAAACTAATTTGATGGTTCGAACTTAAGGCTTTCAACTCTTGGTCTAAACCCAGAAAAGCAGCCAAATAAGGTTGAACTTGTTTCTCTAGTTTCAGTTTAGGCGTGAGGACTTGGCCCACTACCGCAGGTTCAGAACTTGCCGCCACAGCACTTGATGCCTCGGTAGCAGAACTACTATGCATCGGTGAAATATCAATAATCTGCGAGAGATCTTTCACAATTTGTTGATCAATAAAATCATCAATAAACGCTTGATTACTTTGCAAACGATCAATGTTTAATTCTGGGCAAGCATTGCCATCACATTCAGGTAATTCGAATTGTAATTTTTCTGTGTCACCGACCAGCTTTAAGGCTGTTTCTACCTCTGAAGCCGCTGTGGTTTGCGTTGCAGGAGTTTGAGGCTCTTTATCTTTTGGTTGGCAGGCTGTCAAACTGATGGCAGCTGCAAGTACGCTGATTGTAAATATTGTTTTGCTTTTTAACATAAATAACCTATTACCTTGTGAAGCCAGCTCTTGCTTTGGCCAATGCACTAAAACAACTGGGTATAGACATCGGCTTTTAATACCTGTTGAGTTTGTGCTTTCGTCAAATAAATATCAAGCTGGGTCCCATCTTTTACAATCTCATGTGTCCGATAGTGTAAACCGATGCCCTCTTGGTCAAAAAACCAATCTGCTTGCCCCCAGTACAACTTCGCTGGTGCAGATTTTCTCACGTCAGGTTCTTGTTTCTTCAACCAGTCTTGATACGCTTTTTGCACCAACACATTCATCGCCAGTTGCTGTTTCGGGTGAATTAAATCTAATAATGCCACCGCTTTTTGATTTTTACGATCTGCAACAAAGAAATAATAACGTTCCTTAACATTTACATTCTCTTGATTGCTATCAACCCCAATTTGCATTAGCACAAACTGATTACGCTGATACGGTATACGCGTATACATTGCCAAACTATAAGCTTTGTTACCCTTGAATTCGGCTTGCCATGTATCCGACTTTTTCACATAGGCATTAATAGCTTGCTGTAAGCTCATGTCTTGTTCTAAGCCAATTTGATCTTGAATCACGCGAGCCTGACTTTTGGCAATCCATTGGTTTAACCACGGATCTGCTGTTGTTAAGCTTTGCAGATCCAATTCAATACAATTCTTAGTTTCACAAAATGGCTGTGCAATATCAGCAGCTTGTTGCTGAATATTCAAATACGGTAACACTTCAGCCTGCTCTGTTTTAAATACCGAGCTTTTGGCATCCGTGTCTGTTTCAGATTGTTTAGAGGAGTCACATGCCGTCAATAAGACAGTCAAACTCACCAATATTGTATAAATAACCTGTTTCTGCAACATGCGTCTTCCATGAAATTCATGATTAAAATAAAGTATCTTGCATAATAAAACAGCTTCACGAAGAAGCTGTTTTATTTTTTGAAATCCCGATTAGTGTTCGCGGGTATTGCGGAACACGATGTCTGGATAACGCTCTTGCATCAGTTGTAAGTTCACACGACTCGGTGCCAAGTAGGTCAAGTGACCACCACCATCTACCGATAATTGGTCATGTGCTTTTTTCTTAAATTCATTGAATTTTTTGTCATCATCACATGACACCCAGCGCACAGTGTTAATGCTCACAGGCTCGTAGACGCAGTCGACTTTGTATTCTTCTTTCAAACGGTACGCCACCACTTCAAACTGTAGTACACCTACCGCACCTACAATCAAGTCATTGCTATTTTGCGGCATGAAGACCTGTGTTGCACCTTCTTCTGAAAGTTCTTTTAAGCCTTTTTGTAACTGCTTCGACTTCAATGGATCTTTCAAACGTACACGGCGGAACATTTCAGGGGCAAAGTGTGGAATACCCGTAAATTGTAGTTTTTCACCTGAGGTAAAAGTATCGCCAATTTGAATCGTACCGTGGTTATGTAAACCAATAATGTCGCCTGGCCATGCTTCTTCTAAGTGCTGACGATCACCAGCTAAGAAAGTCAAAGCATCACTAATACGCACATCTTTATCTAGACGCACATGCTTCATTTTCAAGCCTTTTTCATATTTGCCTGAACAAATACGCATAAAGGCAATACGGTCACGGTGTTTCGGGTCCATATTGGCTTGAATTTTAAAGACAAAACCAGTAAAACCTTCTTCGGTGGCTTCAACCAAACGATTTTCTGTTGGGTGTGCTTTAGGTTCAGGTGCATAGTTACTAAATGCATCTAACACATGGTCTACACCAAAGTTACCCAGCGCTGTACCAAACAATACAGGCGTTTGACGACCCGCAAGGAACTCTGTGCGGTCTAAAGGCTCATTGGCCATTTGCACCAGTTCTAGAGACTCTTCAAATGCCGCCCAAGCCAGCTCACCGACTTTTTCACGCAAATCTGGATAGTCATAGCCATCACGGACTTCAATTTCGGTAATGGTTGAACCAAAACCTGCTTTATACACATAAAACTTTTCTTCGATCAGGTTAAACACCCCAGCGAAGTCACGACCTGTACCGAGCGGCCAAGTGATCGGTACACATTTGATTTTGAGAACGTTTTCAATCTCATCCAACAGCTCTAAAGGCTCACGGATTTCACGGTCCATTTTGTTCACGAATGAAATGATCGGTGTGTCACGCATACGACACACTTCCATCAGTTTCACGGTACGATCTTCGACACCTTTTGCACCATCGATCACCATCAAAGCTGAATCGACCGCCGTTAAGGTACGATACGTATCTTCCGAGAAGTCTTCGTGTCCCGGCGTATCCAGCAGGTTGATCATCTTATCTTTAAATGGAAACTGCATCACAGAGGTAGTGATCGAAATACCACGCTCTTTTTCCATTTCCATCCAGTCCGAAGTGGCAGCACGGTCCGATTTACGGCTTTTCACCATACCTGCAATCTGAATGGCCTGTCCCCACAACAGCAATTTTTCTGTCATGGTGGTCTTACCAGCATCGGGGTGGGAAATAATCGCAAAGGTGCGACGCTGCGCAACTTGCGCGGCTAATTCATTTTTAAACATAAATTAAATCTGCAATTGATCATAGCTCTCATGATCGATACGACCACAAAGTCCTATAAAAGAAATTCTAAATTGGGCTAATTGTATCCGAATACCGCTTGGGCTTCTATTGTCTTTTATCAAGCGAAGTGAGAAAGCAGCACACGCCAAAGCGTTTCAATGAACGGCTTAATTGAAATAAGTTGACGATGTGTACTCAAACTCTTCTAAGCGCTTCACATCCATAGGCATGCCCAACAAATAACCTTGTAATTGCTGACAGCCTAAACGCGACAAGATTTCCATTTGCAAAGGACTTTCTACACCTTCTGCCGTCACGACTAAGCCTAAACGAATTGCCAGATGGACAATACTTTCTAAGATCATTTCATCTTTTGAACCAACAGTTAGTTCATGAATAAAGCCCCGATCAATCTTTAACTCATCCACAGGAAGATTTTTTAAATATAAAAAACTGGAATGTCCTGTCCCAAAATCATCAATCGCCAAACGAATCCCCATTTCACGTAAACGCTGTAAGGTACGAATGCTGCTTTCGATATGGTGCATGGCCGTACTTTCAGTGATTTCAATAATTAAATGATTTGGGTTCACTTTATATTTATCAAAAAGATGCTCAAGATTATTAAATAAGTGCTTATGCTCAAATTGCACCGCCGATAAATTCACGGCAATCGGATACAACTCAATTTTCTCTCGTTCCCAGATTTGTAGTTGTTTACACGCTTGCTCCAAGGCCCAATACCCCATTGGAATAATCAGCCCCGTTTTCTCCGCTCCTTTAATAAACATATTGGGGGTCAGCAAACCTAAAGTCGGATGCTTCCAGCGAATCAACGCCTCGACTCCACAAATCCGCTGATCTTGGATGGTGAATTTAGGCTGGTAATATAGAACAAACTGTTGTTCTTCTACTGCTTTATATAAGTCATTGATCAGCTTAGTTTGGCTTTTTGCTTCTTGTTGGTCAAAACTGTAATTAAAAATAGAATAGGTATTTCGTCCCTGATATTTTGAGGTCAACATCGCCGCATCGGCATTAATCAGTAAATCCTGCAAATTACTGCCATGCTCAGGATACATCGCAATACCAATACTGGCAGATACATTGATTTCTTTTCCCGCAATCAAAAAGCTATCTTGAATCAACTCCAGCACGTGCTCCGCCATTTTGCACGCTTGCTCAGGAGTCGCCTGCTCCAGCACCATCAGAAATTCATCCCCACCAATTCTGAGAATTTTTTCATTTTTGCTTAAGTGGCGATGAATCCGAGTGGTCAGTTGAACCAATAATTGATCCCCAACATGATGGCCAAAGACATCATTCACAGCTTTAAAGCGGTCTAAATCGATATATAAAAAGGCAATGCTTGCATTACGGAAGCGGTGATCTGTAAACAAAAAATGGGCGTATTCAGCCAAATACAATCGATTGGGCAGCTTGGTTAAATTGTCCTGTACCGCTTGATTTGCCAACTCTTTATTGGCCAGAGAAAGTTGAATATTGCGCTCTTCTAAACGTTGTTCCAGCACCGCAACAACAAAGGCTGCCACCAAAATCAAACAGGTAATAAAGATAACAACAAATAAAACAATGCTTTGACCTGCTTCAATGGACATCACCAGCTTGTCACTATGGGTTGGATAGAACGAGACTGCAAGCATGCCCGTATAATGCATACTCACGATGGTCAAAGCCATCATTCCTGCAACATACCATTGGTACAGCAGTTTCTTGCTGACCGCACTTTTATATTTAAAAATCAGCCAAAAGGTTAAACCCGACCCACTAATCGCAATCAAGATAGAGAAAACTGTCAGTAAAGGGTCGTAGACACTCTGATAGCCCTCAATAATCAGCCCCATCATACCAGTATAATGCATGCCTGAAATACCAAGCCCCATCAATACCGAACCCAAGACCAATCTTAAAAAAGGTAAAGTCTGGCGCGTGGTCAGCCAAATTGAAAAAACAGATGCAATAAAAGCAATAAAAAAAGAAAGAATTGTCAGTGCAGGGTCAAAATAACTATGTGTCGGTAAATCACAAGCCAACATGCCCACAAAATGCATAGCCCAAATAGCACAGCCTAAGAAAAAACTACTGAGTAAAATTAACCCTGTTTGAAATCTTTTACGCCAAGCACGAAATAATAAGCGTTCGGTCGACACTGCAAAAAAACACGCCAACAATGCCACAACAATTGAACCTAATACCAAACTAAAATCGTAATGCACATGCATCATATAAAGTGTCCGTATTAATTGCTCTTTTTCTTCATTTATATATCCTTTTTATCAAAGGCGAAAAGCATTGCTACCCGATTAAGAATCTTATACAAACAGGTTCAGGTCAAGAAAAAAACATAGAAATCTTATTAAAATTTATAGATTTATTTTACCTTGAAGATCGGTTTACTAACCAGCCAAACCTGCATTTGTGTTTTAAATCACAATTTAAATAAAAAGCCAGTCGAAACTGGCTTTTTATTACATCTGCTCAAAGATTAAACTATTTTACAGTGCCTTTTTGCAACTTGGCATAATCTAACAAGACATTTGCAGATTCAGTCACAAATGCTTCCTCTTCAGGCAATGCAGGACGCTGATTCGCTTTCATTTTAGCGCGTGCTTCAACCAAAGCTTCCATAGAGGCTTGATAGCTTTCCCAGTTTGCATAAGGCTTTTGTCCTGCAATCTGACGGCGCTTGTTTTCCGAATCTAAAGTCTGTTTTTCCAGTGCCAATAATTCAGCTTTACGCTGATCAATATCTAAAACCACACGTTTTTGATCTTCGGTCTTTTTCGAGATGTCTTTACGCTGTTCAAGATAGTTAAACTGCGGATCGACTTTAACGCGTGCTTGTGACAACTCACCTAAACGTTTTACATATGGTGCAATGCTGCCCTCACGTTTAAACGGTGCGGTTGGAATGGTGTCCCACTCAAGTGCATTTTTCGCTTTACGCTCACCAAACTCTTCATTGTAAATATCTACCAGCTTCACGTCTGGAATCACGCCTTTGTTTTGCGTACTGCCACCCGTTACACGGTAAAACTTACGTTGCGTTAATGTCGCTTGGCCATGTGCCAAGTTGTCAAGCTGAACTTGTGCCGTTCCTTTACCTGTCGTGGTGCTACCAATCACAATGCCACGTTCATAGTCTTGAATCGCAGCAGAATAAATTTCACTTGCAGACGCAGATGCTAAATTCACCATCACTGCCAGTGGACCTGCATAGGTTTGCGCACCATTGTCATCATCTTCGAAAACGCTCACATTGCCGTTACCATCTCGAATTTGCACCACAGGACCTGACTTAATCACCTGTCCAAGCATGCGAGCCACTTCTTCAAGCGACCCCCCTGGGTTATTACGTAAGTCGATAATAATCCCTGACACATTTTTGGCCGCTAAAGTTTTGAGCGCATTGTTGGTATCTTCAGATACAGAACGATATTCTGTGCCCGCACGACGTGCACGATAGTTTAAATAAAATGACGGAATTTCAATCACACCAAAGGTGTATTGTTGCCCATCGCGCGTCACATTCACGGTACGTGAACGTACACCGGCATCTTCTTCTTGAATGACGTCACGGGTAATGGTCACATTACGCGCTTGGCTCATCGACGCACCCGAGCCGAGTAAACGTATGGTGACTTTGGTACCACGTTTACCACGGATTAAACCCACAATTTCATTGCTCGGCCAACCGATGACATCCACCATTTTTTCGCCATCTTGTGCCACACCAATGATGCGGTCACCCGACTTCACCTGTCCAGACTTGCTCGCAGGACCACCTTCCACAATGGTTTCGATTTTGGTGTAGTCTTCATTGCCCCGTTCAGGTCGAATTGACACCCCAATCCCTTCAAGTTGCAAAGTCGTCTGACGGTTCAATTCCATTGCATCGACAGGCGGGAAATAGTTACTGTGTGGATCATATGTAAGCGTCATCGCATTGAGTGTTTTGTCTAACACATCATCGCTTTTCACCCGTGAAATACGTTCTAACTGGCGCGTATAACGCTTGGTTAAAGTCTGTACTGGGGTTAAATCTTCCGAGCTAGTGAGATCTTGTCCATTGGCCAATTCTGGATTGGCTTTAAGCGCTTTTTGCTTCGCTAATTCTTCTTCTTTACTGATGGTTAAATTGATCAGCTGCGAAACCAGCATTTTGTTCCAGTGCTGACGCTGCGCTGCTTCATTGGCAAAATAAGGTGCCTTTTCACGATCTGTTTCGATATAAACATTGGCTTGTTTTAAGTTCTGCGGCTTTTTCAGCTCATCCAGCATATACGTATAAAACTGGGTCAAACGATCACGATACTGTGCATGAATCGCATACGGTCCACTTAAGTCACCCGCTTTTAGAGCCGCACCTAAGTTTGAACCATATTTACGCTTATAACTGTCTACTTCAGAGGCAAGAAATAGCGAATGGTCTGGATCTAAACTGTCCAAATAGAAATCGAGAATACGCGCCGATGTTTTCGCATCTAAACGTTGATTGAGATAATGTTGACGGTCAACCAAGGTCGCCAGTTGACGAGACACCAAAGCCTGCTCCTGCGACGGAACAATAGCTTGTTTGGTTACAGCGGTAGTTTCAGTCGCTGCAATGGCTTCATTAATGGCATGGGTGAAAAAGAATCCACCCGTTGCAATTGCAACCGCACAAGCAATGGTTTGAAGTTTCATAAATAATTCTTAGTTCCTTGGTTTTTGACCAAAATTACAATGTCATTTTTCGACATGAATTGAGAATATTCAAAATCTTAAACAACTTAATCTGTTTATGTCGTGTAGTTTTATCATAATCTGTGCTGACAAAATGTAGCAAATCATTGCAAAATTCGGGTATTGTTTTCGACGACCTGTTCGCTCTCATTTCAGAGCCAAAACAGTCACTGACCAAAAAATCAAATACGGACACCCAATATGATTGGCGCATTGATGCTCGACATCGCAGGCACAGAACTTACTCAAGAAGATATTGCACTATTACAAGCACCGCAAGTCGGTGGCATGATTTTATTTGGACGAAATATTGAATCTCCTGCACAAGTTCGTGCCCTCACCGACCATATGCGCCGAATTCGTCCTGATATTTTGATTGCTGTCGATCAAGAGGGTGGACGTGTTCAACGCTTAAAACAGGGCTTTAGCCTACTTCCAGCAATGGGTAAGTTTGGCGAGCTATTCTTAAGTGAACCTGAAAAAGCCTTAAGCTTGGCAGAACAATCTGGCTGGTTGATGGCGACAGAAGTGCTTGCGGTCGGCATCGACTTTAGCTTTGCCCCTGTACTCGACCTCAATGACATCAGTGATGTGATTGGTGACCGTGGCTTTGCCAAAAATATTCAAGACATCGTACCGCTGGCCAGTGCGTTCCTAAAAGGGATGAAAGCCGCAGGCATGGCATCGACAGGCAAACATTTCCCCGGTCATGGTTCAGTCCAAGCAGACTCGCATGTCGCAGTAGCCATCGACTCACGCACGTATGATGAAATTTATGCCAAAGATATGCAGACCTTTATCAAACTGATGCCACAGTTGGATGCACTCATGCCTGCGCATGTGATTTATAACCAAGTCGATCCAAACCCAGCAGGTTTTTCACCGTATTGGATTCAAACCGTTCTACGTCAACAACTGGGCTTTGATGGTGTCTTATTCTCAGATGATTTAAGCATGCAAGCCGCATGTGTTGCAGGCGGTGCAGATGCACGCATTCAAGCCGCACTCCATGCTGGCTGTGACATGGGGTTGGTGTGTAATGACCGAGCAGCCGCATATGTGGCTTTGGAAGGGATCAGCCAACTGGCGCTGCCAAACCAAGCTCGCTTAGAACGCATGCGTGGTCAGATTCCAAACGTGAACGTTCAATCGACGCTGCATTTAGGTGAAGATTGGACAAAAGTACGCGACCAAGTGGAACTGTTTAGATTAAGTTCAGCACTTCATCTTTGACCATTTCAACCGCGATATTTCGGACAAAGGGACATCACAAGATGTCCTTTTTTCATTATGATAAACTCAAAATAAATCAACAGGCTTGCTCTGCATTGCCCAAACAACAACGCTAAAATAACAAAATATCGGGTACGGATACCATGACAGATGCTTTATCGGCTCATCGCCACATCTCTTTTACTGCACACTATACAGGCTATATTTGGTATAGCATGGGCATCTCACATCCTGTATTTGCCACCCGCAAAGGGAAGTTGCTAGCCAAACTTGTACATCCACTCGAAAGTTGGGCCGAAAAACACGTCGGTGGCAGCATGCGCACCACCTTAAAACAGCGTCATCAAATGATTGATGATCACCTCAGCACACTAATCCAGCAGCACCCAAATTTACAAGTTTTAGAAATTGCCAGTGGCCTATCCCCACGTGGTTGGAGCTTTCGCCAACAGTATCTTGAAATTGACTATCGTGAACTCGACTTACCTGACATGGCGCAAATCAAAACTCAAGCCTTAAAACAGATCGATCAGACCAGCCCAGCAGTTCTCTCCGCCGATTTATTTAGCGCAGATTTTGCCCGTGCTTTTGAGGTGTTTGACCCCAACCGCCCTTTGGTGGTGGTGAGTGAAGGTTTGATCAACTACTTTAGCAAAGACATGCTCGCTCAACTGCTACAAAGCATTATCCAATACGGACAGCAGTTTGATCAGTTATATTATCTGACGGACCTCTACCCTGAACCTGTGAAAAATAAGCTGGCTAATTTTATCTGGAGCAGTAGCAAGCTTTTAAAATGGATGTCCCGTAGCGCCTTTGGCTTTCACTTTGTCAGTCCGCCTGAAGCGGCTCAGTTTTTCAAACAAGTAGGCTTCCACACTGTTACCGTTCACCAACCCACTTTAACTTTCAATAGCACTCAGTCCGATACTTCAAACTTAGATCAGCAGGATCACTTAGGTGACTTGGTCTGGTTGGTGCATAGCCAATGGCAAAAGCCCAATCAACCCGAGCAATAACCTTAGTCCCCATAAAAAAACAGCGATGAAACGCTGTTTTTTATTTTTGACTTTCACTTAACTCACGGCTTCGAGCAACGCCTGTTCTTGTTTCTGATGCTCGACAAAGCGAAGTAATCGCTCCGCGAGTCCAAAACTCCCATGTTTAAACAAGGCACGAATGTACAGTCCATCTTCCGCAAAAATTAAACATTCAATCTGAAACGCGCCTTCGTCATCGCTCAAGTGCAAAGCTAAATCACGCGGATATTTAGCCGCTATAGCAGCTAAGTCTGACTCAAAGCGTAAAAGCACCCCAAAGTAGTTCAAGTCCACCACTTCTGTCGCAATCACCAAATCCGAATGGCGATAGCTTAAAAAGGTTTCAGGTTGTTGAATCTGAACCCGCTCTTCACCGCGGCGCTCCATATCCAGCATTTGTGCTCGACTAAATGGGATAATCCCATCTAGATGTTGAATTGACTCATCCTTCAGAAACGTCGCAAACAAGTGCATGGTTTCTTTACGGCGTTGTAGTTGTGGCACATGGTCTGCATTGGCAATTTGCGCATATTCCATATCAGGACATTGCAAAGCAAAGTTGGCATTTTCATGTGGCAAGGTAAAACTGTCATATTGGCCACAGGCCACCAAGACTTTACACTGTGGAATCGGCACATCGGTGAGGCGAAGCAAACGATTACAGTTGATTTCATAACGCTCTTGTTCTGTTGCGGTAAACTCCGCCATCTGTCTAAAGAACAAACGCTTGGCTGTGGGTGACATTTTGGTTTTATCCATTTTGGCATGATTGACCAAATACAAAATCACAGCCTGACCAAACTCATCCATGCGTTGTTCACGCATTAAATGCAACGACTCTTCCAGCAACATCCGCCAGCTTTTACGGGTCTTTTGCATCACACCCATTAAAATCATACGGTCGATGAGCTCTGGTCGTTGATCGGCCAGACAAGACGCCACCACTGAACCCAGTGACATGCCCATCACTGAAACTTTGTCTAATTCTTCAATATCTAACCAAACGCCGAGCATTTTTGCGAGATCACCCAGTTCTAACGTGCCCGCAGACAAGCCTGAATCGATATTACGAATTTGTTGATTGGCGCCCATTGAAGGCAGATCAATCAGGATAATCGGACCGGCATCGAGCAGTTGCTCAACGCAGTATTTGTAGGAATTAAAGTTTTGAAATGCCCCACCGATAATCACTATAGGCGTGCGATGGAATGACTCTGGTTGAGCAATCGCCATGTATTCGACTTTCCAGCCCTCAATCCATGTGGTTCGTGCAGGCTCTTTAAAGCTGTTACGATGGTAAACATCAAAAAAACCTAAGCGTAAATTCGCGTCATCCAGCTCGGCATCCATTTGAATCATAGAATTCATGTTCCTTCCCTCTACTCTTGCCTGTACTTTTTGTTTTGCAAGAAATGTACGATCACGCCTGTCAACGACAACAGGGTGTTCAGTGTTGTAATAATTATGCAAGGACTTCATGTCCTAAAATTCATTCTATACAGAGCACTGTTTTACACGCAACAGATTGTGTAACCGCTCATCATGTTTTAGATAAAAAACAATTTCAAAATATGTATAAGTCCGCCTATACGCTGGATTTTTCATGTAGAGACTATGCGGTCGAGTGTTAGGCTGTTACTATCTTCTGTGAAATTTCTAAGTGATCAAACCGCTATGCAAGAGTCGATTGAACAATATATGCAAACGGTAGGACAGCAAGCACGTCAAGCTTCTCGTATTTTGGCGCGTGCCTCTACCGAAACTAAAAACAACGCGTTGTCAGCTGTTTATACTGCTTTAGTCAACAGTGAGCCCACTATTTTAGCGGCGAACCAAGCAGATATGAACAAAGCACACAGCAACAACTTAGACAGTGCTTTACTTGATCGCTTAGAACTGTCTCCCGCACGCTTTAAAGGCATGTTGCAAGGCTTAAAAGATGTGATTGGCCTCAAAGATCCTGTTGGTGAAATCACCGACATGGCCTATCGTCCGTCAGGAATTCAGCTTGGTAAGATGCGCGTTCCTTTAGGTGTGGTTGGCATGATTTACGAATCTCGCCCAAATGTGACCTTAGAAGCTGCGTCTTTAGCACTAAAGTCTGGTAATGCCATTATTTTACGTGGTGGTTCTGAAGCACTCGAATCCAATAAAGCCATTGCTGAAGCCATCCAACGCGGCTTAAAACTGGCGGGTTTACCTGAACATGCGGTTCAAGTCATTAATACCGCAGACCGTGCAGCCGTGGGGCAACTGATTACACTCACTGAATTTGTCGATGTAATTGTTCCACGTGGAGGCAAAGGCCTGATTGAACGTATCAGTAATGAAGCCCGTGTCCCTGTGATTAAACACTTGGATGGGAACTGTCACGTTTATGTTGAAGCGCAAGCTGACCTACAAAAAGCCCTACCGATTGCGCTCAATGCAAAAACTCACCGTTATGGCGTATGTAATGCAATGGAAACTTTGCTGGTCGATGAAAAAGTCGCAGATGAGTTTTTACCGCGTGTCGCTGAGCTCTACACTGAAAAAAAAGTAGAGTTGCGCGGCTGTGCTGAAACTCAGCGCATTCTAGGTACAGCAGTCAAAACGGCGACAGAAGAAGATTGGTACACCGAATACCTCGGTCCAATTTTAGCAGTGAAAGTGGTGTCTGGTATGGAAGAAGCGATTGAGCATATCAACAAATATGGCTCACACCATACCGATTCGATCATTACAGAAAACTACTCTCTAGCTCGTGAGTTCTTGGCTGCTGTTGATTCGAGTTCTGTCATGATCAATGCCTCGACCCGTTTTGCCGATGGTTTTGAATATGGCTTAGGTGCAGAAATTGGCATCTCAACTGATAAAATCCATGCCCGTGGCCCAGTCGGCTTAGAAGGCCTGACTTCACAAAAATGGATTGTGTTTGGCGATGGTCAAATTCGCCAATAGCGCGTCCAACTCATTTTAAAGCATGATGCTCAGCCCTCTTAAGAGGGCTGAGCATTTTTTATATCTGAACACCCTCTGCAAGCACTCAAAATAAAAGCATTATCATCATAAGATACAGGCGTATTTTACTGATCCCCCTATCGGCTGTTGTTTTGACTTTATATCCCTCTTTTCACATAAAAGGCGTTTGCCAACCCAATCAGTGCCATTTCAATGCGAATGATTAAAATCTAGAGAAAATAATGCTGTTTTTTTGATGGTCGCATTCAATACAGATGCAATGTGTATGGGTTTAAGATGAAATATCAAAAATAAACAGGAAAGCCACAATATATGCAGCTCTTTTCAGCAGATAGCGTGTTATTTTTAAAGGGTTGAAGCTGATGAATAATTCAGCATCATTTCATGAATAAATGAAAATCATGAACCGATAAATTTTAATTATTATTCATCAGACGGTCGATAGTGCTTAAGTCTAATCACCTAAAGTCTATCTTGGACTAAAAATATACACATGATACAACATAAAAAATGATCAAGATTGCATAAGAACGTACTGCATGAAGATCAGTTCTAGGACGGATAATTCAATTAGAATCAGGTATTAAAACGTGTCTACATCAGTATTAGTAATTAACTGCGGATCTTCATCAATCAAATATGCGCTCGTTTCTGAACGTCGTGAAGATCGTATTTTCGGTTTAGCTGAGAACTTAGGTTCTGCTGACGCTCGTATCAAAGGCATTACAGCGGGTGGTCAACCCCTTGAATTGTCTATTCCACATGCCGATCATGAAAAAGCATTGGAAACCATCTTAGAACGCCTTTCACATTATAACCCTCAAGCCATTGGTCACCGCGTGGTACACGGCGGAACATTGACCAAAGCTGAGCTTTTAACAGAAGAAATTGTCGAACGTATTCGTGCAGCAACACCACTAGCACCACTACACAACCCTGCGCACTTGGTTGGGATTGACGCCACTATGCGTTTATTCCCAGAGCTACCACAAGTGGCTGTATTTGATACGGCATTCCACCAAACCATGCCTGCACATGCTTACCGCTACGCTGTGCCAAAGTTCTTATACACTGAGCATAATGTCCGTCGCTATGGCTTCCACGGTACGAGCCATGCTTATGTATCTGAACGCGGTTCAGAACTGGCAGGTAGCTTCAAACAAGGAGGTTGGTTAACCGCACACTTGGGTAATGGTAGCTCTACTTGTGCAATTTGGAATGGGCAGAGTGTCGATACCTCAATGGGCTTAACTCCCCTTGAAGGTGTCGTGATGGGCACACGCAGTGGTGATGTCGATCCAAGCTTACATAGTTTCCTTGCCAACAACCTAGGCTGGGACATTTATAAAATTGATAAAATGTTGAATAGCCAATCGGGCTTACTCGGCCTGTCTGATCTATCAAATGACATGCGTACTTTGATTGAAGCCTCAGAACAAGGCAATGAAGATGCGACTTTAGCCATTGAAGTGTTCTGCTACCGCCTTGCAAAATCATTGGCCGCGCTGAGCTGTGGTCTACCACGTCTTGATGGCTTGTTCTTCACGGGTGGTATTGGTGAGAACTCGGCATATATTCGTGAAAAAACAGTCGCTTTCCTACCACACTTTGGTTTTAACTTGAGTAAAGAAGCCAATGACGGTTTAAAACGTGGTACCGAAGGCCGTATTGATACAGGTACAGGCCCGCAAATTTGGGTTGTGCCGACCGATGAAGAAGGCCGTATAGCCAAAGAGACTGCATCCGTGGCCAATGAGGTGATTCAAACTGCTGCAAAAAAGTCTGAAGACAATGTAGCGATCGCTTAAGCGGTCGTTACATTCCCTCAAGTCTGTTTTAAATTCTTGTATGACGAATAAATATATGAAAACGATTTTACTTGTGCCCACTGGGGAAGGCGTCGGCTTAACATCCGCTTGTCTAGGTTTGGTTTATGCGCTGGAATGCCAAGGTGTTAAGGCTGGATTTTTAAAACCTTTTTCTCAAGAACTGACCACAGGTGCAGACCGCACAACAGCGCTCTATCACCATGTTTCAAAAGATGAAACCGTTGAACCGATTAGCTATCACACCATTTTGCAACAACTCAGCGCAGGTGAAAATGATGAGTTACTTGAAGACGCGGTTCGTTTGCACCGCGCTATTGCGCGTAAGCATGACCTGATTATTGTTGAAGGCTTAGTCCCGAATAGCCGAGATTCTTTTGCTTCTGAACTAAATGCACAACTTGCGCAAGCACTCGATGCCAAGGTCATTATTGTCAGCAATGCAGACATTAATAAACCAAGCACGACGGCTGAAAAAGTCGATAGCCAACTACGCTACTTTGGGGGTGCAAGTTCAGAGCGAACCGCGGGCGTGTTATTGATGCGCACCAAAGGCTTGCCCGATGACTCAGCACACATTCCCGTGACGATTGACCCAAGTCTACGTTTAGTCAGCGATACCAATAAATTTATTATTGAACTTCAAAAAATCCATCCAAAGCTTGGATCAGATAAACTCCCTGTGATTGGCTTGGTTCCGTTTAGTAACACGCTCAGCGTACCGCGTATGTCGGACTTGGCTTCACACATTCAGGCGGAATGGATCAATCAAGGCGATGCAACTCAACGTCGTGTGTTGCATAGCAGTTTGATTGCATCGAACATTGAGCATGAACTACATAAATTTGTCGCAGGCGAACTGATCATTAGTGCATCAGATCGTATCGATGTGCTTTTGGCGTCCAGCTTAGCCAGCAGTAACGGTATTCCATTGGCAGGTTTGGTATTAACTGAACACCATACGCCAAACGAGCAAGTGCTTGCATTCTGCCAAACAGCGATTAAGCAAGGCTTACCAATTTTACATACAGCGCTCAGCACGTTCGACACTGCGCAGAGCTTAGCCAATCTCAGCAATGAAATCCCAGTCGATGATACAGAACGTGCTGAACAAGTCACTCGTTTTGTGTCGAGCCATATCAATGAAGAATGGCTAACAGCAATGTTAAATGGCTCGTACCAACCTCGCCTCTCGCCTTCGGCTTTCCGTCATGAATTGGTCCAAAAGTCGATTGCTGCGAAGAAACGCATTGTCCTCCCTGAAGGCGATGAGCCACGTACAGTTCAAGCTGCGGCCATTTGCCAATCTCGTGGCATTGCACACTGTATCTTATTGGCGAAACCTGAAGCTGTAGTAGAAGTGGCAAAAGCACGTGGCATCGAGCTTCCACATGACTTAGAAATTATCGATCCAGATTTGATTCGTGAAAACTATGTCGAGAAAATGGTGGAACTGCGTAAAGGTAAACTGAACGAGCTGCAAGCGCGTGAACAGCTGCAAGACACAGTCGTTCTGGGTACCATGATGTTGGCACTCGATCAAGTCGACGGTTTGGTTTCAGGTGCAATACACACCACAGCCAATACTGTACGCCCAGCCTTCCAACTGATTAAAACAGCGCCTGAGTACTCACTGGTCTCTTCCGTGTTCTTTATGCTGTTACCCGATGAAGTCTATGTCTATGGCGACTGTGCAATTAATCCAGACCCAAATGCCGAAGAGCTTGCTGAAATTGCGATTCAATCGGCTGACTCAGCGAAGGCCTTCGGTTTAGACCCACGTATTGCGATGATTTCATACTCAACAGGTACCTCTGGTGCTGGAGCTGAAGTTGAGAAAGTCGCTGAGGCAACACGTATAGCAAAAGAACGCCGTCCTGATCTGTTGATTGATGGGCCGCTTCAGTACGATGCAGCATCGGTTGAAAGTGTCGGACGCTCGAAAGCACCTGATTCTAAAGTTGCAGGTCGTGCCAATGTGTTTATTTTCCCAGACCTAAACACAGGTAATACCACTTATAAAGCCGTGCAACGCTCTGCCAATGTCGTAAGCGTCGGTCCAATGTTGCAAGGTTTGAACAAACCTGTAAATGACTTATCTCGTGGGGCTTTGGTCGATGATATTGTGTTTACGATTGCACTCACTGCAATTCAAGCGGAACAGAAAGTAACAGCAAGTAACAGCAAGTAACAGCGTAAAGTAACTTGATGTGATCTAAACCATCCAACGGAAAAGTTGGTTGGTTTTTTATTATTGAACTCATAATTAAGTCTAAAAAACCTAATTAAATCAAACCTAAAAAACTCAGGCATAACCAATACCAAACCTTAAAAATGTATAAAAACACAAGCTAAAGAAAAGATTTTAGAGACTTTATTGCTATCAGATGATAATTAGTGAATTTAGATTGACGGATACTAGAACGATCATTTATAAATAAGTTAGGACTTATAAAAAATAATTAATAATTAACAAATTCTCCAGTTTATTTCTAAGTGTAGAGGTAAGGGTATGGCGGTTTTTGGTTATTCATCAGCAACATCTGTTTTGGCAGGAAACTCTGTCAGTTTTCATCTTAGTAGTGACATACCAGGGGTAACTAATCTAACTATTGAGCGAATAGGTACAACTTCAGTTTCCACAACAATTTCAGCAACTCTATCTACCCTCTCCCCACCAATATTAAACCCTTGGGAAGGTTTTAATTGGCCTGTTTCAGCATCCTTTAATATACCTTCTAATTGGCCCCCAGGTTTATATCGACTTGCCTACATGTCTGACGATGTGCTCACTTTTGTGGTTCGGTCGATCACTTCTGGTTCTCTTTCTAAAATTCTTTTTCAGGTCGCGTTTCTAACACCCACTGCCTACAATGCAGCAGGAGGAAAAAGCCTCTATGGATTTAATAGTGGTGGAGAAAGTAGCCGAGCTAGCAAAGTTTCATTTGACCGACCTGGAGGCACCCCCATTAGTTCAGGCAAGGATGGAATGCTTATCCACTGGCTCGAAACTGAAGGAATAGCTATCGAATACTGTTCAAGTATCGATCTACACACTATACCGAACTTACTTTCTAATTATGAGTGCTTAATCATTGCAGGCCATGACGAGTATTGGACCAAAGCAATGCGCGATCAAACGGAGCAGTTTGTGGTTAATGGCGGCAACATGATCGTACTCTCAGGAAATACATGCTTTCGCGCAGTCCGACTAGAGCAAGACAATAGGTTAGTTGTCTTCTACAAATATGCGGGTAATGACCCCAACCTAAACTCAGATGAAACAACTGTAGCATGGGCTGAACCACCACAGAATCGACCACAAAACTCACTTTTCGGTGTTGGTTACAATCAAGGTGCATATGATGGACCAGCATCTGCATACACGGTTCGGCTTCCTAGTCACTGGGTCTTCAACGGAGTTACAGCCACCACTACATCATCATTTATGACTTATGAGACAGATGCAGCCGCCTTTGTGGATGAAGCTGAGGGCTATCCACGTGTAACAGGCGATGAAAACACACCACTTACAGTTACTGTACTCGCTTCAGCTGACCTTAGACTGTGGACTGGAAAACCTGGTCAAGCGACTATGAGTATTTACTCTCGTAACGGCACTGTTTTTAATGCAGCGACAACAGATTGGCTGAATGTTTTAGGGACTGATTCGGTCGTTACAAGCGTTACACGTAACGTATTTGATCGGCTAAAACAACGTGTACCATGGGACTGGGAGAATATTGGTCATGCAGATGATGGTCGCGCACTTACTGCTCTGAATGGTAAGCTTTTCATGGCAACATCACTGGATAGACTCTTACAAAGATATCCTGTCGGAGCAGATGTAGCATGGCGCGACATCCACTATGCAAATGGTGTTATTGCAATGACAGGGACTGGTAACACGCTTTTCTGCATTACAAGCGATAATAACCTTTGGTGGTCTCCCTCCGAAGAGGCTAGTATTTTTTGGACTCAAATCGGGACTGGACCTGCTGGCGGAACCAAAGCATTAGCGGCAGCAGGCGGGATGCTCTATACCGTTGACAATATGGGAAACCTTTGGAACGCACCAGCAAAAAGATCAACGCCGTCATGGACGGCCATGACACTTTTCACAGCAGATGCAACAGTTAATGCAATGACTTCTTACAATGATATCCTTTTTGCATCTACTTCAGATAACCGTTTATTACGCACAAACCGTGACATCATTATTGAAAGTACTGCTTGGGCACATATTCACCATTGCAATAACTCAGTTGGTCTTGCAGTTGTCGAATGGATGCTCTTCGTTGTTACAACAGAAGATATTATTTGGAAAATTGATCTGTCTAGTCTACGACAACCTTAATTTACTCTGAGCATATAGCATGATGACAGCTGTTCCGTTATATGGTTTTATTTGAATATTGAATAAAGACCACCACGTTATAGCAGAACCATCCGACTGAACAGTTGGATGGTTTTTTATTTTATAGCGCCCAAAGATATGACTGAAGCTTAACTGCTGCATATTTATGAACATCACCCAAACACAGATAAAATAGTAAGGCTTTACTTTTCGGACACTTAAAAAATATGCTCTAGCGATATAATTAAATTCTAAATCATTGGTCTCATAATGAATAAAAAATGGCTTCCAATTCTAATAATGACAACATTTTCACTGACAGCATGTAATGAATCTAAGCAGCACCAAACACCGTCAGACTCAACCACAGCATATAAAAACTTAAGTACAGCCAATCCAGCTGACATTAAAGCGGATCTTGATGCCCTAGATCAGATTTCGAATAAAAGCTCTCAAGCCATTTTGAACGCACAAGATGCGATTAGAACTACCATTCGAAATAAAGAAGTCGATACCATCCCTGCCCTGCTAGAACAACTGAAAACCCATTCTCTTGCGTTTAATACTGCACTAGATGCCACAAAGTTCAAAAGCAGTGAGGTTGCTGCGCTCAGTGAAAAATTTAAGCAAGTCCATTTACTTGGTGTTGAACTGGCACAAGAAAATACTAAAAGCCCACCACAGATGCAGCGTATAACAGCACTTGAAGCAGAAATCAGTGTCATACAACAAAGTTCTGTCAGTGAAATGAGAGCCTTACAACAGATGGCATATCCTCAGCTAAATACTGGGGCATTAAACAACACACGACAACAACCAAAACAAAATACCGAACCCCATGTCACGGCTCGCACTGCACCGCAGACCACCTCACATCTGAGTCAAGATAATGTCGCAGACATTAAATATGATCTCATCGTTCTTGGAGCTGCATCTCAAACAGCCAAACAAAAGGCTCAAGATTCTTTTATGGGCATGCAGCATGCGCTAGACAGCGGTAATAGGAATGCGCTGATGACGGCTGTTAAACAAACCACTACGCGAATTCATGACCTGAATCAAAAATACGATGCTGTAACATTCAAAAGTGCTGAAGTCACAGCAACTCGTGAAAGGTTAAAAGAAGAAAATAATCTCCAAATCGAAATGGGTAATATCATCTTATCGGACTCACCAGATCGACAGAGGTTTGCTGAGCTGAATGAGAAATGGAAAAATGCTCAGAAAATGGTTGAAATGGAGATGGAAGCGCTTCGAATTAAAGCTAATACAGCGTCATGATGGGGGCGTCGTATCAGGTCGATTCCATTATTTTACAAAACCAACCGCAGCTCTCTTAAACGGGCAGATTTTCTTCTATCAACATATATACCATGTCAATCTCTGGGCATGGATAACCCATTGAAGTTAAAGCCGCTGTCACTTGCCCTCTGTGATGCGTTCCATGATTAAACACATGCAATAATGTAGCAGCATAGGGCAGACTCATTTCTTGTCCAGCTGATGTTTTGTACTGTAAATCATGTCCAATTTTTTCCACATCAACATGTTTTAAAAAATCTATCCAGTTGTAAGCCCTGCTCTCTAACTCAAACATGAGTTTATCTTTATCCCTTTCTACGATGGTATTTAACTTCAATGTAGGAGATGATTTCGATAAGAACCGAGGAAACCATAGATAATGCTCACCAACAAGCAAGTGATTCAACGTTCCAGAAATACTTTTGAAGAAAAGTCCGCATTCAGCATTGAAATCTTCATCAGAGACACTTTTTAAAACTTGGTTTAATTTTTGAGTAGACCACACGTTGTAACGAGCGAATAATTCAAACATTTTTAAATCCATTTATAAAGCCCTGCATGAAGTCCTCTAAAATGAGCATAATACAAAGGATGAAAAACACCTAAATCTTTCATTTCTAAGGTAGAATCACTTTCGATTTTCTTGCGCACACCTAACCTCGCTTCAACATTTGACTGAATTTCAACTTAGGCGTTTGAATAAAGAAAATTGCATTACCACATAAAATCAAAATCACCCCAATGACCGCATTCATATGCCATTGATACCCTTCCCAGATGGTCGAAATCACCAAAGCCACCAAAGGAAATAACAAAGTACTATAAGCTGCCTTTCCTGCCCCAATCCGTCCAACCAAATAGAAGTAGGCGGTAAAGCCAATCACTGAACCAAAAATAGCCAAATACAATAAAGCACTCACTGCACCGAATTCCATAGTGGGGAAAAACTCGTCTTGTTTAAATCCAGCAATCAATGCCATCAGAATTGAACCGTACAACATGCCATAAGCATTGGTCGTGAAAATATCCAATCCGTTTTTCTGATGACGCGCACTGATCATATTGCCCAGTGAAAACCCATAGGTTCCTAACACACAAAGGCCAATCCCCAACAGCGTATGAGTGTTTAAGGTACTCCCGATCACATCATGCCAAAACAAGGCAATAATCCCCAACCCACCCAACAAAGCCGCAGGATAAAAACGTGTAGATACCTGTTGTCCAAAGAACAGTTTGGCGTTGAGGGTATTAAAAATGACCGCCATCGAAAAAATAACAGCCTCCAAACCGCTGCTGATATATTGAACCGCATAATAGAAGCAAACAAAGTTAAAACCAAAAATACAGCATGCTTGTAACATACAAAACAGATGATCTTTTACAGCCAGCTTTTGTAGTTTTCGGTACAACACAACAAAAGCAAACAACACTAGAGCCGAAATAAAGAAGCGCCAAAACACGGCTACATTGGTCGATATTCCACTTTGTTGCTGCAGACTAATCGCAATCCATGTCGTTCCCCAAATCACGACCACCAAAGCATATAACAGCGCATTCATACTCTTTAACCCAAACTCAAACCACTCACGCTATTGTGCTTGGTTTAGGTTTCTCATTTCTTGCACCTTCTTGTGGTCACTATCATGAACTTGTGGTTTTTTACTGATTTTCGGATATAGATGACAAAATGAAATCAAAGTCCTACACTGAATCTTCCATTCGGCACTGCGTATAGATGATGAAATATCAGATTCTAGATCAATTACAACAACATAAAGCTCAACTCCTCGAATCAGTCGAACTGGGTTCGGGCATGCAGTTGGCCATGTGGCAAAACAACCAAGACCGCGTCAGTGTTTGTAGTAACCACCATACACTCAGTATGTATATTCAGGGGGGATATCACAGTTATCAAAAGACAGCTCAAGGTTGGCATAATGGCGGTGGGCCAGACCATATGTGCTTGATGCCACAGGACTTTGAGTCAACATGGGATCTGCGCGACCCACTGACTTTTGTGCATCTGTACTACACCGAGCAACACTTACAACGCGTCGCCGAACAGGTGTGGGATCGTGAGCCGAGCCAAATTATTTTAAATCCGCAAAGTTTCGTGGCCGACCCACAGATCGCTATGATCTATCGACACTTTTTACTCAATGGAGCTTGGCAGAACAGGGAAAATCATTTGCAGATGAGTACTGCCACGACACTTCTGCTCAATCATCTAATTAAAAATTATAGCCATACCGAGTGGCAAGTCCCTGAAGTCAAAGGTGGGCTGTCCCCGTATACCCTGAAACAGTTATTAGAATGGATTAATCAGCATATTCAGCAAAGCTTGACCTTATCAGATTTGGCCGAGCAAACTCAGCTCAGTGAATACCATTTTGCTCATATGTTTAAGCAATCCATGCACATGCCACCACACCAATATGTGATGCAACGTCGACTTGAACTGGCATACCAAGCTCTACAGCAGACGACCGCCAATATGACAGACATTTCGGAACAGTATGGATTTAGCTCCAGCAGCCATTTTAGTCATCGCTTTAAAAAGCACTTTGGCTACTCTCCATCCCAAATGCGGAAAAATTAGAATCCATCGATAGGATAAAGCGAAGATTTGAAGATTTGAAGATTTGAAGATTTGAAGATTTGAAGATTTGAAGATTTGAAGAGAGCTTAAAACAAAAAAAAAGAAGATAAAGCTTAAGCCTGATCTTCTTTTTGACCGTACATCCAAGTCGCTGCGATATATACACAAAAGCCCGCAGCCATCACTAAACCTGTCAACATGTTCGATGTCCTATTGTTTGATGAATGCATTATGCGAAAGTTTTATGACAACTTTATGACAGTGATGCCATATTTCAAATATTATTATTTTTAAAATATATTCAATATCTTAAATAATAAATCATATTCACAAACCGAATTTATACGTGAAATATTTCATTAAATTTAGATATTTTTGTCATATTTACCACCGTTTATAACCTCATTTTCTCATCAATTTTGTTCAACTATTAAACTTTCGCCCAAAGGCTTCGCAAAACATCCACAACCTCGGCATTTTGTCTTATAATTTAGCCCGCTAGCTATCAGCCCGCTCAAGAGATATTTGTATGACCACTATTATCAAGCAAGATGATTTGATCACATCGGTCAAAGACGCGCTTCAGTTCATTTCTTACTATCACCCACAAGACTTCATCCAAGCGATGAGCCGTGCGTATGATCGCGAAGAGAACAAAGCTGCGAAGGATGCGATCGCACAAATCTTAATTAACTCGCGTATGTGCGCAGAGGGTCACCGCCCAATCTGTCAAGATACAGGTATCGTCAACGTATTCGTTGAAGTGGGCATGGATGTTAAATTTGATTTAACTATGAGCTTAGACGATGCAATCAACGAAGGCGTACGTCAAGGTTACTTAGAAAACTCAAACGTACTGCGCGCTTCTGTATTGGCTGACCCAGCTTTTGGTCGTAAAAATACCAAAGACAACACCCCTGCTGTGATCTACCACAAACTTGTTCCAGGCAACAAAGTGGATATTACCGTTGCGGCAAAAGGTGGCGGTTCAGAAAACAAATCTAAACTGGCTATGTTAAACCCATCAGACTCAATCGTGGATTGGGTACTAAAAACTGTTCCAACCATGGGTGCAGGCTGGTGTCCACCAGGTATGTTGGGTATTGGTATTGGTGGTACTGCTGAAAAAGCCATGATGCTTGCAAAAGAATCGCTCATGGAAGAAATCAACATGGACGAACTGCTTCGTCGCGGCCCTGAAAATAAAATCGAAGAACTTCGTATGGAAATCTTTGAAAAAGTAAACGCACTGGGTATTGGCGCGCAAGGTCTAGGTGGCTTAACCACAGTTCTAGACATTAAAATTAAAGATTACCCATGTCATGCTGCGGGCAAACCAGTGGGCATGATTCCAAACTGTGCAGCGACTCGTCACGCGCACTTCCAACTTGATGGTACAGGTGTTGCACACATTCAAGCACCTAAACTTGAAGACTATCCATCAGTTACTTGGGATTCATCAACCTCTAAACGTGTTGACCTCGACACCATTACCCAAGAAGAAATGAACGCTTGGCAACCAGGCGATACCTTACTTCTAAACGGTACAATTTATACGGGTCGTGATGCTGCACACAAACGCATGGTAGACATGCTGAACAATGGTGAAGAGCTTCCTGTCGACTTAAAAGGTAAATTCATTTACTACGTGGGCCCTGTAGATCCAGTCGGTGATGAAGTGGTTGGTCCTGCTGGCCCAACAACAGCAACACGTATGGACAAGTTCACACGTCAAGTGCTTGAAGCAACAGGTATGTTCGGCATGATCGGTAAAGCAGACCGTGGTCCTGCAGCGGTTGAAGCAATCAAAGACAACAAAGCGACTTACTTGATGGCAGTAGGCGGCGCAGCTTACCTTGTGTCCAAAGCAATTCGTGAAGCTGAAGTGGTTGCTTTTGCTGACTTAGGTATGGAAGCGATTTACAAATTTGTAGTGAAAGACATGCCTGTATCGGTAGCAGTTGATGTGAATGGTACGTCTATTCACGCAACAGCACCAAAAATCTGGCAAGCCAAAATTGGTAAAATTCCAGTAGTCGATGCTGCAGCGGGCTAAAACTTAAGTTTTACTTTTTTGGATACCCTTAACATGCTAAGGTCATGTTAAGGGTATTTTTTACCTACTTTTATAGACTTAATCAAAAGATATAGACCAACAATGAAAAAATTAAAACACATGCTTTGCGGTATTACCTTATGCATCCTCAGCACAGCGTCTTTTGCAAAACCCGCGACCGAAGCATCGGTAGAAAAAGCACTCAAACTAGGCGATATTAAAGGTACATTAGCACAATCTCAGCAAGAAATGCGCCCCGTCTATGACCAGCAAGCCGAAGAAATTATTAAGAATATTTTTAAAACGTCAACACTTAATGCTGAACAACAAAAAGCAGCCAAGCAAATCGCTGAAATCACGGCATCGTTTAGCAGTAAATTGATTTCAGATCCGAAATTTATGCAAATGCTTAAAAATGTCTATATGCAGACCTTTACTGAAGAAGAAGTGTTGGCCAACATTCAGTTCCTCGAAACGCCTCTAGGCCAGTCTATCAATAAAAAAAGCAGCAAAATGATGAGTGAAATCATGCGCAATAGCATCGCCATGTCTGCGGAAATGATGCAAGATCCAGCTATTCAGCAAGAAATGAATCGTCAAATTGAAAAGACCCTGACACCATTATTTGAACAAGCCCAAAAAGCACAATAGCTCACTTACCAGGTTAAAGGATTCCACAGCTTAAAGGGCTTCATCAGCTGAACCTCTTCACTTGGGTCATATTTGGCAGGTTTAAGTTTTTGCGCTTTCTTTCGTAGCTCACCCGTGTGTTGATCTTCCGCTACAAAGTTGTAGCTGTTGGACTTTAACTGGGTAAATGCAATTTCTTGAATCGCAATTTTTTCAGGGATAACCGCCAAAGGCCCCGAAGTATCACGGCGTGTGGACAAGTTCTCTTCATCATACTTGATGAAATAAGACTGCCCCGCTTCTACGGTAAAATCGATATATTTCGGCTTTTGAAAATGGTTAATGCCCAAAGGCCGACTACTCGATAAACGATAAGTCCCAGCGGGCAATTCGACCCAATAATAATGATTGTTCAGCAGGCTTGGAATGCGCTCTTTATTGATAAATAAACTCGACGCCACAATTTCTTGACGGTTCCATTTTGAATCTGGACGATACAGATAAACCATCGCCGCTTGTTCATGCTGGGGTTGGACACGCTGAAAACGCTGTCCTAATTTTTGGTTGACCCATCCACCTACACTAAGCACTCCAATGCGATACTGCTCAATCATGCCTGGGTCGTGTTCAAAATCAACCTCATGGCTGAGAGTTGATGTTAATTCAGGTTGTTCAACTGTCGCTTTTCCATGACAACCCAATAAAATTAAACTGCTTAAAAGCGTAATCGTCATTGCACGCATGACTATTCCTCACGGCATATTTTTTATTTTGATACTGAATTTTTAGTTTTAATCTAGGCATCCCAGCCTATGATGCAGAGTAGCATTCCCTCTTTTTTTTGAATATAAAAAAACGTGTGAAAACACTCGTTTTTCACACGTTTCAGATGAATAACAACTTAAGCGGACTTTGAGTTAATCACTTTTAAATCAACTTTAGCTGTATCTTTCTGTTCGATTCTTGGTAAACGTTCTGGCTTAAATAATGGTGCAGCCGTGCCGTTAATCACGTCTTCATTCACCACAACTGTGCCAACATCGGTACGACTTGGTAAATCATACATGGTTTCAAGCAGCGTATTTTCCAAAATAGAACGTAAGCCACGTGCACCCGTATTACGGTCTAAGGCTTTTTTCGCCACAGCGCGCAGTGCTGAATCTTCAAAAACAAGATCAACATTTTCCATATCAAACAAATGTTGATATTGACGGGTCAATGCATTTTTCGGTTCAGTCAGAATTTGCATCAAAGCTTCTTCATCTAACTCTTCCAAAGTCGCAATTACAGGCAAACGACCAATAAACTCTGGAATCAGACCAAATTTCACCAAATCGGTCGCTTCAACTTGACGGAACAAATCAGACAATTTCTTGCCTTCATCTTTCTTCTTCACTTCAGCCGTAAAGCCGATTCCACCTTTTTCTTGACGCTGTTGTACGATTTTCTCAAGACCCGAGAATGCCCCACCACAGATGAACAAGATATTGGAGGTATCAATTTGAATAAATTCTTGCTGTGGATGCTTACGACCACCTTGAGGTGGAATAGATGCAACCGTACCTTCAATCATTTTCAGTAAAGCTTGTTGCACGCCCTCACCCGACACATCACGCGTGATCGATGGGTTTTCAGACTTACGGGTAATCTTGTCGATTTCGTCGATATAGATAATACCTTTTTGCGCTTTCTCTACATCGTAGTCTGCTTTTTGCAGAAGCTTTTGTACAATGTTTTCAACATCTTCACCGACATAGCCTGCTTCGGTAAGTGTCGTTGCATCAGCCATAGCAAAAGGAACGTCGAGAAGACGTGCCATAGTTTGCGCAAGTAAGGTTTTACCCGAACCTGTTGGCCCTACTAATAAGATATTACTTTTCGCGATTTCAACAGCATCGTCGTGTTTATGCCCACCATGTGTCGCTTTAAGACGTTTATAGTGGTTATAGACAGCAACTGACAAGGTTTTCTTTGCCACATCTTGACCAATGACATATTGATCTAGTGCCGCACGAATCTCGTGAGGTTTAGGCAAGGGTTTTGCAGCCCAGTCACCCGACTCAACTTGTTGACTGGTTTGCACCAAGTCTAAGCATACGTCCACACATTCATTACAGATGTACGCGTCCTCGCCTGCAATCAGTTTCCCAACTTCAGACTGCGTTTTACCGCAAAATGAACAATGCTTTTGTCCTTGAGGATGTTCGGACATATTCACTCCAATTCTAAACTTTTAAAACTTATGGACGTTTAGATAACACTTCGTCCACGAGACCATACTCTTTTGCAGCTTGCGCTGTCATAAAGTTATCACGGTCAGTATCACGTGCCACAGTTTCATAGTCTTGACCACTGTGCTCTGCCATTAAACGGTTTAAACGTTCTTTAATGAACAGAATTTCACGTGCATGAATTTCAATATCAGATGCCTGACCACGGAAACCACCTAACGGTTGGTGGATCATGACACGTGCATTTTCAAGGCAATAACGTTTACCCTTCGCACCTGCATTCAACAAGAAAGCACCCATTGATGCTGCTTGACCCATACAGTAGGTCACAACATCTGGTTTAATAAATTGCATGGTATCGTAAATCGCCATACCCGCAGTCACTGAACCACCTGGTGAGTTAATGTAAAGATGAATATCTTTATCTGGATTTTCCGCTTCTAAAAACAACATTTGCGCGACAATCAAATTCGCCATGTTATCTTCAACTTCACCAGTCATAAAAATGACGCGTTCACGCAAAAGACGTGAATAAATGTCAAATGAACGCTCACCGCGAGATGACTGTTCTACAACCATTGGAACTAAGGCATTATCGATAGTTGGAATATACATACGTTTACTTATTCCTAAATTTTTTGTTACTCAACTCATAGTCACAATATGAGGGATAATTGCTGAAAATGCAAAATATTCCCAACTAAATAACAGATATTTTTTGCATAAGCTTTGTGAACGCAAGGCCTTTTACAAACCCAGATCACAATAAAAAAGGCGCTCAAAGCGCCTTTTTTACTTTAGCTAAACTTAGCCTTGTTGACGAGCTTGTTGCTCTTTCAATAAGTCTTCGTAGCTTACAGCAGTATCCGTTACTTTAGCAGATGCTAAGATGTGATCAACCACTTGGTCTTCTAACACAACAGCTTCGATTTGCGAACGTTGTTGTTTATCATTTTTGAAGTATTCGATCACTTCAGCTGGATCTTCATAAGAAGAAGCCATGTCTTCGATGTAAGCTTCAACACGTGCTTGATCTACTTCGATTTTAGCATCAGCTAAAACTTTGCTTACCAGTACGCCTAATTTTACAGATTTTTCAGCTTGTTCTTTGAACAATTCATCTGGAAGCATGCTTGAGTCAAATGCTTTCGCACCTTGAGCACCAAACTGCTGAGTGAACTGTTGGATCATTTGTTGACGTTGACGGTCCACTTCTTGAGCAACCATAGACGCAGGAAGTTCAACTTCGTTTGCAGCTACAAGCGCATCAAAAGCTGCACCTTTCACTTGATTACGCAAACCATTTTTCACTTCACGTTCCATGTTTTTACGAACGTCAGCTTTTAACTTCTCAATGCCTTCTTCTTCAGTTAAACCAAAGATTTTAAGGAATTCAGCATCAACTTCTGGAAGTTTTTGTTTTTCAACAAGCTTCACAGTGATTTTGAATTGAGCTGATTTACCAGCAAGGTTTTCAGCTTGGTAGTCTTCAGGGAAAGTTACATCGATAACTTTCTCTTCGCCTTTCTTCATACCAACGATGCCGTCTTCGAAGCCAGGGATCATACGACCTGAACCTAAAACAAGTTTAAAGTCTTCTGCAGAACCGCCTTCAAACTTTTCACCGTCTATTGAACCTTCAAAGTCGAAAGTTACTTGCATGTCTTTTTTAGCCATGCCTTTCGTTTCAGCCCAAGAAGCACGTTGCTTCTGAAGGTTTTCGATCATTTGATCAACATCTTTGTCGTTTACTTCAGATGCTTTACGTTCAACTTCTAAACCATCAAATTTCACGTTAACTTCTGGATAAACTTCAACAGTCGCTTCGTATACAAGCGCGTCGTCTTTTAATTCAGATTTTTCAATGTTTGGCATGCCAACAGCATTGATTTTTTCTTGTTGGATCGCTTCAAATACTGTGTCACGAATAATGTCGCTTACGACTTCTTGGTAGATACCCGCGCCATATTCACGACGAACAACATTTACTGGCACTTTACCTGTACGGAAGCCGTTGATCTTCACAGTTTTAGCCGTGCGTTTTAAGCGAGCTTCGAACTGCTCGTTAACACGGCTCGTCGGTACAGATACATTTAAACGACGGGTAACACCCGAAACCGCTTCAGAAGTTACTTGCATGGCTTCCTCAATCTTTTGGTAAGAACAATTTTAAAAAGTGCCATATTATATGACAACATTGAACGATATACAAAACACCCGATTGAAACCACATATTTTTCTTCATTTATCGTTTTTTATTTTGAATATTTTTAAATCCTACTGATTAAGTGCAAAGTATTATATTTTTTATGGCTTTTTGTTGCAAATGATAAATATTACCATTAATATTTGCGTCAACTTTGATCGTTTTTTTCAATTTTTTTCTCGTCCATCATTGGAACTCTAGTTATGAGTAAGTTTAATCTACACCCTCTTTCATTGGCATTGCTTGGGGCAATCACCACTCCTGTTTTCGCAGAAACAACAACTGAAGATTCATCTACCCATCAGCTGTCCACCATTGTGGTTTCAGCTGCTGGTTTTGAACAAGATATTAAAAATGCACCAGCTTCAATTAGCGTGGTCACGAAAGAAGATATTGAAAAGAAAAATGCAACCAGCATTGCAGACCTATTAGCTGATATTCCAGGTATCGATATTCGTGATGGTATTGGAAAAACCTCTGGTTTGAATATTAAAATGCGTGGTTTAGGCAATGACTATAGCCTGATTTTAATTGATGGTCGTCGTCAAACGACTTCTTCAGATGTCACACCAAATGGTTTTAGTGAATCCTCAAATGGCTTTTTACCACCGTTATCATCGATTGAGCGTATTGAAGTCATTCGTGGACCAATGGCAACACGCTATGGCTCAGAAGCCATGGGTGGTGTCATCAATATTATTACCAAAAAAATTAGTAATGAATGGAATGGCAATGCCACAGTCAGTGGCAATGTCATGGAGCATGGCGGCGAAGCCGACTCATGGAAAACCAGTGTTGTTGTAAATGGTCCAATTATTCAAGATAAACTAGGAATCCAATTACGCGGCTCTTATTTAGACCGTCAAAAATCTGAACGTATTCCTGGAACGTCAGGTCGTGACCCGCGTCCAAGTGAAGCAGATACCTATGATGTAGGTGGAAAACTAGCATTTAATCTGAATGATCAAAATACTTTCTGGATTGATGGTTTCCATTCAAGCCAAACCTATAAAAATGATGATAACCGTTTAGGTACACTGGATACGCCAGCACGTGCCAATGGTTATAAAGATGAATTAGAATTTAAACGTGACCAAATCTCTGCTGGTCATGATGGCGACTATAGCTTTGGTAAATGGACCTCATACATCAGCCAAACTCAAACCGAAACAATTGGGCGGACAATCCCTCGTAATACTTTCCCAGGTAATGTAGCAGCTGGACAAGATAGAACTTTAAAAAATACTGATTTTGTTGCCGACTCTCATGTAGTTTTACCGATTGCGGATCATAAGTTAACAGTTGGTGCTGAATATAAAGAAGCTGAAATTGCTGATGACATTGCAGGTATTGGTGCTAAATTTAAAAAAGACTCTTTTTCTGTATATGCAGAAGATGAGTGGCGCATTTTAGATAATCTTGGTTTTACTCTAGGTGGTCGTTATGAAGACCATTCAGGCTTCGGTGGCCAATTCAGTCCACGCGCTTACTTAGTTTGGAATACGAATGATCATCTCACTTTTAAAGGTGGCGTTAGCACAGGTTATAAAGCCCCTTCCGCTAAAGATCTTCATAATGGCATTATTAGTATATCTGGACAAGGCACATCTTTTAATATTGGTTCTCCAGACTTAAAACCAGAAGAATCAATTAACTATGAACTTGGATTCAATTATAATAATGGTAATTTAGACCTTACGACGACTGCATTTTTTAACAAAATTGATAACTTAATTACTGACGGACCAGAATTACTGAATTGTTTCTCTACCGTAAATCCGAATGCTCCAGGCTGTGTGAGTTATGGTTCACATATCACTCAAGCCAGCTTTGCTCAAAAAATCAATGCAAACGAGGCAGAAACTAAAGGCGTTGAGCTTAGCTTAAAATATACCATCATTCCTGAGTGGGATATCAAAGCAGCATATACCTACATGGAATCAGAAATTACCAAAGGTGAAAACAAAGGTTCTTATCTGAATAACGTACCTAAAAATGCCTTTAATATGACGTCAACATGGCATATTAATGAAGCCCTTGATTTATGGTTACAACATGAATATAAATCAGAACGTAAGCGCTATAGTACTGTTCAAACAGCAGGTGATGCAGCGATCATTTACAATGCAACAAACAATAAATTAAAGGGCTACAACCTTTTCAATCTGGGTGCGAGCTATGTTGTGAATGATCAGCTCCGTTTTAACGGCGCCGTCAACAACTTGCTGGATAAAGATTTTACAAGCAATGGCACTTATATTGATGCCAATAATAATCCTGCTTCTTATTACGATTACATGGTCATTAGTTCAGGCATGTCTGGTACATATCTACCAGGTCGTAACCTTTGGTTATCTGTGTCTTACGACTTCTAAAATTGCAGTATAGAGAACCCTGCTGCGGCAGGGTTTTCTTCATATATACCAAATATAGATCCAACATAATTTCTACAATATTCACTTGGAAATGCCCTCAAACTTAGCTTTGAAAAGTAAATTTTAAATTCCAATAACATTACAAAAACATAATCTAATTTTCCAATTTAAATAACAATCATAAACTTATGTTTAATTCATTACATTATTACATTTATTTTTTCTACACAAACACATCCAAGCATCGACAATTCCAATGTAATAGTTATGCTACAAAAAATAAGAATCATTATTATTCGCATACTAATTTACAACGCTAGAACTAGATTCGTTATGGCCTTCATCAAAACACGTAAAAAGCTGGTTTCTTCAGCAATCGCTTCAACACTCTCTGTGGTTGCAGTCAATGCTGTTGCGCAAGATCAAATCGCGCAATTAGAAACAATTCACACGGAAGCGGCAGCAGAACAAAGTTTGAAAGTAGACAAATCTGCAAACAGCAAGTTCGTTGCTCCCCTACTCGACACACCAAAGTCTGTTTCTGTTCTTTCTCAAAAATTACTCAAAGAAACCAATTCAAATACTCTATTAGAAGCATTACGTTATGAGCCCGGTATCACTTTAGGTGCTGGTGAAGGTGGTACACCATTTACGGATATGCCTTATATTCGTGGATATAGCGGTCAATCATCTATTTATGTCGATGGAGTCCGCAATACGACATCACAAAGTCGAGATATGTTCGCAATCGAACAAGTTGAAGTTATTAAAGGCTCTTCTTCTGCTCTTGGCGGTGGTGGCAGCGTCGGCGGAAGTATCAACCTCATTCCTAAAGTGGCTCATGAAGGCGATACTTACCAAGGTAGCGTACAAGGTGGCACGGATAACTATCGCCACATTCAACTCGATGCGAATAAAGATTTCGGCAACGGAATGGCTGGCCGCGTTGTAGTCATGGGTCATGAAAATGAAAAAGCAGGACAACATGACGGTGCTGAATATGCTCGTGCAGGTATTGCAACAAGTCTAGCTTTTGGTCTAGGTTCTGATACGCGGGGCTCTGTCGGTTATTACTATTTACGTAGCAATGATGAACCAGATGCGGGTATCCCATTTAATAATGCAAACCCAAGCAGCCCACCAGCTGGCGTAACTGTGACACCAGGTGACGGTCGACCAGTCAGTGTTAAACCAGGCACATACTATGGTTGGAAAGCGCGTGATTTTGATAAGCGTGAAAATCAAATTGCAACATTTAAGTTAGAACATGATCTTAATGAAGATTTGACGCTATCTAATATTGCTACTTATAACAAATCTAAATCTGATTATGTTTATACCAATGCCGATGACTCAAAAGGGAATATCTATAGAGGAACTGTCGCGCGCCGTGCACTCACACGTATTTTAGACACAGATGCATATAGCGACCAACTTTCTTTAAGAGGCAAATTCAATACAGGTTCATTAAAGCATTCATTTAATGTAGGAACTGAATGGAGTTTACAAGAAACCGATCAAGGAATGCATACGTTTACCAATGCAGCAGGCCAAACAACCTCTACTATTTTAACGTCTAATATCAACTCATGTAATTCAACTGCTGCGGCTCTCAATGGCTGGTGTACTAGTCTAAACAACCCAGGCAATGGTCTCTTTACCGATACTATGGGCAGCATTAAAGGACAGTCTACTACGCGTAGTGAAACGATGTCTGTATATGCCTTAGACAGTATCGAATTCAATCCTCAATGGCTCTTAAACTTAGGTGTACGTTGGGACAAATTTGAAACTGAGAAAAAATATAATAAGGATGTCTACGGAACAACTGCTGGTGCTTACAACTCAACAATCAGTATTCCTAAAGGCACAAAATACGAAAGTGACTCAGACTTTTTCACCTATCAAGCAGGCCTAGTCTACAAACCAACTGAAAATAGTAGTATTTACACCAGTTTTGCAACTTCTGCGAACCCAGTTGGCGTATTAGCTGAAGGTGACAGCAGTGACAATGCCCTAGGCACAACTGATATTATTAACAACCTTAAACCTGAAGAAGCACGCACCTTCGAGATTGGCACAAAGTGGGATTTATTTAATAATCGTGCGAATTTAACTGCTGCTATTTTCCGTACTGAGAAACAGAATACACGTATCCAAATTGACTCGACGACGACTGCAAATGCAGGGGAAAGTAAAGTTGATGGATTTGAAGTAAGCTTAAACGGTAAAATTACCGACAAGTGGGAAGTAGCTACAGGTTATAGCTATCTAGATAGCGAAATCACTAAAGCTGCTTACAATGCAATTGCTCAGGAAGGTAAACCACTTCCATTTGTGGCGAAAAACAGTGCAACGTTATGGTCAACATACCGAGTATTACCAAAGTTAACATTGGGTGCTGGTGCTGAATACCGTGATCAGGTTTATGTAAATACAACTGCACCTAAGTTTTTACCGACTTACACCATTTACAATGCAATGGCGAAATACGATGTAAATCGTAATGTAAATGTTCAATTAAATGTGAATAACATTTCTGACAAACAATACTTTACCAGTGCACATGCAGCACACTATGCATTTGAAGGTAATGGCCGTAATGCGGTATTGGCAATCAACTTCAAATACTAAGTTTGATTTCCATAAAAACTTTATGGAAATTATCTAACTTAAACTAAAATAGCCTCTCTATGAGGCTATTTTTATAACCATCAAATCAAGGATGTTCTCTGTGATTCATCATATTCCAAATGTATTATCAAAAGAGCAAGTAGCTGAATTTCGTCAATTGATGGAAACAGCAGACTGGGTTGGAGGAAAAGTGACTGCAGGAACTCTATCTGCCTCGGTCAAACAAAATCAACAACTCTCCGAACAAGATCCGTTAACACATCATTTAAGTGATTTAGTCATTCAAGCCATTTGGAAACACCCCGTTTTTCAAGCTGCGGCTCTCCCACATCAAATTATTCCACCACTTTTTAACCGTTATGATGAACATGAAAGCTTTGGTTTTCATGTCGACAACTCTATTCGCCTAATTCGTGGTACAGCTCAACAACTCCGAACTGATCTTTCTTGCACACTATTCTTGAGCGAACCTGAAGAATATGAGGGTGGTGATTTGGTCATTGAAGACACCTATGGATATCACGAAGTTAAATTACCCGCAGGCGATGTTGTACTATACCCTTCTACTAGTTTACATGAAGTTAGTAGCATAACTCGCGGTACACGTTTCGCCTCTTTCTTTTGGGTACAAAGCTTGATTCGTGAAGATCAAAAAAGACATATGTTATTCAATTTAGATGAAAGTATTCGTCAACTCCGAGTAGATCATGGGGATACTTATCCTGAAGTCGTGAAACTCACCAATATCTATCACAACCTCATACGGATGTGGTCTGAATTGTAAATTTTACTGTGAATTGAGTATAAACTCTTTGATCTATCCAAACATATTTAGTCATAGAGCTCTCATAATCTCTTCAAAAACGCGAATGAAATAAACCAAATTCGTAAAATGAAGAAAAAGATTAAACACATCTCAAAAATACACGGAAATATTTCCCCTATATATCAAATTAAAGGGAAATATTTTTTTAGATACGACTAAAAGCCATAAAAAAAGAAAAATCTTTTCGACCGAAGTGGATTAAACTCTTAAATATAACGTTACAAGGTTACTCACGGTAAATCTAAGTCGTATCAAATATTTACGTTTAAAAACACCCTGAAGACTCCCTTGTAAATAGAGACCATAGACACAATCTATATTCAGTAGTAGGTTGCTTTTTATTACCCACTCAAATGCAACCCGTACTATGTAAGGAGTTACCTCATGATGTTGGCTGATCCAAGTAAAAAATATCGTCGCATGTATCAACGTGTTGACTTGCCAGACCGTAAATGGCCAAACAACGAAATTACAAAAGCGCCTATTTGGATGAGTACTGACCTGCGTGATGGTAACCAAGCGATTTTTGAACCGATGGACATGGAACAAAAATTTAAAATGTTCCAAATGTTGGTGAAAATTGGATTCAAGAATATTGAAATCGGTTTCCCTTCAGCCTCTCAAATTGACTTTGACTTTACCCGTAAATTGATCGAAGAAAATCACATTCCAGATGATGTGTATATCGAGGTTTTAGTTCAAGCACGTGATCATTTGATCCAGCGTACCTTTGAGTCTTTAGCGGGTGCAAAACGTGCGATCGTGCATATTTATAATTCCAATGCTCCAACTTTCCGCCAAAAAGTCTTAAATGTCGATGTTGCAGGTGCGAAGCAATTGGCCGTCAATGCAGCCAGCAAAGTGAAAGAATATGCAGCGCAATACCCTGAAACGGAATGGGTGTTCCAGTACAGCCCAGAGTGTTTCTCTGCAACCGAATTAGAAGTTGCAAAAGACGTGTGTGATGCAGTTACCGAAATTTGGGAAGCATCGCCAAGCAATAAAGTGATTTTAAACTTACCTGCTACGGTTGAAGTTTCAACACCGAATGTTTATGCAGACCAAGTCGAATGGATGCACCGCAACATCGCCCGTCGTGATGGCGTGATTATCTCTGTACACTGTCACAATGACCGTGGCTGTGGGATTGCTGCATCAGAATTAGCCATTATGGCCGGTGCAGATCGTGTGGAAGGTTGTGTGTTTGGTAATGGCGAACGTACTGGTAACGTCGACGTTGCTGCGATTGCTTTGAATATGTACTCTCAAGGTGTTTCACCAAACTTAGATTTTTCAAATATCAATGAAATCATTGCAACGGTAGAAGAATGCACAGGCTTGCCTGTTCACCCTCGCCACCCTTATGCAGGCGACTTGGTCTTCACAGCATTCTCTGGTTCGCATCAAGATGCCATTAAAAAAGGTTTCGAGTTCCAAAAGAACGAAGAAATTTGGGATATGCCATACTTGCCAATCGACCCGAAAGACTTAGGCCGCGACTATGATGCTGTGATTCGCGTCAACTCACAGTCAGGTAAAGGTGGTATTGCTTACTTGTTGGAAGCAAATTACAACGTAGTGTTACCACGTCGTATCCAAATTGAATTCTCTCAAACCGTACAAAAACGTACCGATGAAGAAGGCACTGAAATTAGCGCACAAGAAATTTGGAAATTGTTCAAAGAAACTTATGTGGACACCAAAGATACGCATTACTCGACCAAAAACTACCGTTTATATGACAACAACGGCAAGCAAGTGGTCGAGCTTGAAGTTGAAGTGAATGGTGAAACGCAGCAATTACGTGGCGAAGGCAATGGTCCAATCTCTGCAATGTTGGATGCTTTACAGTTACCAATTGATGTCTTGAGCTATGAAGAGCGTGGTATTAGCTCTGGGGCAAATGCAAAAGCCTTGGCTTTGGTTGAGTTACAAGTCAAAGGAACAGGTAAATCAGCCTTCGGTGCGGGTATTCACGACAACATTGTGACCTCATCGATTGAAGCTATTATTGCTTGTACCAACCGCTTAATTGATCAAGGTGTGTTAAGCACAGATCAAGTGATTGCTGCTGCGGTATAAGTATTAGCAATAATAATTAGCACTAAAATGACTTTAGAAGGATACCCTCAAGTGGTATCCTTTTGTTTATTAACCCCAAAGTTTTAAGGCGAATTATTCCTGTGTCTTTTCCTGCTGACTCCGTGGGTATCGTTAGTCCACAAAAGTTTACTTTTGAAGAGCCCTTAGAGCTCGAATGCGGTCGTATTCTCCCTCGTTATGAACTGATGGTTGAAACCTATGGTGAGCTCAATGCAGATAAATCCAATGCGATTTTAATTTGCCATGCACTATCGGGTCATCATCATGCTGCGGGTTACCATCATGCTGACGATAAAAAACCGGGTTGGTGGGACGCCTGTATTGGCCCAGGTAAAGCGATTGATACTTCAAAGTTTTTCGTGGTTGCACTGAACAATATTGGGGGCTGTAGCGGTTCAACAGGGCCAACTTCGCCAAACCCTGAAAATGATAACCGTCCTTATGGCCCTGACTTTCCTTTAGTCACAGTCCGTGACTGGGTTAAAACCCAAGCCATTTTATCCGATCATCTAGGCATTCAAATCTGGAGTGCGGTAATTGGTGGTTCGCTGGGCGGTATGCAAGCCTTGCAATGGTCGGTTGATTATCCTGATCGCTTGCAAAAATGCGTGATTATTGCCAGTGCACCGAAACTGTCTGCTCAGAATATTGCCTTTAACGAAGTCGCACGTCAGTCAATTTTGTCTGATCCAGACTTCCATGATGGTCGCTATCTTGAAAATGACAGCTATCCAAAACGTGGCCTAATTTTGGCACGCATGGTCGGTCATATTACCTACCTGTCTGAAGAAGCCATGAAACAAAAATTTGGCCGTGACTTAAAGTCAGGCAAATTTATGTATGGTTTCGATGTCGAATTCCAAGTCGAAAGCTATTTGCGCTATCAAGGTGAGCAATTTAGCCGTAACTTTGATGCCAACACTTATCTGATTATGACCAAAGCTTTGGATTATTTTGATCCTTCGCGTGAGTATGAGCAGTCTTTAGTTAAAGCCATGTCACAGACCAAATGTCAGTTCCTTGTGGTGTCCTTTACCACCGACTGGCGTTTTACCCCGCAACGTTCACAAGAAATTGTGGATGCGCTGATCACCAACCACAAACCTGTGAGCTATTTAGATATTGACGCTGAACAAGGCCATGACTCATTCCTGTTCCCGATTCCTTTGTATGTAAAAGCATTACGTGCATTTCTGGGCGGTTCTGAACACCTTCAAGCAACTCAGGAGGCTGTGTAATGCGTATTGATCATCAACTGGCAGAAAAATGGATCAAACCTGATTCCAGCGTACTTGATTTAGGCTGTGGTGACGGTGAATTACTGGCTCATATGAGCAAAAAGCACAATATTCGCGCATATGGACTGGAAATTGATCAAGAAAAGATTGCAATTGCGGTCGGTCGCGGGTTAAATATTATCCAACAAGACTTAAACTTGGGTTTAAGCCGCTTTGCAGACCAGTCTTTTGACTATGTCGTTATGGCACAAGCCTTGCAAGCGGTAGATGCACCAGATGTTTTATTACGTGATATGGTGCGCGTAGGAAAACAGGCTATCATTACATTTCCAAACTTTGCCCATTGGAAGACCCGTTCTTTCTTGGCGCTGAAAGGAATGATGCCTGTTTCTGAAGCTTTGCCGTACATGTGGTATAACACACCCAATATCCACTTATGTACTTTCCGTGATTTTGAAGCACTTTGTGCGGAAAATAACATCAGAATTATTAATCGACTCGCTGTAAATGGGGATCAACAAGATAGTTTACTCAGTAAACGTCTCCCGAATTTGTTTGGTGAAGTCGCAATTTATCGAGTGAGCGCTCTATGAAAAAACTATTCTTAAGCACGACACTACTGGTTGGACTTTTGAGCATTCAAGCTCATGCAGATTATGTTTCCCCAACCACGTCTGTTGCGAGTCAAGCTGCGCAATATTCTGTTATGGATATCAATAGCTTAATTAAAGCGGCAAAAGCAGGTCAGCCTGCTGCGCAGTTCTATCTTGCAACCAAGTATCAACAAGGTAAAGACATCTCTGCAGATGAACGACAGGCCTTTGCTTGGTACAAAGCCGCTGCAGATCAAGGTCTTTCGGCTGCTCAGCTGAATGTTGGTCGTATGCTTGCAGATGGCCTAGGCACCAAAAAAGATGAATCTTTAGCGCGTCAATACTTTGAAAAAGCAGCCAGCCGCGGTGATAACCGCGCAAGCTTTAACTTGGCGATGATGGAAGAGCAAAAGAAAAACTACATGGGTGCTTATCAATGGTATGAGCTTTCAACCCGTGATGGCATGCTCGATAATAAAGTGATTACGCTTTCTGAAGGCAAGAAAACAGCCTTGGCGGCAAACTTAACACAAGATCAAATTCGTCAAGCACGTGATCGTGCAGACAAGTGGATTCAAGCCCAATAAGCTTTTATTTCCATACTCAGCACCTTCGGGTGCTTTTTTATTGCCTATCCATGAGTCGGACTTGTTAAAATAACCGCATAATTTTTAAAGCACGGATCTTTCACATGGCATCAACTGATTGGTTATCTCAAGGCACGTTAGTCCTTGCAAGTAATAATAAAGGCAAAATTGCAGAATTTGAAAAATTATTTGCAGAGCTCAACTTACCTGTTGAAGTGATTGCTCAAGGTAAATTGAATATTGAAGATGCCATTGAAGATGGTCTGAGCTTTGTCGAAAATGCGATTATTAAAGCACGTCATGCTTCTAAAATTTCAGGAAAACCAGCCATTGCAGATGACTCTGGGATTTGCATCCCTATTTTAGATGGTGCACCAGGGATTTACTCTGCGCGTTATGCAGGTGAACACGGCGATGATGCGACCAATAACCAAAAATTATTAGCTGAACTCAAGCCACTACGTAAAGACGGTCAAGCGATTGAAGGCATGTTTGTATGCGTTTTAGCGTTAGTACAACATGCCGATGATCCTCTTCCGCAAATTTTCCAAGGCATTTGGAAAGGTGAAGTACTGGAGGCTGCACGTGGTGAAAATGGTTTTGGTTATGACCCGCTATTCTGGTTACCCGAGTTAGGGCTTTCAAGTGCAGAAATGAGCAAAGAAGAAAAAAATAAAATCAGCCATCGTGGTCAGGCGATGCAACTGTTTAAAGCCAGTTTAGAATAATAAAAATTGAAATGCGCAATGTCTTCTCCCTTTGGGGAGAATGGTGGCGAAAGATTTTCGATACTCCCCTCTATCGCCCTTGCGCAGCACTACGCATCTCCAGCTAAAAGTGAGTGCTTAGATCACAGCAAATACATGCAGCAATAAACCATAGATACTCACCACGACACAGCTGATGATTGTACCTGAAGCAATGTATTTTGCCGACGTGCCTGTACCCTGATAATACGTTTCCAAAGCCACAATATTGGCTGCTGGCGGTAAACAAAATAATAAGAACATGACCCCAATATATTGTTCAATATTAGGAATAGCGAGATAACGATAACTCAGCCCGCACAACACCGCGCCACATGCTAATTTTAACAAAGCCGTCTGACTACTTTGCCACAGGTCCGCTTTCTCAACTTTGGTGTGCCTCAACCACATGCCCAATACACACATGCCAGAGAAGCTCATACCAAATTTGGCTGCACTATAAACCACATCAATCAGATCATGCTGTGACCAATGTTGCACCCCAACGGAACGAAAAATAAGAGCCAGAATCAAAGCAATCATGGGTGGAGCACAGAGCACTTTTTTTAAAATAAATGAAAAAGGTAACGGTGTTTGGCTCACAGCCGTCACTGCCCAGAGATTGCCAAAAATAGAGCCACCGATATATAAGGCCACCATTGCTGGACTAATTTTTGTGCCAAACAACGCAATCGCAAAAGGAAAGCCTAACCATGCCATATTGACATAACTAAAACACAGGGCGCTTAATTTATTCTTTGAAAAATAGAGGAAAAAGTAAAATAAAAGCACTGCCACGACAAAACTGAATAGCATCAGACTAAAGCTACCAGCCTGATAAAAAACCATGTTGTAGACAATAACAATTGGAATAAAGCAACGCGCTAAAAGACTTGAAAAGCCTGTTTTCAACCGTGTTGCCAAAGGGGTGGATGCAAGGAGTAAACCACTAAGAAAGGCCAACAGAGGGAGCAGCAACGTCACTTCAATATCCTTGAAATTTCACCGAATCATCATAACACTGCTTTTTCTCAAAATCTGTGCGAAGCGATCGTTTTGTCTTGAAATTGAAACATCATCGTCACCGCAATGTCACACAAGCCTGTTGATATAGGGAAAACGAAAAATGATGAGGATCTACCCATGGCGGGACTATCAATTTGGCACGTACTAATTTTTGCAATTGTGGTTATTCTTCTTTTTGGTACAGCCAAACTTAAGAACTTAGGCAAAGATGTAGGCGGTGCGGTGAAAGACTTTAAAAAGTCGATCCGTGATGAGGATGCTGAAGCAGCTCAACTCAATGAGCCACGTACCTTAGAACATCAAAATAGCAACACAAGCAACTCAACTGTCAAACATTAAGTCATTGGAGTTTTGCAATGCTCAATATCGGCATGACAGAGCTTTTGGTGTTTGGCATTATCGCACTATTGGTTCTTGGACCAGAGAAATTACCTGAAGCAGCGCGCTTTGCGGGCAAGTGGTATGGCAAAGTCAAACGCATGGTCAGTAATGTGCAAAATGACATTGACCGTGAGCTACGGATGTCTGAATTACGTGAACAAATGCAAAATGAAATGAAGCGAATTCAGGAGCTTGAACAAAAGATGCAAGCTCAGATGCAACACATACAACAACAAAATATTTTGGCAAATGAAAAACACCAAGAAACTGCCACACTCGATAATAAAAATATCTCCCATACTTATCAGTATGTAGATCAAAAAGCGCCTGTATTACTGACACTTCAGCCTATGAAACACAAGTCATCTGTAGATTCGGTACCTTATTTAGGCTGTGTTCAAAATAGCTTTGAACCAATGCGGGAGGCTGTATGAAATCTAACAACTTAAGCCCTGTAGTGACTCAAGATTCAGAGCAACTACTGCTTGAAGAAATGCCGATTACTAAACACTTAATCATATTAAGAGGTCATTTATTTAAAATCGTCGGTTTAATTCTCATTTTGTTTTTTTGTTTATTGCCTTTTGCCAATCATAGCTACCAAATGCTATCAGAACCCTTACGAGCACAACTTCCAATTAGCTCATCTATGATTGCAACGGATGTTACCGCCACCTTTATGGCGCCATTTAAACTGAACTTTTTTGTGGCTCTCATGCTGGCCATGCCTTTTATCATTTATCAGCTTTGGGCTTTTGTAAAACCTGCGCTATACGAAAAAGAAAAATCACTCGCAACGCCTCTTTTGATTGGTAGTATTGCTTTATTTTATGCAGGTGTAGCTTTTGCTTATTTCATTGCGCTGCCATCCATTTTGCACTTTTTTATCAGTGTTTCCCCTGACACTGTGGCCCCAATGACAGACATCAACAGCTATCTCAGCTTCTGTCTAAAACTGTTTTTGGTTTTTGGCTTAACATTTGAAATTCCTATTGTTACCTTGATACTCATCTTGATTGGGGTGGTGAGCACACAACAATTGGTTGAAAAACGAAAATTCATTATTGTCGGCTGTTTTTTTGTTGCAATGTTTGTGACCCCACCCGATGCTCTTTCGATGATTATGCTCGCGATACCGATGTGGCTTTTATTTGAGATTGGTCTCTTTTTTGGAAAACTGATTGAAAAAAAGCGAGCTGCTGAAGCTTAAGCTCCCCGATTGAAAACAATGAGCAGGCAAAATTGCCTGCTTTTTTTATGGCTAAATGTGCTACCGATCATTTCATGTTTTTGACATATAAACTTCACCACGCTGTCATATTGACGCTTTACCTTGTTTGTAACTTTCTAAAAACGACCAAGCAAAGACGCTAGGAAAACTTATGACTGAGCAAATACCTTTTAACGACGATTATGATAGTAATAATTCGGGGAATGCTGAATTTTCAGAACTGTTTAATAAAAAAATTACACGTCGTGATTTAATCACCAAAACTGCAGGAGGTGCTGTTGCACTTACATTAGCAGCGTCTTTGACGGGCTGTGGTGATGACGACAATAACGACTCGACACCCACAACACCAGTTACACCAGATAAAAACCAAACGCCAAGTTCACTAAAGTTTAAAGCCGTAAACAAAAACGTGTTGGATCAAGTTAGCGTTCCAGAAGGCTATGAAGCACGTGTTCTATATGCGCTTGGCGACCCGATTTCTGATGGACTCACAGAATGGGACGAAAATAATATTCCAACAGGTGCTTCATTTGTTCGTCGTTCTGGCGAATGTCATGACGGTATGACCTTCTTTGGCATGACCAATAGCCGCTTCGATGCAAACCAATCAGACTCAGGTCTATTGGTCATGAATCACGAATATGTCGATGACAAAAAAATTCTACACCCTGCTGTTAATACAATTAATGCAGCAGTTCGCTCAGAAGATGAAGCACTCCGTGAAATTAACTGTCACGGTGTTTCAGTGATTGAACTGAAAAAAGACAGCAAAACGCAACTGGTAGGCATCAATAAAGCTTCTGTGTTTAACCGCCGTGTTACCGCTGCTTCACGTATTGAGTTTACTGGTCCAGTGAAAGGTAGCAACCTAGTTAAAACCAAGTTCAGCCCAAATGGCGATTTCGGTTTAGGCACCATCAATAACTGTGGTAATGGCTATACTCCTTGGGGCACCTATCTAACTACGGAAGAAAACTTTAACCAGTATTTCTCGCGTGATGACATTGGTCGTGATGCCAATAGCATTGTAGCATTAGACCGCTACAAAATTCCTGCGGCAAGCTCATACAAATGGCATACTGTCAAAGCCACTGAAGACTCACGTACAAATGATATTAAAGATCTCAATATCCAAGATATCTATGACCGTTGGTTAACCAAAGTATCGGGTGCTGAAGCAAAAGATGACTTCCGTAACACGACAAATACCTTTGGCTGGATTGTTGAGATTGATCCTTTTAATGGCAGTCACACCCCTGTTAAACGCACCGCACTCGGTCGTTTTGCACACGAAGACTGTCGCGCAAGTCGCGCTATTGTAGGTCAGCCACTCGCATTTTATATGGGTGATGACTCTCAAGGCGAATATATCTATAAGTTTGTCTCTGACGCACTTTGGGATGCTAAAGATGTCAATGGTGGTTACACCGCTGGTGACAAATACATGAACAGCGGCAAACTGTATGTTGCGAAGTTTAACTTTGATACAGCAACACAAAAATCAACAGGCGAATGGGTTGAACTCAATATCAACAACCCACTTATTTCGGCTTATGCAAAATACAAATTTGCAGATCAGGCTGACGTCTTGGTAAATACACGCCTTGCAGCAGATGCAGTGGGTGCAACCAAAATGGACCGTCCAGAGTGGGTTGCAGTCAATCCAAAAAATGGTGAAGTCTATGTGACCTTAACCAACAACAGTAGCCGTGGTACTTCCCACCCACTGGACTCTGCAAACCCACGTAACTATGCAGATGCTGACAAAGGTGGCAGTCCTAAAGGAAATATTAACGGTCATATCATCCGTTTCAAAGAAACTGGGGATGTCGTTACTGCATCAACCTTTACATGGGACATTTTCCTATTCGGCGCTGAACAAGACTCTGTTCAAGATGTTAACCTGTCAAAACTGGGCGCAGATAATGACTTTTCAAGCCCAGATGGCATGTGGTTCGACCCACGTGGTGTATTGTGGATTCAAACAGATGATGGTTCATATACAGATGAAACCAACTGTATGATGCTCGCAGCACTTCCTGGTCAAGTTGGCGATGGTCAAGTTAAAACGACAGCTGGTTTACCAACGCCTACAGGTGCGGAGCTAGACAACACCAAACTCCGTCGCTTCCTCACAGGCCCTGCAGGTTGTGAAATTACAGGCGTTACGATGACACCTGATTACAAAGCTATCTTTATCAACATTCAGCACCCAGGTAATAATTGGCCTGCGAATCATCCATCTGCATTAAATCTAAGCAAAGCGGTATTAGGCTCTCGCCCACGTTCTGCCACATTAGTCATTACACGTGTAGATGGTGGTGCAATTGCTGGAGAAGCATTGGAAACGACCAAAGTATCTTAAGTCATTCCATAAAAGATGCCGACTTATGTCGGCATTTTTTTATGATTTAAAGAATACCGCCTGTTCCGTGATTTTTCCTTTACACTCACCCTGCTGCTGCTTTTCAAGCCAAGACCATTGTTCATGGGTCATGCGCAGGAAGTTAGAACAACGTGTCCCATAAATAGGACTTTGAATAAAGGTCGAAGACAATAACTCTTCCATATCTAGACTAATGCCTGTTTGCGGCAACAAGTCTGAAATAATCTTGCGTTCATCCTCCAAAATATCCCAAGCTGTCATCTCTAACTCGCTTTGTAAGATGTTGGATTGTTGCAACATCGGTAAGAACTCTTGGGTAAAGCGCTTACGTAAATGTTTGGTTTTTTCCCAATGTTCAGTCATCAAACCATTCGACACCACATACACGCCTTTCGGAAGAACCTGTGGTGCTTCACCACGATTGCTCATGTAGACCGCCTGATGCCGATCCCCCATAAAAAGATTAAAGCCCGCATAGTCACATTGTTTTTTCTCTAAAGCTTGTGCAAAACGAATCGGAGTTTGTTCAGACTCTAAAAAGGATTGAATCAAATGTCCACGAGACGTTGGATAACTGGTTTGATCAGTGCCATCGCGAAAGTTCGTTAAAACTGCCCAACGTCCTGTTGGTGTTATACCCATCCATGTGCCACCAGACTGCAAATCTTGCCCTGCAATAATCGGGCTATTTTCCCACTGCTTTAAATAGCTCGAAGGGCGCTGATAGAACTCATCTCGATTTGAAATCAAACACAATGGCATCTCATCCAAGACCTGCCATGCTATTGCCACAATACACATAAACGATACTCATCATCTTTACACATTGAATGTACAACATTTTTCATCTCTTTCAGCTAAAATCTGTTCAAAACATAATGACTAGGAATATGCATGCTGACCTATCCAAATATTGACCCCGTCGCAATAGCACTTGGCCCTTTACAAGTCCATTGGTACGGACTGATGTATTTATTGGCCTTTTTGTTTGCTTGGGGACTGGCAAGCTACCGCGCGAAAGAACGAGGTTGGACACCTGACATGGTCTCTGATTTGATCTTTTATGGCGCACTAGGTGTGGTTATTGGTGGTCGTGTCGGTTACGTCTTCTTTTATGGCTTTGAGCAATTCCTTGCCAACCCTCTTTGGCTGTTCCAAGTCTGGACAGGTGGAATGAGTTTCCACGGCGGCTTCTTGGGTGTGATGCTTGCCATGCTGTTCTGGTGCAAGAAATACAAAATGACTTGGTTCCAAACCCTCGACTTTATTGCGCCATGTGTACCTACAGGGCTCATGTTTGGTCGTATTGGTAACTTCATTGGCGGAGAGCTTTACGGTCGCCCAGTTGCAGATCCAAACTTTGCACTGGGTATGATTTTCCCAACTGACCCGCTACAACTGATTCGCCATCCTTCTCAGCTCTATCAGGCCTTTTTTGAAGGGTTATTGTTGTTCATCGTGCTGTGGTGGTTCAGTTCAAAGCCACGCCCGCGCATGGCGGTTTCAGCATTATTCTTGATCGGTTATGGTATGGCCCGCTTCATCGTCGAGTTCTTCCGTGAGCCTGACAATGGACAGCTGTTCATCGCATGGATGAGTAAAGGCCAATTCCTCAGTCTGCCAATGATTTTGGTCGGCGCGTGGATGATGTGGTATGCCTATCAAAAGAAAATCTATGATTGGGGCCCACAAAAGAATAATGGCTAATCCGATGAGCGGATAAAATATTGGGGGCTTCATTGCCCCCTTTTTTAGGGCCAAATTATGCTAAAGTGACATATGTTTGGTTTTTAAATACATCACTCCCATGCTCGAATTTTGGTTTAATCCCTCAATTTCTATTCTTAAAAAATTACTTATTTTTATCGCAATTACTGTTGTAACAGGTGTGTTGTATTGGATGGAACCCCTGAGCCTCAATGCCATTTTAATGTTCTTGGGTACTGGGATTGTTTTTCTGATTTGTCGTTACTGCAAAATTCACTTTGCGGCCAAAAATCCTACAGGCTTTCTGTATCGTCTACTGACTTGGATTCCTATTGCCCTACTCTTAGCGCTGATTTTTATGAATATTAAAGATGGTGAGCTGCTGATTCCAGGTGCACAAGGGATTGGTTTTATGGCGCTGGGGATTTGCCTATTTTCCCCCCTATCTCTTTTGCATAACAATACTCAGCCTGAGTCCAAATAAACCATGTTGAACTTTTGGTATTCTGAACGCTGTAGCCGTCAAATTAAACTCATCGTTTGTATTGCCACTTGCGTGATGATTTTTATGGCAGCACAAGTTCAACAGCTTGGCACAATCTTTATTGGTTTGAGTTTAATGATTGGCATTGCAACGCATCTGCTACGTGGTGTGCAATTGAAGATTGCTCAGGACAATCCGTATCGGGAAGGCTTTTCGCGTTTGGTTATTTTTCTGCCCCTAATTGCCCTGATTTGTTTGCTCGGCTATTTACCCGCTCAAGATAAAATTGCGCTTGCGCTCCAGTGTATCGGCTTTAGTGGAATTGGTTTATTTTTAGTATCGATTCACGCACAGCGTAAAAAATGAGTTTAATCAGGATGCGGAGTTGCTCTACATCCCGTCAACATCTGCTTAATCCATTCGATAATAGCTGTAGTTCACATTTTGGTTACGGTAAACCGCATAACCACTTTGTTTAAAATCAGAAACCCAGCCATTGCCTGAATAAGCGGCAATATGTCCATAACGGTTTTTTGCAGTACGGTCGATAATATAAATATCGCCTTTTTTAGGCTGATCAAAAGATAAGTTGATTTTACGATAACCAATGCTGGTTAAGGTCTTACCCCAATCTGCCGCAGCCACAGGATGACTCTTGAAGCGTGCACCCGCAGACTCTAAGCCAATACGAATACTTTTAGCACATTTTTGGGTACTGGTTTGACGGGTAATATTTCTTAAGAAACCTGTAAACTTTTCAAGATCCACACGCTGATGGTTACTAATGGCCCTTTCTCGTGCCTGCTTCGAGCTTAAAATATCCGAAGCGGTGACATTTCGCTCTGATTGAGAACGTATTATGATATTGGTTTGCGCAGGCGCATAGACGTCATTCATATTTACGTTTTGATCATAAGGCATACTAAAACCAACTCTCCTCCCAATCATTAGGGGTGTGCAACTTTTCGAGTTCGAAATACTAACCGCTCAGCATTGAACTTTCATGTCGTAAATGTAATATTTTTTTTCAAAATGCAACACAACCTTTCTAAAGTTTTCTTTTCTCTGTACTTTTTGAAACCTAAATTAACTAAAAAAATTTAATCCTTCACCAAGTGCTATTCGCCTCAAGCCCAAATGTTTCAACATCGGCAACGAAGTCCTTAAATATGGAATGGATTGCCCATCTAAACGACTGCCTATTTAGATCCAATACAACTCAATCATTCCAGTTTAAATCCTGCACAAAACCACTTTAATCTGGTTTTCTGTAATAGCTTTCACATAACTTTTATATGAGTAATCATCTTGCCTGACTTACTAATCTCGGGTGCGCAATAAGGCACAATTCAGTATAATCATCCGCAGATTTTATAATTTAGAGTGGAAAGAACAGGCACTTCTATTAAGAGGTCTGTTCCCCCAAAGTGTTTATTTGAGAGTTTTATGAAAACGTATTTAGACCTGTTACAACACATCCTCGATCACGGCGGTGATAAAGGCGACCGTACTGGTACAGGTACGCGCTCGGTATTTGGTCATCAAATGCGCTTTGATCTTTCTCAAGGCTTCCCTTTATTAACCACTAAAAAAGTACACTTTCGTTCAATCGTGATTGAACTGTTGTGGTTCTTAAAAGGCGATACCAATGTGCAATATTTACAGGACAACAAAGTCAGTATTTGGGACGAATGGTCAACCGCAGAACAAACTGCGCGTTTTGGTCGCCCAGAAGGTGAACTGGGGCCGGTGTACGGACATCAATGGCGTAACTTTGGCGCAACTAAAAAAGCCGACGGTTTGTATGAAAAAGATGGTTTTGACCAAATTGCTTGGTTAGTCAATGAAATTAAAACCAATCCAAACTCACGCCGTCTAATTGTATCGGGTTGGAATCCACAAGAAGCTGGGCAAGTCGCCCTTCCTCCGTGCCACACCCTCTTCCAGTTCTTTGTCCATAACGGCAAACTGTCTTGTCAGCTCTATCAACGCAGTGCCGATGTATTTTTAGGCGTGCCTTTTAATATTGCCAGTTATGCGCTACTCACCCATATGATCGCGCAAGTCTGCGGTTTAGGTGTGGGTGACTTTGTCTGGACGGGTGGCGATACGCATTTATATGCCAACCATTTTGAACAAGCGAAGCTTCAGTTAAGCCGTGAACCTTTAGGGCTGTGCCAACTGAAACTCAATCCAGCGGTTAATGATATTTTCGACTTTAAATTTGAAGATATCGAAATCGTGGGTTATGAGTCACATCCAGGGATTAAAGCACCTGTCGCTGTTTAAAGCAGATAAAGCCGAATTCAACCTCGCCTTGAATCAGCGGGATTGAGGTTTACCCATAGATGTTCTTCCTCTCCTTGAGGAAGAATGAGAAATATGACCCAACATTTGAGCGCGTTATGGCCTTTCAAAACTTAGAAGTTGTACATGTAGTCGCAATGGATCAGCAACGCTGTATTGGTAAAGGCAATGACCTACCTTGGCATATTTCAGCCGATCTAAAACACTTCAAAGCCATTACCCAAGGTGGTGTGGTCATTATGGGCCGTAAAACGCTGGAATCGATGGGCCGTACTTTACCCAAGCGTGTCAATTGGGTCATTACTCGCGACACTTCTTGGGCTTTTGAAGGCACAAAGGTGGCTTACAGCATCGAAGAGGCTTTAGCGCAAGCTGTTGCCGATGTTCAAGCTTCAGAAAAGCCCAACAGTATTTTTATCATTGGTGGCGGTGAAATTTTTAAACAGACCATCGACATTGCGGACCGTTTAGAACTCACGCATGTTGCACTCGATGTGCAAGGTGATGCGCATTACCCTGCCATTCCAGCAGCATTTAAAAAAATCGCGTCAGAACAACATATTGATGACAAAACTGGAATTGCTTTTGAGTTCGCAACCTATCAAAAATAAAGCATATTCTTTTTGCTAAAAGCACGATGCACAACATGATCAAAATAGAATTTTGGCGGACACTGGGCTTTGGATTACTCCACACCCTGTTTAGTATTTTTGTCTTGTTCAGTTCAATTTGGCTGTGTTTTGCATTGTGGATTCAAGAGCCTTTGGGCTGGTTGGTCAGCCGTATTTTTATTGGGATCTGGATTGCTTTTGCACTCAGCATTTTGGGTATCTATATCACCCAAAGCTTTTTTGGTCGTCGCCTCGATATCATTCTTTATCTCCTTGGTTTTTTACTGGCATTATCTTGGTATTTTAGTTTAGATGCTCGCCAAGACCGCGACTGGCAACCTGAAGTAGCAAAAATCTTGCATTATGAAAAACAAGGCGACCATATCACCCTTCATAATGTCCGCAATTTCACATGGCACCCAGATGGCTCCTATACTGAACATTGGGATACCCGCTCTTTCGATCTAAATCAAATCACTGGGGTCAATATCATTACCTCATACTGGATGGGGCCGCAAATTGCACATACCTTGGTCAGTTTTGATTTTACCAATACCGCACCACTGACCTTTTCCATTGAAATTCGCAAAGAGAAAAATGAAGAATTTTCAGCGATTGGTGGTTTTTTTAGAAAATATGAGCTGAGTTTAGTGGCCTCAGACGAACATGATATTGTGTATACCCGTAGCAATATTCGTCATGAACAAGTCTATTTCTTTCCTGTTCGCCTCGGACAGGCTGAAAGTAAAGCACTGTTTGTAGAGTATTTACATAAGGCAGACGAGCTCGCCAAGCATCCTAAGTGGTATAACACCCTTACCAGTAATTGCACCACATTGGTGTTTGATATGGTTCAAGCCGTTTCACATGACGCTTTACCAACCGACTATCGTATTTTAGCTTCAGGTTATTTACCAAACTATCTGTATGACTTAGGCGCGATTAGTCCACAGTGGGATATGAAAACATGGTATCAAAAAGCCTATATCAATCCACGTGTAAGTAAAGAAACAGAGTTAACCAGTCGTGAGTATTCACAGCTTATTCGTCAGGGTTTACCCGTTGACCAAACACGCTAAAGTCTGCAACGAAAAGCTGCAAGTTAAAACTGGCAATCAAGGGCAAAATTTGCTTTGATAGTTCAGACGATACTTCACAATAAGAGTCTGATCCCATGTTAAAAAAACTGATTGCAAGCAGTCTTTTAGCGAGTAGCTTAATCATGACTGGCTGCCAAACGACGCCACCTCCATCCGATACCATTGAAATGGCCAACGTTCAAAAACTCCAGCAACGGACTTGGGTTTTGACGCAAATGGGCAATACCGAAATTAAAACAGCACCCAATGAACGTAATATTCCAAGCCTTCAGTTTTCAGCTGATAACCGCATCAGTGGTGCAGATGGCTGTAACCGCATTATGGGCAGCTATACCGTCGGACGCGATACGCTCACCTTGAGCCAGCTCGCAACCACCCGAATGGCCTGTATCAATAACAGTGCTGTCCCGCAACAATTCCAAGAAGCGCTGGCAAAAGTGACGCATTACCAAGTATTTGGTAAAACCCTGAAACTACTCGATCGACATGGTAACTTGCTGCTACAGTTTGGCTCTGCCATTCAACCACGTTAAATTGTTTCTATAAAAAGCCTGTAATCACAGGCTTTTTTAATCTGTAACAGACAACATTGTACTGAACCAATCTGCCCTTATATAAACAGATATAAACACAATTAGGATTTTAAAATGCAACAAGCACTTTTTGGTGGTGGATGTTTTTGGTGTGTAGAAGCGGTTTATTTAGAGCTTCAGGGCATACATAAAGTGACCAGTGGTTATGCAGGTGGAGATACCGACAACCCGACGTATGAAGATATTTGTCGTGGCGATACCAACCACGCCGAAGTTATTTTAATTGATTTTGATGAAACTCAAATCAGCTATGCTCAGCTGCTCAATGTGTTTTTTGCCACTCATGATCCTACAACACTCAACCGTCAAGGCAATGATGTCGGCACCCAGTATCGTTCAGTCATTTACTATTTTAATGATGCGCAGCGTACTGATGCAGAGCAAGTGATTGCCGGCTTAAAGGCAGAAGGTCTCGATATTGTGACCGAACTCAGTCCTGTACCGACGTTCTATTCGGCTGAAGACTATCACCAAAACTTTTACGCTCGTAACCCTTCTCAAGGATATTGCAACTTTGCCATTCCGCCAAAACTGATGAAGCTGCGCTCTAAGTTTCAGGCTTTATTGAAAGACAACAAATAATTCAAGAATTAACCATAAAAAAAGCGACTTCAAGAGTCGCTTTTTTTAAACATCAACTTAGTTATCGCTTACGAAAGCAATATCCGCCAGTCCAGCTTCACTCGCACGAGACATCACTTGTGCGACCATATCGTAACGAGATTCTTTATCTGCACGAAGTTGAACCGTTGGCTTGGTTTCCAACTCACCCGCTTCATTAAAACGCGTTTGTAGTTCTTCCAAGCTAATCACTTGATTATCCCAAGCCACTTCGCCTTTTGCATTAATGCTCACGGTAATGGCTTTAGGTGGAGGATCTACAATATCAGCTGTCGTTTTTGGTAAAGTTAATGGAATTGATGGGTTGGCAACGGTCGCTGTCACCAAGAAGATGATCATCAAAACCAGCATAATATCGATTAGCGGAATGAGGTTCATCTCATTCATGCCAGCATCGTTATCGTCACCCAATTGAAAAGCCATTAAGCTTGACCTCCAACTAAACCTTGTTGAGTCGCTTTACTTTCTACTGCCGCAGGTGCTGAGTCTTGTTGCAACATGGTATCAATGAGCAAGCCGTGTGCTTCGTCTTGAAGCTCATGTGCCAAAGTACGGTTTACACGTGCACAGATGTTATACGCTAACACCGCAGGAATCGCGACTGCCAAACCTAGGCCTGTCATGATCAGTGCTTCACCTACAGGAGTTGCAACTTGCGCTAAGCCCGCTTGACCACTTTTGCCAACAGCAACAAGGGCATGGAAAATTCCCCATACTGTACCGAACAAACCAACGAACGGTGCAAGTGACGCAATCGTGCCTAGAACTGAAACACCTTTCTCAGCATTCGCTTTTTCAGCAGAAATTTGACGAAGGAGTGCTTGTTCTGCAACTGCTTTACGTTGTTCAAAGTTCAATACAGCAAATTTTGATTTTAACTTAGCTAAAGCTTGTGAAAGTTGAGCATAAGCTTGTTGTTTCAATTGACGTGTACCCATGATACGTAAAACAAAGATGGTCCACGTTGCAATCGACATTGCCAACAAGATGAAATACAGTGTCTTACTGACTGCATCAGCATGTTGCCAATAAACTGAAAAGTTCATACTCGAACTCCTGATAAAGTTAGCGTTTTGTATTCAATTCTAAATCAAATGGTTGCTCAGCCCGAATTGGATAAGCCACACCATTTTCTTTATAAGGTTTAAATTTAGCGCTTTTGACAGCTCTTAAAATCTTTTCATCTAAAGCAGGCACACCACTTGAGCGCGTAATACGGGCATTCACAATCGAGCCTTTTTCATTCGCCTCAATCAGCACCACGACTCGACGGTTTTCACCTTGTAAATCTTGATTACTATAAACTGGTTTTGGAGAGCGGCTCCATTGCACACCTGAACCACCAATCGAGACCGACCTCGGTGAAGTATCGGCAGGCTCAGCTTGAGTAACAGGTTTAGCTTGCTCTGGTTGCACGACAGGTTTTTCGACTTTTTTCTCTGTAATCGTCGTGGTGACTGTCGGTTTTAATGGGGTTTCGGTTGGTTTAACAACTGGTTTAACCACTTCTGCTTTTTTAACTTGTTGAACCTTTTCTACCTTTTTCGGTGGAGTTGGTTGTGGTTTTTCCACAATCTTCACTTCCTTCGGCTTAGTCGGTTCCTTTTTCGGTTCTTCCTTCGGCTTAGGCGGTAACGGTTTTGGTGGTTCTTGAATTTTAACGAAGCGAACCTTCAAGGGTTCTTTTTCAATCGGTTTGAGTTCAGGAGCTTTCATGTGGTTCACTGCCCACAATACGCCCATATGGCCCACGACAACCGCGATCAAAGCAGCAAGAACTTTCTTTTTCATCGGGTTGGGAGTCTGCATAGGAGAAATAACTGTTGAACTCATTAAAATCGGTGACCTAATTTAAGCGAAGTGGCCACTGGGTTGGTTTCCACTATAACGCTTATCGGTTAGTACAATAAAGTAGCGCAATGATAAATGAGAAGTGTTTTCATTTGCAACTATTAATTTGTCACTTTTTATGGTTTTTTCTAATCATACCTAAACAAAAAAAGGCATACTTAATGTATGCCTTTTTCAATCGTGCTTGCAACCAATTTTTTATTGGAAAACGACTGTTTTGTTACCATCAACAATAATACGGTCTTCTAAATGCCACTTCACTGCACGTGCCAAGACATTACGTTCAACATCCTGACCCAATTCACGTAATTGATCAACCGTAAAGTCATGGTTCACACGCTCTACATCCTGCTCAATGATCGGACCTTGATCCAGATCCGCAGTGACATAGTGCGCAGTTGCACCAATGAGTTTTACACCTTTTTCATGCGCTTGCTTATATGGGTTTGCGCCAACAAAAGCAGGGAGGAATGAATGGTGAATGTTGATCACTTTCATTTCCCACTTCTCGACAAATGCTTCATCTAGAATTTGCATATAACGCGCAAGTACCAATAAATCATTGCCCTGCATTAATTCATCAATTTCAGCATAAGCTTCGCGTTTGTTGTCCTTCGTTACAGGGACAACTTCAAACGGAATGCCAAAGTTCTCAACCGCTTCACGTAAAGTTTCGTGGTTAGAAATCACTTTTGTAATTTCGCACGGCAAACCACCACGCGCATGACGCCATAACAACTCAAGTAAAGCATGATCTACTTTAGACACCAAAATCCCGACTTTTTTCACGTCGCTGACCAGCGCCAAACGCCATTGCATTTCATAACGCTCTGCTACATTTACAGCAAAAGTTTGAGTGATGCTTTCTTTACGAGACTGTAAATTGTCTAGTTCAAACTCAACACGCATGAAGTAACGTCCGCCCTGAGCTTCAGTCGCGTATTGATCAAGCGCAGTGATATTCGCGCCTTGATGATACAAAAAGCTCGATACAGCTTGCACGATCCCTGGCTTATCTTCACAAGTAATCAGTAAACGTGCCGTGTTAGCAGTTGTCATATTCATGTCAGTTTAAATCAGTAAAATGAAAATCAAGCCGAGTATTCTAGCGCTTTTTACTCAGCTGTCAAAACACCTTATGGCTTATCATCCGATTTAAATGACGCCAAGCTCGAAAACAGTTCAGATGGCCCCATCGTATCCAACAAGCGCTCATACGTCTCACGACTTTCACCACGCAAATAGGCACCTTCTAAGAACACCATTTGACGGAGTGCCTGCCAAACCCACTTTTCTTCTAATGTATTGGAGTCAGTGATATGACCCGACATATAAAGGAAGTTGGTCCAGTTGGTCAGTACAATCCATAAATTAATAATCAGAGCTTCAATTTCAGACGACGTCATTTGCATCAAGCCTGCATCAACAAAGGCCTGATAGATTTTTTGCCCTTGCTGCATTACCTGCCCTGCAAAACGTGGATACATCTTGCGGAAGTCTTCATTGTTTTCAACCAAATGATAGACATCACGGTGTAAAAAGCGATAAGCCCACAACTGGCTGCTCAGCACCTGAAAATAACGAATTTTATCATTGGCATCTAACAGACGGTCATCTGGCAAAGCCAGCATCTGTAGCGTTTCGCCTTGATACTGTTCCATGAGCTCTTTGATAATTTCACTTTTATTGCGAAAGTGATAATACAAATTGCCCGGACTCATATTCAATTCAGCTGCAATATGATTGGTCGTAACAGAACGTTCTCCACGCTCGTTAAAAAGCTGCAAACTGAGTTGCAAAATACGTTCTTTGGTTTTCAACGTTTTAGTTTGAGACATCCTAAAATAACCATTCATTCAGTGCATTAGAAGACTAACACATAAAGTAACTTGACTAATTAGAGCAATTACTCTAAAAATTAAACATAAATTGAAATTTGAAATGGTAGTGCGGCATGAACAGTCAAACAAAAACAACTTCATTGACACCACATTCTTATGATATTCAGCACCTACATGATGTGCTTGAACAGCAAAAGCACGCTTATTTACGTTATCCATTGCCAACCGCAAAAGAGCGTATTGACCGTTTGGCACGACTTAAGCGTATCTTAGTTAAGTATCAAGATCAATTTGCAGAGGCAATTAATCAAGACTATGGCAACCGTTCCACCAGTGAAACCAAAATTGGGGAATTGCTCACCTGCCTTGAACACATCAAATATTATAGCAAGCATTTAACCACGTGGATGAAACCCTCGAAACGTCACGTTTCAATCATTCACCAGCCAGCTAAAGCATGGGTGCAATATCAACCTTTAGGTGTGATCGGCATTATTACCCCATGGAACTATCCTTTATTACTCTCGATTGGCCCCCTGATTTGTGCTTTGGCGGCAGGCAACCATGCCATGATCAAAATTTCCAGTTCATCATGCAACTTTGGTCACATCCTTGAAAAAGCGCTCTCTGAAGCCTTTCCTCAAGAACTGGTTTCAGTGACCAATGGCGGTGGTGCGATCTCGGATGCCTTTTGTCGTTTGGCTTTTGACAAACTTATTTTCACAGGTTCAACCAATGTCGGTAAAACCGTCATGGCTGCTGCGGCAGAGAACCTCGTTCCACTGATCCTCGAACTTGGTGGAAAATCACCAGTATTAGTACATCCTTCTATTCATTTACGGGATGTTGCACAGCGTATTGCTGCAGGTAAACTGTGGAATGCAGGTCAAACCTGTGTTGCACCTGACTATATGTTCTTGCCTAAAGGTAAAACTGCCGAGTTCATTGAGCACTTCCGCGAGTGTGTGGAAGAGATGTATCCTGACATTCTGCATAATCCAGACTACACCTCGATTATTAATGACCGCCAATACAACCGCTTACAAGGTTATCTTGAAAATGCACGTGAGCATGGTGCGCAGGTGGTTGAAATTAACCCTGCCCATGAAACCTTCTCCGATACACGCAAAGTGCCCCCTACACTATTAACAGGGGTCACGCCTGACATGCGTATTATGCAAGAGGAAATCTTTGGGCCACTGCTGCCGATCATGGAATATGATCAAATAGACGATGTTATCGAGTTTATTAATAGCCGTCCGCGTCCACTTGCATTATACTACTTCGACTTTGATCAGGCGCGTGCAGATTATGTTGCACAGCGTACTCATTCAGGGCATTTCGGACAAAACACGGTTTTGACCCATGTCGCACAAGACGATTTACCATTTGGTGGCGTTGGTGCATCAGGTATGGGGAAATATCATGGTCCAGAAGGTTTCTTCAGTTTGTCGCATGAACGGTCAGTGATGTCGAATCCCAAGTTATATAGCTTGAAATTCATTCTCCCACCGTTTAACAAACCAATTCACAAGTTGATTTCAAAGACCCTTCTTCGCTAAATGATCAAGGCATGACCTATCGCACGGGTTCATGCCTAGTTTTAATGAAAATCGCTTGTCTTTTAAGCGCATTTTTGGTATAAAACGCCCCTTGAATGATTTCATCCGTTTACTTAATAACTAGCGCACAATCGGTGCTGTCTAGCAATGGAGTTCACCATGTCTAAGGTTTGCCAAGTTACCGGCAAGCGTCCAGTCGTTGGCAACAACGTCTCGCACGCCAATAACAAAACCAAACGCCGGTTCGAGCCGAACCTGCATCACCACCGTTTCTGGTTAGAAAGCGAAAAACGTTTCGTACGTCTTCGTCTAACTACAAAAGGTATGCGTATTATCGACAAATTGGGTATCGAGAAGGTTGTTGCTGACCTACGTGCTCAAGGTCAAAAGATCTAAGGAGTCTGAACCATGCGTGATAAAATTCGCCTAGTTTCTACTGCTGGTACAGGTTATTTCTATACCACAACTAAGAACAAACGTACTATGCCGGAAAAAATGGAAATCAAAAAATTTGATCCAAAAATCCGTCAACACGTAATCTTCAAAGAAGCTAAAATTAAATAATTTTAGTTTTTTGGAAAAAACGACCTGCTTTAGGTCGTTTTTTTTGCTTTTTTTTCGTTCGACTTGTTAAACTTTTAATCTCTTTTGGCACCTTTTGTGCTTTGCTTCTTTTTCACCCTTAACTTTTGCTTAAGGAGTTTTTAGTGCCTCATGACGTAGATCTCATTATATTACTTGCTGTCGGTTTTGGGCTTGCGCTCATTTTCGGCTATCTTGCCGTACGCTTACGCCTTCCCCCGCTGATTGGTTATCTGATCGCGGGTATCATTATTAGTCCCAATACTCCCGGTATTGTCGCAGACATTCATCTGGCGAACCAATTGGCTGAACTTGGGGTCATGTTCCTCATGTTTGGTGTGGGCATGCATTTTTCCCTCAATGACTTATTACAAGTTCGACGCATTGCATTGCCTGGTGCTATTTTACAAATTGCTGTCGCGACCCTGCTCGGAATAGGCGTCAGTATGATCTGGGGGTGGAGTTTTGGCTCTGCCTTGGTCTTCGGCTTAAGCCTATCCTGTGCCAGTACAGTGGTATTACTCAAAGCACTGGGAGACCGTGGTCTACTCAATTCGGTCAACGGTAAAATTGCTGTAGGTTGGCTCTTGGTTGAAGATCTGGTCATGGTCTTGGTACTGGTACTCTTACCCGCAACAGCAGCTCTACTCGGTGGAGAAGCCCTTGCAGGCAGTACTGATGACAACATTTGGCTTACCTTAGGCATCACCTTACTCAAAGTAGTAGGCTTCATCGCTTTTATGCTGATCATCGGGAAACGTCTTGTTCCAATGATCATGCAATTTGTTGCTCGACTTGGTTCACGTGAACTATTTACCTTAACCGTGGTGGCTGCTGCGGTCTCAATCGCCTTTGGCGCATACAAAATTTTCGGTGTTTCCATGGCACTGGGCGCTTTCTTTGCTGGGATGGTCGTTAAAGAGTCTGACTTTAGCCACCGTGCCGAAGAAGAAACCCTCCCTCTACGTGAAATTTTTGCCATTTTATTCTTTGTTGCAGTGGGCATGTTATTTGACCCGCGCATCTTAGTGGAACAACCTGTGCATGTGCTTGCAGTCGTTGCAATTATTATGGTCGGTAAAACCATTGCCGCTATGGCACTGGTGCTCTTTTTCCGCTACCCCATCAATACAGCCCTCACCGTCGGTGCTTCACTGGCACAGATTGGTGAGTTTTCCTTCATCTTAGCGACACTCGGGGTTTCACTTAAACTCTTGTCCTTAGAAGGGCAAAACCTAATTTTGGCAGGAGCACTAATCTCTATCACCTTAAACAGTTTTGTGTTCTCCGCAATTGAGCCTGTACAACGCTGGATTCGTGAGCGCTCGCATCTAGCACGCTTACTGGAACGTAGTGGTGACCCACTGGCAATGCTGCCTGATGAAGTCTCACAGGAATACTTACGTGACCAAGTGGTAATAGTTGGACATGGTGAAGTGGGGCGTCGCATTACCAAACAATTGATGGCCGAAGACATTAAAGTGGTGATTGCGGAAGAAAACCGTGAAATTGTAGAAAACCTACGTGAAAAAGGCATTGCGGCTGTTTCTGGCATGGCTACAGACCCTAGCGTACTGATTCAAGCCCATATTCAACATGCGCGCCTGTTGGTACTTTCCCCGATGGATATTTTAGATATTCATAAAATCGTGGATATTGCCAAAACCCTCAATCCTGAGATTCAGGTCTTGGTGTGTGCGGAAAGTAAAGAAGAAGCCGAAGTGATTCGCCGCGATCAAATTGGTGAAGTTTATTTTGCAAAAGAGGAAATGGCGAAAAATATGAGCAATCATATTTTAAATCAAATTCAGATTGCGCATCATCAAGCACCCACCCACTAAGGAACAAACACTGGATACAAAAAACGCACTGTTCAGTGCGTTTTTTCTTATTCGACTTAGCTAAAGAACTGTGGCTTTTCATCCACAACTTCCGCTTGCCACTCGCCAACTTGTTTTTCAAGTAAGCCGTATAAAGCCGCTTGCACCATCTGCTGAGCAACGACTGTTGTCTGGTCGCCCAATAATGCTTTGAGCTCTTCATTAAACTGGATCGTGACTAAAGGCGCACTCTCCGAACCTGCGTTACGTAGTGCGAGCTCACCACCTTCAAGTTGAACCAATTCTAAAATGGCTTCTTGATTTCCAAATAATTCTTTCAATTGTTCTATAGACATATTTCCTCCATGTTCAACATGGTGGCAAAGGCAGTTGCACTTTGCTTCGCTTAGACTTATTGATATAAGGACAAATTTTCAAACTTCAAGCGCTGGTCATCGCTTTTAGAACTCAACCATCTCATTCCGAAAGCCATCGATCAACGCCGTTAAGTCTCGATGCCACTCACGTAAAATTTTGGTATCGGGTAACCATGCCTGAGGGGTTTGAGTCACTTTAATGATCAGATTGGATGAAGTTTCTGACTCAGGTTCAGGTGTACTTGGCTCTGGCGCATACTGACACAAGCGATAAGCACGTTTTAACTCGGCAATGAAACCTTCTTTCGATAGTTGTTGCATTACAGTCACTTCAGGCGAGACTTGCCCTTTAGCTGCCATATGCTCTTCTATGGACTTCAACGTTGGGTTTAAATCGTTTAAGCGGTAGTAACGGACCAACTCTTGTAGAAACGCAAGCACCGCGCCATGCAAGTGAAATACAGCAGCTTCACGGTAAGCCTGAGCTTGTTGCACATGATCAATTTGTTCTGCTTGTTGACATGAAAGTCGAGCAAAGTAGAGTTTTTGGTTAGTGCGATCAGCATGGTAACGGGCAACACGAGTCATGAAGGGTGTTCCTAAGTTTTGGCGTTTATAACAATTCTAAGAGTAATCTTTCTGTACAGCAGTGCATAATAAAAATTATGCATGATCTATTTCAATAAAATAAATCTTTCTTTTTGCTATGACAGGCATCGAAATATGAATGGGACGTACATTCGTGAGCACCCAAGCCCAATACCCCTCTTCCCAATACGATGCCATCGCCGAATCAAGCTCATCTTCTCTCCATGAGTGAATCGACTCAACATCAAGCATAGCAACAGCATACCCCAACTCTTCATCGTTCTCGTGGGTTAAATAGTGCTTATTTTCCACAATAATTAAATCTTTGAGTGGCCATTGCTCTGGTCGCCAAGAACGGATCTCTAAGGTTTTATTTCCTTGAGAGATTTGTCGCCCCATCGGCACAGCAATCGATAAAGCTGGATAGATTTTTTTCATTTTATCCAATAAAAAAGGAGCATCAATTGCTCCTTTTTACTTATGCTTCTGGCTTCTCAGGCTTATCTTCCGCCTGTTTGACGCGAATACCAGTGCCATGCAAACGTAGTGTATTAAGCCCTTTAATGGCTTTAATCGCTTCACGTGCATGTGGCATTTCAACAAAAGCAAAACCTTTCGATTTACCTGTTGCTGCATCAAGGATTAAATTACATGATGCAACTGTGCCGTATTGCTTAAATAATTCAAGCAGTTCAGCTTCAGCCACTGTACGCTCTAAATTACGAACTAAAATTTTCATCTTACAACCTTCAAAAATAGGCAAAATCATCAAAAAGCAATCGCCTACGCTACTTTCTGAACATTGCACAACAAATACCACAATGTAATCTGTTTAGTTTAATCGAGATTAATACCAAAATCTAAATTAATCGATTGACGCTCAATTAAAGCACTCTTTACCGTTTGCTGACGAGGCTTATGATGGGTTTCCATGCTACACAAATTTCGGGTCAGATCATTTAAAAAGTAGCTTTCAACTTTACGCCCTTGCTCATCAATCACGTCTCGTGCCCACAGACTTAAATTTTGCTTGGTTAAAATCAGCTCATTCTGAGCACGGGTCAGCGCCACATACAAGACCCGACGCTCTTCTTCGACATCTTTAAAATCACCTTGGGCACGTGCATGCGGATATTGCCCCGGAGTGACATTGACCACATAACAGACTTTTTGCTCTGTACCTTTGGCCGAGTGAATTGTAATCAGAGTGACGACATCGCTATCGGACTGGCGTTCAATTTCAGAAATCGACACAGGATCAAGCACATATTCCTCTAAGAACTCACTTAACTGGGCATGTTTAGAAGCCAATTGCTTCACCAGTTCAAAGTCCCCTTGGCGGCGATTCCAGTCTTTTTTATAATTTTCCGCCAATTGTGCTTCAATCGCCTGAATACCCAAACTGACGCAAGCCTGTACTTCCTGTTTCAGTACCGTCATTTGCTTCATGATCAACAAGGTTTCAGCTGGAATCCGCCCAAATTTCTCTAATTTATCAAAGATCAAATCAAACTCAGACTCTAGTAAAAGTTGCTGCGCAAGACGGCTTGCACCCACATCCCCCACCCCATTCCACAAGGTGAGAAAACGCATCCATGCAATATCATCCAGAGGATTGGCAATCACGCGCAACAAGCTCAGTAAATCTTTCACATGCGCGGTTTCAAGCAGTTTCATGCCCCCAATAAAGCGATATGGGACATTAGCCGCAATACATGCTGCCTCAATATGCCGTGCTGCAAAGCTAGAACGCACCAAGACCATATGATCCGACCATTTACTGCCTTGTAAATAATGTCGCTCTTTAATGTCGATCGCAATCCATTTTGCTTCATCAAACTCATTTGGGAAAATGTGCATGCGAGGCTTCACGCCCTCACCCCGATGAGCATCTAGGCGTTTGTTATATTGAATCTCAGATTGATCGAGCAGCCAATTGGAGAGGTCTAAAATTTCTTGGGTTGAACGATAATTTTGCTCCAATTTAAACACCTGAGCATTCGGCACACGGTCTTTAAAATGGTGAATATTTTCAAAATCTGCCCCACGGAAACCATAAATCGACTGTGCATCATCACCAACACAGAACAGGCTCACTTTGTCTTTAAGGGGCTCAAGCAAGGCCCACTGCAAAGGATTGGTATCCTGCATTTCATCAACCAACATGTGTTTGCAGAGCGATGCCACATAGTCGGCTAAACCTTCTGACTGGTCGAGTGCTGAGGCCACGATCGCCAAAATATCGTCATAATCTAAAAAGCTACGCGCACGCTTACGTGTCTCGTAATCTTTCATGATTTCCGCAATTTGATCTTTAAAGGCCAAATGCTCAGGATGCTGCTTTTCTAAGGCATCACTCAACTTCTGACGCGTATTTCGTGCAAAAGAATACAGATCACACAGTTCTTGCGGTTTAGGTAGTTGATTGGGATTTTTCTTATCATCTTTCCCACGAATCAGACGGAACATCATCAGCTGATCATCACGATCAATAATTGAAAACTGCTCTAAACCAAAGGCTTTCGGTACACGGCGCAGCAGATACATACAAAAAGTATGAAAAGTAGAAGCACGCAGCCCTTTTGCCTGCTCACCTAAAGCCAGCTCCACTCGCGCCACGATCTCACTGGCTGAACGACGAGTAAAGGTTAAAATCTGAATTTGGTTGACAGGAATCCCTTGATCAATCAAGTATGCAGCACGTGCCACAATGGTTTTCGTCTTGCCACAGCCAGCCCCTGCGAGCACCAGACTGTGTTGCGACTCAGTCGTGGCAGCTTGTTTTTGTTGCGGGTTTAATTCATCAATTAGGCTGGCTAAACTCATAATCACTCATCAATTCGTGGGTGCTACTAGTTTAACAAATCTATGACTTCAATATGAGGCTACAGCAATGATTATCCATTTCTATCTAAAATACACCTTCAAATCTAGGGCTAAGACCTTATGCTCGAACCGCTTACTGCCTCAAAAATTTAAAATTAAGCTTGCTCAGTATGCTTTAAAAGCAAAAGTCGAGTAATGTCCTCACAACTGTTTTGCAAATGCTGTTCTGCATTTTTCAATGCTGTTGCTAAATCACAGTCGGGTTCATTGATCGAAACAATTTGACTAAACCCTTCATCAAATAATGCCTCAACATCCTCTCCGACACGTCCAGCAAAGGCAATCACAGGTTTATTCAACTGCTTGGCTAACTGAGCCACCGCCCACGGCGTTTTACCAAACTTGGTTTGGAAGTCGATACTGCCTTCACCAGTAAAGACATAATCGGCTTGCTTTATTTTCTCCGCCAGTTGAGTTTGCTCAATCACCCACTTCGCGCCAGACTGAAGCTTAGCACCCGTAAAGGCCATTAGACCAAAACCTAGCCCTCCTGCGGCGCCTGCCCCTGCGACATTACGTATCTGTAGATTAAGCTGTGTTTCCACCACATCTGCAAAATGACTCAAATTTTGATCCAACTGCTCAACTATCTCTGCGCTTGCCCCTTTTTGCGGGCCAAACACATGCGATGCACCCTGTGCTCCACACAGCGGATTAGTGACATCGGAGGCAATCAAAACTTGAACCCTTTGCAAACGTGGGTCTAAAGCCTGTATATCGATCTGTTCAATATCTTGTAAATGACCACCACCAACAGGCACTTCCCGCCCTTGTGCATCTAAAAAGCGTACTCCAAGCGCCTGTGCCATACCACTGCCTGCATCATTAGTAACACTACCTCCGAGTGCCAAAATGATTTTGGACACGCCTAGATCCAATGCATGACGAATCATTTGCCCCGTCCCCAAAGTTGTTGTCAGGAGTGGGTTTCGCTGTACGGGCTCAAGTAGATGAATACCATTGGCTTTGGCCATTTCAATAACAGCCGTTTGCCCGCCATCAAATAAGCCCCAATAGGTTTTAACTCGTTGTGATGGCAATGGCCCTGTCACCTCACATTCGACTTTTTGGCCTGCTAAAGATGTTAATAAAGCATCGACTGTGCCTTCGCCACCATCGGCCATGGGTACATGTATACATACAGCATCAGGGATTATGTTTTGAATTCCACGCTGCATCGCCACACAGGCCTGTTCTGCTGTCATACTTTCTTTAAATGAATCGGGCGCTAAAATAAAAGTTTTCATCATCCATCATTTTTTAGAAAATTTAATTTATTAATAACACGATTTATAAATTTCCCGCCTGCATTTTTCTCTTTTATTGTCCTTGGTACACTTCATTATCATTGAAAGTGAATACATCTCGATAAAGTCAAAATAACCTCAGTGATTCTTTAATTCTAAACATAGAAGAGTTTTACTGTGCGCGTCACCAAAACGACCACCATAGTTCATTTGGTTTTAATGCATAAATTAAACAAAGTGCGAATCAATTAGCCGATAAAATCATCACTAAACATTCAACGCTCTTAAAAAAAATAGGTGATGTATGCAACGTATCAATTTGGGAAAAGTCGCACCTGAACTGTATAAAACAGTATTAGAACTCGAAAATTTATCCATGCAAAAAGTCCAACAAGCAGGTCTTGAGATTGGGTTTTCACACTTGCTGAAACTGAGAGCCTCACAGATTAACCAATGTGCGTTCTGTGTGCGTATGCATACACAAGATGCCATGAAAGCAGGCGAATCAATCGAACGGATTGCCCTCATCAGTGCATGGCAAGAAAGTGGATATTTTTCCGAAAAAGAAAGCGCCGCGCTGATTTTAATTGAAGAAATTACACTCATTGCCCAGCGACATTTCCCCGACTCGGCATATCAAAAAGCAGCAAAAATATTATCCGATGCAGAAGTTGCCGCTATTGAATGGATCGCGATTGTGATTAATACGTGGAATCGTATTGCGATTTCAAGTCAATATGCCGTCAATCCATAAGCATGCCATTCAGCTTTGCAAGTGATATAAACCGCACAAAAAAAGGAGCCTGCATGAGGCTCCCTTTTTTTTAATAATGCTTTATTTAGATTGGCTTGCTGGTGGAATCTGCTTAATTGCTGCGGCAAGAGTAAGATAATTAATCCCTTGAAATAAAATATCAAAAGCAAGGAATAAGCCCAGCACCCAAAATGGGGCATCTGGTGTGGTTAAAATCATAATGCCCGCCAGCAGGGTTAAAACACCAGAAAAAAGTGTCCAACCCCAACCTTGGAATGCTCGAAATAATATCGCATTAAAGATACGAATGACCCCAGCAATAATCAGGAAAACCGCTAAAACACTGGTCAAGACAATGGCTGTTTTCACAGGTGTGGTAAATGCATAATAGCCCGCGACCAAATACAACACACCAAACAGTGCCCATAGCCAGCGGAAGCCACCCTCAAAAATCTTAAAGGCTGCGATGAAGTGTAGAACACCACCTATCATCATCAGCACGCCAAAGATAAACACTACGGATAAGGTGGCAAAAGGCAAAGCGGCCAAAAGGACGAAACCAAACAACACCAATAAAATCCCTAAACCCAAATACCATTTACGATTTTCACGGAGTTGATGGCGAACTAAATCATTACCGACTGTTTTCATCTTCTTCTCAAGTTTGATTTTCGTTCACTTAGTTTTAACATGTTTTGCATCGAACTTATAGGCTTGAGTTTATCCACACAATCAATCCATGCTGTGGATAAACTCAGCATTATCCACAGTTACATTTTCCACCCAATTTCAATCGCAGTGATCTCATTCACCAATGTTTCATCAATCGATTCAGGCATTTTACTCTGTGTTTGTGAAGTTGGAATGTGCCCCGCCATTAATTCAGCTTTGGCTTGAGGGAACAGTGGTTGTTGATTTGGATATGCATAACCCGCAGGATACATCGGCTGCCCTGTGGCTAAGTCATATTTATCACTGGCACCAAAGGCATGTAAAAGCTCATGTGCAAGAACGACTTTGTTTTGCTCGGTTTGCTTGGTCGAAGCAAATAAATTCACCGAACCGATACGACCTTTTTGCAAAGCTGTCGAGTGTTTCAGCTCTTTGGTCAGTGCAGGGTCATAATAGTTCAAATACAAAGTAACAGCTGGTGCACCATCTGAACCCTGATGGTTTTTCCATGCATAATAACGGAACTTTAAGCTCCACAAGACCGTATCCAATAAACTTGCCTGTTCAGGCACTTTCGGTGGTAGCTGTTTGAGTTCACGCCCAAGTTGGAAGTAAATCGCAATCGGTTGACCGCGATAGGTCGCAGACATCTGCTCTAAATAAGCTTGTACCCCTTTTAAGTTCGCAGGCGTCAATTGCTGTATATATTGCTGAGTTGTGCCTTGCCCATCTGCATTAACTGGATGGAGTAATACAATAATAGGCTTGCTCCAATCTTGGTTCTGATCCCGATAAGCATTCAAAGCGACCACCAATAAAATCAGCAGCAAGATTAAAATACGAAGTTTTTTCCACATCTTTAATCCCCAATTTTTAATAATTTTTTATCAAAATGATCAGCACATTACGTAATTTCTAAATGTATTATAGGTTGCTGTAATACAAAGTTTTCCCAAATAAAGTCGTATAATTTTATTTGATTTGAAAATACAGCCAAAGTTCTAGCTTCAGATAAGCTGCACCATCGATATTCAGTATGCTCATGATTCAATAGAACAGATTGGTTTTCAGCACAGAAGCCAACAAATGCGGGAATCATTTCAATCACATTCAAGCTTGGCTCATAAAAATGCTCGATGTAATCTGCACTAAATAAACGTTGAGGCTGAATGGCTGTTTCTTCTTTGATTTCGCGAAGTAGCGCTTGGCTGGCGGTCTCCTTTTCTTCAACCTTTCCTGCGACATGGCACCAATAATCACCTTTAACACGCTTCATCAATAACAGTTTAATTTCACTCTCAATTTTTGACAGTAAAACAGCGGATACAACAACAGAGCGAATAGGAATCATACATTAACCAGAATCTTTTTTTATTTATAGCTGTGCATCATATAAAAAATGCCCACCAAAGTGAGCATTTCTTGATTATTTCTAAGCAATTAAAACTTAAGCTTCAACCCATTTTCCATCATTGAACACCAATGACCACTTGGTTTGCTTACCTTCAGGCGTTTCAGAACCAATATATTGCGCTTGATTCTTACGGCTAAATTTCACCAAAGTTGGATTCCCTTCAGGGTCAACATCAGGTGCTTGTAAAATAAACTGATACTTCGGATCGAGCTGATCGGCAACACTACGAAGTTCCGAAACTTTAGGTGCACGTGTTTCACGTACTTTCGGGAACTTACTTGCCGCCAAGAATAAACCTGCTGCCCCATCACGTAATACAAAAAAGTCATCATGCTTGGTCGAGCGTAAATGTTCCATCTTAATCGGGTCTACACGCGGAGGTGCAGGTTGACCACTTTTTAAGACTTTACGTGTGTTATCGCAGCTTGAGCAAGCAAAATAAGGTCCAAAACGACCCGTCTTCAGCTGCATTTCCCCATCACACTTGTCACATGGAATGGTTGGGCCATCATAACCTTTGATTTTGAACTCACCTTCTTCAAGCTCAAAACCAGCACAGTCTGGGTTATTACCACAAACATGTAGCTTACGACCACCATCGATCACATAACTATCCATCGCAGTTTCACAGATTGGACAGCGTTTTTTCGACATCAAATCTGCTGTTTCTGCTGCATCATCATCAGAAAGTGCGGCAAGTGATTCAACAGGCGTTAAGTTCAACGTACCTTTACAACGCTCTTTCGGCGGTAAGTTATAGCCAGAACACCCTAAGAAGACACCTGTGGTTCCCGTACGAATCTGCATTGGGCGGTCACATTCTTTACAGTGAACTGCTTCCACCTCTACAGGTTGGTTGCGGCGCATGCCGCCTTCACCTTGCGCATTGGTCAGGCGTTTTTTAAAGTCGCCATAGAAACTGTCAAGCAACTCTTTCCAATTGCGTTCGCCATCAGCCACTTTATCGAGCTGACCTTCTAAGTCCGCGGTAAAGTCATAGTTCATGAGGTTATTGAAACTTTCATCTAAACGATCAGTAACAATTTCACCCATTTTTTCTGCATACAGACGGCGGTTCTCGAGTTTGACATAACCACGGTCTTGAATGGTCGAGATAATCGCCGCATAGGTCGATGGACGACCAATGCCCTTTTTCTCAAGCTCTTTCACCAATGATGCTTCAGTAAAACGTGCAGGTGGCTTGGTAAAGTGTTGCGATGGATCTAATTTTTCAAGCGTCAGGATTTCACCGACTTTCACCGCAGGCAATAACACATCATCGTCCGACTTGTTTTGACCACGGACTTTAGTGAAACCATCAAAGACTAAGGTGCGACCTTTGGCTTTAAGTTCAACACCGTTGGCATCCACTAAAATAGTCGATGACAAGTATTCGGCTGGTGTCATTTGACACGCGACGAATTGACGCCAAATCAAATCATACAAACGTTGTGCATCACGCTCCACACCCACCAAGCTGTCGCCTTTTAACGCCACATTCGATGGACGAATCGCTTCGTGGGCTTCTTGTGCACCCGCTTTGTTACCATAGCGGTTCGGCTTAGCAGGCAGATACTTCGCACCAAACTCGGTCTCAATATGATGACGTACCATATTCACCGCATCGTCGCTCAAAAACGTCGAGTCGGTACGCATATAGGTAATAAAACCCGCTTCATACAAACGCTGCGCCAACATCATGGTTTTCTTCACAGAGAAACCCAGACGTGTACTCGCAGCTTGTTGTAAAGTCGAGGTAATATACGGCGCGCTCGGATTGACCTTGGTCGGTTTATCTTCACGGGCTGAAACTTTGTAATCTGCGTCTTTAATGAGCTTCAATAAAGCATCGGTATCGGCTTTATTACGTAGCTTTAAGGCTTTACCTGCTTGTTTGACGGCTTCTAAACGAATCTCATCAGTCTGCGACTTAGTGTCTGCAAAAACTTGCCAGTATTCTTCGGGAATAAACGCACGAATTTCACGCTCACGCTCAACCACCAGTTTAACTGCGACAGACTGAACACGACCTGCCGATAAACCACGGGCAATTTTTTCCCAAAGTAATGGCGAAATCATAAAGCCGACGACGCGGTCTAAAAAGCGGCGTGCTTGTTGCGCATTAACTTTATCGATATCAAGGCGTGCTGGATGCTTGAATGCATCTTGGATGGCATTTTTGGTAATTTCGTTGAACACCACACGTTGATAACGTGAGTCATCCCCACCAATCACTTCTTTTAAATGCCAAGCAATCGCTTCCCCTTCACGGTCCAAGTCCGTTGCGAGATAAACCTCGTCAACTTGCGAAGCAAGCTTTTTCAGTTCAGCAACCACATGCTCTTTGCCTGGAAGCACTTCATAATGTGCTTTCCAGTCATGCTCAGGATCAACCCCCATACGATTGACCAGTGCATTTTGTGCTTTTTCAGCTTTCTGAGCATCGGTCAGTTTGGTTCGTGTTGCTGGCTTCTTTTCTGCGGTCTTACTAGAACCACCTGTAGGTAAATCACGCACGTGACCCACAGATGACTTCACAATGTAATTCGAGCCTAAATATTTATTGATTGTTTTCGCTTTTGCAGGCGACTCCACAATCACTAAAGCACGCTTTTTCCCAGCCTCAGGAGAATCTGCTGTAGTACTTTTGGATGTGGACCGAGGAGCTTTCGCCATATTAACCGTTAATCCTGTTTCAATGGGTCTGTAAAATTAAAGTTCAGCCAAAGACTGTAAATATGCTTTCATGGCATCTAACTGGGTTGCTCTTAAGTCAGAATGCTCATCCCAATAGAGTCCCACGCAGTTTGCTTGCATATCAATAGCATAAATACCCTTTAATTCAATGGGTAAATGTTTAAACTTGTCATCACCTGTAATGAGCTCAAGCTGTTGATCAACAACGCGAGCGCGCATTAAAGGTAGGCGTGCTTCTGGAATCAGGACACTGTAGTACGCCACCATGCTGGCCCGGTTTTCCGAAGCCATTGGTATTTTCGTCCAGTCAGGTGCTGCGACTAAACGCGGGTGTAAACCCATCTTGCGCGCTTTATCACGCATTTCACCTAAAGCTTTTTCTCTTGGACTTACACGAAGTCCAAAAATCGAGCCGAGGATGAATAAGATGATAAATCCGACAACCCAAATTCCAGTATTTTCCATAGCACAACCTTTTTATTCCTTTATTAGAGTTGCATAAGCACAATATAAAACGCAAGTTTGAACGATAAAATTAATTTAAGAACATTTCATGACTATATAGAACTTCATGTCCATTCCAGTAAATATAGCCTTTATCGAGTAACTCTTTCAGTAACATACGTACATCTGACTTCGGAAACATTTGCTCAAGCAAATCACGTAGTGCATAGATATCTTTGGGTTTATTGGTTTTTAACTCGCGTAGTTTTCGTGCGACCTCAAGCTGTATAGGGTCAATCTGTGCAAAGTTTTTAAACAACTCTTGTTGCGCGGACTGCGTATCTGCAGTTGGTTCAAACTTATCCACGACACTGTCTTTTTGCAGTTGCTGTAGCGCTTGTTGCATGCTTTGCGGCTGTGAAATTGGGTCTTGTTCATCTAAATTTAGTGCCAACCACTGCTTCAACACTTTTTTACGAAAGCGAATCTGCTCATCATAGCGTTTGATGATTTTGAGATTAATCAACATCCCCACTACCCGCTGCGTCTTTTCAGGTACGAGTTGCAAAATATTACTTATTGAGTTTTTTAGACCGTCCAATGTGTTCGGCTTACCTGACATTTTCCCCAAAGCATCACAATATTTTTTGACCATTTTTAAATAAGGCTGATTTTTGATGCTGTCTAAACTGGGAAGATGACGTTGTCTTGGTACAGCTTCAGACTGAATGAGGATCAAATTGCTCTGAATATGCGAAGATTGCATTAAGTCCAAAAGTATTTCTGCTGTATTGACCGCAGAGATAATTTCAACCTGCGTCTCTGGCTCAAGCAAAGCCATTAACTGCCCCACCACCACGGCGTATTCGAACTCTTTTTGCTCGGCTTTGGGCGTGTCTAAAATCACCACTTGACCACTACTGATCCAAGCAGCCAGTTCCGTCAAATCTTGCAATGCATACTCAAATTGACCTTGGCAATGAAACAAATACAAAGTCGGATAATGCTCCACAATCTCGCGCAACAATTTGGCAGTCGGAACATTATTTTCAAGGTCAAGAAGAACAACTTTTTGAGTCATAGGACAGTTTTTATGGGATGCACCAGAAAGCGGGTATTAGAGTAGGAACTACATCAAAGGTCAAATGATTTCGTCAGTCAAATGGGGCTTTGAGTTGGGTAAAATAAAAAAATAGAGAAGACGCAGCAATATCTTCACCCTACATCACAGGATTTTTTTGGACCAAGACAGCAAATGAACTTAATAATGTGGTGGACGATCGGCCATCGGATCAAATGTCGCAATTCCATCGGACAAATCTGAAGATTCAACACGTTGATACAAAATTTGCATTTGTTTTTTTAAATCAGCAATTTCTAGTCCTTGAATCACCAATTGTTCATTGAGTTGTTCAACTAAATCATCTAAAAATGCAATTCGGACTTGCAAATCTTCAATGGGTGCGGACAATGGCGCTTGATTATCAATATTTTGTTGTTTAGACACTTCAAGTCCTCATTTGAGATTTTTCAGGAAACATTATGGCCTATATTACTTTAAGGGATGTCCAACTTGCGTTTGGTGGACCTGCCTTGCTCGACGGCGCGAACTTTTCATTGGAGCGCGGTGAACGAGTGTGTTTAATTGGTCGTAATGGTGAAGGTAAGTCTACTTTACTTAAACTGATCGAGGGAAGTTTATTACCCGATTCTGGTGAAGTTTCTCTGCAAAACGGCATCACCATTTCCATGTTGGCGCAAGATGTGCCGATGGACTCGGGTAAAGTGGCGGATATCGTGGCAGACGGCGCAGGTGAAGCCGCAGATGTGCTCAGAGCATATCATGAAGCCAGTGATGCTTGTGTATTGGGTGATATGGAAGCATGTGACCGTATGGGTAACTTGCAACATAAAATGGATATGTTAGATGGCTGGGCTTTAGAAACCAAAGTCAATTCCATTTTAAGCAAAATGGGTCTGGACCCAGATGCCGATTTGTCCGATTTATCCGGTGGACGTAAGCGCCGTGTCTTACTTGCACGTGCACTCCTTACCCAACCCGATGTACTGTTACTAGACGAACCAACCAACCATTTGGACGTTGAAAGTATTGAATGGTTAGAAAAATTTCTACTCGATCAAAATAATTTAACTTTATTGTTTATTTCGCATGACCGTTCATTTGTCGACAGTATTGCAACTCGTATTGTAGAGCTCGACCGTGGTACTTTGCGCAGTTACGAGGGTAACTATTCACGCTACCTCGAACTAAAAGCAATGCAGATGGAAGCGGAAGAAAAGCAAAATGCTCTTTTTGATAAGCGCTTAGCTGAAGAAGAAGTATGGATTCGCCAAGGGATTAAAGCCCGTCGTACCCGTAACGAAGGTCGTGTTCGTGCCCTAAAAGAATTACGTGAACAATCGAAAGCACGCCGTTCACAACAAGGCAAAGTCAGCATGGCAACGCAAGATGCCAATCGCTCAGGTAAATTGGTCTTCGATATTGAACATCTCAGTGTGGCTTTTGGCAATCAAGAACCTATTATCAAAGACTTCTCTGCATTGGTGCTTCGTGGCGATCGTATTGGTCTCGTCGGTGACAACGGTGTCGGTAAAACTACGCTAATCAAAGCTATTTTGGGTGAGATTGAGCATGGCGGATCAGTCAAAACAGGTACACAGCTTGAAGTGGCTTATTTTGACCAATTACGTAATGCGCTTGATCTTGAGAAATCAGTGAAAGATAACGTCTCTGAAGGTTCAGATTTTGTCGATGTCAATGGTAACCGTCGCCACATCTACAGCTATTTACAAGATTTTTTATTCTCACCAGAACGTGCACGTACCCCAGTCAAAGCCTTGTCAGGTGGTGAACGCAACCGTATCTTACTTGCAAAATTATTGCTTAAGCCATCCAACTTAATCGTGATGGATGAGCCGACCAATGACTTAGATATGGTGACTTTAGAGCTTCTTGAAGAAATGCTCGGTGGCTACAAAGGTACATTGTTGTTGATCTCGCATGACCGTGCCTTTATGGATAACGTGGTAACCTCAACTTGGGTGTTTGATGGTAAAGGTCATATTGATGAATACATTGGTGGTTATCAAGATTATCTTGAACAGCGTCCAGATGATAAAGTCGTCGATCAAAAAAGTGATGTGAAAAAAGCACTCGCAAAAGCAGATGCTGCGCCTAAAAAAGCCAAATTAAGCTATAAAGATCAGCGTGCATTAGAACAACTACCTGCCGAAATGGAAGCGCTGGAAAAAGAGCAAACTGAAATCAATGCATTACTCGCAGATGGTTCATTATTTATCTCAGATGCAGACAAGGCCATGACCTTATCGAATCGCCTGACTGAAATTGATGAGCTATTACTTGAAAAACTGGAACGTTGGGAAGAACTTGAAAATTTAACCAAATAATTTTCCATGAGCTCCATAAAAAAACTCCGCATCACGCGGAGTTTTTTATAGAGCTCAGCTGAGGGTGCCCACCACCATCGAGAAGATGTCCATCTCTTCCATTTGGGTGCGTTCGTCTACATCATCCAAGCCTATATAACATCACATTTGCAGAGTGCGAACATCGGGTTGATGCTGAACATTGACCCTTCATTCTTGCTTCATGCTAAACTCGAAACATTCTTTTTTCAGCCTTTATCGCAATTTATGAGTTCGAAGCCAGACTATCAACCCGGTGAATTTCAGTGGTCTTTTCTGCATCCCAAATATTGGGGCGTTTGGATTGGTATCGTCTTTCTCATGATATTGGCGATTCTTCCATGGGCAATTCAACACCGACTGGCAACCCTCTTAGGCAATCTCAGTTTTAAATATCTGAAGTCGCGGCGTAAAACCACCGTTCGTAATCTGGAAGTGTGTTTCCCTGAATGGTCAGCCCAAGAGGTCCTTGAAAATGCACGTCTGGTTTTTGTCGATCAAATGCTGGGGGTCTTTGAAACGCTAAATGCGTGGTACAGCCCAAAGTGGTTTACTGGCCGTGTCAGCATTGAAGGTTTAGAACATATTCAAAAAGCACAAGCAGAAGGCAAAGGTGCACTGCTTTTAGGAACCCACTCTACTTTGCTCGATGCGGGTGGTTATCTATGCGCGCAGTATTTTGAACCGGATGTGGTGTATCGCCCACAAAATAATCCGTTGCTGGATATGCTCATCTACCGCTGCCGTGCCACCATTTATGCACATCAAATTGATCATGATGACATGCGTGGTTTGGTCCGCAACTTAAAAAATGGCCATGCTATTTGGTATAGTCCAGATCAAGACTTTGGTTTAAAACAAGGTGTTATGGCACCTTTTTTTGGCGTTCCCGCAGCGACTGTTACAGCACATCGTCGCTTATTGAAAATGACCAAAGCCGCCGCCATCCCTCTGTATTTTTATCGTGATGGGGATATTAAAAACCCACAATACAAAGTGTTGATTGAACCTGCGGTGGAAAACTTACCCAGTGAAGATGAAGTCGATGATGCGACACGAGTAAATCAAATTATTGAAAATCAACTCCGTATTGCTCCGACTCAATATATGTGGTTCCACCGTCGCTTTAAAACTCGCCCTGCAGGCTATCACAAGATTTATTCTTAACAAAAAGGGCTGCTTTAAAAAAGTAGAACCCGAGTTCTGCGTCCTGCAAAACTCGGGTACATGAGGTTGTGCTTTCAACGTTATTCTTGTTTTATTCGGTGGCATTCCATACCTACATCATATCCATGATGATTTCCATCAGCTTCAACTTCCATACTGGGATGATCCATTCCCGCTCCATCTGCTGATGAGACTAGAATACGGGGATACCAAATGACTAACCATTCGTCAGATTCCCAAATCCCTGTAAGCCATATCCTACACTGATGAAATCCGAGCACCCCGTATGTTTACTGGTAATCTTTGGCAATTTTATCTGTAACCTGCTTACCTTCTCGTTCCGCTTTCTCAATTCCATCTTCAATCGCCTCCTGCGCTTCTTGCTCATCGGCTTCGGTTTGCTCTAGCTCTTCTTGTGCTTGCTCAAACACCCGACCAGTTTGAAGCACCACATATACAGGAAAATGATCTGAACCAATATGTGCTAAACGCTGCATCTGCACTAAGGCAAAATCCGTACTGTGAAAAACATGATCCAGTGACCAGCGCAGCAAAGGATAGTCGGCATGAAAAGTGTTAACAAAATGTCGTCCAACTCGGGGATCTAACAACCCACTGATCCGTTGAAAAAGTCGTGTCGTGCGCGACCACGCCACGTCATTCAAATCCCCCATCACAATACAACTCTCATCCAAATCTTTAATCTGATCCCCGACTATCAATAATTCAGCATCACGTAAAGTAGAGTCTTTGGCTTCGGTCGGACTTGGCGGTTTCGGGTGTAAGCAGTACAGTTGCACTGGTTGTCCTGACCTTAGGATGACTGTGGCATGAATCGAAGGAATTTCATCGCTCAAAATAAACTTAACGTCAATATCTTTAAGCGCTAAACGACTATACAAGTGCATGCCATACAGATTATCTAAAGGCACTGCAACCCGATAGGGATAGTCATCGTCCAGTACACTCAAGGCTTGTTCCCAATGTGCATCCGACTCTAAAGTCAAAATCAAGTCAGGTTGATACTGATAAATTTGTTGCAGCAATAAGTGGTATTGAGTATTGGGCGTTAGTACATTCGACACAATTAAAGAAATCTGACGTTCTGGCTGTAACTCTGTTTTGGCAACCGTTTTAACCTGCTTTCTCCATACAAAAGTATAAGGCAACACCATTTTGAGTTGGTACGCCACTGCCGCAATTAACCCCAGCAAAATGACTTCACGCACCCAATCCCAAGGCGCATCCCAAAGCAACATCAAGATAAATGCAATCAACCCCAATGCCAAAATCTGTAAGCGTGGAAAATCTGCACCTCGAAACCACCACTCATCTCGTGGAATCAGTGACCAAAAGCTTAACCAAATCACAACACATGCCAGCAACTCAACCCAGATCATAGGCAACAACTCTTATATTCTTAATTTTTTGTAGATTCATAAATTAATATCAATTTTGCATGTAACATAAACAAGATATATTGCACAATATAATTGCTGTTTTCATTGTGTAGTGCTTGCAGTTAAGCGCTCTTTTGATACACTCGAATCCCCTTTTAATTTTTAACGCACCGAGGCAAAGTGACATGAAAGTAGGTCTGGTCGGTTGGCGCGGGATGGTTGGTTCCGTCCTTATGCAACGTATGGTTGAAGAGAATGATTTTGCTCATTTTGAGCCATTTTATTTCTCTACCAGTAATGCAGGCGGTGAAGCGCCTGCGTTTGGCGGTAAAACTGCCCCAGCACTTATGGATGCATCAGACATTAACAGTCTGAAGCAAATGGATGTCATTATTACCTGCCAAGGCGGCGACTATACCTCAGAAGTTTTCCCGAAGCTCAAAGCAGAACACTGGACAGGCTATTGGATTGATGCGGCATCTACACTTCGTATGGAAGATGAAGCCATCATCGTACTTGACCCTGTCAACATGAACGTGATTAAAGATGGTTTAGTGAACGGTACCAAAACATTCGTGGGCGGTAACTGTACAGTTTCACTGATGCTGATGGGCTTAGGTGGTTTATTCCAAAACAATTTAGTGGAATGGGCAACCTCGATGACTTATCAAGCAGCATCGGGTGCTGGTGCGCAAAATATGCGTGAACTGATCTCTGGTATGGGCTATTTGTACAACAACACCAAAGATTTGTTAGATGACCCACGCTCTCCAATTCTAGATATCGACTCTAAAATTGCGGAATTACAACGTGGCGAAGGTTTCCCTTCAGCAAACTTTGGCGTGCCATTAGCAGGCTCACTCATTCCTTATATCGACAAACAATTAGACAGCGGTCAGTCGAAAGAAGAATGGAAAGGTCAAGTTGAAACCAACAAGATTTTGGGCAACCAGCAAATCGTTCCGATTGACGGTCATTGTGTGCGTATTGGTGCGATGCGTTGTCACTCTCAAGCTTTAACATTAAAGCTGAAGAAAGACGTGCCTCTCGATGAAATCGAAGATATGTTACGTAGCGCAAACCAATGGGCAAAAGTGGTTCCAAATACCCGTGAAGCATCTATGACGGACTTAACACCTGTGGCTGTAACAGGCACATTAACAGTTCCTGTTGGTCGTCTACGCAAATTGAATATGGGCAAAGAGTACTTAGGTGCTTTCACTGTCGGTGATCAATTGCTTTGGGGTGCTGCGGAACCCTTACGTCGTATGCTCCGTATCCTGATTGACTACAAAAATACTTAAGCATTTACCCGCTAAAGTATTAAGCCGATCACACTTGATCGGCTTTTTTTTGTAACCTCAATGTTAACGTTTTACAAATAACACACAACTCGCTAATCTATAATTTTCGCTTTGCGATCTGTGACCGAGCTAAAGATTAAGATGACCGTAAATAACAAATTAAAGATAGCCATTTTAGCCATTATTGCTTCGCAAAATGTGAATGCGATCACTATTGATCCTATTCAAATTCAGTCTGCACCTGGGGAACTGTTGTATGCAGAATTGAACTTTCACGATGCCGATCCGAATGCTCCGATTCAAGCCAGTCTAGCCAGCGCAGAAGATTTGATGTCTCTTGGTGTCATGCATCAGCCGCCCAGTAATCTGAACTTTTTTACCCGTCGTACCAGCGCCAGTACAGGTGTAATTACGATTACTTCTTCACGCCCTTTAACTGAAGCGGAACTCAACATTGTCGTCAAAATCAAAGAAGGCAATGCGGCACGGCTACAACATATTAAAACAGCCAATAAACGCTCGGCAGCACTTCAAGCACACGCGAATAATAATGAAAAAGCGTTAAAACCGGTGGTGATTGTCAACGAAAAAGATATTGCGCTGAACTTACCTGTCAGCACACAATTCAATAGCTTAAAAACAACAGCTGTGCCGACGACAAATACAACACCACTCAAACTCAATAACCATACCCCACCAAGCATGAGTGCGACCGCTATTGCAGCACCAACACAAGTTATTTCAGTAGCCTCTGCACAAATTGCAGCAGCTGCTCAAACATCAGCTCCACGTGTTGAACCTATTACGCAAGCAAAAAAATCGGCAGATCCGTTGGTGCAAAAGTATGCCGATTCAGTTCAAAAATCAGATGCACCCATTTCTGCACAGGCCAGCCCAAAAACTAGTCCATCGACAGCAAAAATAACACCTGCTGCCCCTGCAACTACTGCACGCCAAGCCGCACCTCAAAGTGCCCATGTAGTTCGCTCGAATGAATCTCTATGGGGCATTGCATCGCGTATTGCTGCTGAAGAAAACCGTCCTGTCGGTGAAGTCATGCAACAAATTAAAGCCAAGAATGAACATGCCTTTATTCAAGGTGACGTAAACCGCTTACGTCGTGGTGCCAACCTCAACTTAACGGGCCTACAAACAGCCAAATCAGAGCAAAAAGTCTCCGTTTCATCACTTCCAAAACAAAGCTCACAGCAATCTGGCAAGGCGAAATACCGTCTCAATCAAGCCGAGATGAGTTTGGTTGCAGAGAAAGAGCAAGATTCAAGCCACGGTTCTGCCAATAAGTCGACACAAAAGAATCAAACATCAAACGAGTTGTCATTAAAAGTTATGACATCCCGTGAAAAAACCGTTAAATTACAGAGAAACGTAACACAATTAGAAGTGGCACTTAATCAGAAAGATCAGAGAATTCAATTACTAAACGCTCGTCTTGCACAATTGCAACAACAATTGAAAGCACAACAAACTGAGAAAAAGCCAACACACTAAAGTGTTATTTTGATTATTTGATTTTGGATGAACTTGCACAAAGACAAGTTCAAAAGGGGTAAAACATGCTTATTTATGTGATTCCATTTATCTTACTATTGGTTGTTGCCATAGTCTTAAAAAAGCGTGAGGCGAGTAAAGAAGCAGAACCAAAAACTCAAAAAGCGGTTGCTGCAAAAAATAAAGCCAAAAAAACAACTTCGTCTAAAAAATCCCCGCAACAAACTCAAGTCGTTGAAGATGTTGTTGCTAAAAAAACCACGACACCACTCGCCACAGATCTACGTAATAAAATTGAAGGTCAAATTCGCGACCGCAATTTCTTCTCAGCTGAAGCACAAATCAACCAAGCCCTAAATAAAGACAATTCACAACACGAATTATATTTACTGCTGCTCGATATTCACTTGCTCCAAAAAGATGAGTTTGCCATCAGCCAATTGCTGAATCATTTACGTTCTTTAGAACTGGATGATATTTTGGCGCAAGCAGAAGCCAAAAAATCGGATTACGATCAATTACATCAAAATAGCCGTGACACGATTGAGTTTAAACCAACTGAAATTGCACCATCTGCACCAAAACCTGTAGAAGCAACCAATACTGCTGACTTTGATGCCCTGATGTCATCAAATAATCCTGCTCCCGCTCCTGTGCAGGCTTCTGTTGTTGAACCTGTTCAAGACATTAAACCGCTTGATTTTGATACCTCAGCATTTACCACCACAACACCGGCTCAACCTGAACCGAGCATCGAAGTCCAAAGCTTAGAATTTGATATCTCTAGTTTAAATACACCAACAGCAGAACCAGCCAAACCTGCTGAAGAACTTAAACCACTCGATTTCGGTTCACTCTCTTTAGAAAGCACGCCTGCTCAACCAGCAGAAACTGCTGCAGCCGACATCCAACCTTTAGATTTTTCATTCAATCTCGACACAGCGCCGACAACAACGCCAGAAGCAGAAATTTCGCCGCCTGCTGTAGATGAGCGTCCTGAATTTACATTTGATTTTTCAAGCGAATCCACAGCCGAAGCTGCAAAAGATATCCCTGCTTTTTCTTTCGATACGGTTAGCTCAAGTGAAGCGATAGCAGAAGAAACACCAGCAGTTATTACGCCAAACCTCAGTTTTAGTCTAGAGTCTACTGCACCTGCCAATACGGTGGATCAAAGCGATCCTCTAGTGCAGTCTTTCCCTCAACTGAACGAAGTCAATGAAATACACTTAAACCTTGCATTGGCTGAGCAATACATTCAACTCGGCTCTTTCGAAGCTGCACGTGCAATTTTGGTTGAACAAGAACCAAATTACTCTACGGAACAACGTCAGCAAGTAGAACAGTTGCTGAGTCGCATAGCATCCTAAGCCATTTCGTTTTAAACTAAAGCAGTCATCACCGACTGCTTTTTTTATAATGAAAAAAATTGCGCTTATCTATATGGGTGGAACCTTTGGCTGTATTGGCGAACCCTTACAACCAATGCCTGCCGAAGACTTTATTCCCAAGCTCACACATGTCTTGCCGATTCATCTCGACATTGAATGTTTTATTGCACCTGTCATTAAAGACAGTAGCGCCTGTACGGCTGAAGACTGGTTATTGCTGATTCAGCAGATTCAACAATTACAACTGAAACAATTCCAGCATTTTGTCGTGATTCATGGCACAGATACCTTAAGCTATGCCAGTGCTGTCGCTGCACACTTTATCGCAGACTCCGCACGTGTGGTTTTCACAGGTAGCCAATATCCATTACTGAATGTACAAGGCACAGATACGCGTGAATTTAGCGATGCTATTAGTAATTTGAATTTTGCCTTAGATGCGGTGATGAAACATCCTGTCGGAGTTTATCTGGCTTTTCATCAACAGGTATTGCATGCGCAAACTGCGCTAAAACGACATACCACAGAACTGGATGCTTTTACAGGCGTCATGGCTGAACAGCCGATTCCACATAGCTTAAAAACACACATAGTACAAACAGATGATGTAGAACAATCCTACCAGTTCAATTGCCTCAATCTGATGATGCAACCTGTTGCCTTGGTTCAGCAAGTACAAAACTTGCGAAATCTACTCTCCGCACCGCCTCATTTCCTCATTTTGCAAGGTTTTGGAACGGGTAATTTAGCTGTGAATGCCGAGCTGATTGCACTTTTCGATGAATTTTACGCACAAGGCTGTGTTGTTATCTTAAGCACCCAAGTTCCTTTCGGGCCTACTGATCAGCGCTATGCAGTTGCCGCTTGGACAACTCAGGCCAAAATAATTGTCAGTGATTGCCTTGGGCATGCAGATCTGTATGCCAAAGCCCTCAAAATGTATTTACAATACCCCACCGCTGAAGCACGCTTCAGACATTGGCATGATTTGGGTTAATTTGAGGTACATATGCAACGTTTTGCGATCGGCATTGAGTTTTGTGGAACACACTATCGTGGTTGGCAAACCCAGCAAACAGGTGTGATCAGCGTACAAGAGACGATTGAACAAGTACTCTCTAAAATTGCCAATGAGCCGATTAGCTTACATGGTGCAGGTCGTACCGATGCAGGCGTCCATGCCACCAATATGGTGGCGCATTTTGATAGTTCTGCACTTCGTTCAGAGCGCGGTTGGTTAATGGGCAGCAACAGCCAACTGCCCAAAGATATCTCTATCCAGTGGATCAAAGCGATGGATCAAGACTTTCATGCGCGCTTCAAAGCGCAAGCACGTCGTTATCGCTATGTGGTCTATAACCACCCGCAACGCCCTGCTCTTATGCATAAACAAGTCACACATGCCTATTATGCGCTAGATGTAGCAAAGATGATGCAAGCTGCTCAAAAGTTCGAAGGCACGCATAACTTTGAAAGCTTCCGTGCAGCCGCATGCCAATCCAATCAACCTGTGCGCCATGTTAGCCATTGTCGCTTAATTCAACATGGTCCATATTTGGTCCTCGACATTCAGGCCGATGGCTTCTTACACCATATGGTCCGCAATATCATGGGCTGCTTACTGGAAATTGGTCAAGGTATGTATGAAGTCGAACATATTGAAGCAATTTTCGCAGCAGAAGACCGCAAAGCCGCAGGCATTACTGCCCCTCCTGATGGGCTGTATTTCATTCATGCCGGCTATCCAGCGCAGTTTGAGCTACCTAAGCAGCCGCTTGGGCCGCATTGGCTAAATATGCCTGAATAATTTATTTTTGAATCCTCCCCCTAACCCCTCCTTTGAAAAAAGAGGGGGAAATTCCTCCCTTTATAAAAGGGAGGTTAGAGGGATTTCTTAACGCTGCTTACGCTTGCGATATTCCACAGGGGTTTCATTGGTCCAGCGTTTAAATGCACGATAAAACGTACTTGGCTCAGAAAAGCCAGTCAAATACACGATACGCTCTACACTTTCAGCTGTATTGGCCAAAAGTTTTTTCGCCAAACGGCAGCGATAATCAGACAAAATTTGCTGGAAGCTGGTATTCGCCTCACTAAGTTGTGTGCGTAAACGCCTTGGGGTAATACTGAGCTGTGAAGCTACTGTTTCAAGTGTGGTTTCGCCACTTTCTAGGGTTGAACCTATCGCGCGACGTACTTCACCCACCAAATCATAACGGGCTAATTCTTGAAGTTTTTCAATCGCTAACTGCTCATGCAGTTGTAATAATTCAGGTTCCGCCTGCCACAACGGATAAGCCAAAATACTTGGGTCAAAATATAAGCGGGTTTCTTTTTGCCCTAGACTAACAGGGCACTCATATACTCGGAAATACTCATCATCAAGCGCGCCTTTACTAAAGTTAAAATCAATATAGATCGGTTCAAAGCGCCCTTCAGTAATAAATTTAAAGAACCGTAAAATACCTGACATCGCACATTCAGAAAAATGTCGATTGACCAAATTTTCAGCCCAAGGTTGTTCCCCATTGGTCAAATAACACCGGTCATCTTCAACCACCAACTTGGCATGAAAGGCATCACTGATCAATCGTTGATAAGCCAAAGCGCGTTTCAAACCCTCACCAAAGTTTTCGGATGAAATAAACAGATGCTCAATCACTTGGCCACGGTATAAAGGCAGATTTTCACCCAAATGTAGACCGATATCTGGATCTCGGCTCACCTCTTCTGCCGCCACCCAAAAAGCGTATTGCGCGCTCAAAGGCGTACGCTCATTGGTCTCCATCTGATTTAATGCAACACCAGCCTTTGTTAAAATTTCTTCTGTTGGCAACCCTGAACGACGAATCGCTTGGTAGCCTAATCGCAATACAACCGATGCATCCGTTAGCTGACCCACGCTAGAACCTTCCTTGTATGTTCTTCATTTATACATAAAACATTAAAATTAGATTAACTGCGATTGACCGAACTGACAACAACTTATACAGTTTTTTTGTTGAAAATATTTATTCCTCTTGTTCGCTTATTTTACTGACAGATGATCAGGCAACCGCCCATTCCGCCTTGTTTTATACAAAAAAATTGACTATAATTTGCGCCTTTCCAATTTATTCATTCAGGTAGGCTATGGCCAATAAAGAGGAACTCATCGAGTTCGAAGGCGTTGTCACCGAGACGCTTCCTAATACTATGTTTCGTGTACGTTTAGAAAACGGCCATGAAGTGATTGCTCACATCTCTGGTAAAATGCGTAAACACTATATTCGTATTTTGACTGGCGACAGTGTTAAAGTAGAAATGACACCTTATGATTTGTCTAAGGGTCGTATCACTTATCGTGCGCGCTAAGTTTTAGCGAAGCGAAAAAGCCACTTTTTAAGTGGCTTTTTTAATGTCTGCGCTCAGACTAAACATTATACATCGGCTATATTTAAACCAATAATCAAACTATAATTGAATGCGATAACAACTTAATACGCCAAAACAATAATGAAGACGACTTCAATGAAGCGAGCAATTTTACTGTTCCCAATACTCTGTGTTGCTTGTGCCACAACAAGCCAAACTCAGCTCAACCAAACCTTACAACACTATATCGGACAATCTTCAGATCAAGTTCAAAATCAACTCAACCTCAATAGCATGGGCTATAAAGTGCTCGGTGCTCCTGTACATGCCCCAGAGAAACTGACCTACACTCTGTTACGCAATATGCCTATTCCGATGGGAACCCCCAACCTTGGAACCAGTGTCAGTATGGGTGCGCCCATTCCGACACCTTCCAGCGGTAGCCTGAATATTGAAATGAAATGCAAAATTGAGTTCAGACTGCATGATGATCTTGTGAAATCTATTCACTACATCGGCAAAGCGTGTTAACGGCTGCGTTATGTTGAGTCGCCTACATACCGTTTATCTCAAATTACTCGAAACATACTCAAACGAACGTTCAGATATAGAATACTAAAAAGGTCTTTCTCTGCTTAGGGGATGATCATGAAGCCCTTTATTGTCAGTTTCTTTAGTTCCATCTGCTTTATACTGCTTCAAGCTTGCAGCAGCTCTCCAACGCAACACCAGACCGTCGTTTCACCCGCTAAAATTGTGCTCCCAGACTATTTAGAACAATATATCGGCCAAGATGTATCGAGCATTCGGCACGAACTCAACTTACGTAAACTCGGTTATGAAACTTTAGGTGCGCCGATTCAAACACCAAACCAACTCAGTTACACCATTGTCAGGCGGATTCAAATTCCAACCCCTATGCCCACTATGCGTAGTGACAGCAGTGTCGGTGCGATTCCTATTCCCACACATACACCATTTTATGATGTTCAGTTAGAGTGCCAAGTCCACTTTTTATTAAAAGATAATATTGCACAATCAATTCAATATCGAGGCAAAGCCTGCAAAGGTTATTAAATTTTGGGCATAAAAAAACGCAGCCGATGGCTGCGTTTTCAAATTATTTTTGGCTTAGTTCAGTGCAGCCACAACCGCCTGCCCCATTTCCGCAGTACCTACTTTGCTCATGCCTTCAGACATGATATCAGCGGTACGCAAGCCTTGATCTAGGACATTGCCTACTGCATCTTCAATCGCTTGAGCAGCAGCTTCTTCACGGAAGGTATAACGTAACATCATAGCCACCGAAAGAATAGTGGCTAATGGATTGGCAATATTTTGTCCTGCGATATCGGGCGCCGAACCATGGCATGGCTCATACATCCCTTTCGCATTTTCATCTAAGGATGCTGATGGCAACATCCCAATTGAACCTGTCAACATCGCGGCTTCATCAGACAAAATGTCACCAAATAAGTTACCTGTCACAATCACGTCAAACTGTTTAGGCGCGCGCACCAACTGCATTGCAGCATTATCAACATACATATGCGACAAGTTAATGTTTGGATAGTCAGCTTCTTTCATCGCCGTTACGGTTTGCTTCCAAAGCTCCGTCACTTCAAGGACGTTAGCTTTATCAACAGAACAGACTTTGCCACCACGTAAACTGGCCATTTCAAAAGCCACTTTCGCAATACGCTTAATTTCAGACTCAGCATAAACGTCGGTGTTAAAGCCTTGTTTTTCACCATTCTCAAGTTCACGAATACCCCGTGGCTGACCGAAGTAAATCCCGCCCGTTAATTCACGAACGATAAGAATATCAAGACCTGCAACAATTTCAGGCTTTAAGCTTGATGCATCTGCCAATTGCGGATACAAAATGGCTGGACGTAAGTTCGCGAATAAATTCAATTCACTACGAATTTTTAACAAACCACGCTCTGGACGAATCGAACGCTCAATGTTGTCCCACTTCGGACCACCCACCGCACCGAGTAAAATCGCATCTGCATTTTTGGCTTGTGCTGCGGTCACATCTGGATAAGGCGAACCGTGTGCATCAATGGCAGCCCCACCGAGTAGGCCCTGTTCCCATGTTAAACCTAAATTGAATTGATCATTGACTCGTGTAAGAACCTGTTCTGCGGCTTTTACAATTTCAGGACCAATGCCGTCACCAGCCAAAATCAAAATATGTTTAGACATGAAATATTCCACTGTTGGTGAGTTCTGACTCACACGATTAAAGTTTTTGTTCTACAAACTCGCCCAAGCCATTTAAGACATTGTAAGGTTTGCAAAAACGACGAATTGTTCTTTGGTTTTGCTTTAAATCGACACACAAAGGGTTAGGTGCAGACATATTCAACAAGCTTCCCTGATGTCGACTGCGTGCACGAAACATCCTAAAGGTGTAGCGTTCCGCAGGCTTAAAACGATGAATCACATGCAGCGTTTCAGCGCGATCGACCGAAACAGGATAGAAGCGAATCACCAGTTCATGTTGCCCCGCTGGCACTGACAGAAACAAGGCATTCGCTTCATTCAAATCATCTCGTTTTAGACGCACGACCTTCTCTCGAATGGCTTCACGGCTGACGCGATGATTGTCTGCATTCACAATTTTGATCTGATTCCATCGTTCAAATTCGCAATTCACCGTACCGGTACAGTAAAGCTGCGCATTATTTTTACTCGCTGGGGTATCCTGAATCCGCTTTATGCTTGCCGTATTCATACTTTGGCAGGCAGTTAATGTTCCCACCAACGCCAGTAGAGCGATACGACTGTAACTCGTCACCATTGTTCAAGCCCAACCTTTACCAGTAGCAAAACGTTTAAAATTCTTTTGCTCGATATTAACAAGAGATGGACCCAAGCACTAGATGCATCGAATTTTCAATTAAGCATGAATTTCAGCAAACACCCACGGACGTGATGCTTTGGTCTTTTCTTCATAGGCTTTGATGTCATCTGCAACCTGTAAAGTTAACCCAATATCATCCAAACCATTTAACAAACAGTGCTTACGAAATGGATCGACTTCAAATGTGAAGGCTTCACCCGATGGTGTACGCACTTCTTGCGAGTCCAAATCAATCGTTAGCTGATAACCTTCTGTTGCTGTACACTCTTTGAAAAGTTGGTCAACAATTTCTTCAGACAAAATCACAGGTAACATGCCATTTTTGAAACTATTATTGAAGAAAATGTCGGCATAGCTGGGTGCAATCACGGTACGGAAACCATATTCTTCCAATGCCCACGGCGCATGTTCGCGGCTTGAACCACAACCAAAGTTCGCACGAGAAATTAAGATACTGGCCCCTTGGTAACGTGGCTGATTCAATGCAAAATCAGGGTTTTTAGGACGTTTAGAATTGTCTTGCCCCAAAAAACCTTCATCTAAATAACGCAATTCATCAAATAAGTTTTCACCAAAACCCGTGCGCTTAATGGATTTCAAAAACTGTTTTGGAATGATCAAGTCTGTATCGACATTGGCACGGTCTAAAGGTGCAACGATACCTTGTTCAACGGTATATTTTTTCATGTCTATGCTCCCAAGCCCGAATTAAAATGAACGCACATCGACAAAGTGACCTGCAATCGCTGCTGCGGCTGCCATTGCTGGACTCACCAAATGCGTACGACCGCCATTGCCCTGACGACCTTCGAAGTTACGGTTAGAGGTCGATGCACAGTGCTCACCGGGTTGTAATTTGTCTGCATTCATGGCTAAACACATTGAACAACCTGGCTCACGCCATTCAAAGCCAGCTTCAATCAAAACTTTGTCTAAGCCTTCAGCTTCTGCTTGCGCTTTGACTAAACCAGACCCTGGAACCACCATGGCTTGTTTAATGGTACTTGCCACTTTTTTGCCTTTAGCCACTTCTGCTGCGGCACGAATATCTTCAATGCGCGAGTTGGTACATGAACCAATAAATACACGATCTAACTGAATATCTGCCAATGCCTGACCTGCATTTAAACCCATGTATTGATAAGCACGTGTCCAGTCATTGCGCTGTACGTCATCCTTGGCTTGTTCTAATGTCGGAACAGCTTGTGAAACAGGAATCACCATTTCAGGCGATGTGCCCCAAGACACTTGTGGCTCAATCTCTTCACCTTGCAACACCACCACGGTGTCAAAATGCGCATCTGCATCCGAATGTAAGGTATTCCAATATGCAACAGCAGCATCCCACTGTGCGCCTTGTGGTGTATATGGACGGTCTTTGACATAGGCAATGGTTTTGTCATCGACAGCGACCATACCCACACGTGCGCCGCCTTCAATCGCCATATTACACACCGTCATACGACCTTCGATCGACATATCACGGAAGACTTGACCACCAAATTCGATGGCATGACCTGTACCGCCTGCAGTACCAATTTTACCGATAATGGCTAAAACCACGTCTTTCGGTGTTACGCCCTGACCCAATTGACCATCAACACGTACCAACATGTTTTTCATCTTTTTTTGAACCAAGCATTGGGTCGCCAATACATGCTCCACTTCAGATGTACCAATCCCGTGTGCTAAACAGCCAAATGCACCATGTGTTGCCGTATGAGAATCTCCACAGACCACCGTCATGCCCGGTAAAGTCAAACCTTGCTCGGGCCCCACCACATGTGCAATGCCTTGACGCACATCATTAATGTCAAACTGCACCACATTAAAGGCTTTACAGTTGTCATCTAAGGTTTGAACTTGGATACGTGAAGTATCATCTTCAATACCTGCAATTCCTTCTGAACGCTCTTTGGTCGATGTGGGAACATTATGATCGGGGGTTGCCACATTCGCACTTAAACGCCATGGTTTACGACCCGCTAGTTGTAAACCTTCAAAGGCTTGCGGGGAAGTCACTTCATGTAATAAATGACGGTCGATATAGAGTAAAGCCGAGCCATCGTCGCGTTGTTTTACTAAGTGGTCATCCCACAATTTGTCATACAATGTTTTTGCTTGTTGGTTTTCGCCTGCCATGTCGATTGACTCCACTGGACTGGGTAATTCTTTCATTAAAATCGATTATAGCGACGATTTCACATAAATCTAATTTATCATTTTTATTAATTTAAAAACTTTTTGGAATTATTTTAAATTCATACCTCTTTGTTTCAATCCCTTTGATTACAAGCCCTCACTGCTGGTTTTAATTCAAGCGCTATACGCCTATTTATCAACCTGTTGTAGACCTCGCAGTATATTTCCCAGCTCAGCCATGCAAGGTTTATCCCCTCTAGACCGATGCTTTTGAAGCCCCTTCGTTTGTCTGAATAGAAAGACAGCGACCTATGCATAGACTAAAGAGTGAAATCTACAGAAGCTTGTTTTCTCAAGTCAAACAATCGACTGCATCGCCTTGCATTCAAAAACCCAATCACGAGCAATTAAAATTTCATTTTGACTTTATTAATGATAATAATTACTATTTACAAATGAAAGGCATTATTGAGAGGGTATTTATCATGGCGAACATTCAGAAATTTGTAGCAAACAATCAGCGCATATTCAAAAAAACCCTAAGCTATTACATCATGCACATAACCGTGGCCATGATTGTGGCTTATTTTGTCACAGGTAACTTATGGATGGCGGTCACCCTCAGTTTATTAGAACCAACCGTGCAAGCCTTCGCATTCTTTTTCCATGAACGTATTTGGGAGAAAAAGAACCGTACCACCGAAGAAAATATTCCAGCTTAAGCCTTTATATCAAGCGCCCTCTCAACTCTCCAAAAGATCACATCAAGTGATCTTTTTTTATTTCAATCCAGACCAAATAACCTACTATTCATTTTAAAGATCGCAATTCATATAAAATTATTTTATAATTTAATTATACTTTCATAACTAGATTATCCTTATGAATCTTGCAGCCTTCGAAGCTTTTGTAAAAGTCATGGAAACCGGCTCTATTTCTTTAGCCGCAGATCAACTCTTCATTACGCAACCTGCTGTAACCAAACGTATTCATAGTTTAGAAGAATATTTTGGTGTGAAACTGTTTGAGTCTGCTGGTCGTGGTGTACAAGCCACACATGCCGCGCATTCACTGCTGCCTAAAGTCAAAAACTGGCTCAATGAACTGGGTGACATTCACCATACCTTGAGTCATGAACAAGGCATGGTCCAAGGCAAACTCAAAATTGGCACCAGTCACCATATTGGTTTACATCACTTGCCAAGCCATTTACGTAGCTATGTGCAAAGCTTTCCAAATGTCACCTTAGATGTGCACTTTGTCGATTCTGAGCAAGCACATGAAAAAGTACTGGCGGGTGATTTGGAACTGGCATTTTTAACTCTACCACCCAAACTCGATGAACGTTTGCAGTACGTCACCATTTGGGAAGATCCTTTAGTTTTTGTAGCAGCGCCGTTTCATCCGCTAGCACAAATGCAAAACTTACAACTCGAAGACCTGATTCAGCACCCAAGTTTATTGCCTGCATCACAAACCTATACCAGCCAAATCACCTTGGCAGAGTTTGAAAAACAAGGGCTGAAACCTAAAATCACCATGAGCAATAATCCACTCGAATCGATTCGTATGTTGGCCTCGATTGGACTGGGTTGGTCAGTGCTTCCAAAAACGATGATTAACCAAGACCTACAGCAGTTGAATGTGAAGTTCGAAATGAACCGTCAACTCGGTATGGTTTGGCATCCGGGCAGAACCCAATCTCGCGCGGTGCAAGAACTGATTGCAATGATGAACTAAGCTTTGCAAGCATAAAAAACCATCCACAAGGATGGTTTTTTATTTTGCGCGAGCGAATTAAGAAGCACTTATGGCCAGTGCAACCAGCACAAGCCAAATCACCAGCAAGATCGAACCTGCTACGATATTTGTACCCCCACGATTTTCTAATTCCGTATTGATGTTGCTATTTCCAAATTGGCGAATTTTGGCAATCTGCTGATCGACATGATGCTTATATAAGGTATTCCCAAACATTCCAAATGCTACGGCCAAGCCAATATTTGCACCAGAACTTTCAATCCCCAAAAGTATTTCAACAATCCCTATGACCACAATCAAACCAATGGCTATAATAAAGCCATAACTGTACATTTTTCGATAAAATAACCAGACCACACCTAAGAAAAAGGCGGCAATATTAAAGCCTGAATATTGTTTCCTGGGAGTGATTTTTTCAAATTGAGCTTGATAGTAAGACTCATATTTCGCACCGACAAACAGGGTACGATCTTGTTCTAGTTGATTAACTGAAGCTACAGAGTCTAAAGACGTAGAGTCAGAAAAAGCTTGATGATCGAAAGACATAAATTTCTACTTGTATCTTATTTTTATAAAAAAGAGGCAAAGCTTCGACGCTCAGCCTCTTTAAGTTCTACTTATTTTTGGATGAGTGAATCTTCATGCAGGGATTCATTCAGCTGATCCACAATAATAGCCCACTCACCATCCGATTTAATTTTTTCTGCCAAAAACTGACGTTGCGCTTCAGTCCAATACTCTGCGTCAACAATCTTGGTTTGTGCATTGAGCTGGTGCGTTACAATAAACAAAGCAATGGCCTCTTCACTCGCATCTAAACCGAGTTGCTCAAACAGGTGGGTCATTCTTGGTCGTACACTCATATTTTTTTCTCCACGCTTATGTTCTAATTTTTCATAGTCAAAATAGCTTTAGCCAAGATTCAACATAGCATATTTGGTTAATTTTCCAAGATCAGCCCACTTATAGCCCGATATTTTATTATCGCTTTACGCACTTTTCATTTTTTACGTCGATGCCTTTCAAATAAAAAAGACTGCCCGCAAGCAGCCTTTTCAAGATACAAAAGACAGATAACTAAATTGACCAGTCTTGGATTTCCCATGCCTGCTCTTTAGCCAATACCTCTAGGCGGTCATCTGGATTGACTGCTATCGCATGGTCAGCATATTCCAGTAAAAAGCGATCATTGATGGAATCTGAATAAGCCCAAGACTCGCTGACATCACGCCCTGCAAGCCATTGATCTAAACGCGTCAATTTGCCTTTTTGATAGCATGGTGTATTGATCACTTTGCCCGTGTATTTACCCTCAACCACTTCAGCATTGGTCGCAATAATTTCGCTAATCCCAAACTCACGGAAAATCGGTGCGGTAATAAAATCAGAGGTTGCGGTAATGCCAACCAAAGCATGTCCAGCATCACGGTGTTTTTCAATGGCTGCAAAACCTTCGGGACGCATTTGCGGACGAATCACTTTATGCATGAACAGCTCATGCAGTTCCGTGAGGTAAGTATTGTCATGTTGAGTTAAAAATTCAAACACAAATTCATTATAGGCAATCGGGTCGAGCTGCCCTACTTTGTAATCTTCATAAAATTTATCGTTCATGGCGCGATGGCGAACTGGATCGACCAAGCCTTCATTCACCAAAAACTCTCCCCAAGAATGATCTGAATCGGTGTTTAACAAGGTGTGATCGAGATCAAATAGCGCCAATTTCATGAAAATACTCGTAAAAACTGAAATTTAAGAAAAAATTTGTAAATCTATCTCCGCTAGTCGATAGAAATTCGTTAAGATCATAGCAATTTTAACATTTTTAAACTTTGCTTTTTTCGAGTTGGATACAGAAATAAAAATCCCCGATCGCAAAGTCATAAATTACACAATATTTAGGTAGCCAAATGATCGATTCGGAAGGTTTCCGACCCAATGTCGGGATCATTTTGGCAAACGAGTTTGGACAAGTTTTATGGGCAAAACGCATTGGACACAATGCTTGGCAATTTCCACAAGGAGGTATCCAATATGGAGAAACCCCTGAACAGGCACTTTATCGTGAGCTGAGAGAAGAAGTTGGCTTACTGCCCGAACACGTCCAAATTGTAGCGCAAACTAAAGGTTGGCTGCGTTATCGTTTGCCGCACCGATACATTCGTACAGATTCCGATCCCGTATGTATTGGACAAAAACAAAAGTGGTTTTTACTCAAACTCACTGCTCCCGCTCAGAATATTCGTTTGAATTTGTCTGATCCGCCTGAGTTTGATCAATGGCAGTGGGTCAGTTATTGGTACCCGCTGGGACAAGTTGTGAATTTTAAACGCGATGTATACCGCAAAGCGATGGTGGAGCTGTGTAATCAGCTCCCTCAAAAAAAGCCTTAAAAAATCTAGACGTCCTACAGATTTTTTAACGCTCTCTTGTTATAAATAAGTTGGACGCACATTATTTTTGGAGTAGACGCGATGTCGAATATGCAACTGGATACCCTTCGACGCATTGTACAAGAAATCAATGCGTCCACCAGTTTGCATGAATCGCTCGACATTATGGTCAACCATGTGGCAGAAGCCATGCATGTTGACGTTTGCTCCATCTATTTACTCGACGAACGTAATCAACGTTATTTGTTGATGGCATCGAAAGGTTTGAACCCCGATTCAGTCGGCCATGTTTCACTGCATACCAGTGAAGGTTTGGTCGGTCTGGTGGGTCAGCGTGAAGAAATCGTCAACCTTGACAATGCACCGAAACATGAACGTTTTATGTACTTACCTGAAACAGGTGAGGAAATTTACAACTCGTTCCTCGGTGTACCTGTCATGTACCGCCGTAAAGTGATGGGCGTGCTTGTGGTGCAAAACAAAGAGTCACAAGACTTTAGTGAAGCTGCGGAATCCTTCCTCGTCACGCTCTGTGCTCAGCTTTCTGGGGTCATTGCGCATGCCCATGCGGTGGGCAATATCGATGTATTTCGTAAACCCAGCAATTTACCTGCCTACAAAACCTTCCAAGGGGTACCTGGTTCAGGCGGGATTGCATTAGGTCGTGCCGTTATTCTCTATCCCCCTGCGGATTTGGCCGCTGTCCCTGACCGTGAAGCCGATAACATCAGTGAAGAATTAGAACTGCTGGATCGTGCCCTCACCTCAGTGCGTGATGAAATCAAATCGCTTGATGACAAAATGCAAGATGCTCTCATGGCGGAAGAGCGCGCACTATTTAGCGTGTTCTTACGCATGTTGGATGAAAATGCGCTGCCAGCGGAAATTAAAGAACAAATTCGTGATGGTAACTGGGCACAAGGCGCGGTGCGTATCGTCATCGATAATCACATCGATCTATTTGAACAAATGGAAGATGACTATCTCCGTGAACGTGCTGCGGACTTAAAAGATCTCGGACGACGGATTTTGGCCTACTTACAAGAAGCCGACTCTAGCCACCGTGAACTCACCGATGAAAGTATTCTGATTGGGGAAGAAATCTCAACTGCAGCCTTGGTTGAACTGCCAGTCGATAAAATTGCAGCCATCGTAACTACCGAGGGCGCCATGAACTCGCATATGGTGATTGTGGCACGCGCACTCGGTATTCCAACCGTTGTTGGTGTCACTGAACTACCGGTTAATACCCTCGATGATGTGGAAATGATCGTCGATGCGCACCAAGGGCGCGTGTTTATTAATCCGCCTCGCCGCTTACGTAGTCGCTATAAAGAAATTCAAAAAGAAGAAGAACAAATTGCCAAAGATTTAAAACAGTATGAAACCAAAGATGCCATCACTCCTGATGGTGTCGCAGTCAAACTGTTCGTCAATACTGGCCTGATGATTGATGTGGTCCGTGGTGTACAACGCGGTGCCAAAGGCGTTGGTCTATATCGCTCTGAAATTCCGTTCATGCTGCGTGATCGCTTCCCTGGTGAAGAAGAACAGCGTGCGATTTATCGTCAACAGTTGAGTCACTTCGCCAACAAACCTGTGGTGATGCGTACCCTCGATATCGGTGCCGATAAAGACTTGCCTTATTTTTCAATTGAGGAAGAAAACTCAGCATTGGGCTGGCGCGGCATTCGCTTTACGCTCGACCACCCTGAAATTTTTTCTTCGCAAATTCGTGCCATGCTCAAAGCCAGTATTGGTCTCAACAACCTACACATTCTACTGCCGATGGTAACTAGTGTCAGTGAAGTAGAAGAAGCGTTGTATTTACTGGAGCGTGACTGGGTCGCGGTACAAGAAGAAGAACAGGTCAAAATCACCAAACCCAAAATCGGGATCATGGTCGAAGTACCAAGTGTCTTATTGCAGATTGAAGAGTTTGCCGAGTTGGTTGACTTTTTCTCGGTGGGTTCAAACGACCTAACGCAATACTTACTGGCCGTCGACCGTAATAATCCACGTGTCGCCAATGTCTACTCTCATTTCCACCCTGCGGTTTTACGTGCACTCACCCGCTTAGTCAAAGAGTGTCATAAGTACAACAAACCGGTCAGTATTTGTGGGGAAATGGCGGGTGATCCTTTGTCTGCGATCTTACTGATGGCAATGGGCTTCAATACCCTGTCGATGAGCTCAAGTAACATTCTGCGTGTACGCAAAGCCATTTGTCATATCCCAATGACAGATGCAGTCGAATTGTTAGATCGAGCGTTGAAAATGAGTAATCCACTCATCGTGAAAAGTCAGATGGAATATTATTTTAAAACACATGGTTTAGCCGACATGGTCAAGTCTGCAACACGTATTGTGACGGCTTAAGAGTCTTAAGTCCAAAGAAGAGGCATTAAAAAAGGGAGATAATCATCTGAATATCTCCCTTTTTTGTGCTTGTCATAGCCTCGTTTTGCATTTTTCTTTCGGTCTACAAAGACTTGACTTTGGTTGACTTCATGCATGTGTTTAGCCACGAAGTTGTGAATCACAACTTTTGGCTGAGCTTTCTTCTTTGCCATTTTTTTCACCTTGTGGATATGATCATCTCTCTGATGATGCGATAGAAATTTTACGCCTTTTTGAACGTATTACAAGCGATTTTGGCTAAACCTCCATACCCAACATCTGCTATTTTTCAATTCAATTTCAGGTCAAAGCAATGCTTTATTTTGCATTGCTTTTTATCCTTATACTTGAAATTTCGTTTAGAAATAAAACTGTTCTAACAATAAAATCATCGCAATTAACATCATCAATCCCCCTGATACTCGACTGACCATCCTCGCGGCTTGTGGGCGCGTCCCCAAAACTTTTTGAGCGCTAAATCCCACCAAGAAATAAACGGCCGCACAACTCATAAGGTGAATTCCCGCCAATAAAATAATTTGAGACGTGGGCGACAAAGCGGCTTGTGGGTCAATAAAGGGCGGCAATAAAGCCAAAAATAGCAGCAGAACTTTCGGGTTTAAGCCACTCAAATAAACCCCTCGAATGTACCATGACTTTGAAGATGCGATGGCCACCTGATCACTGCTAATACTCGCAGGACGCATCAATAGATTTAGCCCCATCCACATCAAATAAACAGCCCCAACACCCGTCAGCACTTGAAGCAATACGGGCTGACTGGTCACCAATGTACCTACACCCGCTGCAACAATGAGTGCCGCCATCAAGTGCCCAGTTAATAACCCAGTCACCGCAGGCAAGATTCTTTTGCCCTGTATCCCCGACGAAATGGCATAGGCCCAATCTATACCGGGGGTCATCACAAACAGGATAGAAACACCCCAAAATGCAATCAAAATATTCAGTGACATCCCTTTCCTCTCTTATCCATCATCGTTTTTGAGGTTTGACCCAATCAAAACATGATCTGTATCAAATAATTTTGAAAGGATATCCTTTAGGCTTTAAAATGTGCTTTCAAATATTTGTGCAATAACATCTAAAAAAGGGAGATTCTTCCACATGGATAAAATTGATAAGAAGATTCTTGCTGAACTGCAAGCCGATGGTCGTTTATCTGTTACGGAGTTGGCCCATAAAGTAGGGCTTAGTCTCTCCCCATGTCACCGCAGAGTCAAAGCCTTAGAAGATGCAGGTATTATCAAAGGCTATCGCGCACAGTTGGATATCTCCCAACTCGGCTTGAATTTCTCCACCATTGTTTTTGTGACGCTCAAAAATGGCGATAAAGATTCGGTGCAGAGTCTTGAAGAAGCGATTCTTAAGGTTCCACAAATTGTGAAAGCGCAACGACTTTTTGGTGACCCTGACTACTTACTACATGTCGTGACCTATGACTTGGAAAGTTATCAAAAACTCTATGATGAGCACTTGTCAGCACTACCAAATGTGCAACGTCTCATCTCCACCATGGTGATGAAAAATATTATTTCCAATCGTAGCGTTTTGTTCTAAAAGAACATGCTCTAGGGTCAGCTAAACATCTCTAATTGGTCTGTCTTTTTATGGATGACATCGTGATTTCAAGCAGATCTGTCCTGCTCTGTGCTAAAAAATCTTTGTTACTACGTGATGTTCAGCAGGATCGATAAGTCTTGTTTCAATAAAAAAAGTGACTAGAACACGATCTGAATTTAAGCGCGAATCTTATTGTTTCTCACCATTTTTTTGTTTGCTTACACTGATAAAAGCGCTAGATTAAATCTTAGTCACATATAAAATAAGAGCATCGCCATGCCACTCGAAAAAGACAAAGATGCAACCATTGTGGTCAAAGATACGCCTGACCAAGAAAAGTATGAGTTTCTAAAAGAAAAAATTCGTTATAAACAGGCCTTGCGCGAAAACTCCAAAAAAATTGACCACCAAAAAGTCCGCTTGAATATCCAAGCCGATGCTCTACCCAGCAAAACTTTTTTTATTATGAATGCCTTGGCTGCTGTCATAGCAGGCTATGGACTGCTGTCCAACTCTGCCGCAGTGGTGATTGGCGCGATGTTGGTTGCCATGATGCTGGGGCCAATTTCAGGTATTGCCTTGGCTTTAATTGATAACCGATGGCTGCTGTTTAAAACCGCGTTGTCGACCTTGTTACTTGGCGTTGCTATGATTTATAGCATTGGGATCATTTTAGGGCTGGTGAACTATGACCTGCCCATGACCAATGAAATTTTATCGCGCACGCAGCCAACCATTTTGGATTTGATGATCGCTTTAGCGGGAGGCGCCGCAGGTGCTTTTGCCTCAGTATCCCCTCGGCTGTCTGTGGCTGTGGTGGGCGTCGCCGTTGCGACAGCCTTAGTTCCGCCCTTGGTGGCCAGCGGGATTTTATTTGCACATATGGAATGGAAAAACTCAGCCAATGCGTTTTTACTGGCGGTGACCAACATCTTCGCCATTCAGATTAGCTCATCTTTAGTCCTTTGGATTGCAGGCTTTAGACGGGGTTCCACCGAAGAAGTGCAGAGTAATGTCAAAGAGTTTCTCAAACGTAATGCTGTTAGCCTAATGTTCTTAGCGCTTTTAGGGATTTATCTCTCACTCAACTTCTATGCGCTGCTCAATACACGCCTGTACGAAAGCAGTACCGAGGCGACCATTAGCACAGAACTCAACCACGCCAATAATATTATTGATACCATCCAATACGATAAAAGAGATGATTTCACTTTAGTCCGTGTCTCTATCCGTGGAGATATTCCGCCTAGCCCAGCGCAAATTGCAGCACTCAATCAAAAGCTATTGCCAGACTTGAACGATAACCCAAGCATTGTTCAAGTCCGCTTTATTCCGATTGATATTATTCAGGCTGAAGACAGCCCCAACGTCAAACTCGAACAAGATGAAGCACAAAAGCTTTCCGTACAATAAAGAACTTTAAGCTGCAAATGCTCTATGCAGCAGTCGTTCTACGTCGGGTTGTTTCATCTCAAGCATCCCGACAACCCGACCATGAAATGGACTATAACGGCTTTGAATAAAGCCATCAGCCACATAGTCTGGTGCATGCCGTTTCAGTAGGACTGCTTGTGCCAAAATCACCAAACGGCTGACCAAACTGCGCCCCATAAATTGTAGTTCTTCAGGTGATTGCTGGAACAACTGAAATAGATTTTGCAGCTCTTGTTTCAACTGTTCATCTTGCATAGCCGTGGCAGCCAAATCTTGAAACAGGATTTCAATCGACTCTACATCACGGCTGATAGCACGCAGCACATCCAAACACATGACATTGCCTGAGCCTTCCCAAATGGTATTGACTGGCGCTTCTTTGAAAATACGCGCCATAATGCCGTTGTCAACATAACCATTACCGCCAAAAACCTCCATCATCTCCCCTGTCAGCTCAACCGCACGTTTACATATCCAGAACTTCGAAGCTGGGGTCATAATGCGTTTCCATGCCACAGACAGCGCATCATCCGCGTCATAACAGTGTGCCAAATGGAACCCGAGCTGCATCGCCGCTTCCGTTTCTAAGGCTAAATCTGCCAGTACGGCGCGCATCAATGGTTGTTCAGCTAAATGCTTACCAAAGGCTTTACGCTGACGGGTATAGGCAATGCATTGCACCAAGGCTTGTCTAAGCATGGCAGTACTGCCCACGGAACAGGTCAAACGGGTATAGTTCGCCATTTCAATAATAGTGGGAATACCTCGCCCCGCTTCCCCAATCATGATGCCCCATGCCTCTTTAAATTCGACTTCGGAACTGGAGTTGCTTCGGTTGCCCACTTTATCTTTCAGCCGTTGGATATGGATCGGGTTCTTGGTGCCATTCTCTAGCCAGCGCGGCACAAAGAAACACGCCAGACCATCTTGTTCAGTCTTCGCCACTACCAAATGTGCATCACACATGGGGGCAGAGAAAAACCATTTATGCCCTGTGAGTAAATAGGCTTGACCGCGCCCCGACTCTGCAACTGGCACAGCCATGGTTTCATTGGCACGCACATCCGAACCACCTTGCTTTTCGGTCATGCCCATGCCCAGCCAAATCGATTTTTTCTGGCTGATCGGCACATCACGTTCATCGTATTCGGTTGAAAGTAACTTATCGCCTATTTTGGCCCACAGTTCAGGTTCGCGTTGAATCAGTGGAATACTGCCCAAAGTCATCGAGTTTGGACACAAATTGCCGCATTCCACCTGCCCTGCCAAATAAAAACGCGCTGCCCACTCGACCCATTTTAAGGATGAATTGGGCTGATTAAACGGATGTGCATGGGTATCGAACTGACGATTTAACCCCATCCATTTATGCCATGCAGGATGAAACTCGATAAAGTCTTTACGGCGTCCGCGCGCATCAAAGGCATGCAAGATAGGCGTATGCCTATTGGCGAGATCAGCATAATCATAATATTCCGCAGAGCCAACGACTTTACCCATCTCTGTGAGTCTTGCCTGATCCTGACTGCCATAACGAGCCAATATTTCTTGTAAAACGGTATCGGTTTCAAACAAGTTGTAATTTTCCAGTTCATCAAACTGATTACTGATTTGATGGGTCATCCATGCCGTATTCATATCATTTTGCTCTTGTTATGCTGTGCTTTTCATTTCAGTATAGAGAAAAATGAGTCTGCCATGTTCAGCTTTATGCTATGAAAAATCCCGAGATCCAAGTCCGTCGTAGACCGCGCCAGTCGCGAGCTAAACTCACCCAAGAAGCTTTACAAGAAAGTTTTGTTCGGCTTTTGCATGAGCGTCATGCGCACGAAATTACCATTCGGGAAATTACCGATGTCGCGGGTGTCGGTTTGGGTACCTTTTATGAGTACTTTTCAAAGAAGGAAGATTTGGTTGCATTGACCATTCACCAGCATGTGAAAACTAATGCGGAGCAGCTAAAAAGTTATGCACAAAGCCTGATGGAGTTATCCACAAAATTGAGTTTTGAGGACTATTTACAGCAAATTATTCACTTTCAGCTTGAGCAGATTCAGGCCCGACAGTTTCTCTGGGCGCAGAATTTTTTGCTCGAACGGCAGGTTTCAAACATTGAAAGTTACCGTAAAAGTTATGCCATGATGGTACAGATGTGGCACAGCATCCTTGAGCCTTATGTTGAAGATGAAGTGCAACTCAAGCAAGTGAGTTTAAATGTGCAGCGGGTATGTTATGGCTTTGTGTCGCAGACCTTGTTGGTCGAGCCTGAGTTTGGGGAGTGGGATAAACTTGAAAAAGATATTGTTCAAAGTTTAAATTTGAATAAAAACAGCTTTTTTTTAAGTTAAAGATCCTTTTTGATTCGCAAAACATAATAAAGACTCTCCTCAAAAACCAAGTTGTTTTCAAATGGATTTTTTCTTTGTTTTTGCACTCACATTTAAATATTAAGCAATTAATATTTATCATAATGTTAAAAAAATATTTGTATAAGCTCTATTGTGTTAAATAGGGGATAAATTTATATTTAAACTATGGATTTGCTAGCATGCATTCCTTATATACAAAGCTTCTATAATCTTTTATAGCCCTCTTTTTCATTTTGTTATTTTCATATAATTCTTTCTCAAACACTTCTTGCGTAAACATTGCAGTTAAGCCACTTTCATCCGCTAAATGACGATGATCTTCTTCATTAGTGCTTTTTTCACTTTCAATTCTTAATTTTTGAACTTCAGCCATCAATTGCGCTTTTGAAGCGCCATTTTGTCTTTTAATCATTACATCTTCAGCTAAGTTGGCAATAATATTACAACTATCATTCACTGTTGCATAAGCTTGAGAGGAATGTAAAAAAATTAAAAATAAAACAATTTTCCAAGTCATATTTAAGTTAACACCCAATATTTAATTTTCTAAAATTAACATAATACACACTATACAAAACTAAACTTCTAAATTAAATAATATCAGCACCTTATGATCTATAAAAAAACCGCCCTTTCGGACGGTTTTTTATTTCAGTGATAACTACTTCACGTCAAAACGGTCTGCATTCATTACTTTCACCCAAGCGGCAACAAAGTCTTTTACAAACTTTTCTTTGTTGTCATCTTGCGCATAAACTTCTGCATATGAACGTAAAATCGAGTTTGAACCAAAGACTAAGTCTGCACGTGTCGCCGTCCATTTGGTTGCCCCTGTCGCACGGTCTACAATTTCATAACGGTTTTTACCCACAGGTTTCCAGTTATATTTCATATCCGTTAAGTTCACAAAGAAGTCATTGCTGAGTACACCCACACGAGCCGTCAACACACCTTCTGGTGTACCCGCATAGTTAGTACCGAGTACACGCATACCACCGACGAGAACCGTCATTTCAGGTGCAGTCAAACCCAGTAATTGTGCACGGTCTAATAACATTTCTTCAGGTTGTACGCTGTAATCTTCTTTGACCCAATTACGGAAACCATCATGTTTCGGGAGTAAATCTTCAAAAGAATACACATCTGTTTGCTCTTGAGTCGCATCACCTCGGCCTGCAAGGAACGGAACTTTGATATTCACACCCGCAGCATGCACCGCTTTTTCAACAGCTGCCGTACCACCCAGTACAATCAAATCCGCAATACTGACTTTTTTCGCCAGACTCGTCTGAATTTCTTCAAGTTTCGCCAAGACTTTGGCTAAACGCTCAGGCTCATTGCCCACCCAGTCTTTTTGTGGTGCAAGACGGATACGTGCCCCATTGGCGCCACCACGGTAGTCGGAACCACGGAAAGTCCGCGCACTATCCCAAGCGGTATTAATCAATTCAACCGAAGTTAAACCGCTATTTAGCAACTTCGCTTTTAAATCTTCAATTTCAGCTTCAGACAAAACATAATCGACCGATGGAATTGGGTCTTGCCAAATCAGATCGTCATTCGGTACATCTGCGCCTAGGTAGCGAGATTTTGGTCCCATATCACGGTGAGTGAGCTTGTACCAAGCACGCGCAAACACTTCAGATAAATAAGCTGGATCTGCATAAAAACGCTCTGAAATTTTTCGGTATTCAGGGTCCATTTTGAGTGCCATATCGGCATCGGTCATCATTGGGTTACGGCGTACATTGGGGTTATGTGCATCAACAGGTTTGTCTTCCTCTTTGATGTTAATCGGTTCCCATTGTTTCGCACCCGCAGGACTAGTAGTTTTTTCCCATTCATAAGTGAACAGCAGATAGAAAAACTCGTTATCCCATTTGGTCGGGTGTGTGGTCCAAGCCCCTTCTAAACCACTGACCATGGTATTCGCGCCATTGCCTGTACCTTCTGAGTTATGCCAACCAAGACCTTGGAACTCCACGTCGGCACTTTCGACATCTGCCCCTAAGTTTTCGGCTTTACCATTCCCATGGGCTTTCCCTACGGTATGACCACCCGCAGTAAGTGCGACAGTTTCTTCATCATCCATTCCCATACGGTCAAAAGTGACACGCATGTCTTGTGCAGTACGAAGTGGATCTTGGACGCCATCAACCCCTTCTGGATTGACGTAGATTAAACCCATTTGTACCGCAGCTAATGGATTTTCAAGCGATTTACGGTCTTGGTCATTGGCATAACGGTTTGCTGTTGGTGCCAGCCATTGACGCTCTTCACCCCAGTAAATGTCTTTTTCAGGTGCCCAAATATCTAGACGACCACCACCAAAACCAAAGGTTTTCAGACCAGCTTCTTCATAAGCCACGGTCCCTGCAAGAACGATTAAATCGCCCCATGAAATTTTGTTGCCATATTTACGTTTGATTGGCCAAAGCAGGCGACGGCCTTTATCGGTGTTGACGTTATCAGGCCAACTGTTGAGGGGTGCAAAACGTTGGTTACCTGTATTGGCACCGCCACGTCCATCTTGTTTACGGTAGGAACCCGCCAAGTGCCATGCGGTACGCACAAACATCCCAATGTAACTGCCATAGTCAGATGGCCACCATTCTTGGCTGCTGTTGATGAGTTCACGGAGATCTTGTTTCACCGCTTCTAAATCCAATGATTTGAATGCTGCTGCATAGTCAAAATCAGGATCCATCGGGTTGGTTTTTTTATCGTGTTGCGACAGGATGTCGAGATTGAGAGCGTTGGGCCACCAATCAGAATTATTGGTGCTGGCTAAACTCGTTTGCCCACCATCTTTTTGGTGAAATGGACAACCTGATGCTTGCATATTCTGTGTCATGTCGAGCTCCAAATTTGATCATCAAATTATGATTATCATGAACCGTTTAAAGTAATTATTACTGTTCTAACATAGCCCCTTTTGATGACAATCTAAAGCGAGTTTTACGAATAAAAACAATCGGATTCTTCTATGTAAATATTTAAGAAAGAAAGAATTTTAATTTTTCAACAAGATAAGATCCGATGAAAACACAGCAAAAAGAAAGGCTTTTTATACGAGGTTGATGGGCATTTTCAATTGAGTTTATCGATTAAAACTTAGACGCCCCCATAAGTAATGAACGCGGATCAAATTGAGTAAAAATCAAACTAGCAGAGAGACATACTTTCGGTTTTTAGATTTTATTTGAAAGATATTTTGGTGATGTCCTTATGGTCTCGGTGATGACTGTTTTTGTCCCAGCCATCACCTAATCTTTATATAAAGCGCCCATTACACGCTTAAACGTCGACCTTCTCTTAAGCAGACAAACGGATTCATCAGTTTCGAGCTATTTTTCATCGCCACTTTCAAATCAATCTCAGGTTGTTCACGGCTTTCATCGGTTAGCTGAAAGGTACGATAGTGAATGGCCATCGAGCATTTGGCATGCAGGTCTTTATGCGCCTGAAAGGCATCTTGCGGGTTCATATGCATATAGCGCATCAGCTCACGCGGTTCATACGCCCCGATAGGCAGTAACGCAATTCGCGGTGCGCCAAAACGTTGATGCAGCTCTTTAAAATGCGGTGAATAACCTGTATCCCCAGCAAAATAAGCATAGTCAGCGCCACAGTGAACACTAAACCCGCCCCATAACGCACGGTTTTGATCGCGCAGACCACGGCCAGAACCATGCTGTGCTGGGGTATAGACCAGTTTTAATTCATGCAGACGCGCTGACTGCCACCAATCCATTTCCAATACTTGTAAGTGCTTGGGTAAATACCATCCATTGCCCAAACCTGTATAAATAGGCATGGCGAAACGTTCATACAGCCAGTTAAGACTGGCAATATCCATATGGTCATAGTGGTTGTGACTCAAGAGCACCGCATGGATGGTCGGTAAATCTTCCAAGGCAATGCCCGCAGGCATAACACGGCGTGGGCCTCGCCCTTGCTTCGGACTAACATGTTCCGCCCAGACAGGATCGGTCAATAAGTTATAAGGGCCAATCTGGAGTAATACCGTGGCATGACCCACAAACCAAACCTGCCAATCATTTAAATCAGCATGAGGCCGATCTTGTGGCAGGCTTTTTTTATCGGCATGAAAGTGCGCATACTCTTGCGCCAAATCCACATTCCATGTCGAAGATTTACGCTTAATCAACCATTTTAGCAAGTCGCCTCGGCTACGGCCATCAGGTCGGCGAACTGAATTGACAAAGCGAGTCCCGTTATAATGGTCGGAGTGTAGAAACTGAAATTCTGGCTGCCGCCACGTATGGGACATGGTATTTTCAGTCGGAATTTGATAATGGAGTTCAGTTGATTTTGGCTTCATTTAACGTCGTTATCTTTATTGCAATACACCAGTAACAGGACCAGTTTTGAAAACTGACCTCTACCTTAACCTATTCCAAGCGTCCTTGCATTCGCTCTAACCACACTTTTTTTGATTGCGGCTTCACAAAGAGTGCCACAATCTCAGGATGATTTTGTTTAATTTTTGCTTCAATTCGATTGACACACGCTTCTATCTCATCGGTAGTGAGGTGATCTTCAAACTCCACACTCAACGAGGCTAAAACCTGTTTGGCGCCCATTTGCTCGGTCAGTAAACCGTTGGCCGACAATACACCTTCATCCTCTTGGGCAATTTTTAAGATATTTTGCCGTACATGCAGGTCTGCAGTTTCACCAAGCAATAAACCTTTGGTTTCTCGTGCCAGTAGAAAAGCAGATACCGCCAGAACCAGTCCAATCAGAATGGACGCCACCCCATCCAGTGCAGGCATATTTAAACGATGCGCCAAATAAATACCCAGAAAGGCAATCAATAGACCAATTAACGCAGCGGAATCTTCAAACAGAACGGTAAACGTGGTTGGGTCTTTACTGCGTCGAAAAGCTTCGAAATAACCCTGCTGACCTTTGGCTTTACGAAACACTTTCAGAGCAACACACCATGAAGTCCCTTCACTTATGAATGCAAAGCCAAGCACAACATAATTGATGGTCGGATTTAAAATCGGTTCAGGGTGCAAAATGTGCATGATCCCATTGTACATAGACACCAATGCCCCTAAGGCAAAGACCATGAGGGACACAATGAAGGCCCAGAAATACAGCTCTCGTCCGTAGCCAAAAGGATGATTAAAATTGGCAGGTTTATTCGACTTCTTCAGTCCATATAACAGTAAAATTTCGTTTAAGGTATCCACAACAGAGTGAATGGCTTCACTCAACATGGCAGAGCTATTGGTCAGATAAGCCGCAATAAACTTTACCAGCGCAATGGCTAAATTACCCAACAGCGCGGCATAGACCACCAGTTTATTTGAATCTGCCATATCGATTTTTAGCCCATATGTTCAATTAAATTATATTTATGTTTTTTATCATATCCAATTTCAGCAAAACGCAATTGTATTTTTATGTAGTTCACCTCCAATGATTTTCAGATGATTGGAATGAACTATTTTTAATATTTAATTAATACCTTTTAGCAATTATTTAAAAAGTGATTTCGTATAGAAAAGTCTCAAAACTCAACTCGATACTATTTATTTTCTAAATAATTGAATCATCTTCACGGCATCTTTGTTTATCGATTATACTTTACCGCAGTCATGGTAAGACATTTTTTGGATTAGTCAGTGGGTTATTTATATGGAACTTAGACACCTTCGCTATTTCATTACTGTTGCTGAAGAACTGAACTTTAGTAAAGCAGCACTGAAACTTTATACCGCTCAACCCTCTTTAAGTCAGCAAATCAAAGACCTTGAAGAAGATGTCGGCGTGCAGTTACTGTATCGAACCAAGCGAAAAGTTGAACTCACAGAAGAAGGCGTTGTTTTTCTTGAACAAGCACGTCTCACGCTAGCTCAGGCAGACAAAGCAGTCGCTATGGCACGCCAAGTTTCGCAAGCCAAGCAGCAGATGCTCCGCATTGGTTTTGTCCCAGTGGCGGAAATGAAAATCTTTCCTTATGTCCTGCCCAATTTACGAGTACAAAACCCAGAGTTAAAAATTGAGTTGTTCAGTATGAACAATACTGAGCAACTGCGTTTGCTGAAAAAAGGGGAATTGGACATTAGCTTTACACGAAATAATGTCCATAGTGATGAAATTGAAAGCCAGTTTGTACTGCGTGAACTACTCATTTTCCTGTTGCCGAAAGACCATCCTTTGGCCAAATATGAGCGAATTCCGGTTAAAGCATTAGATGGCATTGATTTTATTATTCCCGCAACCGAGCAGTCAGAGACTTTACACCAGACCATTTTAGAATTTGCCAAAACTCACAATATCGAATTCAACATTGTGCAAAAAGCCGACAATATTCTATTCAATATCAATGCAATTGGCTTGGGGCTCGGCTGTACAATTTTACCCGGTTATGTTGCGCCACTTAGCATGAATAACACGGTAATTCGTCCACTTGAGGTTGAGCTACCGTATTTGGATCTGTATGTGAACTATCGTAAAAATAACAGCTCACTGGCAGTGACTAAATTTATAGAATTACTGACTCGGGTATTTTATTTGGATATTAACCGCGAATAAGTCTGCAGTGAGTTCTAATTACTCATCTCATTCGGCGCGCCACTATTTTCTGAATAAAATAAATAGTTACGCGCCTTTCTCATAGAACTATATGCTGTAAGACAAGCGTATTTTCACCCTTTTGTTTTTCAGTGATGTCGATGACATCTCGCTTTTTCATTTTGCATTCTTTTTAAGCTAGGATAGGCTAATAAAAACTGGCTTTTGTCTGGTTCCCTACAACTGAAGTCCGAACATAGACTGGTACTGAAGTAAATCTTGCGACCTTAGCTACACGAAAAAACAATAAAACAGAGAAGGAGAAGATTATGCCAATGCCCACTTTGCAGCGTTTAAAAACAGCAATGAAATTTCGCCCCTTCTTTTTCATTAGTTTTTTGCTGACTGCTGTTTTTTATACGCTGCTGAATACATTTACGGACTGGTCTTGGTCGACCAATTTATTGATCAGTTGGAATATTGCCGTCTCAAGTTATTTAGTCAAAACCATGACCACCCTGTGGTCTGTTGACCATCGGCACATTCTGCAACATGCACAGCAGCAAGATGCCAGCAAATGGATCATTCTACTGTTGGTGATCATGACTTTGCTCATGTGCTTAATTGCGATTGTATTGGAATTGACTCATCTTCCGAATGACCCAACCATCAAATATGGGCACTTAGCGCTGTCCTTACTCACCATTATTAGTGCATGGTTCTTCATGCATACCGTGTTTGCCATTCATTATGCGCATGATTATTATCTGGCTCTCGCAGACCAACAAGATGCGGGCTTAGACTTTCCCAAAACGGCTCAACCGACTTATCCCGACTTTTTATATTTTAGTTATGTGATTGGCACTTCCGCGCAAACCGCGGATGTTTCCATTACTTCGCGTTCGATGCGTATCCTCAATATTCTGCATATTATTTTAGCTTATGGTTTTAATACCTCTATTCTCGCCATTAGCATCAATGTCGCGGCGGGTTTTATCACGCTTTAAACGTTTTTGTTTTTTCATTTTTTGGTCATCCTCGCAAATGACAAATATCCAATATAAAGACGATGATTGAAGTCCTTTCGACAAAAACGGCACAAAAAAAGCCCCGTCAAAGAGCTTTTTCAAATCACAAACCAAATAATTCAATCAACCGTTCATTAGCCTTAAAACATACTAAAGACAAAAGCTTTGAAGATAATCGACCCAAAATAGGCAGGCTCACTCTGACCATCATCCACAGGCTATATGTTTAGACTATTGAGTTAAATCACTTGTTTAAGGTCGATATATTGCAATAAATGCTGCTGCAAGCTCGGCACATCATCCGCGATGGCCAAAGGTTGATATTGTCTGAGCGTTTCAGGTGTATGCACCCCATAGCTCACCCCGATTCTCGGCATGGCAATATTACGCGCCATTTCTAGGTCATAACTGGTATCACCCACCATAATCGCGCGTTCAGCAGACACACCCGTTTCAGCTAAAATTTCTTCCAACATCAAAGGATGTGGTTTAGATTTGGTCTCACTTGCAGCACGCGTTATCACAAATAGTGCTTGGCTCTGTGTTTGAGCCAATACTCGATCTAAGCCTTTACGGCTTTTACCTGTCGCCACCGCCAACTGTAAACCCGCTTCACGTAAGCCATTCAACATATCAGCCACGCCATCGAACCAAATATCACCTTTCGAGTTCGCCACATAATGTTCCGCATAGCATTGCAAAATCTCTGTATGTAGCTCAGGCACTTGAGGAAATAATCGCTGCGCGACCTCTGGTAAACCTAAACCAATAATACTTTTTGCAGCATCAGCAGTTAAAGGTTGTGCAAATTGCTGCGCAGCAAACAGTAAACTCGCCACAATCTGCCCCACTGAATCAAATAAAGTCCCATCCCAATCAAAGATAATCAGTTCTACAGGTTTGTTCATGCTGGGTTCCAATATTTACTTTTATAAAGACAATTTACACGATGCATTTGCTACACGATAGCGACAAGGAGTCGCCGTTGAGCTGACTTACACTTCGCTTTAAAGCAGTGCTTAAAGCGCGTACAGGACATTCCATCAGCTCAACAAAAGATTTTTGTTACTTTGCATCTTTAAAAATAAAGATGACCAATACAGCATCATTTTAAATTAATCACAACCAACAAAAGTCATGGCTTTATCACCCCTCAAAATGAAAGGGAAAAGACTCAATCCTTCTTCTGTGCTCTTAACTGCGCCACAATACTCTGCATATCTTCAGGCAAAGGCGCTTCAATCGGCGCATAACCAGGAATGTCTAAACGCATTGCATGCAGACATAAACGACGCGGCTTCGGGCCTTTATATTCCGTTTCATGACCATATTTATCGTCACCTACCAGTGGATGACCGATGCTTAAACCATGTACACGAATTTGATGGGTACGCCCTGAAAGTGGCGATGCATAAACTAAGGTTGCATGCATAAAGCGCTCAGCCACATTCCACTGTGTTTTAGACTCTTTACCTTCACTCGACACACGCACACGACGTTCACCATTGGCCAGTTCATAACGGTGCAAAGGTGCATCAATTAACTGCTTGTCTAAACTCACCACACCTTTGACTACAGCGGCGTAAGTTTTCTTAATTTTGTGTTCACGCAACATGTCTTGCAAACTTTTTAACACACTACGTTTTTTAGAAATCATCACCAAACCAGAGGTATCACGGTCAATACGATGAATCAGTTCTAAGTATTTTTTACCTGTTGCCGCACGTAAGCCTTCAATCAGGCCATAAGCCACACCACTGCCGCCATGTACGGCAATGCCAGATGGCTTATTGACGACCATCAAGCCCTCATCTTCATACACCACACGGCTGAGTAAACTCTGTGCTACTTTGTCAGAAACAGGCGCCGCATTTTCATCTTTTTGTTCATAGCGAATCGGCGCCACACGAATCTGGTCACCAATAGACAGCTTAGTTTCTGCTTTTATACGCTTTTTATTCACGCGAACCTGACCTTCACGAATCAGGCGATAAATACGACTTTTAGGCACACCTTTTAAACGGCTAAATAAAAAGTTATCAATCCGTTGCCCTGCTTGATGCTCGTCCACTTCAAACCACGTCACGTTTTGCCATTGTTGGGTAGAATTCATACAGTTACTGCGACCTAAAAAATACGGAATTTGAATAAAAAATGACCATTTAGGCTATGCTTTACACAAGAAAGACTAGCTTAGCCCATAGGCAGATGGTACAAGGTTTGATATAGTCAGCGCACGGATACCACCATAAGTGAGTCAAAAGCTTAATCATTTCAATTTTAAATTGAATAGTTAAGAAAATAACTCTACTCAGCTTGGAACGGTCCCAAAAGAATTATGCCGACGCCGAAGGCTTATTATATCGGCAAAACAGCAAACTGTTAGGTTTAATTGTGCATCTGCACATAAATCAGTTTGCCCCAAAAAAATATGTGACCAACGAAGGTTGGTTTTTAAACGTAAACTGATATACATCAGATTAGTCGCTCCCTGATGTCGTATTCAGGCCACAGCGTTGATGCATATGGATCTGTTCAGTTGTAAAGGTACGATGATAATTCCGTATCAAGACACCCTATCCAAAAAGAAGGGTTGCTCTTCGAGCAAATGTGACAGTGAAAGTTACTTACATCCAATGCACCGCTTGTCCGCCAGTGAAACGCGCAGGAGACTTTAATCGTTTAAAGATTGAAGCCGTATTGCCATCATCAATATGTGAATCAAAACCGAAGCCGATCAAAAAGGCAGGTAATAAAACTCAGACCACAATCGGTTTATTTGAGATCTGAGCAAAATTGGTCCGTGATGTTTGATGTTCGCTACGTGTTTAGCGATAGTTTGCTGTGTATCACTATTAGGTGTTACACCCATGAAACGTATGTTGATTAATGCAACACATGCAGAAGAGATTCGCGTTGCACTTGTCACTGGGCAGCGTCTTTACGATTTTGACTTAGAGAATCGTACCCGTGAACAAAAAAAATCCAATATCTACAAAGGTCACGTGACTCGCGTTGAGCCTTCTTTAGAGGCCGTCTTTGTTGAATATGGTGCGGGACGTCAAGGTTTCTTGTCTATGCGTGAAATCGCAAATTCATATTACCAAGCAGACCCACGCCAAACTTCAAACATTCGCGAATTGATTACTGAAGGCACAGAGCTTTTGGTTCAAGTTGAGAAAGAAGAACGTGGTAACAAAGGCGCTGCTCTTTCTACCTTCATTTCTTTAGCTGGTCGCTATTTGGTACTTATGCCAAACAACCCGAAAGGTGGTGGTATTAGCCGTCAAATTTCAGGTTCAGTACGTGAAGAATTGAAAGAAATGTTGGCGTCGTTAAATGTACCTCGTGGCATGAGCGTAATTGTACGTACTGCGGGTATTGGCCGTTCTCAAGAAGAGTTACAACTTGACCTACAGCACTTACTTGATCTTTGGGCTCAAATCCAAAACACAGCAAGTTCTGGTCCATCACCAATGTTGGTTCACCAAGAAGCAGGCGTGGTGACGCGTGCGATTCGTGATTATTTACGTGATGATGTTGCTGAAATCTTAATTGATTCAGAGCAAGCCTATAACGAAGCGTATAACTTCGTAAAAGCAGTCATGCCTCGTCAAATCGACAAGCTAAAAACCTATACGCTAAATGAACCGTTATTTGCGCATTTTGGTATCGAAAGCCAAATTCAAACCGCTTATGAACGTGAAGTTAAACTTCCTTCAGGCGGTTCAATCGTTATTGACCAAACCGAAGCATTAGTGTCAATCGACATTAACTCTGCAAAATCAACCCGTGGTAGTGACGTTGAAGATACAGCGCTCAATACCAACCTTGAAGCAGCGGAAGAAATTGCACGTCAACTACGTTTACGTGACATTGGTGGTTTGGTCGTGATCGATTTTATCGACATGACCAAAGACCGCAACCAACGTATGGTTGAAGCGAAACTTCGCGAAGCAACACAAAGCGATCGTGCTCGTATCCAATTCGGTCAATTGTCTCGTTTTGGCTTGATGGAAATGAGCCGTCAACGTCTACGTCCTTCACTTGAAGAAGCAACAGGTTATGTCTGCCCGCGCTGTCATGGCACAGGTATGGTGCGTGACTTGCGTTCATTATCACTTTCAATCATGCGTAAAGTAGAAGAAATTGCGCTACGTGAACGTCATGGTGAAGTTCAAGTACAAGTTCCTGTTGAAATTGCAGCATTCTTATTGAATGAAAAGCGTCACACGCTGGTTTACCTCGAACAAACCTCAGGTGTTCGTGTGACTGTGCTTCCGCACCCACACTTAGAAACCCCACATTACGAAATTTCGTATAACCCTGAAGGCTTTGCACCAACCAGCTATGAACGTACAGAAGCAACACGTTCAAGCGAAAAAGAGTTGGGTTACGAGTCATCAGAATGGCATTTAGATGGCGCAGATCATGTGCATCAACATGCCGCTCCTGCGCCTGCACAACAAGAAAAAGGCAACAAAAAACCGCGCAACAACACGCCACAACAACAAGTCGCGCAACAAGCCCCTGCCCAAACGGCACCTTCAAGCAGCCCATGTGCATGGTTAGAAAACTTGTTTGTACAAAAACAAGCTACGACTGTCGATCAATCACGTTCTGCAAATAATGCTGCTGCTGCCATTGAGCAAATGGTGAATGGCGGTGCAGTGAGCCGTGGTCAGTTTGGTCAAGTTGGTACGCCTGCTGCGGCACCTGTCGTGTCAAGCAACAATGTCTACATGAGCTCTGCACCTGTTCATGCAAAATCTGAACACCGTGAAGATAAGCATGTAGAGAAAGAAGAACGTGGTACACGCCACAACAAAAAGCGCCCTAATAAGCACAAAGAGTCACGTGAGCAAAATGCGCAACATGACAACCAAGTTCATGAAGAAATTGTGCAGGTCTCTCGTCAAGATCAACAGCGCCAAGATCGTTATGAACAACGTCCTGAACGCAATGAACCACAACGCCAAGACCGTCATGAACAGCGTTCTGAGCGCAGTGAACAACAACGTCAAGACCGTCCAGAGCGCAGTGAACAACAACGTCAGGAACCGCGTGAAAACAAGCGTTCATCACGTCGCCAACACGGTGAGCAACAGCAAAACACTGATGTTCAAAACGAACAGCAAAATGCAATGCCACGTCGTGACCGTCGCAACCAACCTCGTCCAGAACGCCCAAATCGCCACCGCGACCCAAGTGTATTGAATGAGCAGGCGACTGAAGCAGCACCAGCTGTGGTTCAAGAACCTCAAGTTAAAGTTGAGTTGATTGAAGCGCCGCGTCAAGAAATGATCACAACAGCCCATGTGGTGAATGTAGATCAAGCGCAAAGTGAAATCGTGGCATTAACTCCGCCCGCACACACTGCAACTGAAGCCAAACCTCAGCAAGCGGCTGTTGCGAAAGCAGAAGTTGAAATAAAGGCCGAGAAAGTGGTGCAGGAGAAAGCAACTGAAGTTGTAGCAGCACCTGCTGAACAACACGCAGAGCAAAAACCACGTGAAAGCGTAAAACGTGCCAGCAATGACCCACGTCAACGCCGTCGCCAACAACGCGCTGCACACACACAGCAAACTGAAGCACCTAAACTCACGCCTTCACAGGTGCCAACTTTAGGTCAATACACCATCAGCAGCTTAATTCGCCATGTCTATGGTGAAGACTGTTCAGTGCTGATTGAACAGTTTGGTTTAATTCCAACCTTCAACCGTGCCCTTCAGAAATTTACTGAAGAGTATGCAGCAACGTTAAGCAAAACTGTGACAACGCCTGCTGTTGAAGCAGAGAAAAAACCTGTCACGCGTGATGTTGAAATCACAAAAGCTCAGCCTGAAGCAGAGCCAGTTCCAGTATTGGACCTGACACCGCCTGCACCTGTGTCTGAACAACGTGTTGCAAATGACCCGCGTGAGCGTCGTCGTCTAGCTAAACTTGCTGCTGAACAAGCTAAACAAGCACGTGAAACAGCACCTGTTGCTGAATCGTCAGCGCCTGAAACAGCGTTTGTTGCAGAAACTCCTGCTGCTGAAGCTGCGCCTGCTGTAACTCCAAAGGAAAACGAGCCTGCTCTTGTAACAGAAAGCGAAGCGCCTATTACCGTTGAAAGCAGTGAAGTGAAAAGCTTGGCTGATGTAGCTGCGGTTGAAGAAGTGGAAGTTGTTGTTGCTCCGGTTCAAGCCAAAGCGCCTAGAGCGTCAAAGCAAACTGAAAAAGCAGAAGTAACTGAAACTGTAGTGGAAACAGCTGCGGACGAGTCGGATAAATCAGACTCGGACAAGCCAGTTCGTCCACGTCGCCCACGTGGTCGTCCACCGAAAAAAGCGAGCCCGACTGAGTCGTAATTCGCCCTAGAGTTGTAAATTTTAAAAACCTAGTCATGTCAGTGGCTAGGTTTTTTTGTTATTTTCATCAGATTAGGTTGATTGCACTAGACCGAAACGATTAAAAGAACAAGTGTAGAAACTGAGCACTATTCAAACGCATTGGATTGCATAAAATAATTAGGATTCATATGAGCCAACACCCATCACATGACCTCATTGGTATTACTGACGTTGCAGCAAAACTTCCTCAATTCATCAGTAAAGTTCCCAACTTACTCAGTGGATTAAAGCAAGCATATTTACGTACCCCAAACACCCCAGCAGGTCTCGGGATTGCTTTTGAAAAAGCAGTAAAGCGTAACCCACACGGTATGGCCTTGCTTTTTGAAGATCAAAAATTTAGTTACCAAGCCCTCAACGAATGGGCAAACCAAATCGGGCATTATTTTTTATCCATCGGGGCAAAAAAGGGGGATGTCATCACAGTGATGATTGAAAACCGTCCTGAATTGGTTGCAACCGTGATTGCACTTGCCAAAATTGGCGTTACTGCGGCTTTAGTCAATACCTCGCAAGTCGGTAAAGTGCTAGCGCATAGTATTAATCTAGTCAAACCCATCGCAGTAATCGTGGGTGAAGAATGCCGTGCCGCAGTTGATGAAATCCGTCATGATTTAAACCTCTCTACTAATCGTTTTTATTGGTTTGCCGACCAAGAAACCCCAAAAGATGTAGGCCTTGCACCACAAGGTTTCAGTAACCTTGCTGAAAAAATTGATGCTTTTGCCAAGTTCAATACCCCAACCACACACAGTGTGCTGGGTAAAGATGGCTTGTTTTATATTTATACCTCAGGCACAACCGGTTTACCTAAAGCCGTTATTTTCACACATAGCCGCTGGACGTTGGCTTATGGAACCTACGGGCACGTGCTCAATCTCGGCCAAGACGATGTAATGTATGTCACCCTGCCGTTGTACCATGCAACGGGCATTGTGGTGTGTTGGTGTGGTGTGATTGCGGGCGCGGGCACTTTGGCTTTGCGCCGTAAATACTCCACTTCTGCTTTTTGGAAAGATGTGCAAAAGTTTGATGCCTCTGCCATTGGCTATGTCGGTGAGTTATGTCGCTACCTCATGGATGCATCACCTTCAGCGTTAGAAAAAGGCCACCGTGTCACCAAAATGATTGGTAATGGCATGCGTCCGAATATTTGGGACAAATTCAAACAGCGGTTTGGTATTGAAGAAATTCTAGAGCTTTATGCATCAAGTGAAGGTAATGTCGGCTTTAGCAATGTATTCAACTTTGACAACACTGTCGGCTTTTCACCTACGCCTTATGCCATTATCCAGTTTGATAAAGAAAAAAATGCGCCTGTTTATGATGCCAAAGGTGGCTGTATCAAAGTCAAAAAAGGTGAAGTTGGTTTATTGATTGGTAAAATTACTCGCCGTTCTCCTTTTGATGGCTATACCGACCCTGAAAAAAATAAATCGGTGATTCTTAAAGATGTCTTCAAGTCCGGCGATGCTTATTTCAACACAGGCGACTTAGTCCGCGACATTGGTTTTCGTCATGCTCAATTCGTTGACCGCTTAGGCGATACTTTCCGCTGGAAAGGCGAAAATGTGTCCACGACTGAAGTTGAAAACATGGTTAGTGAATATGAAAAAATCACCGAAGCCGTGGTTTATGGTGTTGAAATTCCGAACACCAATGGCCGAGCGGGGATGGCTGCGATTACACTGGCAGATGGCGCTGAACTAAATGAGCAGGATTTAGCTCAAATGCTCGTGAGCTTTAAAAAATGTCTGCCTGCCTATGCTGTACCCGTTTTCTTACGCGTACAAAAGCAAGTTGAAACTACGGGAACGTTTAAATACCAAAAGAACAAGCTCAAAGAACAAGCCTTTGACCCGAAAAAAACGGATGAGCGTTTGCTGGTCCTGTTACCCAACAGCAGTACCTATGCAGATTTAACGCAACAAGTCTTTGATAACATTCAAGCCTATCAATATCGCTTCTAAACTCGAATTGCTTGTTTTTTAGCTACCTAATCGCAAATTTGTTGTATTTATAATCAAACATCAACAAGTTTGCGATTTTTTACTTGCGCTCGATGCATATCTTGCTACAATACGCTCCATCAAATGATATGGGTCGTTAGCTCAGCTGGTAGAGCAGCGGACTTTTAATCCGTTGGTCCCGCG
>RCUL01000021.1_pt1 | contig 194962 bp, 175 predicted proteins | sample 2167521 | NCBI WGS metagenome assembly RCUL01 (sample SAMN09932745, study PRJNA488358) | compost metagenome | feature: garden; material: soil; isolation source: compost soil in acetic acid-enriched culture | place: Germany: Experimental Botanical Garden Goettingen | collected 2016-01-27
CTTGCTGAAAGCAATCAAATTTAGTGAACCGTGATAACAGTTTTTTTAATTTTCACTCAGCACTTAACATAAATGAGGCGTAAGACCCTTACCAAATCTAGTTTTCATGAAGATGACTCTATCAAACTAATACTCTTGTCCAAACAATAATTTATATATCAAACAAATTAAAATACCCTTTGATTGAAGACTATCGACATGAGGAAAAATAGTAGAAATACTTCCGTATCAATTTCACCGCCAATTCATAATCAAATTTATAAAAAAGGTCAATTTTGCCGATTTAAAAAATCAGTCCTATTCACTGTCCTTAAAAGTAAAAAAAAAGCCCAACACAAAATGTTAGGCTTTTTTATTTATGGCTGATTTAGAAAATACGGGTCTGGTCTTTTTCAGCCTGAGGCAGTGCGGTTGCAATTTTTTCAGCAATTTGCATATAGCTGTCTGCTGCACTGTCTTCCACTAAAACAGAAGGCTTACCCGCATCCGCATTTTCACGGATTTGTAAATTTAAAGGCAGACGTCCTAAAAGTGGAATAGCGTATTGCTCAGACAGTTTATCACCACCGCCCGTACCAAAAATTTGCTCTTCAAATCCACAATTTGAGCAAATATGGGTCGACATATTTTCCACAACACCCATGACTGGAATGTGTACGCGGTTAAATAGCTCAATGCCTTTGGTCGCATCCATAAGCGCCACATTCTGTGGCGTGGTTACAATCACTGCACCTGTCACAGGAATACGCTGCGCAAGAGTCAATTGAATATCGCCTGTACCCGGTGGCATATCAATCATCAAGACATCTAAATCAGGCCATAAGGTTTGATTGAACAGCTGCATCAACGCCCCTGTCGCTTTCGGCCCACGCCAAGCCACAGGAGTATTATGATCACCTGTTAAATGCCCAATCGATAACACTGCCAAACCATAGGCATCTAAGGGTACAAAATTTTCCGCTTCAATCATCGGCGTTTTGCCCGCATTGCCCAACATGGTCGGAATACTTGGACCATAAATGTCCGCATCTAAGACCCCAACTTTTAAGCCGAGCTTTTGCAAAGCAAGTGCAAGGTTTACCGTGGTTGTGGATTTGCCCACGCCCCCCTTGCCCGAGGACACCAAAATCACATTTTGAATACGCGGATGCTTCGGCACATCACGTTGTTGTGGCGCTGCTTTTTGAATGGGTGGATTGTTTGGATCAGTTTCAACGGGTTGTGCAGCAGCTTGGGGTGCTGAGCCTGAAGCATCAATCACTGGGGGTAAATTGCTTTTCGGTGCAGCCTCTTTTGCTTGGCTTGAACAGCTCTCACCTTCAGCATGCTGATGTCCACAGCCACCTGACTTTTCTTTATGTCCCGTTTTTTGTTGAATCACATGCATGTTTAACTCTTTGATACCGCATGCTTCAAGCGCAACCGCCAAATCATCATGAATCTTTTGTAAATCATCGGCTTCGGCAGGAAAAGTATTGATCGTAATTTGCAGAATATTGCCCTGCACATTCACTTGAGTAATACGGTCTTTCAACGCATGGTTTGAATTGGGCAAGATATAGTTTTGCAGTACTGTTTGGATTTCTTCTTCCTTTACCTCCTGCGCAGGAGAAAAAACTGATTTAAGAGAAGAAAGCCACGACATATATGTACTCCAAATTCGAGTATTCAGCTGAATGCTATAGTTTAACCACAAAACGAACTTAGGTTAAGTTCAGTATTTATGGATTATGCCATGAAATTTAGTATTCCTAGCTTTTTAGTTGGTTTTATACACTGAATATCAAAGGGCAAAGCGTAGTCGCTTAAGCTAACTGAAAAAATAAAATCGGTGAATTGGATCAAATTTGAACGTAAAGAATTGTAAGTACAATCCAATCTCCCCATTTAAGGTGATGTTATTGCATAGCAAAATATCTATATTCTGTTGTTCTATCTTGACGCGATTTGGAGAGAAAAAAATGAAACTTTGGGCCGTGGTTGTTTTGGCTTGCACCATATCTAGCTTTAGTTTTGCAGACACATCAACCAATTCATTTAAAACCCCTGCGGGTCAAACGGTGACTATCGGTGATCAAGTTCAAGACATGCAGAAAAAAATCGATTTATCGCCAATTTCTATGTCCTCTACCCCAATCAGCAGTGCGCCGAATAGCCCACTTGAGACGGTATATGTATATGAAATTGCAAACTATCGTTACACCATTCGCACCGTGAACAATCAAATTCAGAGCATCATGTGGTTTAACTTAGACGCAGACCCTGCACTGAGTACACAGTCTACGCCATAGTATTAGCGAACATTTAAGATCGACATACTCCGTTTCAGACGGATTAAGCTTGGTCGTCTTTTTTAAACTTTTGCAGTGTCTCTGTGGCTTTCTTTTTCAACTCATCAAACTTTTCAGTGGCTTGCACCTTAAATTCTTCCAGTTTAATTTCAGCCTCATGCTTTAACTCTGTGGCTTTAAGTTTTGCCTCATCCAGTTTATGCCCTGCTTCAACTTTAAAATGATCCAATTTCTCCTGCGCGACTTGTTTCGCATGCTCGGCTTTGGCTTGTGCAGACTCCAACTTTTGCTCAAAAGCTGCATCACCTTCGGCTTTACTTTCTGCTGCGTTCTGTTTTAAGTCGGTCAGCTGCTTTTCAGCATCAAGCTTGGCTTCAGTAGCCTGATGCTTAACATCTTCCAGCACTTTCTCGCCTTCGAGTTTTGCCGCTTGAGCTTTCAACTTCAAATCTTCACCCAACTCAGTCGCTTTGGTTTTTAAATCATCGAGTTTATTGTCATTCGTCATGTCACAGCCCTCTTTCGTATTTAAAAATTTTCTTAACTAAGAGTTATACCTTGCTTTTTAAGTGCTGACCTCATTTGCATCATTTGGAAACAATAGCTGTACAGGATGCATCAATTTAAACACAATCCTGTACCACTCAACGGAAGAGACTAACGCTTTAAAGTACTGATAAAGCTGATAACTGCAAACAGCCAAATAAACAAAATGAAACTGCGGGCTTGAGTGAAATGGGTCACGTCTGCGCCATGTACCATATTATGACGGCTGGCAGTGACACTTGAACTCGCATCCATTTTCAAGGCTTCAAGGCTCAGAAAATACGGATTGATTTCACTGGCAATTTTGACTTTATGCCATAGGCTTTTGACTTCATGACCTTTCAAACCCGGTACGATTTTATAGACATCGACAAACTTGGTTTGATTTTGCTGTAAATAGCCATGTTCAATCAGGGCATCCGTCAAAATTCCTTCAATTTGACCATAAAGAACCGTAATACAACCTGCATAACACTGCTGTTGATAAAGTTTTAAGGTTTCTTCAATCACGCTGCGGCGCTGAGCTTGGAATGCACCCAAATCCATCGCGTCGTAAGCTTCAAGCAAAGTCGCTTGGAAATAGTCCGTTTGGATTAAATTGGGCAATTGAAACTCAGATATATCCGCTTCTTTTTCATTGGCCATTTGCCAGAAAAACAACAGATTAAGCACGTCATTGGCCATTGGTTCATCACTTTCATACTCAAGCTGATCGGCCATTATTGCAAAGTACGGATCTTCAGACTCGAGCTGACGGAGCGACTCGACCAATTGTGCATGTGGTCGACTACCCATTGAAGCAAGATATTGTTCAGCTTGTTGTAAAAGTCGATTGCCCAGTAGTTTAGTCGCTTGTGGATTTTGCGGAATTCGGGTCACGGGTTGGTCGAAATCAAAATCATCATCGATCATGGACGGCATACTCTTAAAAACGGGCTGAATCTAAGTATTATCGCTGTTAATGGCGCATGAATATAGAGAAAATATGCATTAGTTTTAAGCTCCATGACTTGAGTTCTGAACAATCCCTTCAATCTTTCATTAAAAGATGAACAAGCTGCTTTATGCCGTTTTAGACCATGCATTTCCATGATTTTTTCAGTATTTTGCTCAAATTAGCGATTGATGCTCAATCTAGCGATCAATTCATATGGGCTTTAGTCTCATTTGAAAACTTTTCACCGATTCACTTGTGCAAGTCGCGGCTATCTAAGGTAAAATCGTTGACCTTATATAAAATACGAATGAGAGAGTCATATCCGTGCGTAATATTTTAGTCACTAACGCCCTACCATACGCCAATGGCCCCATCCATATGGGACACTTACTCGGTTATATCCAAGCAGATATTTGGGTTCGTGCCATGCGTGCAATGGGACACGATGTGACTTATGTATGTGCGGATGATGCTCACGGTACAGCCATCATGCTACGTGCCGAAGCCAATGGTATTTCACCTGAAGATCAAATTGCCAACGTACAAAAAGAACACATCCGTGATTTTGACGGTTTCGGTGTGCATTTCGACCATTATGATTCAACGCATAGTGATGAAAACCGCGTTCGCGCATCTGAAATTTATGTGAAAAACCGTGAAGCAGGCAATATTGCCATCCGTCCTGTCAACCAGCTTTTTGACCCTGAAAAAGGCATGTTCTTATCGGATCGTTTCATTAAAGGCACGTGCCCGAAATGCAAATCGGAAGATCAATATGGCGATGCGTGTGAAGTCTGCGGTACAACCTACAATGCGACTGAGCTTTTAAACCCGAAATCGACTTTAAGTGGTGCGACGCCTGTAGAGAAATCTTCAGATCATTACTTCTTTAAACTGCCGAATTTCTCAGAATATTTGCAAAAATGGACGCGTGACCAAGGTCGCTTACCTGTCTCAATTGCCAACAAACTGGATGAATGGTTTGAAGCGGGTCTATCCGATTGGGATATTTCACGTGATGCGCCGTATTTCGGTTTTGAAATTCCAGATGCACCGAATAAATATTTCTACGTTTGGGTCGATGCGCCGATTGGTTATATGTCGAGTTTTGAAAACTACATTAAAGCTAAACGTCCTGATTTAAGTTTTGACGACTTTTGGAAGAAAGACTCTGACAAAGAAGTCTATCACTTCATTGGTAAAGACATTGTTTACTTCCACGCGCTGTTCTGGCCTGCAATGCTTGAAGGTGCAAACTACCGTACGCCATCGGGTTTATTCGTCAATGGTTTCTTGACGGTAAACGGTCAGAAGATGTCGAAGTCTCGCGGGACATTCATCAAAGCTGAAACGTATTTAGAGCACTTAAACCCTGAGTACTTACGCTACTACTTCGCGTCTAAACTGTCTGATAAAGTTGAAGATTCTGATTTGAACTTAGATGATTTCGTTCAGAAAGTAAACTCAGACTTGGTTGGTAAAGTGGTCAACATTGCCAGCCGTTGTGCAAAATTCATCAACACCAAGTTTGATAATAAGTTAAGTGCAACTTGTGTAGAGCCTGAATTGGTACAAAACTTTATCGATGCAGGTGCTTCTATTGCTGCTCAATATGAGTCACGTGAGTTCTCTGCTGCGATTCGTGAAATCATGGCACTTGCAGACAAAGCCAACCAATATATCGATGAGAAAAAACCTTGGGCTTTAGCCAAGGTTGAAGGCGAAGAGCAACAAGTACACGATGTTTGTTCGGTGGGAATTAACCTCTTCCGTCAACTTGCCGTTTACTTAGCGCCTGTACTTCCTACTTTAGCAGCTCAAGTGCAAGAGTTCCTAAAACTAGACCGATTTGACTTTGCTTCTGCTCAAAAAGCACTAGTCGATCATGAAATTGCATTGTTCCAACCTTTAATGCAACGTGTAGACCCGAAAGCTGTTGCGGCAATGGTCGATGCTTCTAAAGACTCTTTAGCGGCTGCGGCTGAACCTGCAAAAGTTGAAAAGAAAAAAGAGAAGAAAGCTGCACCTGCCAAAGTTGAGCCTAAGGTTGGTGAGGCTGAGATTATTGGCATTGAAGACTTTATGAAAGTTGACCTTCGTGTAGCTGAAGTTTTAGAAGCTGCAACGGTAGAAGGTTCGGACAAATTACTTCAATTGACTTTAAATGTCGGCGAAGCTGAACCACGTAACGTGTTTAGCGGTATTCGAGAGTTCTACCAACCAGAAGATTTAAAAGGCAAATTGGTGGTGATGGTCGCTAACCTTGCACCTCGTAAGATGCGTTTTGGTATTTCAAACGGTATGGTTTTAGCTGCTGGCAATGGCGAAGGTGTTTGGGTGATTTCACCTGAATCTGGCGCTAAAGCTGGTGATAAAGTGTCTTAAGGTTTAATTCTTAAATAAAAAGCCTCTACTGATGTAGGGGTTTTTATTTTAATATTTTTTTGGTATATTTTCATAAATTTAAATATAATCCATGAATAAATATGTTATTAAACGAGAGAATTAATCAATATTTAATGATTTGTGGTGTTCAAAGTGGAATCCTAAATAATCATAACGATGATATGTTAAATAACATAGATTATTCTCAAGAAGAACTAGATGATTTAAGTAGAAGTATTAAGAGATTAGAACAACAATCAATATTTGCTGATGCACTGCAAATCGCAGGTGCTGTCGTCACCGCAACACAGTTAGCTAAATACTCAAACTATGTTTTTACTGGTTATGAATCCTTTAGCAGTTTTGTAATTGAGACATCAAATAATAACGATATTTTAGATAGTTTTTTTAGTAGTCTACCCAATTCTAATTTAGCAACAATATCAGATTTAGTTGATGGGGCTAGTATTATTGCAGATATTTTTGATGGTGTATCTACACTAGGTTTAGGATTAGTAGCTACCTATGCTGCAAAAGAAGCAGGAAAATTGGCAAATTCTGAATTAGAAATTAAATATGACCAATTAAAAATCAAAAATAAAAATAAAAATAAAATCCACACATTATTGAAAAATGAGAAACATATAATTAAAAGAAAAGAGCAATTAAAACAGCTAACGCAACAATATCCAAATCTATTGTTTTAAGGAAACTATATTATGCTTTTTGGTGCAGCTGCTGAGTCCGCTAAAGCAGCCCATAGAAATCAAAAGCTCAAGAAGATGATCGATAATGAAAATAAGGTCATGCAAAATTCAGTGATAGAATTCTATTCAGGCATTGAAAAATTCCAATATACATCTGAAATAATTGATGTCTTATTAGAATCCAATCCATCACATACTCATAATTTTTATTTGGACAAGTTATCTACCGAATTTTTTAAGGTCAAACAAGTTATGTCTACTGAACCAATGAATCAAGCACAAGCAATTGCATTAGCCTTAGCTATAAAGGAGTTAGCTTTAAACTTTGATGCAAATGAAAAAGAACTCAAAACTTTTATCAGTAAAACTGAGAAAAATTTTGATATACAGCTAAAAGAGCTAAATAAACAGACATCAAGCACCTTAAATAATATTAGCTTACAAGCACAAAAAATCTTAAAGGACAACTCAGAAATATTTAAAAAAAATATTGAGGATAATTTATCTAAATTAGATAGTATCAACCTCCAACAAAAAAAAATAATTGAAGAATCACATGATTTGTTATTACAGAAGTCAAAAATAGAATTAGATAGAAAAAATTCTATCATTGAAAAAAAAATCAAAAATGAGTTAGCCAAAAATAATTCAAAATTGAATTATTTATTTAACATATTAGGTATATTTGTTCTTATTAATATTTCACTTTTTTCTTTTTTGATTTATAAAATCCTATGAGGAGTAAAACATAGATCAATTCACTTCATCCCAAAATCAATTTCAGACCAAGTAAAGTCATTACTCTATTTATAACAGAGCCGAACACTTTTAAACCTAAATTCACGCTCAATTCTATAAAAAATTTGACTATCTTAAATAGACTATTTTTCATAGAAAAAAAGCACAAACACCACTCAATCCATGCTAAAAAATAAACAACAATAATTTTATCTAAATGATTATGAAAACTTCAATCTTAGCAATTACAGCTTCAATTGCACTATTCAGCTCATTTCCAAGCGTAGCAGAAACAACCAAAATACTGCCGATCATTGAACAGCAAAAACAGGTTTCAGGTTATTACCAATACCAAGCGGGTGATGTACAAATCACTGCTCTGCTCGATGGCACTAACTTCATGTCACCGAAGCTATTTCAAAACACTCCAGAAAAAGAAGTACATGAAATTCTTAAGAAATATGCTGCCGACCAAGCCAAAGGCGTGCAAACCTCAGTCAATGCATTCCTCGTGAATACAGGTCATTCACTAGTTTTGGTAGATAGCGGTGCTGCGAGCTGTTTTGGCGCACATTTGGGTTCAGTATTAAGCAACTTAAAAGCGTCAGGCTATCAACCAGAGCAAGTCGATACCATTTTACTCACGCATCTACACCCTGATCATGTGTGTGGTATTAGCCAAAATGGCGTGGCAAACTTTCCAAATGCAACGGTTTATGTTTCGAGCGATGAAGCGAACTATTGGCTAAACCCTAAACAAGCCGGCAAACTCCCGAAAGAAAAACAAGCAGGCTACTTAGGAACTGTTGAAAAAATTAAACAGGCCATTGCGCCCTATCAAGCCAAACAACGCTTCAAAACGTATCAGTTGGGTGATCAAGTTCAGGGCTTTAAAGTGATTAATACCGCGGGGCATACACCCGGACATTTTAGCTATGAGCTGAAAACCAAAGATGAAACGGTGGTCTTTATTGGTGACATTGTGCACTCTCATACTGTGCAATTCGACAAGCCAGAAACCGCAATCGATTATGATATCGACCCCAAAAAAGCAGTGCAAACCCGCTTAAAGCAATTTGCGGAATATGCAAAAGGCGGACAAACCATTGCAGCACCACACTTACCATTCCCTGCGATTGGACATATCTATTCGGCAGATGGGAAAAGCTATCAATGGATTCCTGTGCATTTTAAGGATTAATTTATACGAAAATCGTCTCTTCTTTGGGCTGAGAGTTAAAAGACTCTTCATCCAAATAGAAGCTTGTTAAATCATAAAAATCCCCTCATTTGAGGGGATTATTTACTGCTGTGGACTCATCGCATTTTGTAGAAAATGCGGGGAACGAGGCCCATATAACAACCCTTTTTGCTGCTTCAACTGCGGAGCATACAACTGCGTACTCACACTGTTAGACAGCACATAGGCTTTGTCAGATAAATGATTAGAAATTTGATCAATCAAAGCACCCACTAACATCCCGATCAGACCCGCGTTGTTATTATTATTGGCTTGTTGGATTTTTTCCTGACCTTCCCATAATAATGCTCCAGTTTTTAAATCCACCAATTTCGCCTCTACCGCAACGGTCGATGTCGATTGAATCACCTGATACTTAGAACCATATTCTTTGACTTTGACATACAGTGCGGCATCCGCTCCAAAAATTTCATTGAGTTTCTGAATTGGAATTTGCTGCGCATCATAGCCATTGGTTACGCCATTTTCTTTAAATAACGTATCGACCACAGAAATAGGGAACACGTAATAGCCCGCTTCTGCCACAGGTAAAGTCACGGTAGACCAATACCCATAGGTTGCCCGTGTATCGGGTGACTCATTCACAGGCGGCAACACCAAAATGGATTTTGGCATATTGGCATGATATGCAGATAAGTCACGATTGCTTTTTGGTGTCGTAGCACAACCTGTGAAGAGTGTCACAGCAAGGCCAAGTACACATAGTTTTTTGAAATGTTTCACTTCACACTCCCTGCCGCAGACTGAGCCGTCATTTTTTTCAAAAGACGATCCATTAATACTGTCGACTCTGGGTAAGTTTGGCGTTCAAGTTCAAAATACTGAACGGCACGTGGCCCGTTATTGATATTTAAATTCAATAAACCCAAATGTGCATACAAGCCCGGAGGCACTGCTGCATTTTTGGCTTTGGCTTTTTCAATATCTTTTTCAAGTTTGCCAATCTGCTCTTGTGGAGAAGTCTTTTCTGGCAGACTCAACATCAAATAAGTTTGCTGTGGATATTCGCCCCAGCTATATAACGATTTTGGCGCTGAAACACAGCCCACCAAAGTCATGGTGCAGATCGCACCTAAAACCAATACGATTTTTTTCATTGATTCAAACCAGTTACTGCGCAGACCACTTATTGGTTTGAATATCCAACACCAAATTATTAACCGCTTCGCGTACAGCCAAATCTAAAACTTTGCCGTTTAAAGTTGAGTCATAAGAAGCGGTAGAACCAAAACCTAAAATTTCACGTTCACTGAGTGCATACTCGCCTGCGCCTTGCACAGAGTGAACAATTTCTGCTGTTTTTACATCGACAATATTTAAGTTCACTTTGGCATAAGCAATTTGGGTTTTACCACGGCCCAATATGCCAAATAGCTGGTGATCACCAACTTCTTTACGGCCAAATTCAGACACGTCGCCCGTTAATACATAACGTGCGCCTTTGATGGCTTGAGAGGATTTGGTAAAACCTGCTTCTTGTTGTAATTCAGCAAGGTTGTCACGGTTTAGGACAGAGAAATAGCCCGATTGCTGTAAATGCGTCTCTAAAATAGTTTTCGCCTGACCACCTAAACGGTCAACATTGTCTGAGAAAATGCCACGCATGTAGCTTGAGCGGTTGTCAAATTTTCCTACAGAAACAGGCGTTTTAGCGCCAGCGTATTTAACTGTCGCCACTGCCGCTGTTACTTGCGGTGATTGAATTGTTTTTGATGTTTCTGTTGTTGAACATGCAGATAATGCTAAGCCACTCAAAACGGCCAAAAATATAGATTTATTCAAAATTTATCCCTCAAATCTTTAATTTAAAAATCATTAAAAAATCAAAGGGAGTATAACCATTTAGCTTTTAGTTACCTATACAAAATCCAGTTTTGTTGTTGTAACCCTTATCACTTCATTCCAAAAATAAGTTTCAAACCTAACACTGTCATCACCGTCCCTGCTGCGCGGTCAAATACGGCTTTAAACTTCAAATACACACGGCGCGGCTTTTCAGCAGACAACGCCACTGCAACCAACGAACACCAACCCGCATCAATAAAGAAACACAGGATAGGCAGTACAAAATAGTAATAAGTTGGGATTTCTTTGGGTAAAAGTGCAGTAAAAATACTGGCTAGAACAATCGCAATTTTAGGGTTGGACAACTGGGTAATTAAGCCAGTCATAAAGGCACGGCGTAAAGTCATTGCTTTCGAGCTGGAATGATCTGCCTCAATCGGCTCTTTGGCATGTTTAATAATTTTAAACGCGAGCCAAAGCAAATAGATTCCACCACAAATTTTTAAGGCCAAATACGCTGACGGCACTGCCAACAAAAAGGCTTGTAAACCAAGTACAGCCAACAGACCAAAAACAGCTGCGCCTGTTCCTGTCCCCAGTGCGGTAAAGAGGCCATGCTTTCGAGAAATCGCAATCGAATTTTTTGCTACATAAATCGACGTCGGTCCAGGGCTCATTGCGCCTAACATTAATGCAAAGGCAATGGAGCCCAAAATCCAAAATGATTCCAAGAGTGACCTCTAAATTGAGAGAATTTATCAGCTGTGATTTTACGCTAAACAAAGTTTTTACGATATTCACTTTATCAGTTATTTTTCACATTTATATCGTGATCAAGCCGCAGCATGTACGTCTATTATATTTTTTAATGATAAATAAAAAAGTCTATTTTTAAGGAAATTCGGCATAGGGCATAGTGAAAACAACAATAGAGCAATTACTCAACAATAAACTTCAACATCAGTTATTTAGATCATATTCAATTTTAATAAAAAGACAAATATGTATTAAAAATAGCCATCATGTGCTTATTTTTGATTACAAAATATAATAGGGGAATTGCTTCCCTTTTCATACATTTTTCATATATAAAAAGACTTACTATTTATAAGGTTTTATTTCTAAAAACCACATTTTTTAACTTCATAATTTTTAACATCATAATTACAGGTGAACCATGCAAAATAAGAAGCGTACCCCATTAGACGCGCAACAATCCCATCTTTGGATCATTGGTGGTGGTATCGCAGGTATGGCTGCTGCTGCATTTGCGATCCGTGATGCCAAAGTCCCTGCTAAAAATATCCATATTTTAGAAGAACTCGATATTTCAGGCGGCTCAATGGACGGCGGACATACACCGCATGCCACGCAATCTTGGGTAACACGTGGCGGGCGAATGCTGACCGATGAAACTTATTTGTGCCTATGGGACTTATTTTCCAGTATTCCATCATTAGAAGATCCAAACGTTTCGGTACGTGAAGAATGTCGTGAGTTTAATGAACAAGTAAAAACCCACGCCAATGCACGTTTAATTGATGCCGAACATGTCATTGCTGATGCAGCAAAGCTTGGCCTTAATACACTACATCGTGCACAGATGCTGCGCCTATTGGCTTCAAAAGAAGAAAAAATTGGCAGCCGCCGCATTGATGAGTTTTTCGATGAAGGCTTTTTTGAAACCAATTTCTGGCGCATGTGGCGCACGACTTTCGCTTTTCAAAAATGGCACAGTGCAGCAGAGTTAAGACGCTATTTCTTGCGTTTTATTCAAGAATTGCCACGCATTCATACCTTAGCGGGTGTGAAACGTACCAAGTACAACCAATATGATTCAATGATCCTGCCCCTACAGCGTTGGTTAGTCGCACAAGACGTCGATGTGCGTTTTGGACACTATGTCACAGATGCGGACTTCATTACCAATGCTGAAACTCAAGAGCGCCATGCCTCACGACTATATGTACAACTGCCTGAAGGCTCAGAGCAAATTAATCTGAAAGCCAATGATTTAGCCATTTTCACTTTAGGTTCCATTACTGCGGACTCACGTTATGGCGGTAATCATGACGTGCCTACCCTCATTCGTAATCGAGAAGACCATGGCTGGACACTTTGGGAAACTTTGGCACAAAAAGCCCCAGACTTTGGCCGTCCAATGACCTTTTATGGCAATGTCGATGAACATAAGTGGGAGTCTTTCACCCTGACCATGAAAGATGACGTGCTGCTTAAACGCATTATTGACTATACGGGGAATGAACCAGGCACAGGTGCACTGATGACTTGGTATGAGTCGGGTTGGCATTTATCCATTGTGGTCCCTGCGCAGCCACACTTTGCCGACTTACCTGAAGGCCTGTATACCTTATGGGGCTACGGTTTCCAAATTGATCATATGGGCGATTACATCAAGAAACCAATGTCCGAAGCCACAGGGCAAGAAATCCTAACAGAACTGATTAAACAGCTCGGTTTTGACGACATTTTAGATCATGTTTTGGCAACCACCAATGTAACCACTGCCATGATGCCATATGCCTCTGCCCTATTCGCCTGCCGTAAACCGGGGGATCGTCCACAGGTAATTCCACAAGGCTCACAAAACTTTGCCTTCCTTGGACAGTTTGTGGAAATTGAAGATGACGTGGTCTTTACTGTGGAATATTCAGTTCGTGGAGCGATGCTTGCCATTTATGAATTCTTTGGGGTGGAACGTGAAATCCCTGAAATTTACAATGGTCTGCTTGATCCAAAAGTCGGTTTGAAAGCTTTGGAAACCGTGTTCCACTAAGCTTTTAATCTATAGCGATAAGAGCATGCTTCTGTGCTCTTATCATTTTTGAGCAAAATTTCACTTCTTAGAATTACAAAACTCACTTGCAGCTTTGATTGCACAGAGGCAGCATAAGATTCATCTAAAACTTTAAAAACAAATCTATGAAACTAGCAGAAGCACTTTTATTGCGTAGTGATTTACAAACCAAACTCACCTCTTTACAACAACGCATCAACAATAATGTGCTAATCCAAGAAGGCGATGAACTGAGTGAAGACCCCAATGCGCTGATTGGTGAGGCCTTTAGTGTAAATACAGAGTTACATCATCTGATTGAAAGAATTCATGCGACCAATGCTCAAGCTAAAACCAGCACGGGTCAATCCATGCTCAGTGTTTTAAACACACGTGATTTGCTCACACAACAGCATCGTATTATTCAACAGGCCATCGACAGCTCACGACGTGAAAATGGTCGTTATAGTTCGAGTGAAATTCGCTGGATTAAAACCATTACGGTTGCAGACTTGCAAAAACAAGCGGATGCAATTAGCCAGCAACTCAGGCAAAATAACTTAGAGATTCAAGCTTCAAATTGGCAAATCGAACTGATCTAGCCAATTTGAGCCACAACAGTTTGGGCATATTGGGCGAGTACAAGGCCTTTTATACGTTTGTAAGGCTTTAATTCAACAAACGTTTGCAGGAAGTAAGACGTCTACTTCACATTTTTACAAATCTGACGTAGCACAATGCATCTTTCATACTGCACATCGCACCTTACACCACCATGTACTGACAATATGCCTCCCTATTTTTATCTATTAGTACGCATCAGCCTGTGTAGGCGTTTTCTGATTAAAAGCCATTTCTTGTGATGGAAGTTTATAGTCACGATCATGCACAGGAACACCACCAATAATCATGGTACGAGCCTCAGTTCTAGGCTGATTCAAATCCTTTTTTGCATCACACGCGGTCAGTTGAGTGAGCAATAAAACCAATACTAGGGTAGATAAGGTTTTCATCATATCCCCTCATTTATCATTATTGTTCTTTCAGCATAGCACTTTTATTTTTCCAATCCTATCGACTTTGTTACAACTCTTATCCATCTAAATGATGGTTCTCTGCGAATTTTCTTTATAAAATAAATATCAATCATTCATAAATAAAACAATAACATGAATGATTTAGATTAGAAAAAGACAAACTGATTTACAAAATCTTACAGGATTGAATATTTACAACGGACACTTTTGTCCGTTAAATAATAGCACCCTCAAATCAAATGAAATAATCACCATGACCAGTCGTCAACAGCGTGCTGCACAAAACCGTGAGGAATTGCTCGAAGCCGCAGTTCAGGTTTTTCGCACACACGGGATAAATGCGCCCTTACAGCAGGTAATTGATGCAGCCAATGTCGGACGGGCGACGTTTTATCGTAATTTTGATGACCGTCGTGCCTTAGTGATTGCACTCATGGAGCAAGCTTTGGAACGTCTTGCAGTTCGTGCTGAAGCGTTTTCTCAATATGAGGATGGTTTTATTCGTTTAATTGAAAACCATGTCTATAACTTGCCGTATTTAACTGCACTGATGGAATATTGGCGGGTGATTGAGCGGAATGATCCCGTCATGGTCGATATCTACGCGCGCCGCGATGCGATTTTACAGCCTTTAATTGATCAAGCCATTCGGCACGGCGTATGCCGCCCCGATTTGACCACTCAAGATTACGCCATGATTACGGCTATTTTAAGGACTTCATTTCAAGGGCTGACCGATACAGAGCAACAACAACTTGCACAACGTGCGATTGAGCTACTCCTCAATGGTATTCGGGCATAAAGGTCACCACTCATGACACAGCCACCGCGTTTACTCGAACCTGCGCCAAACTGGGCAGCAGAAGAAAAGCCAACCCTACCCGGCTCTCCTGCCGTGATCGCGCACTCCACGCCTAAGCGCTTCATATATTTTTTTATTGGTTTGTTTGTCGCACTGTCTGCCAGTCTCAGTAACGGTTTTATTACCGCAAATTTACCCTTAATTCAGGGTGAATATGGACTAACACCCTCTGAGGTAGCATGGATCCCCGCAGCTTATGTGATGGCCAATGTCAGTGCTAACCTGATTCTGTTTAAAGCCCGCCAGCAATACGGTCTGCGTCTATTCTCTGAAATTGGCTTACTGATTTTTATTGTGGTTTTAGTTTTACACGTCTTTGTGCATACCTTTGAAATGGCCGTACTGGTACGTTTCATTAGCGGCATGGTTGCCGCACCGCTCAGTTCCTTAGGCATGTATTACATTATGCAGGCCTTTAAGCGGGAAAATTTTGGTCGTAGTATCTATTTGGCTTTAGGCTTTCAGCAGCTCGGTATTCCTTTGGCATGGATCATTTCTCCCTATCTTATTGACGTCAATAACTGGAATGTCCTGTACACCTTTGAAATTGGTTTAGCCCTGTGCTGTTTCGCAATGGTGGTGTCTCTGAAGTTACCCCGTAGTTTAAGAGTTGCTGTTTTTGAAAAGCAGGACTTTTTCACCTTTGCCCTGCTTGCGCCTGGTTTTGCCTTTTTATGTATTGTGCTGACCCAAGGACCTATCTTGTGGTGGTTTGAAGTGAAATGGTTGGCATACCTTTTAATTGCAGGGTTTAGCCTAATTGTGATTGGTTTGGTCTATGAGCATTATCGGGTCAATCCATTGATTATGACGCGTTGGCTGGGGACATCATCCACGCTTCGTTTTATCATCGGTGCTTTTGCAATTCGCTTCTTAATGTCGGAGCAAAGTTATGCTGCCGTCAGTTTTCTCAAAACTATGGGCATGGGCCCCGATCAATTTGTCCCGCTCTATGTGGTGATCTTTTTCGGCATCGTGTCTGGAACCTTATTTAGTGCCATCACTTTTTCACGTGAACGGATTATTTGGCACCTACTATTAGCAGAAGTTTTGGTGTTGATTGCTTGCGGACTAGATTTTCACCTCACCAGCGATATTCGCCCTTCTAACTTCTATGGCAGTCAGTTTTTGGTGGGCTTTGCCAGTGGTGTGTTTATTGGTCCACTCTTGATCACGGGTATCTTAAGTGCCATGCAAAAAGGTCCCACCCATATTGTCACGTTCATTGTTTTATTTTCAGCGACTCAAACATTTGGCGGCTTAGTCGGTTCATCGTTTTACTCCACCTATCAACAAGTCCGAACCCAAAACTATCGTGCTGAGATGATTCAACAACTCCCCGAAACCAATCCATTGATTGCACAGCGTCTTTTAGCGTATCAACATAGTTCTCATAGTTACACGCTCGATCAGCAGTTAGAGCAACAACAAGCCTTAAAAAATTTAAATCAAGTGGTGACTCGAGAGGCTCAAGTACGAGCCTATAACGATGTGATTAGCTTCAATGGTGTCGTTGCCATGCTGCTGTTGCTGTGGGGGACATTCCTGATTGCACGGAATCAATATCAACTGCGACAACAAGCGAAAATCGGTCATGTCTAATGCCATTGCTCCCTATTTATTGAGAAATTGTTATGTCTGAAGATCAAAAACCAGCAGCTCCCACTGAAACAACTGCAACTTCTGAAAATGCCTCTCAGCTTGAACAGCCAACGGCAACAGCACCTGTTCCTTCGCCACCTAGCAAACTAATTCCAACAGCGAAACGTACGCTGATTTTGATGTTTTTAGTGCTGATCATCGGTATTGGCATCATTTTATGGGCATGGAAAATTGGGCCATTTGACAGTGCCGTTGAGTCCACTGACAACAGCTATGTCAAAGGCAAAACCACGGTGCTTTCTTCGCAAATTAATGGCTATGTCAAAGATGTATTGGTCAGTGATTTTGATCACGTCAAAAAAGGACAGGTGTTGATGCATATTGATGCCACGACTTATGACCAAAAAGTCACTCAAGCAGAAGCTGGGGTGGATCAAGCGCAAAATAACCTATCTAATCAAAGCCAAAATATTGCACAGCGTAAAGCCGATATTGTGGCGGCAGAAGCCAAAGTTGAACAAGCGCGAGCAGCGTACCAACTGTCATTAGCACAACAGCAGCGCTATCAACAGTTGGGCGACTCTGGTGCAGCGTCTAAATCGGAACAAGACAAAGCCTTTGCCGATACCCAAAATAATTTAGCTTTACTGCAACAAGCACAGGCCAATGTATTGGTGGCAAAAGAAGCGCTCAAAACCGCACAAGTGGCTGAAACAGGACTCAAAGCACAAGTGACCAATGCCGCTGCGCAACTGGATCAAGCAAAAACCACCAAAAATTACAGCAGCATTATCGCCCCGATGGATGGACAACTGGGTGAAGTTAATCCACGCGTGGGACAATATGTGGCCGCAGGCACACAGTTGCTCTATCTGATTCCACAGCAGACTTGGGTCACCGCAAACTTTAAAGAAACTCAAATTGCCAACATGAAAATTGGGCAAAAAGCATGGTTCACGGTGGATGCCCTCAATCATCAGAAATTTACAGGTCATGTCGAGCAAATTTCCCCAGCGGCGGGTTCAGAGTTCAGTATACTTAAAGCTGATAATGCAACAGGCAACTTTACCAAAGTGGTACAACGCATTGCGGTACGGATTGCAATTGATCCGAATCAGACAGGAATTGAAAACCTACGTCCAGGCATGTCCGTAATTAGTTCGGTCGATACCCAATCTGCACAGCGTTAATTCTGTGCAGAAACCGCGACTTTTCACTTACACTAAGCACTCAACCTGATTGATTAAAGTCCTATGTTTGAACAGATTGCGCAGTCCATTCCCTATCAGTACATCAGCGTTGGCGGGATCAATATCAGCATCAAACGTTTAGACTTGGTCCATCCACATATTTCAGGCAATAAATTTTTTAAACTCAAATACAATCTGTTGGCGGCGCGGCAACAAGGCTATAAAAAACTGCTGACTTTTGGCGGTGCCTATTCCAATCATATTGCCGCAACGGCTTATGCAGCACAGTTATTTGGTTTTGAGAGTCTGGGCATTATTCGAGGTGAAGAGCTGGCCAGTAAACCTTTAAATACAACCTTAAATACAGCACAGCAATTCGGCATGCAGTTGCAGTTTGTGACGCGAGAAGCCTATCGGCAAAAGCAAAGCCCAACATACTTAGCACAGTTACAACAAGATTATCCTGATTATTATATGATTCCCGAAGGAGGAACCAATCCCCTTGCCATTCAAGGCTGCTCAGAAATTCTCTCTGGTACGGATCGAGAAAATTATGACCTGATTTGTTGTGCCGTGGGCACAGGTGGCACCATTGCGGGTCTGATTGAAGCCAGTCATTCACAGCAACACCTTTTGGGTTTCTCCGCGCTCAAAGGTGATTTTTTAAGTCGAGAACTAGAGCAACTGACTGAAAAACGGAATTGGCAAATTACCGATCAATATTGCTGTGGTGGTTATGCCAAAACTACTCCCGAGCTTTTACAATTTATCCGTACCTTTGAGCAGCAATATGACATTCCACTGGAACAGATTTACACAGGCAAAATGCTGTTGGGTTTAACCGATTTAATTCAACAAGGTACATTCCCCAAAGATCATCGTATTTTAGTGATTCATTCAGGTGGGTTGCAAGGTCGTTTAGCCGCGCTTTAGATAGTCCTGAAAAAGCAAAAAAGATGGTCTATAATGCCCTGCTTTATTCTCCCGTGAGTGTGTCATGTCCGCAAATCAATATGATGTCTTAGTTTTAGGTGCAGGTGCATCTGGCTTAATGACAGCCTATATGGCAGCTCAACGCGGACGTAAAGTGGTGGTGGTAGAAAAAGCCAATAAAGTCGGCAAAAAAATTCTTATGTCGGGTGGGGGTAAATGTAACTTTACCAACCTCTATGTCGAGCCAAGCAACTTTATTTCACATAATCCACACTTTGTGATTTCAGCCCTGACCCGTTATACCAATTGGGACTTTATTGGGATGGTTTGTGAGTACGGCATTGAATATGAAGAACGTAAACATGGTCAGCTGTTCACCCTAAAAGGTGCCAAAGAAATTTTAGCTATGCTGTTGAGCGAGTGTGAAAAAACAGGTTTGGTCGACATTAAAACCAACTGTGAAGTAAAAGCCATTACCGCACTCGATGAGCAGAGTTTTCAAATTGACACGACACTAGGGTATTTTGAAGCCGAATCTGTGGTCATTGCGTCGGGTGGTTTATCTATTCCGACCTTAGGTGGCTCAGGGATTGGCTATGAAATTGCCAAACAATTTGGCCACCATGTATATCCAACTCGCGCAGGTTTGGTGCCTTTTACCTTTTCAGATAGCTTTAAAGAAGTGACCACACGCTTAAGTGGCAACGCGGTCGATGCGACTTTATCGAATGACTTAAACGCTTTCACTGAAGCCCTTTTATTTACTCATCGTGGACTCAGTGGGCCAAGCTCGCTACAACTGTCGAATTATTGGGATGTAGGACAAAGCTTCAAAATTGACTTCATACCAAGTGTGGATTTGCAAGACTACTTAAAAGCCAAGAAGCACAGTCAACCCAAAGCCCTACTTCGCACTTTACTGGGTGAACATTTCCCGAAAAGTGTGGTGGTTGAACTGCAAAACCTGATTTGGCCTGAAATAGCTGAAACAGCGATAGGTCAGCTTTCGGATGAAAAACTGGAGCACATTGCCACGCGCTTACATGCATTTGAAGTCAAACCATCAGGAACCGAAGGTTACCGTACTGCTGAGGTCACTTTAGGTGGCGTAGACACCACTGAAGTGTCGTCGAAAACCATGGAAAGTAAAAAGCAAAAAGGCTTGTACTTCGTCGGTGAAATACTGGATGTTACAGGACATTTGGGCGGCTTTAACTTCCAATGGGCATGGTCATCTGCGCATGCCGCATCAGAATATGTCTAAGCCATCTGCTTAAACGATAAATTATTCCAAATAGTCAGTGCGTAGCAGTACGCACTGCTTTTGCTTCTGCTGACGGGCAAGTGCTAAGTCCATTTTCGCAATGGCAATATGGACATGGCTCGGCTGGATCACTGAACGTTTCATCATCAATGTTTTTTTTAATATTTGTATCATCTGTTTTTTCCTTTTTAAACTGCAATTTATAAAAATAAATCATGAAATATCCATATTCCACATGCATCAAACATACCAAATTAAAGTTCATTCATCACTATAGACTTTTGTATTATTTTTCATCAGATCCATCCGCATCACGGCCTTCAGTTGCCGCAGTCGGTATTCTTTCAGCATTGGTCTGCGTTGTCTCACTGATCTTCGGTTTTGCAAATACAAATTTATAAGCACTCACAAAAAATCCAACCGTAATACCAGCAATGATGATTGGGGCAAAATATTTATTTGGGGCTTTTTTTGACATCGGTTTACTCCAATAAAAAACACCAACCACCATCAGTGGTCGGTGTTTAGGGTGATTAATTTAGTCTGGATCTTTGGGGTGAACGTCAATATCTTGTTCAGCTTCACCCGTTGAACCAAAAGGTTTATTTAAAGGTTTATGTGCAGGATCTACCTCTGCTGTAGTCGGAATATCATCTGCATGTTGATATTCCTCTGCAACTGTTGGCGTATCCATTTGCTCTTTCAGTGGGGCATGCTCTTCTTTGCCTTGTGCTGATTGTGTGCTTTCAGCTTTGGCCTGATAAAGTGGATTCGGTTGCGTACCTTCTTTTTTGGCTTTATCTAACAAATCGGTCAAAACCCGTTCCGCAGGTTGACGCCCACCGAGACCAAAAGCCAGTGCAAATGCAATGGCAACTGCCCCAAGCGTTAAGCCAAAGGCCAAGTTTACGATTGAATCTGCGATACCCATTGCACGCAAGCCCATCGCCAACACTAAGCCAATGATCAAGACACGTACAATGTTCGCCACCCAACGAGAACTATTGTATTCACCACGCTCAATCACCTGTGCAACCAAATTCGCCAACCAGAAACCCACGCCCAGAATGACTGCACCCAATAGGATGTTTGCACCAAACTGGATAAACATCGCAATCAGAGCACTGATCTGTTCAAAGCCGAGTCGATTTGCCGCCTCAGAGACCGCAAATAACATGGTAAAGAACACAATGAAATAACCCACGACGCAAGACGCTTTGGTGTTTCCTAAGAAACGTTGCAAGCCAACTTTGCTCGGAATGTCATCTACACCTGTTCCCGACAGGACTTCAACCACAAGACTTGCGACAAAACGTGACACCACATAGGCCAAGATTAAAATTAATGCCGCCGCAATGATGTGCGGAATCGCATTCATGATTTCATACAGCATGGCCGTCGCTGGTTGAGAAATTGCATCAATCCCTAAAGCTTCAAACGCAATAATCAAAGCTGTGATAATAACGATTGCAAAAACAAAAGATCCGAGCACTTTAGCCAAATCTGAGTTTTTAAACAGTCCTATTTTTTCAACCTGTTTTTGTACATCTAGGCTTCTCAATAAACCCTCAATAATGCCCCGTACAATTTTTGCTAGAATATAGCCCGCAAAAACAATTACACCCGCAATAAAGATATTTGGCAGATACAGTATGGCTTCATTGATCATATTTTGGATCGGAAAGAGCAGCCCAGTCAGACCGAGTATCGACAAAACAATGGGTAAGAATAGTAATAAAATCAGCCAATAGACGATTTCACTGATGTTTTGACTCAGGGTACTGACTCCAACATCCTGACTGAGTTTTTCATCTAGCTGAGTCCGATCAAGTCCTTTTTGTAAACCCACTTTGACCAGATTTGCCACAATCCAGCCAATAAAACCCACAGCAACAGCAGCCAGTAGTTGTGGAATAAACAACAAGAACTGTTGAACCATATTACTAAATGGGCCACTCACACTGGTGAGATTGAGGACATTGAGTGCTCCAATCACCGCAATAATCAAAATGAGCCAAAACACAACTCGAGAGATAATATTTTCAATATTTGAGCGATGGCCGGTAGCACTGGAAAGTTTTTGGTTGGTGCCGAGTTTGGTTAAAACCTTTTTCACAGCACCTGCAATCAATAATGCAATAATCCAACCAATGATCAGGATGGCGATTGCGGACAGGATCGGGTGAAACTGGTCCCAATAATACATCGCATCAAATCGACCCTGATGCCCTACATAATCATTCATTTTGTTCTCCCTCTTGTTATGTCTACACCACAGCGACCTTTGCTCAAATACAGATTTTAGTTTTGAAGTGCTTGTCTGCCATGAGGTATGAATGAGAAATGGAATACCTTTTTGATGACTGCTAAAGAAAAAACCCCTGTACATTACAAGGGCTTTAGTCTCATTTAGCGGTCAGTTGCAGTCGCCGTATTGCTATCGGCGGCTACTGCTTCATCACCTGCTGTTGCAGTGGTGCTGTTATTGGGTGTTGCAGGCTCTGCACTCGGATTCGGATGTCCTGGAGGAGCCTCATTCGGATTTGGCTTGGTATCTGCAAACATATAAAGTAATAATGCGATTAAGAAAATTCCGACCAATGCCAACATATACACAGGCACGCGTTTTTTCTTTTGCCGCTCCTCTGGCGTTTGTACATGGGGCGGTTTATTGAAATCATGTGTCATAGCTCCCCCTCAATTTTCTATTATCAAGTTGTCGAATTTTTATACTAACAACTGCTTGTGTAGCATTGTGTTTCAAAGCATAGTGAGATAGTAAACAAGCGCTTTATTTTAAGATAAATTATTATTTTTTAAGGTTTTAAAAACAGTCATTCATCTGTCAATTCAGTGTTAAAAGTCATATAAAAGGTATTTCACCTAGGCATAGACAAAAAGAGTCTGGCGAACAGCGCTCTTCAACTGAATTTGCGCTATAATTATGCACCTTGTTTTAGCTGTTTTTGGACTTTATGGCATATCGTCAACAAAGTGTAACGCTTGATTTAGACACTGATGTTACGCACCAATGTCATTTGCACTACACGCGGGACCAACATCTTATTGGTATTATTGAATTTTCTAAGCCCAGTTATATTCTAAAGTGGGGCGATCTGGAGTTTTTTCGCCGTCGTACTGAAGAGTTTTCAGTGATGCCTTTTCCTGAATGTGTCAATGCCATGATTATTGATATTCGAGATGTGCAAGCTTTTTTAGACAATGAAACACCAATTATTCCTTGGCGCTTACTAGAAGAAGAATGTCCTGTGCGTTTAGTTGTACCTCAAGACCGTTTAGATCACTATATTGGACTGTTTGAGCCAACATGGCTGACGACGGATATTGAAACGGCTATTTCTGAAATCCGTGAATATATGGATATGTTTGTGCACTAAGCACTTCTTCATACACGCCTGCTCATCTCCTCCCCTTGCGATTGTGCCCCGTCATTTGTTCATAACGTACAGTCGCTTTTATTTTTTAGTTTTTAATCTTCTGCGGAAAACGTAGGACAGTAAACCGAATCTAACTGACTTTTATATACTGTGTCATAAAACGGATCATCTTCAAAATAAAGCACTTTTCTTTGCTATTGCCGTTTTAGCATGTTCTACACGAGCAAAATCCATTCTGTCATGCATCCATAACAAAACGCATAGCTACCCCTGTGGCATTAGACATTAGCCTAATAAAATGAATTAGAAAACTTGAAATGGCACGCATTATGCATAATTTTCTTTTTAATATCAGAGGAATATAGCGATGCACTTATTTAAAGCATTATTAACAAAATATTAAAAATCCCACTTGAGCAGCAAAAGCAATCTCGATTAAGATGCAGACTAAGCTGTAAAAAAATACCATAAAAAGAACATCTTTTGCACAGAATAAAGCTTTAACCCAATTCTGACGTTTTTTATAAAAACAATGCAATTGATGCTGCAAACAAAAGGAGTTTGTACATGACCATGCAACGTAATCTTTCTGCCCTATTTTGTGCAAGTGCACTTGCGCTGAGCCTCAGTGCATGTAGCGACAACAAAGCACCTGCAACGGATGCAGCTAGCACTGGTGCAGATGCTTCACAGTCAGGCACTTTAGATAAAATTAAAAAATCAGGAACCATTGTTTTAGGTTACCGTGATTCCTCTATTCCATTCTCCTATATCGCAGACAACCCAAATCAACCTGTCGGTTATGCACATGATTTACAGCTCAAAGTGGTTGAAGCTGTTAAACAAAAGCTGAATATGCCTGATTTAAAAGTTCGCTATAACTTAGTCACCAGCCAAAACCGTATTCCTTTGGTTTCAAATGGTACTGTCGATCTTGAATGTGGTTCAACCACAAACAACAAAGAACGTCAGCAGCAAGTTGATTTTTCTGTGGGCTTCTTTGAAGTGGGTTCACGTTTACTTACTGCAACGGATTCAGGTGTGAAGGATTTTGCTGACTTAAAAGGCAAAAAGTTAGTAACGACAGCAGGGACAACCTCTGAACGCTATATCCGTCAGCATGAAAAAGAACTCGGTATTGGTGAAGTGATTTCTGCCAAAGACCATGCTGAATCATTCTTAATGCTCCAAAGTGGTCGTGCTGCTGCGTTTATGATGGATGACATTTTACTTGCTGGGGAAAAATCGAAAGCCAAAGATCCAAACAAGTGGCACATTGTCGGTACAGCACCAATTCAAGAAGTTTATGGCTGTATGTTGCGTAAAGGTGACACAGGCTTTAAGCAAGTGGTTGATGATGCAATTAAAGCCACTTATAGCTCAGGTGAAATTAACAAGATGTACAACAAATGGTTTGAACAACCAATTCCACCGAAAAATATTAACCTGAATTTTGCTATGTCAGACCAACTTAAAGCCTTAATTGCAAACCCACATGACCGTGATCAGTAAACGATAAAGGAAAGATTAATGTTCACTCAGGCAAAGTTTCTTTGCCTGACCTATTTTAGGGGATTGTCATGAATTATACCTGGAACTGGGGCGTCCTTTGGCAATCCACAGGCGTCGGAGATAGCACCTATCTCAGTTGGATTTTAATTGGTTTAGGCTGGCTGTTTGTTATTGCCATTGTGGCTTGGGGCATTGCAATGGTGCTCGGAAGTATTCTCGGTATTATGCGCACGCTTCCCAATAAAACCGCACGTGCTATCGGCACTGGCTACGTCACCATTTTTCGTAATGTACCGCTACTGATCCAATTATTTATTTGGTTTTATGTGGTGCCGAATTTCTTACCTGGTCCGATTAAGTCATGGTGGATTAATGATTTAAGTGCAGGAACAACAGCGCTGATTTCAGCCAGTATTGGTCTTGGACTGTTTACTGCAGCACGTGTCTGCGAACAAGTCCGCACAGGTATTGAAGCTTTACCTACTGGACAGGTCAATGCAGGTTATGCCATGGGTTTTAGTACTGCACAGCTATACCGCTATGTCATTTTACCGCAGTCCTTCCGTACGATTTTGCCGCCTCTGAGTTCAGAGCTGACCAACTGCGTCAAAAATACCTCTGTGGCCTCTTTAGTTGGGGTCTCCGAGATTATTTCGCAGATGAAAACCATCAGCGAATATACGCAGAACACCATCGAAATCTATACCTATGTCACGATTATTTTCATCGTTATCAACGTGTGCTTAATTACCTTGATGACGCTGCTTGAAAAACGTTTACGTGTCCCAGGTTTAATTGCAGGAGCTAAATAATGGAATGGCTCACCGCATTTACCCATGATTTGCAGTTATCTGCACCTGCCCTATGGCATGGTTTAAGTATCACTTTAAAAGTGGTCATCATCGCCACCATTGGTGGTATTTTCATTGGCACGCTGTTGGCACTGATGCGTTTGTCTTCAATCCGCATCTTGAATTTAATTGCCCAAGGCTATGTCAATTTATTCCGCTCGATTCCTCTACTATTGGTATTGATGTGGTTCTACTTTGCTGTGCCCTTCATCTACACCACAGTCACGGGAAATTACCTGACCATTGATACCGCTTTGGTCTCAAGTATTGTGGCGTTCATGTTGTTTGAAGCGGCTTATTTCTCGGAAATTGTACGTGCAGGGATTCAGTCAATTCCTAAAGGACAGTCTGCCGCGGCTTATGCACTAGGTATGACCTATGGTCAGTCCATGCGTTTAATCATTTTGCCGCAAGCCTTTCGTAAAATGACACCGCTGCTGTTACAACAAACCATCATCTTGTTCCAAGACTCGACCATGGTGTACGCCATTGGCCTGCTCGACTTTTTCCGCACCAACTACGTGCGGGGCGATTTGATGTCTCTATTAACGCAATATATTTTATTTGCAGGCCTAGTGTATTTCACCATCAGTATGCTAGCCACATATGCAGTAAAACGATTACAAAGGAGGTTAAGCGTATGAGCGACCAAAAAGTAATGATTGACCTCCAAAATGTCAGTAAATGGTATGGCGATTTTCAAGTATTAACCGATTGCACCACACAAATTTGCCAAGGTGAAGTGGTGGTGGTCTGTGGTCCATCAGGCTCAGGCAAATCGACCCTGATTAAAACAGTGAATGGACTGGAAGCCTTCCAACAAGGTCAAATCACAGTCGATGGAATTCCGATTAAAGACCCAAAAACAGATTTGACCAAATTACGCAGTCGCGTAGGCATGGTGTTTCAGCATTTCGAGTTGTTTCCACATCTCAGCATTACTGAAAATTTAACCATTGCCCAAATTAAAGTGTTAGGGCGCTCTGAAGCTGACGCGAAAAAGAAAGGCTTAGGCTATTTAGAGCGGGTTGGGCTGAGTGCACATGCACATAAATTTCCAGCACAACTTTCGGGTGGACAACAGCAACGTGTCGCCATTGCCCGCGCCTTAAGTATGGATCCGATTGCCATGTTGTTTGATGAGCCTACATCGGCGCTTGACCCTGAAATGATTAATGAAGTTCTTGATGTGATGGTCGAGCTGGCACATGAAGGTATGACCATGATGTGTGTCACCCATGAAATGGGCTTTGCACGCCAAGTGGCCAATCGTGTGTTGTTTATGGATCAAGGTAAAATTGTCGAAGACTGTAGCAAAGATGATTTCTTTAACACCAAACGTGGCGATCGTGCTCAACAGTTCTTAGACAAGATCTTGCACTAACACAGACGGGTTATCCCAACATTAAAAAAAGCAGATCACACGATCTGCTTTTTTTAATTCACGCTCTAGTCTAAAACCAAGCGCGCATTGGTGGCTTGAACAGGACGGTTATTCAGATACCCCATTAGTGCAGCGAAGTTTGCGATTTACTGCGCTGATGCCTGCTGAATATCTTTTAAGACCACCCAACGTACACCTTCAGTACACGGTGGTGTCGTGAGCGAACCATTAAAGCGGTAGTACTCGCGATGTGTCGGTAGAAATTGATCTGCGTTTAAATTAAGTCCTTTTTGAGATTGACTGTGCTGCTGCCATAAGCCATCAAGTGCTTGATTCTTTTTCCCTTGTTAATACATCACCGCAACCACAGCCAACTCGCCTTTTTCAGAAGCATGGACTAAATGTAACTCCATCGGAAAGCTTTTGCCTTGGATCGTATTTTCTGAAGGGCTGTGTAAATGCATTTGCAATAATTGAAATCGTTCTCCCTCTAAACTTAAATAACTGCCTTGATGAAAATAGGCTTGTAAAGTATGAGGAAGTTTCACGATACTTGTTGCAGCAGTTTTATAGTTAAAATCAAGTGGCACAAGGTCTGCTGAAATAACATGCTCAATATTAATGGGCGATTGATTATGCCCCGCACAAGTTTGGTATTTGGTGTTGAGCTGACTCCAATACTGCGGTGCTGTTTGTGCTTGATAACCCCAATCTAAAGTTATGTCACTACTGGCCCAAACCACCACACATGGGAGACCAAACAATGTTGCTATTACTTTTTTATTCATCATAATCCATCAAAAAATATCAGTTTGAAATGCTCCCATATGCTCTAAGAAATCACGCTCCAGCAACAAAACCTAAAATGCCAATTCTGCCTGCTTGTCTTTGTTTTTGTGCAAACTCTGTAATCATGACTTTCAGGTAAAAAGCCAATGATGCCCTACTATTTTGTCCTATTTCAGATGTAAAGCGATGAAATAGGACTGATCATATATGACAATAATTACAATTAATTACATGCAGTTATGTGATTATTCACCTTTTATCTGTGATAAATTAAAATAAGAATACGCAAACACAACGATGCTTAAAAACTTTTACTGATGCACAATCAGCACGCGCATTTCATAGCATGAGCGCTCCAAAAGAGAACAAAGCAACGGAGACTCAGCTAAAAATAGCTGCTGACCGAATTTCTTTATCATTTTTTGAGTTGCTACTTTTTGGGTTTAGCTCAAGAGATAAAATATACACTTGTATATTTAAAATAAAGAAACTTAGATAAACATAATATATTCATAAACTTAATATTAACTTATATTTTAACCCATGCACCACTGCAATGCACAAACACCATCATGGTGCATACTTTTGCTTTATATCGAGTCTTGTTATTTTTAAGCAAAACTTAATCAATATTTCCTTTTTGCTGAGATCTTCACGAAATTACAGGCATCAGTATACTGAGTTTCTTTTTGCAAAATTTTGCACTCAAATGGAACCTAAACATGCAAAATATTGACTTACTTTTTCTTCTTCTTGGTGCGGTTTTAGTCCTTGCCATGCACGCCGGCTTTGCTTTTTTAGAACTAGGGACAGTTCGTCATAAAAACCAAGTTAACGCTTTAAGTAAAATTTTAACGGACTTTTCACTTTCCGCAATCGCCTACTTCTTTGTAGGTTACTACATTTCCTATGGACATCATTTTTTCCATATCGGGGATACCTTAGCAGCGGATCATGGTTATAACCTAATGCGCTGTTTCTTCCTGCTTACTTTTGCGGCTGCAATTCCAGCGATTATTTCAGGTGGTATTGCAGAGCGTGCCAAAATGCGCTCACAAGCGATTGCAACCGTATTATTGGTGGCTTTGGTTTATCCTTTTTTTGAAGGAATCGCATGGAATAGCAACTTTGGTTTACAGCAGTGGCTACAAGACACTTTCGGCGCAAGTTTCCATGACTTCGCAGGTTCAGTGGTGGTACATGCTATGGGAGGCTGGATAGCTCTGGCTGCGGTGGTTCTACTCGGTGCACGTAATGGTCGCTACAAAAAAGATGGGCGTGTCAGTGCGCATCCCCCTTCGTCTATTCCATTCTTGGCTTTAGGTTCATGGATTTTGATCGTGGGTTGGTTCGGCTTTAACGTGATGAGTGCACAGCGTTTAGATGCAATTTCAGGACTGGTCGCGATTAACTCACTTATGGCCATGGTTGGCGGTACTTTGGCAGCCAACTTCGCAGGAAAAAATGACCCTGGCTTCTTACACAATGGCCCTTTAGCGGGTCTCGTTGCCATTTGTGCAGGTTCAGATGTCGTACATCCGATTGGGGCATTGGTGATTGGCGCCATTGCTGGACTGATTTTTGTCAAACTTTTCACCTACACCCAAAACAAGCTAAAAGTCGATGATGTACTCGGTGTATGGCCTTTGCACGGCGTATGTGGTGCCTTTGGGGGGCTTGCAGTCGGGATCTTTGGTCAAAAATGGCTTGGTGGTTTGGGCGGTGTTGCGATGATGTCACAGCTGATTGGTACGGTATTGGCTATTGGTATTGCTGTTATTGGTGGATTGGTGGTCTATGGCGCTTTAAAAGCCACGATGGGCATCCGTTTAAGCCAAGAAGATGAATTCCGCGGTGCAGATTTATCTATTCATAAAATCTCTGCCAACTCAGATGACAGTATGTTCTAAGCACATTTCCATTTTAATGCGGCTCACATGGGCCGCTTTTTTTATTCATATTGAAAATTATAAGAGGATTTTAGCGTTCTAAATAATCAAAAATCTCGGACAATGCCGTGATACTCGGTGCAGACATCTGTACTAAAGGAACATGAAAGCCTGATAACCACAGTGCTTGCATTCCTGCCTGCTGCGCACCTTGTACATCATTAATAGGATGATCACCGATAAATAAGCACTGCTCCACGTCGACAGCCAATTGCCATGCGGTATCAATAAAAATATCAGCTTGGGGTTTGGCTTGACCAAACAATCCAGAGCTATTGATCACATCAAAATAATGCTGAAAGCCCAAGCCATTTAATATAGACAGCCGTGTGGCATGACCGCCATTTGAAATAATGGCGAGTTTATATCCTGCTTGCTTTAGACGGGTCAGTGTTTGCTCAGCCTCAGGCATCGCCACAGCGCTACGACCAAACTGTGCAAACCAAAAATTGCTTAACGCTTCTAAATGTGGAGGCACCTGCCAATTTAACTCCTGTAGCAACACATAAGCCACCGAAGCACCGATACTAGAGTGGGTTAAATACTCTTTTAAAGGATAACCCCCATTGTCGATCCGATTCACAATTGACTCAATCTGCTCCACATCAACGCAGTTAAGTTGGCTTTGATAAGTGTCGGCAAGATCTTGACTAAAAGCCGCAACACTTCGTCCACGATGCGTCAAGGTATTATCCAAATCAAATAGAACAGCACGTATCGACATGTTTCAACCTCATGTATTCGAGAGCAAATGTAACACTGAAACGACACTTTGTATTCGCCTTAAAGCGATAACCAAAGCACAGATCATGCTAAAGCCGATGAAACAGCGTTTATGTTAAGCCTCGTTTAAGCTGACGCTGTTGGAATAGCGCTTATTTTCAGAACATGGCCTCACTTGTGTCGGATCAGCAACGTTTTTTCATCCTTCAGTTTTTTATTTTGACGCTGGGTTTTGCCGTATTGTGGCTGCTCTTCCCTGTGGCGGGCACCATCGACTTACAACTGATTCACCCCTTTATGGATCAAACTGGTCATTTTCCACTAAAGCGCGACTGGGCTTTAGCAGAACTGAATCACCGTTATGTTAAAGACATCATTATCGCAGTGTATGTGATTTATTTGCTGAAATGGCTCGCTTCATATAAATGGGCTACGTTCAAACCCCAGCGTTGGCAGAATGGCTATTTCATTGTCTTAGTCCTCATCAGTATTAGCCTCATTGGGGTTTTAAAATCACAATCCGCACATGCCTGTCCATGGGACATGACTCTAGCCACGACACATGATTTCTTTTGGGACTTATCCGCCAGCGCAGGACATTGCTTCCCTGGAGGGCATGCTGCGACAGGTTTTGCGCTCTTTGTAGGATATTTCGTATACCGTCTAAATGAACCCAAACGGGCGTGGTTTTATTTGCTTACGGCCCTAGTTCTAGGCTTTATCATGGGTTGGGCGCAAATGATGCGGGGTGCACATTTCCTCAGTCACAATTTATGGACGGCATGGGTGATTTGGCTGGTCAATGTACTGGCATATGCACTGTGTTATAAGCAATTTACACAGTCCAGCCCAAATCAAGCCGAAACTACAGTTTAAAGATCACTTGGACCTGTAAGCCGCCCAATCCTGTACTTTGTCCAAAGTACAGTTTGGCGCCAATTTTTTCTGCGGCTTTATCGACAATGGATAAGCCCAGTCCACTGCCGACTTCCAAATGATGATGTACGCGATAGAAGCGCTTTAAGATATGATCATAAAGTTCTGGCGCAATGCCCGGCCCACTGTCTTCAATTTGAACAATGGCTTGCTGATCTTGCTGATAAATGGAGACATTAATCACGCCCTGTTCAGGCGTATATTTAATCGCATTATCTAAAAGGTTATAGACAATAGAATGTAAGGCTGAACTTTGAGTTTCTATCCAAAATGTTTCATGCTGTTCCAAGCCCAAATCAATGTGTTTCGCTAGCGCCAGCTCCATCAGTTGCTCCATACATTCAACTGCTACATCACTTAGCCCTAGTCTTTGTGTAGGTTCTAAACTTGGTACAGAAGCATCCTGTTTTGCCAAATTGAGCAATTGTGATACCAAATGTTGAGTCCGAATTAAGCCTAAACTTAGGTTTTTTAACGCTTGGTGCTCTGGAAATTCATGCAGCAAAATTTTCATTTGCAAATTCAGCGCAGTAATCGGGGTTCTGAGCTCATGTGCTGCGTCGGCAATAAATTGCTTTTGTTCTTGTTGAGACAGCGAAATTCGTTCAAATAAACGATTCATTTCATTAATGGTTGGAAGAATTTCCAGTGGATAACCGTCTGGACGAATCTCACTCAGTTCATAAGGTTCACGCTGTGCAAGTTCCGCTTTAAACTCATCCAAGGGCTTTAGGCTGCGTCCAATAATCCAACTCAGCCCCCATAAAGCCAAAGGCATAAACAGTAAATATGGAATCAACATATTAGCCGCCAACTCTAAAGCCAGCTTTTGTCTTACACTACGCTGCTGGCTGACTTGAATTTGATACTTTTCTGTTGGCAGCACATAGGTATTCCATAAACCTTGTGCCGTGTGATGGGTATAAAATCCCGCTTTTTTGACAGGTTGTATTAATAAATCAAACTCATGTTGCCGTTGTTCAGGCAGTCCATACGACCAGACATCTACAAATAAATCTTCTTCGTGATAGTGTCTGTCCGCTTCAAACTCACTCTTAATTGGAGCGGGATCATGCGCTGCAACACGCTCAGCCAAATTACGCATTTGTGCATCGAGTATCTCATTGGTCTCTTCAAGTGCAATGCGATACGCTGCAATCACCAACAAACACCCCATCACAATACTAAATAAAGAGGTATAGGTAATCAGTTGACGCTTTAAAGAAACAGGAGTCGACTTCGCCATCGTTATGCTTCAACCTGCCCCAAACGATAGCCTAAACCTCGAATGGTACGGATAAAGTCTTTGCCAAGTTTGGCACGCAAATGGTGAATATAAACTTCAATGGTATTGCTATTAATTTCCGAATCAAGGTCATAGAGCTTTTCTTCCAAATTGGTTTTGGAAAAAATTTTATTGGGATGACTGACCAAAGGAATTAAAATAGCCCATTCACGGTTTGACAAATCAATGGTCTGCCCTTTGTACTTGGCTAAGTGCAAATTTTCATCTAACTCTAGACCTGCATAACTCAAAGTCTGGCTTTGCTTTTGCTGTTTTAACGCGCCACTACGACGTAATAGCGCATGAATACGTGCCAGCAACTCATCAAACTCATAAGGTTTGATTAAGTAATCATCCGCGCCTTGGTTTAAACCATCGACTCTGTTTTGTAATTGATCTCGTGCCGAAATAATCAGCACTGGCAAAGTCGGATAAAGCGAGCGAATATTTTTTAGGACTTGCATCCCATCCATCATCGGTAGGCCCAAATCCAGCAACACCACATCAAATGGATATTGTTGTAATTGCTTTAAACCATCAAAACCATTGTTGACCCACACCACATCAAACTGCTGATAACGCAGCAGCGTTTGTGTGGACTCTGCAATCATAAAATCATCTTCAATAATCAATATTTTTGACATGGTCTAAGCGCTCGCTTTGGTCGCGGTACAGTGTTCTAACATATTATTTTTTGAATCAATCACCGTACTTTTTACCCCAAGTAAACTCAGTAAGCTTGGGAACAAATGATCTTGGCTTAATTCTTGGCTTTTTTGTTGCCCTAAGCAAGCGATTTGTTGCGGATTCTGCTTTTGCCATGTTTCTGAAAACCACATCAGCATCGGCACGTGGGTCTGTTGGCTCGGTGCAATGGCATAAGGTGAACCATGTAAATACAGCCCGTGTTCACCAGTCGACTCACCATGGTCAGATAAATACCAAAAACCGGTTTCAAAGTTTGAGTTTTGCTTCAATACACCAATCAGTTGACTCAACACATGGTCGGTATAAAGAATAGAGTTGTCATAACTATTTTTCAGCTGTTCAGATGTGCAGGCTTGAATGGCATTGGTTTCACACATCGGTTGGAAGGGCTGAAACTTAGGCGTTGAACGCTTATAATAAGCTGGTCCATGACTGCCCATTTGGTGTAACACAATTAAACGTGGCGTTTTATCATCAGCTGCAATACCAGCCATATAGGCTTTTAAGCTATCCACCAAAATTTCATCGGTACATTCACCATCGGCTGAACACCATTTTTTCTGTATCGGTTCAGGAATTTTATACTGCTCAACCCGATCACAAACGCCTTTACAGCCAGAGTTATTGTCAATCCATGTCACTTTGTAACCGGCACGCTGTGCAAGATCTAATAAACCTTCGCGGTGGTGCGCTAACTGTGCATCGTAGTTTACACGAGGCATGCCTGAAAACATACAAGGTACAGAAACCGCAGTGGCTGTACCGCAAGAACTGACTTGATTAAAGTTGATGACATTGAGTTTTTCCAGCTCAGGATTGGTCTTCTTCGCATAGCCATTTAAAGAAAAACTTTCTGCACGTGCCGTTTCACCGACCACCAAAACCATCAATTTCGGCAAGGTTTGCTGTCCGACTTGCTCCACCAAATGGGCATCTTCACCATAAGTCACCAACGGTAAATGCTGCTGTGGTCGATTTTTTTTATAATATGACAGCGTTGAACTGATCGCATTTTGCGGTGAAATCATCCCTTTGAGATCACGATGCTCACGGAAAATCGCGGCATAATCAACAAAGAAAATAAACAACATGCCTGCAATCAGTAAAATAGAAACTGCACTACCGAACAGCTTGTGCAATAACACTGTTTTGAAAGGATCACGGCGGATTTTGACCTTAAATAAAACCACTAAAGGTAGTACCACCATCGCCCCAATCCACAGCACAAGTCGCCATGACAACAAGTCGCGCACTTCATTGCCATCAGTTTGCATCATGTTTTGGATCTGATCTGGTGTGATCGAAACGCCTAAGCTGTTAACAAAATATGCACTCATTCCACCAATGACGATCAATAGCGCAGCTAACCCTTTAGCCATCGGTCGCCACTGTAGCAGCTGAAAAACCATATGATAAAAAGCCAACACCACCAAAATGGTAGCACCGATAAAGGCATAAGCTTTGAAACCATGATAGGGCGTAAGCAACTGAACTTGCTTATAGAACATCACGTTTAAAACCACGGCTAACCACAGCGCCAAATATACGTTAAAGCGCGAAAGTGAAACTTCTTTAAAAATAGACTGCAAATTGAACATTTTAAATCATGTCTTGCTGAGCGGATGCCCCAATGTAGTTTTCTAAACTTAAAACTCGCTTAAATAAAAAAGGCGCTGTGGCCGAATATATAAAGTCATACCGATCAGTTAAGCAATCAAATGCCCTTTTTGAGCTGCCCAATATTATTTGATACGCAGAAGCGTCATCCGCAACCTACATATCTATTTAAATGGAATGTTTTTGCAAAATGATCATTTAAATGCAGAAAAGAAAAAGGTCTTTCGGATGACAAATGTTTTTGGTTCTTTTTGCTCAACAAAAGAACGGACGAGCTCCAAATATTGAATTTTAAAATACAAAGATTCCATCGTGAACGACAAAAAATTAAGGAGTTTCTATAAAACTCCTTAACTCATTAGCATTAATCTTTAGAGACTTTGCCCTTTCTATCACTTAAACATTAAAATTTATACTCGATCCCCGTGCCTACTACAGGTTGTTTGGTTTCAAATGATGCTTGTTCAAGCGTCAAAATTCCTGCGTAACCATAAGCTTTGACTTGCTTGGTAAAGGCATAATCAGCACCTGCAATAAACTGCTGCGCATCAAAGTCATCTTTAGATGTTTTAAAGCTGGTTGAGTTTTGACTGTATTGCGCTTTCACTGTCCAAGCTTTGGCAGTCGGTAAGTTATATTCAGCCCCAACCAACCAGCCTTGTGCATCGTCTATGGCAGCCGCGGCAGCATCATTGCCTTGTACATCCGCCACTTCAGAAGTTTGATATAAGGCTTTCAGCGCTAAACCATTATTGAGATTTACTCGACCAATGGCACGTAAGCTATCTGCTGCTGCAAAGGCACTACCTGCCACCCCACCAGTCACTTCAGGCGCTGAAGCATTCAAAGTGCCACGTCCTGCAAAGGTTGACGGAATGGCCTTATCATAACCAATCCCTGCAACAAACTTTTTACTGTCATAGACCACTGACGCTGACCAAGCATCGCCCAGACCACGCCCTGCAACTTTTGCACCGCCTTTAGATTTTTCAATACCACCAGCTTCACCTGTTGCTAACAGTGCCGCAGCTTTCAGTTTACCTGTGCCCACTCCCCAAGCAGGTGTTTCATAGACCAGCACGTTATCGACTCGGTTTTCACCCGTGAAAATCCCCGCCACATCGGCTTTGTTGGCCACATAGTTATTAAAGGTATCTACCACTGAAGACAGTTGTTTAACAGGGGTATCAATTTTACCGACTTTCAATGTACCCAATTTCTGGTCTTGTAAGCCAACGAGTAAATTACGCGGAACGAAAGTATCCGTGCTACCACCATTGTCCACATAGAAGGTAAATTCAGCTTGGTATAGTGCATTTAAGCGATCTGTCAGCTTCTCTTCGCCCTTTAATCCCAAAAAGGAATTGTTAGAATTCAGCTCGACCACATCGCGATCTTTATTTGGCGAAGCATTGTCTTCAGGTAAATAATCAGCCGTGACATCAATTTCACCATAAAAAGTAGGTGCTGCGAATGTTACCCCTGCCACTAAACTTAAAGCGATTGCGGCTGCAATTTGTGTTTTCATTATCAAAATATCCTACGGTAAATTTGTTACAAATATTACCGTTCAGACATATATGACAGAACAATTAAAAAATTATTTAGTTATATTTTTTAATTGTTTACATTACTATTTAGCACTTTTTGTGATTTATTTATGAATGAATTATGAAAGGTCAGAATGCATCGCAATGCCACGCCATTTGAAGATAAACCACAGGCTCAACATCGCAATGACCACAATCATACACAGATAATTAAAATAGCCGAGCCAATCTCCCAATAGACCGCTCACACTATACAAACCGCCACTGACAGTAGCCATCAGCGCCACTTGAAAAGTAAAGTCCGTGCCTGCTAGATGTTTACGACTGTACTGCATCACTAAGGTGAGCATGACCACCAACAGCATCGATGAAGTCATATCTTCAAAGGCATTGATCAGATAAATCAGCCACGGCTGAATACTGTGCTGGTTTTCATATTGAAAGGCTAACCATGTATAAGCCGCCAGACTGAATATTTTAAGCACCGAGTACAGTACTAAAGCCGTGGCACGGCGAATCAACTTCAAACTATAGCCCGCAAGTCCTGCACCTATTAAGGCGGCACATGCACCCAACATAGTGACATAAAGCCCTATCTGAGAAAAACTCAGACCCAAATCGACCATCAAAGGCTTCAAAAGTGGTCCTGCTAAACCATCAGCAATTTTAAAGCTCAATAGCACTGCTAACCATGCTGCAAGCAAAGGACTCTGGACAAAATAAGCCAAATAGTTTTTGATCTGTTGGAGGTTGAAAGGTGTAGGCTGAGCTTCTGAAACAGCTCGATGCTTTGGCTCTGGATAAATTAAAATCGGCAGCGTGTTTATAAAGACCATTGCCGCCAGCATCAAAAAAGTGCTCTGCCAGCTCAGCCAATCTAGTGCCCACAAGATTGCCCCACCACCGACAATAAAACCCAGACGCGATCCAATCACCTGAAAGGTATTACCCCAGTGCTGTTGCTCCCCTTGTAAAATATTGACCGCCAATCCATCGGTTGCAATATCTTGCGTTGCCCCGAGCAAATTCATACTCAGGAGGCCCACAAAGAAAGCCCATAAATAAATAGGTTGATTTAATCCATCAATCGGGAGGAAAGACAGTCCGATCAGCACCAGCACCGTAAGAAACTGCAATGGAATAATCCAACTCCGATAGTGGCCGAAACGGGTGATCCCAAAACGATCTAACACTGGTGCCCAAAACACTTTGATCGACCATGGCAACATCAGCAGTCCAAAGCCCCCAATCTGTGCCAATGAAACACCCTGCGCTCTTAAAATGACGGGCAAGGCATGGGTCATAAACCCGACGGGTAAGCCCTGCGCCCAATACAATGAAAACAGCAAAATATATACATTGCGAATCTGTAGCATGCTGTTCCTATATACATGGATTGGTCAAAATGTTCATCTGAGATCGGTATCCGTTCACTTTTTTTGCCAATGAATTCAAGCCAATCAGTGCTTATGATGAGATGATATACATCTTGGTCGATTGAGTATAATAACAATGAACCAATATTTTCCAGAGCTACCAGATCAAGTTCCAAGTCGTAACTCATCTGCATTCACTCGCGCTATTTTTAAGCAGCTCTTTTTAGCGCAAGGTTGGCGCTTTGTTGGCGAATTTCCCAACCTACCCAAAGCCGTAGCAATTATCTCGCCACATACCTCAAATATCGATGCATGGCATGGTTTTACGGCTCTATTGGGCTTAGGTCTGCAAATCACTATTTTTGGCAAAAACAGTTTATTTCATACTCCACTGAAACCTTTACTTGAGTGGATTGGCGTGATTCCTGTCAATCGTACCCATGCCCAAGGTTTAACCCATGACATTATCGATATTATTCACAGTAAAGAAAAAATTTGGGTCGGGATGGCGCCTGAAGGCACACGTAAGCAAGCCGAATCTATCCGTAGTGGCTTTTATCGCATTGCGTATGGTGCACAGATTCCAATTGTGATGTTTTCCTTTGACTATGCGCAAAAAACCATCCACTGCTTGGGTGTGTTTCATCCTACTGGGGATTTTGAGCAAGACCTAGAGCATATTTTAGATCTGTATATCGGCAAATTTTCAGCGAAAAACCCAAAATGGTTGGCCAAGCCTTTACAAAAACGCTTAAAAAATAGCTAGTAAATCAAGGTCGAATCTGCTGAGATGTGCACCATTATTTGTTTTACGTTTTAGTACTTTTGACCATGAATTTTGCTCGTTTATCTCTGATTGGTGCACTCACACTGACTATGGCAGGATGTGATCTTGCATCAAAGAAAACACCAACCACAACTCCCATTCAAGCTCGTGAACCTGTAGTTGCGATTGCACTCGGCGGTGGCGGTGCCAAAGGTTTTGCACACATTGGGGTGCTTAAAGTTTTAGAGTCGCATGGTATTAAACCTAAAATTGTCACGGGAACCAGTGCGGGAAGTTTTGTGGGCAGTATCTATGCCAGTGGTAAAACGCCTTTCCAGCTTCAGCAAATTGCCTTGACCTTAAAAGAATCGGACATTCGAGACTTAACCCTCAACTCCCAAGGGTTTGTTCAAGGTCAAAAGCTGCAAGACTATGTCAACAAACACGTCGGCAACAAACCGATTCAACAGTTCCCTATCCGCTTTGCTGCGGTGGCGACCCGTCTTGACACTGGACGTAAAGCCGACTTTATCAAAGGCAATGCGGGCCAAGCAGTACGTGCTTCATGCAGTATTCCGAACGTTTTTGTCCCTGCAGTGATTGGTGGAACCAAGTATGTCGATGGCGGTCTGGTCAGCCCAATTCCAGTCAAAACAGCTAAAGACATGGGCGCGGATATTGTGATCGCGATTGATATTTCAGCTCGTCCTGTCGGCAACAAACCCCTCAATATGTGGGGCTTACTCGACCAGACCATTAATATTATGGGGCAGCAAAGCATCAATGAAGAATTGAGCCAAGCGACTGTGGTGATTCAACCCAAAGTCGGACACTTGGGTACTTTGGACTTAAAAGCCAGCAATCAATCTATTTTAGAAGGTGAAAAAGCCGCACAGCTCAAAATTAAATCGATTGAAAAAGCCATTGTCGATTTTAAAAAGACCCCAGCTGCTTTTAAACCAGCCCCTAAAGCCAAATTCTAAAAAATTTGATTTTTAATATTCAAAGACTTATTCATCTGCTAAATTGATATAGATGCTTCTGCATCTATATCCCTATAACGAATATATGAGTAGATGTATGGAATTTGCTTTTGAGCCTTGGCACTGGTTTGTATTGGGCGTTCTGTTAATGTTATCAGAGCTAATTCTGCCTGCTTTTGCCGCATTGTGGTTCGGTATCGCGGCCATTATGGTCGGTATTCTGTACTGGATGTTCCCAATGATGGGTGTTACCACGCAGTTTGTGACGTGGATTATTTTGTCAATTTTATGCACTTTACTTTGGTTTAAGTTTATTAAACCGCTTTCGACTGACAAAACCAAAGCAGGACTGTCTCGCGAAGCAACCATCGGTCAAATTGGCATGGTGATTCAAGCGAGTCCTGAAAATGAACACATTCGCGTTCGCTTTCCCATTCCAGTACTCGGTTCAGATGAATGGAACTGTCGTACTTTAGATAAAGTCCAAGTCGGCGACCGAGTGCGTGTCGTTGAAATACTGGGCAATGATTTAATGGTCAAAGCACACCTCTCAACCAACGAAAATAGATAAAAGTGAGTTAAGCATATGTCTGGTGGATTTATTGTCGTTTTAGCAATTTTGGCTTTTGCCGCTGTCACCATTTTTAAAGGTGTCCGTATTGTTCCACAAGGTTATAAATGGATCGTGCAACGTCTGGGTAAATACCATACCACGTTGAATCCAGGTCTCAACTTTGTGATTCCTTATGTCGATGAAGTGGCTTATAAAGTGACGACCAAAGACATTGTATTAGACATTCCCTCTCAAGAAGTGATTACCCGCGATAATGCCGTTTTGCTCATGAATGCAGTGGCCTATATCAACATCACTACTCCTGTAAATGCAGTGTATGGGATTGAAAACTATACATGGGCCATTCAAAACTTAGTGCAAACGTCACTGCGTTCAATCGTTGGTGAAATGGATCTCGATGATGCGCTATCGTCTCGTGATCACATTAAAGCCAAACTTAAAGCAGCCATTTCGGATGATATTTCAGACTGGGGTATTACCCTAAAAACCGTTGAAATTCAAGACATTCAACCCTCTTCAACCATGCAAGCAGCAATGGAAGCTCAAGCGGCGGCTGAGCGTCAACGTCGTGCGACCGTGACCAAAGCAGATGGTGAAAAACAAGCAGCGATTTTAGAGGCAGACGGCCGTTTAGAAGCGTCTCGTCGTGATGCAGAAGCACAAGTGGTCTTAGCAGAGTCTTCTCAGCGTGCCATTGAAATGGTCACTTCGGCTGTGGGCGACAAGGAAATTCCTGTTGCTTACTTGTTGGGTGAACAATATGTCAAAGCGATGCAAGACATGTCTAAATCGAACAATGCTAAAACAGTGGTGTTGCCAGCCGATATTTTAAGTACCATTCGTGGTGTTATGGGACGTAAAGACATCTAACTGATGCTTGGTTTGATTGAATGAGGACAGCTTTCGAGCTGTCTTTTTTATTGGCGTTGTGAAAAAACTCAAGCCTCTAAGGAACAAGCATTAAAAAAGAGGACACGCTATGTCCTCTTTTTTTAATCTAAACACTGAAACTTAGCTTTGGCGAGCCAATAAAAACTGTGAAATCTGATTAAGTTCTGCTGCCGCATCAGTTGGGAAATAAGCCAAAGCAGCAAAGGCTTGATCATGCAAAGTCTTGGCATAGTCTTGTGCAGCCTCAAGTCCCATCAAGGCTGGATAAGTCGATTTTTCAACTTGCTCATCCTTCCCTGCGGTTTTACCCAGTACATCTGTATTTGAAATGATATCTAAAATATCGTCTTGCACCTGAAAAGCCAAACCAATTGCCTGCGCATATTCGCGTAACTTAGGAATCGCTTGATCGCAACCGTCAAATACAGTCACCGCGGCCATCATCACCGCAGCAGAGATTAATGCACCCGTTTTATTCCGATGGATATTTTCAAGTGCAGTCTGATCGACCCGTTTACCTTCGGCTTGTAGGTCAAGGACTTGGCCACACACCATTTTAGAGCTCGCTGTCGCTAAAATTTGCATCTGCTTCAGTACAATACCCTGATCAACCACCGGGCCAGCATCAAACAGTCGGCTACCTAAAATTTCAAATGCCATGGACTGCAAGATATCACCCGCAAGCAAAGCTGTATCTTCACCATAAGCCACATGACAGGTCGGCTGACCACGGCGCAAAAGATCATTGTCCATACACGGCAAATCATCATGTGCCAAGGAGTAACAATGAATCAGTTCCACAGCCACAGCGGCACGGCGCACGGCAGCTGCATTATTATTTGGCTTTAAATGTGCCGTGGCATAGCACAGCGCAGGACGCACACGTTTGCCACCTAACATAACCGCATGATGCACAGCACTCTTTAACGGTTCCGGAATTGAAAAAGCATCAAGTGCCGTCAATAAATCATCGTGAATACGTTGTTGAGCCTGTTGGAGTGCATTTGCTGATACGTCGGTTAGTGCTGACACATTCGCCTCGAATAACAATAGGATAAATTAATCTGGTACTCAGTTTGCCTGAGCCGATCATTTGAAATGATCTGTTGGCATGATACTGCTTTCTGCCCGCTTTCTCTATGCCGAAAGCACAAACAAGGCACAGTATTCTATTAATTTTTGCAGACGAGGTGATAAGAATGACTTTTCTACTATTTCAAGCAGCCATTACACAAGCAATCAAGCTCTAAAATTCACTGCTCATGCTCTTGGTGATCTTTAGTCTTCTTATTACAAACCTAGAGTTGACATAAAAAAGCCTCTACAGAGAGAGGCTTTTACATAGCGTTAATCCAAACTTTCAGCGGGGATACGTACCCAACCTTCCATTAGTACACGTGCACTACGGCTCATGACAGCTTTTTTTACTACCCACTGACCCTTTTCTTGTATTGCTTGCGCTCCTACACGTAAGGTTCCTGAAGGATGACCAAAACGAACGGCTTCACGTGCTCCACCTCCCGCGGCCAAATTGACCAAGGTTCCTGGGATCGCTGCTGCAGTACCAATGGCAACAGCTGCTGTCCCCATCATCGCATGGTGTAATTTACCCATAGAAAGTGCACGAACCAATAAATCGGTGTCTTGCTCTGTAATGGTTTTACCACTCGACGAGACATATTGTTTTGGCTTAGAAACAAAAGCAATTTTAGGCGTGTGTTGACGACTGGCAGCTTCAGAAATGTCTTGAATCAGCCCCATCTGTTTTGCACCATAGGCACGAATGGTTTCAAAACGCGCTAAAGCTTTGGCATCACCATTAATTGCGTCTTGTAATTCACTCCCCGTGTAGCCAATGTCTTCTGCATTTAAGAAAATCGTCGGAATACCCGCATTGATAAACGTTGCTTGGAAGCGACCAATCTCCGGAACCTCTAAAGTGTCAACCAAATTCCCTGTTGGGAACATTGCACCACCATCTTCACCATCATCGGCCGGATCTAAAAATTCAATTTGCACTTCTGCAGCTGGGAATGTCACGCCATCAAGTTCAAAATCACCTGTTTCTTGAACTTGTCCCTGCGTAATAGGCACATGTGCAATAATGGTTTTTTGAATATTCACCTGCCAAATACGGACTGTGCAGATGCCATTTTCTGGAATACGTGCAGCATCGACCAAACCATTTGAAATCGCAAATGAACCGACAGCAGCCGTTAAGTTACCGCAGTTTCCACTCCAGTCGACAAAAGGCTGATCAATCGACACTTGCCCAAATAAATAGTCAACATCATGTTCAGGCTGTTGGCTCTTCGCTAAAATCACCGTTTTACTGGTACTCGATGTTGCACCACCCATACCATCAATCTGCTTTGCATAAGGATCGGGGCTACCAATCACACGGAGCAATAACTGATCTCGAACGCGTCCAGCCTGTTGCGCGGCTTCTGGGAGATCATCTAATTTAAAGAATACGCCCTTACTGGTCCCTCCACGCATATACGTTGCTGGAATTTTGATTTGCGGTGCAAAACTCATTTTTATTGAATCCTTCATATTTATCATTGTGTTAAGTCAAAAGATCTGATTTAACTTAGGCTCATCATACCTTTTTTCCCTATGCCTACGTAAAATACAGACTTAAGTCTAAAAAAACATCATTTGTGAACGTCCGGTTTCCAAATAAAATTCCTGATTTTATAATTTAAATAAAATTAATATATTGATTCGTATGTTTTTTATTTACAATTCATTACACATTATTTTTCATATGAATAATAACTTTTTTTCATGAATTTTGAGCTACTATGCGATTTCTTCGCGATCTATTACAATCGGAAACACTTATCCATTGTCGGGCTGAAATAACTTGAATAAAGAGTCGTCTCAACTTCAGCGTGGCTTAAAGAACCGTCATATTCAATTGATTGCCATGGGCGGCGCAATTGGTACTGGCTTATTTTTAGGTTCCGCACATGTGATTGAATCTGCTGGCCCATCCATTATTTTGGGCTATGCAATTGGCGGTTTAATTGCATTTCTAATCATGCGTCAACTTGGGGAAATGATCGTTGAGGAACCTGTAGCAGGTTCTTTTAGTCATTTTGCAAACAAATACTGGGGCAAATTTGCAGGCTTTCTAGCTGGCTGGAACTACTGGATTCTATATGTTCTAGTAGCCATGACCGAGCTTACCGCTGTTGCGAAGTATATTAACTACTGGTGGCCCCACATTCCTGCGTGGGCATCTGTTTTAACCTTCTTTGTTATCATTACCTTAGTCAATTTAGGTAATGTGAAATTTTATGGTGAATCAGAGTTCTGGCTAGCTATTATCAAAGTCACGGCCGTCGTCGCCATGATTGTATTTGGTCTTTATCTTTTGGCCACGGCAGGCGCAGATTCCACGGCTTCATTTAGCAACCTTTGGTCACATGGCGGCTTCTTCCCGCATGGCGTTGAAGGTCTATTCTATATGCTTGCCTTCCTCATGTTTGCCTTTGGCGGCATTGAGTTGATTGGTATGGCTGCGGCAGAAGCTGATAACCCACAAAAATCAATTCCTAAAGCAATCAACCAAGTGGTATTTCGTATCCTCATTTTCTATGTGGGTTCTTTGACCATTTTATTATCGCTTGTACCTTGGAATGAATTACAACTTGGCGGCTTAGATAAGAGCCCATTTGTAATGATCTTCAGTCAATTAGGTATTGGTTGGGCCGCGCATTTGCTGAACTTTATTATCTTGACTGCAGCACTTTCTGTATATAACAGCGGTATGTATGCTAACAGCCGCATGCTGTTTGGTTTAGCACAGCAAGGCAATGCACCTAAAATATTCAGTAAAACCAATAAGCAAGGTGTGCCAATTCCGGCAGTCTTGTTCTCTGCATTGCTCATTTTCGGTTGTGTACTGTTGAATTATTTTGCGCCAGAAGATGCTCTCAGCAACTTAATTTATATTGTTGTTGGTGCTTTGGTATTGAATTGGGCCATGATCAGCTTGACTCATCTTCAATTTATGAAGGCCATGAAAAGCGAAGCGAAAAAACCATTGTTTCCTGCACTTTGGTCGCCTTTCAGTAACTACCTTGTTCTTGCATTTATTGCTGTAGTGCTTTACATCATGTGGACACAAGGTTTAAGTGGCGCTGTGATTATGATCCCAGTCTGGATCGTATTAATGTTCGTTCTATACAAAATTCTGTTTAGAAAAGCATAAAATTTTCATTTTTAAATAGTTATTGTTTCGGCAATAACTATTTTTTTTGAGTAAAATCAGCTACATTAACCGCACTTTTGCGCTCTTAGCTTAACTGGATAGAGCAGTTGCCTCCTAAGCGACCGACGTGGGTTCGAGTCCCGCAGAGCGCACCATTTTATAGTTGTTTTCAACCTCTCTAAGCCTAATCATAAACACTAAAAATTCGATTCATCGCGCCCAGATACCAACAATCCCCCTCAAACTTGGACTCCGATCCGGCAGTCCTTCACGTGAAGAAACTCGCTCGTTACGACACCCCGAATCTGAGTTCTCAAGTCAGGTCTAACTAAGTCAAACTGTTCTAGACACTTTACAATTAATTTTCGTGCTCGAAGCAGTTGGTTGGCTGTTTAAAATAGCTGCTCTCAATAGATTCACTGAATAAGCCAAATTTCATACCCAATTTTTCTTTTGTATTTTAGTCCTATAGCACAGATTTCATCCTGAAATCTTGGTATAACAAAGCGCCCCTATTTTAAAAAATATTTTTATGAATAATATTAATTTAATTTATAGGTTAATCATTTACCAATTTTATTTATTACGTAATTAAATTACGTATTGAATAATAACCTAAATCAAGTATGATGAATTAAAACTTCTACACTTGTTCACTCAACATTAAGAATGCTGCTGAACAGGTGGCCCATTTCAGACAAACGGATTTGTCTCTCTCGCTCTAGAATTGTAGCGACCAGTCCGTTAGCTCTGAAAGGAATCGTTAAAAAGATAAGCAATAGGATTGCTTAAAAAAGAAATGAGGACGTTGTATGAATGAATTAGCCAACCCATTAGAACTGTGTGGATTCGAATTTATTGAATTTGTTTCTGAAGATGGTCAGCTAGATGCGGTGTTTGAAACTATTGGATTCAGCAAAGTGGCAAAGCATAAGTCTAAAAATGCGTATTTATGGCGTCAGGGCAAAATTAATATCATTCTAAATTATCAGCCTGAATCGTATGCAGCTTATTTCTATAAAGAACACGGCCCTTCTGCCTGTGCAATGGGTTTCCGTACCAAGAATGCGGCAAAGGCATTTAAAAAGGCGATAGAAATTGGTGCTGAACCAATTTACAACCAAGTTGGCCCTATGGAGCTGAATATCCCAGCAATTAAAGGGATTGGTGGCTCTCCTATTTTCCTCGTCGATTGTGACATTTACCAAAATGACTTCATCTTCTTTGATGATGTGCCATCCCATCCTGTCGGCACAGGTTTATATGAAATCGACCATTTGACCCATAATGTTTATAAAGGCCGTATGCAGTATTGGTCTGATTTCTATGAAAAGATTTTTAACTTCCAAGAAATTCGCTACTTCGATATTAAAGGTGAATATACTGGCCTAACGTCCAAGGCACTGACGGCACCAGATGGTAAAATCCGTATTCCGCTCAATGAAGATTCGGATAAAGGAAATGGCCAGATTGCCGAATTCCTGAATGAATTTAACGGTGAAGGCATTCAGCATATTGCCTTCATTTGTGATGACCTGATCAGCACTTGGGACAAATTAAAAGCGTTAGGTGCCAAGTTCATGACACCTCCACCAAATACCTATTATGAAATGCTAGATGACCGTTTGCCTAACCACGGTGAACCTGCCGATGAGTTACAAAAACGTGGCATCTTGCTGGATGGCAATACTAAAGACGGTAATAAACGTCTCCTCTTACAAATTTTCTCTCAAAATATGCTAGGTCCTGTCTTCTTTGAATTTATTCAGCGTAAAGATGACGATGGTTTTGGTGAAGGCAACTTTAAAGCGCTATTTGAGTCGATTGAACGTGATCAAATTAAACGTGGTGTTTTAGATGTATCTAAAGCTTAAACGATTTCTAGAATTTCCCTGTACATATAGTTTTATGTACAGGGAAATTTAACTTTTGCGCAAAAATTATACTCGTAAAATTAAAGTCTGCTCCGATGACAATATAAAAATAAGTACACACATCATCATGGTTCAGGGCTTTATCTCACATGGATGAAGAATAAAAATGCAGCACATTGAACAAGGAAACCTGAAAAAAGGTTTAAGTAATCGTCATATTCAGCTCATCGCCCTCGGTGGTTCTATCGGCACAGGGCTCTTCCTCGGTATTTCACAAACCATCAAACTCGCAGGACCTTCTGTTATTTTAGGCTATGCCATCGCAGGCCTTATTGCCTTTCTTATGATGCGCCAACTCGGTGAAATGATAGTGCATGAACCCGTGAGCGGTTCTTTTAGTCATTTTGCTTATAAATACTGGGGCAAATTTGCGGGCTTTATGTCTGGCTGGAATTATTGGGTACTGAATATTTTAGTGTGTATGGCTGAACTCAGTGCTGTCGGCCTCTATATCCATTACTGGTGGCCTGATATTCCAACGTGGGTTTCTGCTTTGGGTTTCTTTATTTTCATTAATGTCATTAATTTACTGCACGTGAAATTATTTGGTGAAATGGAGTTTTGGCTAGCCATCATTAAGGTCGTGGCAATTATTGCCATGATTGCTTTTGGTAGTTACTTGCTGGCTAGCGGTAGTGGTCATAGCCAGTCTAGCTTACAAAATTTGTGGCAGCTCGGTGGCTTCTTCCCAAATGGTATTACAGGCTTAGTGATGGCTATGGCCATGATTATGTTTGCTTTCGGTGGAATTGAACTGGTAGGTATTGCAGCAGCAGAGACAGATAACCCTCAAAAAACCCTCCCAAAAGCCGTCAATCAAATTGTTTACCGTGTCTTATTGTTTTATATCTTAAGCTTGGTCGTGATTTTGTCACTTTATCCATGGAATATGATGGCTGAAGGCGGTAGTCCTTTTGTATTGATTTTCGACTCGTTGGGCAGCCAAACCGTGGCCGCTGTTTTGAATTTTGTGGTTTTGACTGCAGCTGTTTCTGTCTATAACAGCACCAATTACTGTACCAGCCGAATGCTGCTTGGTCTGGCACAACAAGGCAATGCCCCAAAATTTTTAAGCAAAATTAATCCGCGTGGTATTCCTGTAAATGCCATTATGGTTTCAGCTTTCTTTACTTTAATATGTGTTCTGATTAACTATTTATTTCCTGAAAAAGCATTTAACTTACTCATGATGCTGGTCGTAGCGGCTATTGTGATTAACTGGGTCGTGATTTCTTATACACATTTAAAGTTTAAAAAAGCCATGAATCGCATGCAGGTAAAAACTCACTTTCCAAGTGTGGCCTATCCATTTACCAATTATTTATGTATTGCCTTCATGGCGAGTATTCTGCTTATTATGAGTCGTAGCCCAGATATGCAAATCGCAGTTCTCATGATTCCAGTCTGGATCGCGATTTTACTGACAGCTTACCTCTTTAAACGGAAGCAAGAAGATCATGTTGCGTTGCTTGAAAAAAGTAAAATCACTTCCTTACCAGAAGCGTAATATCGTATTTATCATATTAGGATGTAGTCATGTTTCAACATATTGATGCCTATGCAGGTGACCCGATTCTTTCTCTGATGGAGGAATTCAGCAAAGATGCACGCCAGAATAAGGTCAATCTCAGTATCGGACTTTATTATAATGAAGATAATATCGTGCCGCAGCTACAGTCGGTTCAAAAAGCCTATACTCATTTAATCCCTGACTATGACAAAGTCCGAGTCTATTTGCCGATGGATGGGCTCAAGAGCTTTAATCAGGCTGCACAAGAACTCATTTTCGGTCAGGCTAGCCCTGCTCGTCAGCAAGGACGTGTCGTCACCATTCAGACTTTGGGTGGTTCTGGTGCACTCAAAGTGGGGGCGGACTTCTTGAACAAATACTTTCCGCAGTCCGATATCTGGGTCAGTCAGCCGACTTGGGAAAACCATATTGCGATCTTTAATGGCGCTGGTGTTCAAACCCATTTCTATCCTTATTATGATGCAAATACCAATGCCGTGAATCTAACGGCGATGCTAGATACCTTAAAGCAGCTACCTACTCAAAGTATCGTACTACTGCACCCTTGCTGTCATAACCCGACAGGTGCAGATTTAGCACCTCATGAATGGGATCAAGTAATTGAGGTTCTAAAAGCAAATGACTTGATTCCTTTCTTGGACATGGCCTATCAAGGCTTTGGTCAAGGCTTGGAACAAGATGCTTATGCAATCCACGCGCTAGATCGGTCTGGTATGAACTTTATTGTCAGCCATTCTTTTTCCAAGATCTTTTCCTTATATGGTGAGCGCGTTGGTAGCTTGAGCTTTGTCTGTGATGACGCAAACATTGCCCAAAATGTATTGGGTCAGCTTAAAGCGACAGTCCGCCGCATTTATTCTAGCCCAGCGGCTAACGGTTCGTTATTGGTGGGTCAGGTATTAAATGACACAGCATTATCTCAGCTATGGCAGTCGGAATTAGAAGAAATGCGTCAGCGCATTCTACTAATGCGTCGCTTACTTGAAGACAAACTCAGTCAAGCGCTACCAGATATGGACTTTAGCTATCTGACCCAGCAACAAGGCATGTTTAGTTATACAGGCTTAAGTGCAGAGCAGGTCGATTTGCTGAAACACGATTATGGTATTTATTTAGTCCGCAGCGGCCGTATGTGTACTGCTGGCCTGAATTTAAACAATATTGATTATGTGGCTGAGTCGATGGCAACTGTGCTTAAAGCTGCAAGTTCCACTGAGTCTGTGCTTGCTTAAGATATATCATGTTCACTTAGGCTTCTCACTCTAGAGTGAGAAGCCTTTTTTATAGTTATTTTTCAGAATTTGAATCAAGGCAACCTAAGTCTACGGGTTTCAGCTTAGTTAGCTATTTCATGCCCCCTTTCTTTTAGACAGTGCGGCAAAAAAAATTAAATATTTATACTGTCTAGCGCGACCGCACCCTATAAAAAAATCCACCAGAGGGTGGATTTAAAACTTAATTCATCTTTTCAATGTAATCGACGCTTTTATAAGGCAGCAGCTGGATGAAATAAAGCATCGATCTGTCGCTGCACGCCAAGTACATAATCAATTGCTTGCTGCATTTGCCCTTCGGGTAACTGATCTTCTGTGCCAATACAAGTAATGACATGATCCAGTTGCTGCGTGAAATTAAAGACTGGAATACTAATCGCATTGATCCCAGCCATCATATCTCCTGTGACTGAAGCATAACCTTGACTCAGGATTTTCGCTTTCAGCTCTAAAAAATCTTCCCAATTTGCAGGATACTGCTCTGGTTTAGCGCTACTTTCCCATTCTTTTTCCAATAATGGCTTGATGATGTGCTCAGGCTGATAGCAGGCATGCAAGCGCCCTGTCGCAGATTTCAGCAGAGGCATGCGTGAACCGACTCGAGTAATAATATTAAAGACATGGTTAGATTCTAGAGACTGAACTACGACCGCGCCATCGGCGAACCATTTACTCACATGAATACTGCAATTCAGACGTTGCTGGATGTCCTGAATATAACTCTGGCTTAATTCCAGCATATCTGTTCGTTTGAGTGCATTCACCCCAAAAGCATGTGCACGCTCACCTAAGCTATAACGCCCATCAGTTAATTGCTGAGCATAGCCTTTACGAATCAAGCTCACCACATAACGGTGTACTTTGGCCGGATGCATGGATAAAACTTCGGACAGCTCTTTTAACATCATTGGTGCATTATGTACGGTCAATGCATCCAATACGGTTAATCCAACTTCCAGAGACTGAACCCCTCCCTGTATTTTTTCTTCCTCAACACTCATCGCTTTACCCTGCATAGCTGCATTAGTTTTCATAACTCCATTGGTGAATTGTACTACTTAAATCAAAAATATGAGCCATCTAAACCTGACTCTCTCATTCAGAGTAGTATAGCTCAACAATTTACACTATTCATAAATAAATTATTTATTGCGTAATTTTAAAATATAAGTATGATTCTATCTAGAACTTAAATTTTCCACGGAAAGGATCAATATCCATGAGCAAACGCTTGAAGTCATTTGTTGAAATCGCTGCACACTCAGATTTCCCGCTAGAAAACCTGCCTTATGGCATTTTTAGTGAAAAGCACAATTCTCAGGCCCGTGCCGGCGTAGCATTGGGAGAATGGGTGATTGATCTGGCAGTACTGGAAGCACATGGTTTTTGCAAACTGCCAGATGGCAAACCGGTCTTTAATAAACCTACACTGAATTTGTTTATTGATTCGGGTAAAGCCAATTGGTCTAAGGTCCGCGCAGAATTACAAGCTTTGTTGTCCGCAGATAATCCTGAACTTCGTGACAATCAGGCCCTGCGTGATCAGATCTTCTTCAAACAATCAGACGTTAAAATGCATATGCCTGTAAACATCCCAGGCTATACCGATTTCTATTCATCTAAAGAACATGCCACCAATGTCGGTTGCATGTTCCGTGACCCGAAAAATGCGCTGCTGCCCAACTGGTCAGAACTCCCTGTTGGTTATAACGGTCGTGCCAGTTCGGTTATTGTGAGTGGTACAGACATTGTCCGTCCATCAGGACAAATCAAGCTGCCAGATTCAGAACGCCCTGTATTTTCTGCTTGTCGTAAACTCGACTTTGAACTGGAAACTGGTTTTATCGTAGGCAAGTCAAGCCAGCTGGGTCAACCTGTTCCAATTGAAAACGCTTGGGATCATATTTTCGGTATGGTGCTGTTTAATGACTGGTCTGCACGTGACTTGCAACAATGGGAATACGTGCCACTTGGTCCGTTTAATGCCAAAACTTTTGCGTCGTCTATTTCACCTTGGATTGTGACGCTGGAAGCACTTGAGCCATTTAAAACCAGTTCACCTGAACAAGAGCCGAAACCTTTAGCTTATCTGCGTGAAGACAACAGTAGCAACAGCTATGACATTCATCTTTCGGTTGAAATTCAGCCTGAGAATAATGACCAGAGCGATGTAATCTGCACAACCAACTTTAAATATATGTACTGGTCCATGGCTCAGCAGCTCACACATCATACGATTGCGGGCTGTAACTTGCAGGTCGGTGATTTGATGGGTTCAGGGACCATTTCAGGGCCAACCCCAGATTCTTATGGTTCATTGCTCGAAATCACATGGAATGCCACCAAACCTTTAACGCTATCAAATGGCGAACAGCGTAACTTCATTCAAGACGGCGATACCGTCATTATGAAAGGCTATTGCGAAAAAGATGATTTGCGGATTGGTTTTGGTGAAGTCAGCGGCAAAATTCTGCCAGCAGTCGATTTTGGTTTTACCCAATAATTGCAGACTAGGATGTTGCCCATGAAACTGTATACCTATTTTCGTAGTTCTGCGGCTTACCGAGTTCGTATTGCCTTGAATTTAAAAGGTCTGGCTGCTGAACATGTACCTGTGCACTTAGTCAATAATGGCGGCGAGCAGCATAGTGAAAGCTATCGTCAAATCAATCCTAGTGAGCTGGTGCCCACATGGATAGAGCAGAAGTTTGTTCTGACCCAATCACTAAGTATTCTTGAATATTTAGAAGAAAAATTTCCAGACATGGCCCTGCTCCCTCAAGACTTGCAGCAGCGTGCTTTGATCCGTGCATTTAGTTTGAGTATTGCCTGCGATATCCATCCACTCAACAACCTACGGGTACTTCAGTACCTGACGGGTACATTGGAAATAAGTGATGCGCAGAAAACAGCTTGGTATAAACACTGGGTTTTAAGTGGCTTTAAAGCCCTTGAAGCACAGCTAGAACAGTCAAATGGAAAATTCTGTTTCGGCAGTCAGCCTACCTTAGCGGACTGCTGCCTGATCCCACAAGTCTATAACGCTCTACGTTTTAATCTTGATTTATCCGACTATCCAAAAATTTGTTCGATTTACACCCATTGCAACACTTTAGAAGCCTTTCAACACGCTGCACCTGAAATGCAGCCTGAAGCCGCTTAAGTTTTTTATAAGGATATAAAAATGACCATTCAAATTGAAAAAATTCACCACGTGGCCTACCGTTGTAAAGATGCCAAAGAAACGGTGGAATGGTACAAAAAAAATCTAAATATGGATTTCATTCTCGCCTTTGCTGAAGACCATGTCCCCTCAACCAAAGCCTTTGATCCCTATATGCACCTATTCCTAGACGCAGGAAACGGCAATGTGCTGGCTTTCTTTGAACTGCCAACCCAACCTGAAATGGGCCGCGATGAAAACACCCCAAAATGGGTGCAGCACATTGCACTCAAAGTCAAAGACCGTCAGGCACTGATTGATGCGAAAGAACACCTAGAAGCCAATGGTATAGAGGTCTTGGGCATTACCAATCATGGTATTTTCCACTCAATTTATTTCTTTGATCCAAATGGCCATCGTTTGGAACTGGCCTATGACGATGAAAAAGCGCCACAAAAAATTGCCATGATTACAGAACAAATGAAATATGACATGCTGGAAGAATGGAGCAAAACCAAACGCGCACCGCAGCATACGCATTTCCTGCATGCAGATGAATTAAGCCAAAACTCTCGTACCGCCAAAGTAGACGCTTAAGTCTAGCGGAAGTTGTGCTGATGGTGAATGCCTTAGAGGCAACTTCAACGATGATAAAAAACGCAAAGCAGCTTCGGCTGCTTTTCTGATGTAAATAGATAGGATTTCTTATTTTAATTAGCTACTTAGAGTACCTTAAATCTCCTATCAATCATCAATAATTGCTTTCCATTTGCTTCACGGCGAATCCTATTTCCGTCCTCATCCGTATCGAATCAAATCGAATTGTTCATGCATGAAACCTGTCTATGCATCCCTTTAAACTTATAGGTTTAAGCACCAGTCAAATAGGCAGCAATTTCATCAGCCGCAGCTCTTGCTGTTCTGGACACTCCAATTAAAGTCGCCGATGCCATGCCTGTCCACTCACCATAGCCAACCAACCATAAGTTATTTACTTTCATTGAACGCCCATTATGAACAGCAACCGTTTGATCAGGCTCTACCACACCAAGACCTCTTAAATGATTAAGTGCAGGGTTAAATCCTGTACACCAAATGACAGCATCTACCGCTTGAGTTGAACCATCAGCCCAAACAACTGAATGCTCAGCAAATGCGACAAAAGGCTCTCGACTGTGCAAAACTCCTCGTGTTCTTGCCTCTTTGACACTGTCAATCATGACAATATCTCCCAACCCACCTGCGAGCTGTTCCAAACTCCGACCTTCCTGTTGTGCTTTTAAACGCTCCGTTGCACGAATAAACAAGACTCGCCCATCCACCTCATCCGATAAAAATGCCGGTGCTGTCGTCGTGACCCAAATCGTTTCTGCCACTTTTGAAACTTCAGCAAGAATTTGTGCGCCTGAGTTTCCTCCACCTACAACGATGACTTTCTTGTTTTTAAAAGGTGTTGCATTGACATAGTCTGCTGAATGAAGCTGTATTCCTTTAAATTTCTCACGTCCAATATCATTAGGAATATGAGGCTGGCTCCATGTACCAGTTGCACTGACCACAGCCTTTGCCCGCCAATATTGATCTCTAGCATATACATCTAAATAACCATCTTCTTGTTCAATATGATCGACATGGACTGGCCGAATGATCGGAAATTGATAGCGTTTCTCGTATGCCGACAAATATTCGATCACTTCATTTCGCATTGGGTAAGTGTGTTCTGTTGTGGGCATCATCCAACCTGACAACGAACTCCATGTATGCGGTGAAAAAAGGCGTAGCGACTGCCAAGCATGCAGCCATGCTCCACCCGCCTGCGTTTGATCATCTAAAATCACAAATGGAACTTTTTTACGTTTGAGGAAATATGCTGTAGCAAGTGCCGACTGACCACCACCAATGATAATCACATCGACTTCTGCTTGTAGTTGTGCCAAAGCAATTCTCCCATTTGCTATAGTGAAGCCATATTCATAATTAAAAAAAGCCCAGTCTATTCAACAAACTAAGCGACTTTTGAAAATTGATCAAATCTGTAATTGAGCTTTTCAATTGCACAAGCTACTTTTCAACATCTTTGATCACCTAAAGTTTATAAACTCCGTTGATTGACACGCTTAGATAATTCTTCTGCCGACTCTTTTCGCTCTGAATAACGGTCTGTGAGGTACTGACTTTGCCCACGCGTCAGTAGCGTGAATTTATACAGCTCCTCCATGACATCGACAATTCGATCATAAAAGGCTGAAGGTTTCATTCTGCCATCTTCTTCAAACTCTAAAAAAGCTTTGGGAATAGACGATTGGTTTGGAATGGTGATCATCCGCATCCAACGGCCTAAAATACGCATCTGGTTTAGGCTGTTAAAGGACTGCGATCCACCACTGACTTGCATGAGCGCCAAAGTCTTGCCTTGGGTTGCACGAATTGCACCACCTGCCAATGGTATCCAGTCAATTTGCGATTTAAAGATTGAACTCATAGAGCCATGACGCTCAGGTGAACACCATACCATCCCTTCTGCCCAAGCGAGTAAATCATGCAATTCTTTAACCTTTGGATGTTCAGTGTCCGCATCTTCAGGTAAAGGCAAGCCTTTAGGATGAAAGATTTTTACTTCGGCACCAAACTGCTCCAAGATACGCCCTGCTTCCATCACCGCCAATCGGCTGTATGAACGCTCACGGTTAGAACCATACAGCAGTAAAATACGGGATGGATGATCTAGCGCTTTGGCCTGTACCTTTTCTAAAGTCGGTTGATCGAGAAGATTCATATCTACATTTGGGAGAGTCATAGAAATTACACCTCTGCTTTAAAAAACTTTTTTCTAAGCCACAAAGACACACTGACTAAAGCAATCAACACTGGTACTTCAACCAGTGGACCAATTACAGTAGTAAACGCCACAGGTGAAGCTAAACCAAAGGTCGCAATCGCTACGGCCAGCGCCAATTCAAAGTTATTCCCCGCAGCAGTAAAAGAAATGGCTGTGGTTTTAGGATAGTCATTCCCCATCCACTTGCTCATAAAGAAGCTGATGAAGAACATCACGATAAAGTAAATGGTCAATGGAATGGCAATACGCAAGACATCGAGTGGCAAGCTCACCACATTGTTCCCTTTGAGACTAAACATCGCCACAATCGTGAACAATAAAGCCAGTAGACTCAGTGGACTAATCTTAGGTAAGAAAACATACTGATACCAATCCAAGCCTTTAGCTTTTACTAGAGTGAATCGCGTCATAAAGCCAAGGAAAAATGGAATTCCTAAATACACCAGTACCGCATGGGTAATGGTCCAGAAATCGACATTGATCACCTGTCCTGCAACACCAAAATAAGGTGGTAAGAAGGTCAAGAACAACCAAGCATAAGTACTGAAGAATAAGATCTGGAATATACTGTTAAAAGCCACCAATGCAGCAACATATTGGTTATCCCCACAGGCCAAACCGTTCCACACCAAGACCATCGCAATACAACGAGCAAGTCCTATCAGGATTAAGCCTGTCATGTATTCAGGATAGCTGTGTAGAAAAATGATGGCTAAGGCAAACATCAGAACAGGTGCGATGAGCCAGTTTTGTACTAAAGATAGCGTCAGCGTTTTCTTATCTTTAAACACCTGTGGCAAAGCTGCATAGTCTACTTTTGCTAATGGTGGATACATCATCAGAATCAAACCAATCGCAATTGGAATATTAACGGAATCCACACTCATTTTATCCAATGCCACTGAGGCTTGTGGAAAGAACACGCCTATCGCTATTCCAAACCCCATCGCAATAAAAATCCATAGCGTGAGGTTACGATCTAAAAAGGATAATTTTTGTTGAGCCATGATGATCTCATTTAATCTGCGAAATTTGATGGATTGCCGCAATCAAATCTAGGCGAGACATATGTGTTGTATCGAATGCCCATAAAGCATCTAAGCGACGGTTGATATGATCCACAGTGATTTGGAAGGCTTTGAGTTTTTCTTCTTTCGGCAAGACTAAATGTGATGGATCAGCGAAGCCCCAATGTGCCTTGATTGCTCCACCTAAATAAAGTGGGCAAGCTTCCTGAGCGGCTGAATCACAAACCGTAATCACCACATCAGGTTGGTATTGTTCGCAGTCATCAATCGTTTTACTCCACAAACCTTCGGTTGAAAGACCTAAGTTTTCTAGAGTTTCAATGGTCAATGGATGCACCTGTCCAGATGGCTGGCTGCCTGCACTATAGGCTTTCCAATCCTCTGGGGCACGACTATTAAACAATACTTCGGACAAAATGCTGCGACAGCTATTTCCTGTGCATAAAAAAAGGAATTTCATATTGTTCTACTCGCAATAACTCTTTATTTGCGAAAAAGGGCGTTCAATTTGGGGCTGTAAGTCAGCATTTTTGAGGGTATTTAAGACGTCTACGCACCAAGTGGGTAAATTAGGATTGAGACTGTAATAGACCCATTGCCCTTGACGTCGATCTTGTAAAAGACCTGAAGAACGCAGTAAGGCTAAATGCCGCGAAATCTTAGGTTGGCTAAGTTGCAATTTTTCAGTCAAATCACAGACACACTGCTCATGATTAACCACAACCAACATCACGATGTTGAATCGCGTTTCATCAGCTAAACATTTAAAAAAATTGATTTTATCCACATTTTTACTCACTCAAATCTCTGGATATAACAATACTTACAGATATCCAGCACATATTTATTTTAATCGCTGCCCATTTTCATCCAGCACTTGTTCACCATCTTCTTTGCTAAAAGCACCCTTTTGTGGGAGTGGCAGAATTTCTAAAACCAATTCTGACGGACGACTTAAACGAGTTCCTAATTCAGTCACTACGAATGGACGGTTAATCAAAATTGGATGCCGCAGCATAAAATCTAAAAGCTGTTCATCCGTCCAATCATCACTGTCCAACTCTAGATCATGATAAGCATCAACATTCTTACGAATCGCTTCTCTCACCGTTAAACCTGCATCCGCAATCAGCTGAATGAGCTCACTTTTAGATGGAGGATTGACAAGATATTCAATGATTTCAGGTTCAATATTGGCATTACGAATTAACGCCAATGTATTGCGTGATGTACCACATTCAGGGTTGTGATAAATCTTAACTTTTGGAGTAGCAGACATTTTCTCAAACTCAATTGAATCTTTATATATATTTATATATGAATAAGCACATATATGCAATTCCATATTTAAAGAATATAAAATGATCTTTTTTGAATATATAGTGATCGAATGAGCGTGTTAAAATTAGATAAAATCCAAGATTTAGAGGTCAAGCTATGGAAACAGTCATGATTACTTTGATCTTAGTTATTATTTTGATTTTACTTGTCATATTTTATAAAAAGAAAAAATAAACTATGGCTTTTGGGTTTATAGATAGACTCCGTAATAATCTAAATCATTCATTGATCTGTGAAAAGGTAAGAGAGCTTTTCGCTCTCTTCTTAGCTTAGGAATTTCTGAATCATAGCCCAACACAGCAGCAACACCCTCTAACGCGGTATATGTGAACGTCAATGAAATATTGATCTCAATATTTCATTACTTCGACTGTCTAATTTGCCGTATTAGGCACCATCACCCGCCCAAACCATATTCCTTTTTTAAGCATTACTTAATGCACTGGCTAAATCACCAGCACCCTTCAAGTCAGACACCTGTCCGTCCAAAGGCTGACTAAATTCGATACGCTGAATCTTTGCTGCCCGCTCTGCGGAGAACACTGGAATTTGACTCATCGCAAATTCAGACAGTGCGGTAATGGTCAGTGAGGGATTCACACCTAAATTTCCAGGCACAATTGAACCATCAATAACGCGTAAATTTTGATAACCAAAGACTTGACCAGTGAAGTCCACAACGCCATTCGACTTATCATTACCCATCGCGACACCACTCATAATATGTGCTGTCGTTGGCGTTCCCAGTAAAATTTCAGTAAGTGCAGAACCCGGTTCTCCACCTAACTTTTGTGCAATCATTTTAGTGGCTTCTTCAGCCGCAGGGAATGAAACGGTGAGTGGCGTGTCCCCTTCTTTTTGCACAGCAGTGATACTATTTTTGAACAGTCGATACCACTTTCTACGCCATTCAAAATGAATGAACGCTTCAGATTTTTGCATCACCAATAAAATGATAGAGTCTTTGGCTTTACCCTTATAGCGTATTACTTTAAAGGTTTTTAAGGGATGCAACAGTGTATTGAACACAAACTTCATAAAGCGCATAAAACCCTGACCAGTCACCATCGGCACATATGGAATATAAATCCATGAAGCATCTGCACCTTCAGGAAAACGCGTGACTTCAATATTAGTATCCGCATCCACCGAAATAAAAGAGCTAATTGCCACCCCATCATCCAGTTTTTTACCTGTGTTGTTCACTGTGGTCAGGGTTTCCGAGTTCGTCCGAACTTCCTGTCCAAGCAATGAAGAAATATTGGGTAAAGTCTTAAGCTGATCCCGCATTTTTAACAACATCGGTACCGTACCCATCACCCCTGCAGATAACACTACCCCACGACTGCGTAAACTATACTGACGAACATCCTTGCCTAAAGTTTCTTTGATGATGATTTCATAGCCTTCACCACCATCCTCACTCAAGGGTATAATTTTAAGGACTTCAGAACTTGGACGAATTTCTACCCCATTACGCTCAGCAAAATATAAGTAATTTTTCATGAGGGTATTTTTGGCATTATTACGACAGCCCAACATACAACTGCCGCAGTAATTACAAGTTTGACGATCTGGACCTGCCCCGTTGAAGTAGGGATCTTTGACCAGCTTCTGTACTTTTCCATCAGTTTGAGGAAAGAATACCCCCGTATTCACCGTTTTAAATGAATTTGCATATTCAATGTCACTTGCGACTTCTTTTAACGTGTCGTCTGCAATGTTGGTATAAGTATTATTCGCTGTACCCAGCATACGTTGAGCTAGACCATAAAATGGTTTTAAGGTGTCTTTCCAATCTTTACGAATTTTCGTCCAAGCCTCGGACTCAAAAACCGCATCAGGTGGAATTAAGTGTACATTGGCATAAATTTGTGAGCCCCCACCGACACCAACCCCATGCAAAATGGTGGTTTTACTGGTGAAAGTAAATTGCATCGTTCCTCTGAATCCCAGTTCAGGCCGCCACAAATAGTTTTTAGTGTCTAAATTGGTGGTTGGAAAATCCTTGTCTTCACGGCGTAAGCCTTTCTCCAAAATCAGGACTTTATAGCCTTTTTCACTGAGGCGTAATGCACTGACCGATCCACCAAAGCCTGAGCCAATCACGATTTGATCAAAATCAAAATCTTTATTATTCATCCTATTAACTCCTTTAATAGTTTTATTTTTCTGTTTTTAAATACACTAATTCCTTCACTTCAAAATATCCATCTTGAAGTGAAAAGTGATTTTGAGGTTTTAAAATTTAGGCACTTATGACTTCATGCGAATCAATAAATTCAACAGCCAATTGGCAAATTTTCCATACGGTGGCGCGAGAAACTTCAAGCTCGAAAAACCCGCCTGATAAAATACAGGACGCATTTTAGAAAAAGTCAAAAAGCCTTCATAGCCATGATAGTGCCCCATCCCGCTGGCACCGACTCCACCAAATGGTAAGTCATGCTGCCCGACATGAAATAAGGCATCATTGACCGAAACACCACCCGACATAACTCGGCTGATATAAAGTTCGACTAGGCTTTTGTTATTGCTAAATGGATAAAAGGCCAATGGACGATCACGCTGCACAATATAGTCCACTACCTCTACAGGCTTTTGGTAGGTTTTGACCATCAAAATTGGGCCAAAGGTTTCACGCGTATCAATTTCCATCTCATCATTACTGTTCAACACCAAAGTCAGTGGAAATTTTCGTGTCGCAGCATCAGGCTCTTGCTGATTTAAATTAATTAAACTGGCCCCTTTGGCTTCAGCATCTGCCAAGCTATGTACTAAGCGCTGAAATGCGCGCTCATCAATCACAGAAGTATAATCTTTGCTATGAATATCAGGCACATGTTCCTGAACCCACGCTGCTGACGCTTGAATAAATGCTTGTAACTTCGACTCATGTACAAATAAATAATCGACATTGGTACAAATTTGCCCCGCATTAAACTGTTTCACAAACATAATGCGTTCTACAGCTTTATCGATAGGATATTCAGGATCAATCACCGCAGGAGATTTACCACCCAGCTCCAAAGTCACTGGCGTCAAGTTTTGTGCTGCAGCAGCCATGACTTTACGCCCTGTCGCACCAGAGCCAGTAAACATCAAGTGATCAAACGGCAGTTTTGAAAATGCGATGCCCACTTCACCAGTCTCATCGAAAATCTGTAATTTTTCCGCTTTGAAGTATTTTGGGCTTAACTCAATCAGCAATTCAGCCAAATGTCTTGAATTTTCAGACATTTTAACCATAGCCGTATTTCCCGCAGCAAACACGGCTGACAACTGTGAAAACATCAAATTGATGGGGAAATTCCACGGCACAATAATTCCAATCACCCCCAGCGGCTGCGGAATCACACGGTTCTTCGCTCCAAAATACAAGCTATGATCGACATGACGCTTTTGTACTTTGGCCCATTGCTTCAAATGTTTGATGCTGCCGTTAATGTCATCCGTGACAGTAATAATTTCTGCTAATAAGGTTTCATGGCGTGAACGATTGCCATAATCACGATTCAAGGCGTCAATAATTGCTTCACGGTGATTGTTAATCAGTGCTTTTAAATTCAGTAAATGTTGCTTGCGTTGTGCAATCGTTTCAATGCCTTGCTGATGAAAGCTTTTGCGCTGTAATTGAAAACAATCGTGCAATGTCTGTTCTATCACTGTTTGCTCGATATGAGGCTGAACCGTAAGTTGCATATGCTTTTCCTTTCACGGCTAAAAATGGTGATTCAATACTTCTTTTCTATGTTGGTTGAGATGATCTCTTATCCTACTTTAACAAATGACTTGAATTACGCTTGACTTTTTAGGACACTAAATTGATCTTTTAGGACAACACGGAATGTTGTAATGGGAAGTTATATTCGTGCAGCCAGCCTCGGTGGTTTTGAAGACTTAGTCCGCAGTTATGGCATGAACCCTATAGAAATCTTGAAAGAGATCGGGATTTTACCTGCTTTACTCCGCGATCCTGATTCATTTATTCATTATGATCATTATTTAAATTTATTGGAAAAAGCGGCCTTAGACTGTCAGGATGAGTGCTTCGGTTTAAAACTCGGTGCACTACAAAATATTAGCACAATCGGTTTGATCGGCGTCTACATGTCCCGACAAACGACCATACTTGAAGCCTTAAGCGTGGCGCAAAAGTATGTCTATTTACATGCTGAAGGCGTTGTCTTTCACGTCTCGCAACATAATGCTCTGCTCTGTAAGCTGAACTTTGTGCGTTTAAGTGAATACAACACCGATGTACCACAAAAATCACAACTGGCCATTTGCCTTGTCGCGAATATTCTAAAAGATTTGATTGGTCCACAGTGGCATGCTGAAAAAATTTGCTTCAAGCAAAAAATACCACAAAAAGGTGCCCAAACTTTCCAAGCTCACTTTTCATGTCTGGTGGAATTTGAAACCGATGAAGATGCGCTTTATTTTCCCGCAAGCTTTTTAAGCTATAAACCCTATAATTTTAATGAAGATGCCATCAATCAACTAATCGTACAGCAGCTTGAAACACAAAACAGCACCAAAGCTGAAGACAATACCGCACTGATAGAGAGTTCAGTCCGCATGCTGCTGGCAACAGGAGACTGCAGCATTGAAAATATCGCGCTATGTATGGGCATGCATCCGAAAAAGCTTCAGCGCGCTTTAAAAATGCAAGGAACAACCTATCGAGATATACTCGAAAATGTCCGAAAAAAAGAAGCGCTTCGTATGCTTGATGCAGGTAGTGTGAGTTTGACGGATATTGCTCTACAGTTGGGCTATGCAGAGTTATCTATTTTTAGTCGCAACTTTAAAAGCTGGTTTGGCGTTCCCCCAACCGAGTTAAAAGAAAAAAGTAGAAGCCATATTGTCTGACTTCTGGTTTTGCTACGTTGTTAAATCAAAAGTAGACAACGGATTCAAGCATCTAGTTTGAATCCTTTGCATGTAACTCTATTCAATACAAACTCAATTGATTATTTTGGGAAAACAAAGGATGCGACCAAGCGTGCCCCCCAACCTTTCGGGCTGCCTTCAGTATCATCAACCCAATATCGAGCACCACCGCCTACACTAATCGCCCGACCATTTAGGCGAATCACTTTGGTCACAGTCAGGTTTACAGGAACTGTGGCTTCTTCTGCATTCCAGTCATATGTCGTTTCAGTATTCAATGCAACAGTCGTACTATTTGAATAAGTGTAATTAATAAAAGGTTGCACACAGGTTCTACTGATCGCGTTAGCATCATATTTATAATAATCATTTATGGTTCGCATTAGATCGATAGACAATTAAGTATATAATTTTTAATAAATTATGATTAAATTGTATAACAAAACTATAGCGTATTTAAGTCAAGATTGAGTACAGATTGTGACCCTTAATAGCTATCTGTTCTAATTCATCTGTATTTAAAACCAAGGATTTTGGTTCTTAACATTTGATTCAAATTTTATATAACACAACTCAATATAACCGCAACAATTATCACTTCGGCTGCGGATGATATTAATCATTTAAAAAACAATAAATTAATCTTATAAAGAAAAATAATCGATAAATGATCTACAAAATATAATTTTGTATTATAAAACAGCAAAGAAAAACAGTGACAGACATCACGAAAAATATTTATTTTTTACGCTTGATTGAGTAAATTTTAACCAAAAAATAAATTTTATATTTCAAATTATATATTTATATTTTTCATTAACTTAGGTTGTATAAATGTATATTTTTAGTATAAAAACTCTATTATGATTACTTTTTGAACTGATTAGTTATATCTAGAGCATTTACTCTTATTTTAATTGTGCTATTTTTGTGACACGGAGTAACAAATGATTTCGGTTAACCGACTTCTCCAAAAGCCAAAAAACATAAACACAAAATGAGCAACAAACATTTGCATTTGCACCTCAAGGAAAGACGTAGAATGAAATTAAAGACATTAACGACAGCAATGATTTTAGCAACTGTACCAATGACGGGGGCATTTGCCGCTGCTCTAGATCGTTCAGGTCAGTCAATCTCTGCATTCTTGCAACCTGGTAACTATTTTGAAGCAGGTATTTCTGTATTAGATCCAAACGTTTCTGGTAAGGTACGTAATGGGTATACTCCACATGCTGCCCTTCCTGCTAGTTCAGCTGGATTACAAAATACTAGCGTAGGAGAAATGGCAGGGGACTACTACTTCCCTAGCGCCGCACTAAAACTACAAGTTACAGATAACTTCTCTTTTGGTTTAATTTACGACCAACCATTTGGTGCTGAGGCTGAGTATAGTACTGGCACTCAAAAAACTACTGCATTACCAGGCCCGTTAGCTCCGTTAGGTAATCAAGGTCTTTTTCACAATGGCACAGAAGGTACTTCTGTAGAGGTTAAATCACAAAGTATTTCAATGCTTTTTGGCTACCAACCAACTGAAAATTTTAATTTTTATGCAGGTCCTGTTTATCAAACAATTAAAGGTGATGTTCAACTTCGTGGTTTAGCATACGGTGGCAATGCTACTTTTGGTGGCTATAATGCCAGCATTAAAGAAACTGGTGATATTGGTTGGTTAGCTGGTGCGGCTTTTCAAATTCCTGATATTGCATTAAAAGCATCTGTGACTTATCGCTCTGAAATTGAACACTCTGTAAATGTTAAAGAAAGTTTTAATTCAGCTGGTCTATTAGCGGGGTTAAATGCAGCACCTTCACTAAATACAGATATCACGACCCCACAATCTGTAAACCTAGACTTCCAGACAGGCATCATGGCAAATACTGTTGCTTTTGCTAATGTTCGTTGGGTTGATTGGTCAAGCTTCTCTATTCAACCTTATAAATTTGGCTTAGCAAGTAAAAGTGCAGCTATACAAGCACAAACAGGAAAGTCTGAATTTGATCTTGTTGCATATACTGACGACCAAATTTCTGCAACAGTAGGTGTTGGACGCAAGTTAAATGATCAATGGGCGGGTAACGTTTCTGTAGGTTGGGACTCTGGTGCAGGTAATCCTGTAACCACGCTAGGTCCAACAGAAGGTTATTGGAACGTAGGTTTAGGTGCTCAATTTAGCCCAACACCACAAACTTTCATTGCTGGTGGTGTAAAATACTTCTGGTTAGGCGATGCTAAAGCTCAATCTGGTGCTCAATTCGATACTGCAAACTATGTTGCTGATTTTGAAAGCAACTACGCTATCGCATACGGCCTAAAAATGGGCTACAAGTTCTAATTATTAATGCTGAAAAAACCATCTGTAAAGATGGTTTTTTCTTTTACCTCAATGACATCTACGCTCTTTTTTATACACTTGTGATTCATTTGAACAACAAATAAACACTTAAAAACTTTGCATAATATTCAATCAACCACTCAGCGTCCAAAAATAAATCTATATAAATCATAAAATTAATATTTTTTTTTAGTGTTTTTACTCTACACAAGTACATTTTTTAACTTTTCAGTTCATTTTGCAACCGTAGTTGAGCATTTACTCTTTTTGTATTTATGTTACTTTTCGTGCCAATCACTTACATAAAGCTACAACAAGGAATGTTCCCTATGAAGCTTACAGCTCTTCGCTCAGCTATTTTACTCAGCCTAATCCCAACAACTTCAGTATTTGCTGCAGGTCTTGATCGCTCAGGTCAATCTATCTCTGCTTTCCTTCAACCAGGTAATTATTTTGAAGCCGGTATTTCAATCCTTGACCCTGAAGTAAAAGGAAAAGATATCAGTGGCAATAAAACGGGTGACATGGCAAGTGACTACTACTTCCCTCATGCTGCTCTAAAAATTCAAGCAACCGATCATTTCTCTGTTGGTCTTATTTACGACCAACCTTTCGGTGCTGACGCAGAATATTCTGGTAACAATACATTTGTAGAAAACCGCCCAGTTCCATTTCAAGGTGGAACATCTGTTACTGTCGATACTCAAAACTTGAATTTAATTTTTGGATATCAACCGAACGAAAACTGGAATCTTTATGCAGGTGCGGTATACCAAACTGTAGATGGTACAGTTTTACTTCGCGGCACAACTTATAGCGTATTCAACGGTTACGACTTTAGAACTGGCGAAGATGAATCTGTAGGTTGGTTAGCAGGTGTTGCATATCAAATTCCAGAAATTGCACTTAAAGCATCGGTAACTTATCGTTCTGAAATCGAGCATAAAATGACTGCTGATGAAAACTTCGGTGCAGCTGGTTTTATCACAGGCCCTGCTAGTGCCCTCAATCCAGTTATGACAGCTTTGAATGCTTCTTCAGGTGAGACTAAGTTAACCACGCCACAATCTGTCAATATTGATTTCCAAACAGGTATTATGGCCAATACCGTTGCTTTCGCAAATCTACGCTGGGTCGATTGGTCAAACTTCAAAGTACAGCCGTATAACTTTGCGAAGCTATCACAAGTTTTAGGTCAATCAGGTCTTGTCGCGAACAAACCAAATGGCTTTAACCTGATTGACTATAAAGAAGATCAAATTTCTGCAACTGTTGGTGTCGGCCGCAAATTTAACGAGCGTTGGGGTGGTAATGTATCCGTAGGTTGGGATTCTGGTGCAGGTAACCCTGTGACAACACTTGGTCCAACAGAAGGTTTTTGGAGTGTGGGTACCGGTGTTCGTTTTTCTCCAGCAGAAAACTACTTTATTGGCGCTGGCGTGAAATACTTCTGGTTAGGTGATGCTGATGCGGTAACAGGTGCTCACTCAAATGCTGGAAAATTCACCAACAATGATGCGATCGCTTATGGTTTAAATATTGGTTATAAATTCTAAACCATAGCATCATACTCAATAAAAAAGCGCATCTATTGAGATGCGCCTTTTTTGTTTTGGTGGATCTAGCTTGTTTGTTTTAAGCCGGAATATCTCGAACCGAAGCATTACGAATTGCCTCTTTTAGAGCTTCATAACCATGAATTGCAGGGAATTGTGGGAATTCTTTAATCACATTTTCTGGTGCATCAAACAAAAAGCCTTTATCCGCCTCACCCAGCATAGTGGTGTCATTATAAGAATCACCTGCGGCAATAACACGGTAATTTAGTCCATGCAATCCTTTAACTGCTTCACGTTTTTGGTCAGGTTGGCGCAGCTTATAGGCTGTAATCATACCCTTTTCATCAGTTTCTAACTTATGGCAAAAAATCGTTGGCCAGCCCAGTTGTTTCATTAAAGGATGGGCAAATTCGTAGAAAGTATCTGATAAAATAATCAGCTGAAAGTGTGTGCGCAACCATTCAACAAATTCTTTTGCCCCTGGAAATGGGCCCATCTCTGCAATTACTTCTTGAATATCATTTAAACCTAAACCATGTTCTTTTAATATGTTCAAACGCTGTGTCATGAGCACATCATAATCAGGAATATCACGTGTGGTTGCTTCAAGCGCTTTAATGCCTGTTTTTTTAGCAAAGTTAATCCAAATCTCTGGAACTAACACCCCTTCTAGATCAAGGCAAACAACTTCCATGAATACTCCCTTTTATTTACGTGGAAAAATTTTGAACTATCATAGCTTAATATTTGTCTAATGCATTGCTGTTTTTTAAATCTATTTTTTTCATAAGCATTTATTTTTTAGTGATAAGTGGCTTATTTCAACTCTATTAAAATACGCAGCAAATAACGTAATATAGGTCTTGTTAGATTCCAAGCCTATTGCCAGGATACTCATGACAACCATTCCAACTATTGATCTTGTTGATGCTCTCGCAGCTGAATATGCTGATAAATCGCCAAGTGAAATTTTAGCACTTGCACTGAATCAAACAGGTGAAATTGCCATCTCTTTTTCAGGTGCAGAAGATGTCGTACTTATTGATATGGCTGCTAACTTAGGTAAACCTTTTCGTGTCTTTAGCTTAGATACGGGACGTTTACATGCAGAAACGTATCAATTTATCGAGACTGTGCGTAAACACTACAATATCAATATCGAAATTTGCTTCCCAGAAGCAGACGCCGTTCAACAACTGGTCAATGAAAAAGGTTTATTCAGCTTTTATCAAGATGATCATAAAGAGTGTTGTGGTATCCGTAAAGTTCAGCCTTTACGTAAAAAATTAGCGACTTTAGATGGTTGGATTACGGGACAGCGTAAAGACCAAAGTCCGGGCACACGAACTGAAATTCCAGTTGTTCAGTCAGATGTTGGTTTTTCAGGCGAAGGTAAACAGTTAATTAAATACAATCCCCTTGCCAACTGGTCCAGTGCCGATGTGTGGAGTTACATCCGCATGATGGAAGTGCCTTATAACCCATTGCATGAACGCGGTTTTATTTCTATTGGCTGTGAACCATGTACGCGTCCAGTGTTACCAAACCAACATGAACGTGAAGGACGTTGGTGGTGGGAAGAAGCGACACACAAAGAATGTGGCCTGCATGCAGGTAATTTGAAAAAGTAAAGACTAAAACCACTGCAAAGCAGTGGTTTTTCGCAACCAATGGATACACACAAAGCGCTCCCATTGTTAAAAAAAATCGATATACTAGGTTTAAGTTCTATAATTCTAACAAGATTGCTCATATAGGAGCGGTCAGATATTGCAGTGAGGCAATCCAGACTATGCGTCCATTACATCCGATTGACTTTATTTTTTTATCACTTGAAAAACGCCAGCAACCCATGCATGTCGGTGGATTATTCTTATTCCAGATCCCTGAAAATGCACCTGCCAGCTTCATTCAAAATTTAGTTGCAGATATTCGTAACTCCAAATCTATTCCTATTCCTCCATTTAACAACAAACTCAACGGCTTATTTTGGGATGAAGATGAAGAGTTTGATCTTGATCACCATTTTCGTCATATCGCACTCCCACAACCAGGGCGTATTCTTGAACTACTCACCTATATTTCACAAGAACACAGTAGTTTAATTGACCGCGCTAAACCGTTATGGACGTGTCATATCATTGAAGGAATTGAAGGGAATCGTTTTGCCATGTACTTTAAAATTCACCATGCGATGGTGGATGGTATTGCAGGTATGCGTTTGGTGGAAAAATCATTATCACAAGATCCAAATGCAAAGAGTATTGTGCCACCATGGTGTGTTGAAGGTCCTCGTGCGAAACGCTTAAAAGAACCTAACGTCAGTCGCTTTAAGAAAATTATGAATGGCGTAATGGGGCAACTTGAGTCGACACCACGTGTCATGTATGAGTTGTCACAAACAATCATGAAAGATATGGGACGTAATCCTGATTATGTTTCAAGCTTCCAAGCACCCAGCTCCATTCTGAACCAGCGAGTCAGCTCTTCGCGCCGTTTTGCAGCACAGTCTTTTGAGTTTGACCGTTTACGTCATATTTCTAAAAGTTTAGGTGTCACGATTAATGATATCGTACTGGCGATTTGTTCAGGTGCCTTGCGTGAATATCTTTTGTCCCAAGATGCACTTCCTAAAAAGCCTTTAATTGCCATGGTACCTGCATCGGTTCGCGATGATGATTCATCTATGTCGAACCGTATCACCATGATTCTGGCAAATTTAGGCACGCATAAAGAAGATCCATTAGAGCGCCTCGCAATTGTTCGTCGTAGTGTGCAAAATGCCAAAGAAAAGTTCAAACGCATGAATTCAAACCAAATTCTAAACTATAGTGCGTTTGTTTACAGTGCTGCTGGTCTCAACATTGCCTCAGGCTTACTGCCTAAGCGCCAAGCGTTTAATCTGGTGATTTCAAATGTCCCTGGTCCGCGTGAGCCGTTGTATTGGAATGGGGCACGACTCGATGCACTATACCCTGCCTCAATCATTTTGGATGGCCAAGCACTCAACATCACCATGACCAGTTATTTAGATAAACTTGAAGTGGGTTTAACGGCTTGTCGAAATGCACTACCGAAGATGCAGAATTTACTTACATATTTAGAAGAAGAAATTCAACGCTTTGAAGCGATTGTAGGGGTCGAAGGCCCAAAGTTGCAAGCGGTCAGTTGATGCCGCAAAACGAATCAGAAACACACGAATAATCAATAAAACTAAGGGGCTTCGATAAGCCCCTTAGTTTTTAATGCTACGACATTGTTTTAATAATTGGTGACACGCAGTACGAATCATGGCAGTTGTAATTTGTACTTCTTTACCCTGATCATCTAGAATATACGCATTATGCGTTACTTTCGTATCTAATAAATGTTTCAAACTAGGTTGAATAATTGCTTCTCTAACACCCATATCACACCTCATTTGCTAAACCTATTTGGGAGAATAAGCTTTGGCTATTTCCGTGTTTCTAGTATTAAAAATCTAAGATCGAAAGTAAAATTTCAGTTGTAACAACTATTTAACCATATATTGTTACAATTTCAGCTCAGAATGATATCGTATTGCTCTTGCGTATATAAATTTTCCACCTGAAATTTAATCACACGACCAATGAAATGCTCTAAATCCGCGACTGCTGGAGCTTCTGCGGTTAACAAGCGGTCAATCACCGATGGATGCGCAACGACAGTAAAGCCAGTCTGAGATTGATACGCACGTGTATATCTCATGATTTCTCGAAAGATTTCGTAACATACAGACTCAGCTGTTTTCACATAACCCCGTCCCTGACAGGTCGGGCAAGATTCACATAATAAGTGCTCTAATGATTCACGTGTACGTTTACGCGTCATTTCGACCAAACCTAACTCAGAAACCTGCGTAATTTTGGTTTTTGCATGGTCCTGCTCAAGCATCCGTTCAAACTGAGTCATGACCTCAGTTCGATGCTCCTGCTCTTGCATGTCAATAAAGTCGATAATAATAATACCGCCTAAATTACGTAGTCTCAGCTGACGCGCAATGACCTGTGTCGCTTCCATATTGGTTTTAAACACGGTGTCTTCTAAAGAGCGCCCCCCCACATATGACCCTGTATTGACATCAATAGTCGTCATAGCTTCAGTCTGGTCAATCATCAAATAACCACCAGACTTCAATGCAACACGCGTCTGCAGTGCTCTTTGAATGTCTTCTTCGACATTATACAAGTCAAAAATTGGGCGCTCACCCGGATAATGAATGAGGCGTTCTTTGATATTCGGGACAAATTCTTCTACGAACTCTTGGAGCTTGCCATGAATTTCACGTGAGTCGACTGAAATTTTAGCGGTCTTTTCACTCGCAAGATCGCGAATAATGCGTTGGGGTAAAGGTAGTTCTTCAAAAATTAACGATGGCACTGCAATACTGATCTGCTTGCGCTGAATAAATTCCCAAAGTTTCGCCAAATAAGCCATGTCTTGCGCAATGGCAGCTTCCGCAATCCCATCAGCGGCGGTACGAACAATCACTGAACCCGGAAGTTTATGTTCTGCTTGAATACGCTCAATCATCGAACGTAAACGATCACGTTCAGCTTCAGATTCAATGCGTTGAGAAACCCCCGTATGATTGCCATAAGGCATCATCACTAAGTAGCGTGAAGGAATGGAAAGATCAGTTGAAAGCCGAGCCCCTTTGGTGCCCAGCATATCCTTCATGACTTGAACGGTAAGAATTTGTCCTGGCTGTAAGAGCTCAAAAACATTCGGGGTGGGTTGATTACGTGACCAAACCATATCATTAATATGTAAAAAAGCAGTTCGTGACAGCCCAATATCGACAAAAGCAGCCTGCATTCCCGGAAGAACACGAACCACTTTACCTTTATAAATATTGCCCACTAAACCACGTTTCACCGTACGCTCAATAAATAATTCATTGACCGTGCCGTTTTCAATTAACGCGACGCGACATTCCATAGGCGTGACGTTAATTAATAACTCGTCAGACATAACAAACTCAAAACATTATAAAAAATCTTTTGAGACAGTTAATTTAGTGCCTTAACTGCCTGTAATAACTGTACCGTTTCATGCAACGGTAGCCCCACGACATTACTATAGCTTCCCTCTATACGTGGAATATAACGTGCTGCAATGCCTTGTATGGCATAGGCTCCCGCCTTGCCAATGGGTTCAGATGTAGCCCAATATGCTTCCATATCATTCGGGCTCAAATGCTGAAATTCAACTTCAGTACGAACTACTATACTTGAAATTTGCGTATTTGTACGGATACAAACCGCAGTATATACATCATGCTTACGCCCGGAAATTTTTTCCCACATTTCAAATGCATGCTGCTTAGATTCAGGTTTGCCTAAAATCTCTTGATCGACCCCTAAACTGGTATCGGCAGCAATCACAATTGCATCAGGATATTGAAGCTGTACTACCTCAGCTTTGGCACATGCCAGTCGCTCCACATAATGAGCTACCGACTCGCCTGCTTGTACAGATTCATCAATATCTGGACTATAGATATCAAAGACTAGACCGAGCTGCTCAAGCAGCTCACGGCGACGGGGCGAACTGGACGCTAAAATTAAACGCGCCATTTCTTCAAGATGAAATAGACCATCGGGAAAGTCAGCACACTACTCAACAGCGGTTGCCAATGACGTGCAAGGGAAAACTGTGCCCCAATCATAATTTGCGCGATCCACGTAATAAACAAATGCGCGACCACAGCCAAGGTGGTGATGACCCAAATATTGGCAAAGGTCATAATCCGACGTTCACGCGTTAAAAAACGGGACACAAAAGTAATCAGAATAAAACTGAGCGCATTTAAACCCAAAGGTGCATCAAGTAGTAAATCGGTGAAAATCCCGACTGCAAAGGCAAACCAAATCCCGCTCCATGTCGGCTGGCACAGCACCCAAAACAGCATCACCATCATCATAAACAATGGACGCCATCCAGAGAGCGCATAAGACAAAGGATAAACCATCAACACTGAAGCAATGATCACTGAAAAAATGATCGGAAATAAGGGATCACGCTGTTTGGCAGCACGAAGTTTAGCGATCGGCATGCGGTTGCTCCATCGCTAAAGAATCGGAAAATAACACAACGACATGATGTCCACCCGCTAACTGCGCAGCAGGAACAACATCAATTTGAGCAAACTCGCCTGAATTATGACGACTGATTTTTGAAATGGTGCCCACCAGATAACCTGCTGGAAAATGCTCACCTAAACCAGAGCTATACACTTTTTCACCCACTTTGATTTCGGCACTGGTCGGCACGTATTCCATTTTCAAATGACCCAAATCTCCAGTCCCTGAAACAATGGCACGCATTCCAGATCGTTCTAAGCGAACCGAAAGAGAATGTTCTTTATCTGAAAGCAACATGACGCGACTACTATGCGGATAGACATTAATAATCTGTCCCATAATACCTTTGTCATCGAGCACGGTTTGCCCGACTTTTAACTGACTGTTGGCACCACGGTTTACCACAATAATATGGCGCAATGGATCGGCATCTGTCCCAATGACTTCTGCAATCTCCATACGACCATCAATGATCAAAGGTGTATCTAACAGACCCCGTAAACGCGTATTTTCCGCAGATAATTCAGATAATTTTTGTAAACGCACTTGCGCCTGCAATAACTCGGCTTGCATCGCGGTATTTTCACGGCGCAATTGAGCTTCAGACTTGGTTTGTTGATTCAGCCACTCTCGCGATAACACGGGATAACTTGCTACGGCATAAATTGGATTATAAGCGGCGTACAAGACATCTCTTGCAGGTTGAATCACATGCGGCATGCGCCAGTTAAAAAACAGCACGACCAAACATGTGATCACTGCAATGATAAATGAGCGAAAAGATGGCGGTTGTCTGGAAAACAGATTTGTTTGCACCCGCCGATTCCTTTATTAGCCTACAAATAACATGTCGTGATTTGGATTATCGAAGAATTCTAAAACTTTACCACCACCACGAGTGACGCAAGTTAGAGGATCTTCTGCCACCACCACAGGTAAGCCTGTTTCTTGCGCAAGAAGTTTATCGAGGTTACGCAGTAATGCACCACCACCGGTCAACACTATACCGCGCTCAGCGATGTCTGAAGACAGCTCAGGAGGCGTTTGCTCAAGTGCAGATTTCACAGCTGAAACAATACTTTGTAATGGATCAGAAATCGCTTGAGTAATTTCGTCCGAAGTCACAGTGATCGCACGTGGCACACCTTCAGCAAGGTTACGGCCGCGAACTTCAATTTCAAGTGCTTTGGCATCGGCTTCTGGTAAAGCCATACCCACTTCTTTCTTGATAATTTCAGCGGTAGTTTCACCAATCACGCAACCATGTGCTTTACGTACGTAGTTAATGATTTGTTCATCAAATACATCACCACCAATACGTAGTGAGTCAGCATAGACACAACCTTGCAGCGAAATAATCGCAATTTCAGTTGTACCACCACCAACATCGACCACCATAGAGCCGCATGCTTGTTCAACTGGCATACCTGCACCAATTGCAGCAGCCATTGGTTCTTCAATCAAACGAACATCACGCGCGCCTGCATTAAATACAGCTTCACGAATAGCACGACGCTCAACCAAAGTTGATTTGCAAGGCACACACACCACAACACGAGGTGCAGGTGGGAACAGACGTTTTTCATGTACTTTACCAATAAATTGGTTCAGCATGGTTTCAGTCACTTCAAAATCAGCAATCACGCCATCCTTCATTGGACGAATGGCAGAGATATTTGCAGGTGTACGGCCCAGCATTTGCTTTGCATCAAGACCTACCGCGGCAACGATTTTTTGTGAACCACTGTGACGAATTGCCACAACTGTCGGTTCATTTAATATAATGCCTCGTCCTGGTGCATAAATAAGTGTATTTGCTGTACCTAAATCAATGGCTAGATCGGGCGAAAACAAGCCAATTAGTCTTTTTAGAATCACGGAGACGTTCTCGATTAAACTTTATGTGGACGCAAGGTGGCAACTTTAACTAAATGTGATGATTTGAACAAGTCAATCGCTTATTATAACGCACGATATTTTGAAATTTTTTAATACTGACTCAGGTGATGTTATGTCTACATCGGATGCACAGCATTCTGCAGATTTAAATGCACAAACAGTTTCAGCAATCGCCAATCTTGCTCGATTGTCGCTAGATGATACGCAATCTGCTGAATATGCTCAAAGTCTAAATAAAATTTTAGGCATGATGGAAACCTTAAAAGGCATCGACACCGATGGTGTTGAGCCGCTTAAAAGCCCATTTGATCACCCACAACCCTTACGTGAAGATGTGGTTTCAGAAACCAATCATCGTGATGAATATCAAGCCATTGCACCGCAAGTGCAAGACGGTTTGTACCTTGTTCCTCGCGTGATTGAATAATTTCTATTCAGTTAAACCATTATTTTGTAAAAATTAACGTAAAGACATTTCTCATGACAGATTTACATCGCTTATCGATTCGTGAACTCTCTGAGGGTTTAGCTGGGGCTAAATTTTCATCTCGCGAACTGACTGAACATTATTTAAAGCGCATTGCAAAACTGGATACACAAGTTAAATCTTATGTAACCGTAACTGCAGAACAAGCGCTTGCACAAGCCAATGCTGCCGATGCTGCAATTAAAGCAGGCACAGCAACCGCATTGACAGGTGTGCCAATTGCACACAAAGACATTTTTTGTACCCAAGGCATTAAAACCACTGCGGGCTCAAAAATGTTGGATAACTTTATCTCTCCTTACGACGCCACCGTTGTAGCGAAAGGCAAAGCCGCTGGTCTGGTCACTTTAGGTAAAGTGAACATGGACGAATTTGCAATGGGTTCAACCTCTGAGAATTCATTCTACGGCGCTACAGCAAACCCTTGGAACTTAGGCCATGTACCTGGGGGTTCTTCAGGTGGTTCTGCGGCAGCGGTTGCAGCAGATCTAGCTCCATTTGCAACAGGTACGGACACGGGTGGTTCAATTCGCCAACCTGCATCGTTCTGTGGTCTCACAGGTCTTAAACCAAGTTATGGTCGTGTGTCGCGCTTCGGGATGATTGCGTATGCATCATCACTGGATCAGGGCGGGCCAATGGCGCGTTCGGCTGAAGACTGTGCCTACCTCATGAATGTGATGGCAGGTCATGACGCGAAAGACTCAACCTCTATCGAAAAAGATGTTGATGACTATGTGGCGAATCTAAACGGTACAGCGGTTAAAGGTCTACGCATTGGTATTCCAAAGCAATACTTCAATGTTGCTGGTTTAGACGCAGATGTGAAAGCGCGTGTTGAAGAATCATTGAAAAAGTTAGAAGACATGGGCGCGACCTTGGTTGAGATTGATCTCAACATGACTGAGGCTTATGTTCCGACCTATTACTTGATTGCACCTGCTGAAGCATCATCGAACTTACAACGCTATGATGGCGTACGTTATGGCTACCGTGCTGAGAACCCCGTTGACCTGATGGACTTATACAAACGTTCACGTTCTGAAGGTTTTGGTGCAGAAGTGCAGCGTCGTATCTTAATTGGTACGTATGCCCTTTCAGCTGGTTACTACGATGCTTACTATGTCAAAGCACAAAAAGTCCGTCGTCTGATTCAACAAGACTTCTTAAAAGCATATGAGTCGGTTGATGTGATTGCTGCACCTTCTGCGCCAACCACGGCTTATAAAATTGGCGCGAACTTGTCTCCAGTTGAAATGTACTTGGGCGACATTTACACCATCGCGGTTAACCTTGCGGGGCTTCCTGCGATTAATGCACCTGTTGGTTTTGACAAAGACAATTTACCTGTGGGCTTACAGCTGATTGGTAACTATTGGTCAGAATCTCAACTGTTGTCTGTGGTACATCAGTACCAACAAGCGACGGATTGGCATACGAAACGTGCGGCAATTGCTGAGGAGAATGCATAATGGCTAAAAATGCTGCTAAACCAAAATCATTATTGATTGATGGTTGGGAAGTCGTGATCGGGATTGAGATTCACACTCAGCTCGCGACCCAATCTAAAATCTTCTCAGGTTCTTCGACTGAATTTGGTCAAGACCCAAACACCCAAGCCAGCCTAGTTGACTTGGCGATGCCGGGTGTACTGCCTGTATTGAATAAAGAAGTGGTCGATTTAGCCATTCGCTTTGGTTTAGGTATCGATGCTTACATTGACCAAGCGTCTGTGTTTGCCCGTAAAAACTACTTCTACCCTGACTCTCCAAAAGGCTACCAAATTAGCCAGATGGACAACCCGATTGTGGGCTTGGGTCATATCGACATTCAACTTGAAGATGGTACGGTAAAGCGCATTGGCGTAACGCGTGCCCACCTTGAGGAAGATGCAGGTAAATCGATCCATGACCAGTTTGAAGGTATGTCAGGCATCGACTTAAACCGTGCAGGTACACCTTTACTTGAAATCGTGTCTGAACCGGATATGCGTTCGGTTGAAGAAGCTGTAGCTTATATCAAGTCGATTCACACTTTAGTACGTTGGTTGGGTATTTCTGACGGTAACATGGCGGAAGGTTCATTCCGTGCCGACTGTAACGTGTCGTTGCGCCGTCCGGGTCAACCGTTCGGTACACGTTGCGAGTTGAAAAACCTCAACTCATTCCGTTTCATTGAACAAGCGATCAATGTTGAAATTGAACGCCAAATGGAAATTTTGGAATGGGATGGCACGATTGACCAAGAAACGCGTCTATTCGATCCTGTGAAGATGGAAACACGTTCGATGCGTTCGAAAGAAGAAGCGAACGACTATCGCTACTTCCCAGACCCTGATTTGCTGCCTGTGATTATTTCAGATGCGCAAATTGAAACAGCTCGTGCTGCGTTGCCTGAACTTCCTGCGGCACGTCGTGAGCGTTTCGTCGCGGACTTTGGTGTCACTGAATACGATGCACATGTATTGACACTGACCCGTGAAATGTCTGACTTTTATGAAGTGGTTGTGGCTGCTGCTGGTGGCGCAGCTCAAGGTAAAGTGTCTGCAAACTGGGTGATGGGCGAATTCTCTGGTGCTTTAAACAAAGCGGGCTTAGAACTAGCAGACTCTCCTGTTTCTGCTGAAAAATTGGGCGGCATGGTTGCGCGTATCGTGGATAACACCATTAGCGGCAAGATTGCGAAGCAAGTATTCGGCTTTATGTGGGATGAAGGCAAAACTGCGGACGAAATTATTGCGGAAAAAGGCTTGAAGCAGGAAACTGATACCGGTGCGATTGAAGCGATTATTAAAGACGTTCTTGCTGCCAATGAGAAGATGGTTGAAGAGTTTAAATCTGGTAAAGAGAAAGCTTTCAATGGTCTTGTCGGTCAAGTGATGAAAGCGTCTAAGGGTAAAGCCAACCCTGCTCAAGTGAATGAATTAATGAAGAAATTGATTGGTTGATCTGATCTAACTTCAAAAGAAAACCCGCTTTAGAGCGGGTTTTTTAGCTTTATAGGTTTTCTTCAGCTTCTACCAAAAATAATATTGTTGAAGCAGTCATATTGAGAGCATATTCGACAATGTATCGCGGTATTTCTTTTTCTTCAGCACCCGCACCATGTCCACTTAACTTATTTCTAGCAGTCGGCACTCCACTTTCCAATAAAGTCCTTAAAGAAGTGAATTTACTTTCCCAAAATGCAGGAATCAATTGTTTTTCAAAACATACCTTTATTAAGGTACTAGCTGTTGCATTACTTTTAACAGTCCATTTTTGCTTATCACAAATAATGCGCATTGTACTTTCAAAAGCTTTAAGACATTCATTTAAAGCTTCGTGATATTTTCCTTTTCTATAGTGTTCATGTGCTTTATGAAATTCAACACTTGCACCTTTAAATCGCTTCCTTGATAAAATTTCTAATGATGGTTTTATGATTTCAGAATGAGTAAAAGTATTATCTCTTCGAATAATTTGACCTTCAACGAACTGGTAACCTAAACTATGTTCATTAAATCGATAGTTTAATTCCTTGATTGCATTATTAGTAATTTCGCCAAAACTGTAGCGTTCTACGTTATATGCATCTTTTGAAATATTATTTGCAAATCTACAAGCTAACTCAATGTAATCAATTGCTTTGAGCACATTTTTTTCAGATAAAAACCCATTAATAAATTCTGATTTATAATTATAAATATCATGTCTATAAGTCTCATGTAAGTAAAAAACACCAAAATCCCTAGCTAACCACTCGACTAAATTTTTATAAATATTTTCTATTCGTATAATCTCATATAATTTTTCACCCCTTTCTCCAAATAAATCATTCAGAATATAGGTAACCTGAACTCGAAATGCATTTGGAAGTACTTCATACTCATATACATCATGATCTTTTTTTGCCTTATTTCTTTTAGAAAACAACTCCAAAATCATGTTACCCCCAATTAAATTAAGTATTTTTAATTGATAGTTTTATATACTCTAAAATCTTAATAAGCAACAATATATCATTAACATCCAAGTGTTTTTATACGTGACTAGCAACCTCATCCCCCGCCTTCTCCCAATGGGAGAAGGCGCTTTCATTATAAATTTGATAGCACCATATATTTAATAATGAATGTTCCCTCTCCTTTTAAGGAGGGGGTTAGGGAGAGGTATTTAAAAATTCAAAACTCTGCTTCGTATAGCTAAAACTACCAATCTAATTCCCAAAATCCACTACACTAAACACATTCTATTTTTAAAAATTAACCACTTAAAAACTCAAAGGACAAAAATGAAAGCAGCCCTCCTCACACTTTCTACACTTGCACTCCTCAGCACCACCACCTTTGCAGAAAACAAACCCAATGTTCCAGCTAAAGAAGCCAGCCAAATATTTAAAGCCACAGGCTTTGCAAAAACAAAACATGGTTGGGAAGGTAACTGCAACACTGGTGAAATCACCACATACAAAGACCTCAATGGTGACGGTCTAAAAGACGCAGTTATTTCAGACTACAGCACCATGTGCTATGGCAACACAGGTGTCGGCTACCATATCGTTGCTCAGCAACAAACTGGAAATTGGAAAGTCATTTTTGAAAACATGGGAATCCCTACTTTTCTAAAAACCAAAGGAAAAGACGGCTGGCCAGATATTGAAAATGGTGGCCCCGGATTTTGTTTTGCTGTTTACCGCTGGAATGGTCAAAAATATGATGTCAACCGTTATGAATATAACGGTAAAGCCTGCACATTAGACTATTAACTCCTTAGCATAGTAAATTTCATATCAATGAATATGTAAATTAATTGATTTATCATGCTTTTCTATACAGTTTAAGCGCCTCAATTACTTGGGGCTTTTTTATAAAAAATGACCTCAGTTATACGACTAAAGAGCGCTGAATGACTTAAAAATGACATCTGAACTGTGCTAATTTAGATCAAAATTGAACATAAATATGCACAAACAATAAAGAGGGTTTAAAGATGTCAAAACAAATTTTAATGCTCGTGGGTGACTATGCTGAAGACTATGAAACAATGGTGCCTTTTCAGTTTTTAACAGCTCTCGGTTATACCGTACATGCAGTCTGCCCCGATAAAAATGAAGGTGAAAGTATCGCAACAGCCATTCATGACTTTGAAGGTGAACAAACCTATAGTGAAAAACGCGGTCATAACTTTGCGATCAATTACAACTTTGAAGCCGTACACACTGCGGACTATGTTGGTTTAGTCATTCCCGGTGGTCGTGCGCCCGAATATTTACGCATGAATGAACGTATCCTTGAGATCGTACGTGAGTTTGATACTGCGAAAAAACCAATTGCAGCGGTTTGTCATGGTGCACAAATTCTTGCGGCAGCCGATGTACTCAAAGGCCGTACTTGTTCAGCTTACCCTGCGTGTGCAGCCGAGGTGAAACTTGCTGGTGGGACTTATGCGGACATTGAAGTGACTGAAGCTGTAACCGATGGACACTTGATCACAGCGCCGGCTTGGCCGGCACACCCTGCTTGGATGGCACAGTTTATTCAAGCTTTAGGAGCGACTGTGACGATTTAATCGTCCTCTTGCGAAATAAAAATTTTATCAAAAATAGAATTCTTGATCTTTTAATTTATTGAAAAGTCTCGATTTATCGAGACTTTTTTATATAATAAAAACATCATAATTTTTGAATAATAAAAATGGAATTCATCAATCCTATAGCAGCTCTTATTGCGCTCATTATCGCTATTTTCTCAATTCCTAAAACACTTCATGCAATCAATGAACATAAACGTAAAAAATTTAAAGATGAGTTAGATTTTATAAAGAATATTTAGACAATTATTATCAAAAAACTGAATCGGAGCTTTCTTTATTACTGAAAGACAAAGCAGCACAAACGCTCACGCGTTCAACTGTGATTAGTGCAAAGTTAGCCGATTACTTTATCTTGTTACATGAACAGAAAAAACTAAATTTCCAAGACGTGACAGACGCTTTCCATTTTGGACATAAATATATTAATGTTGATGAAGAACGCTTAGTTTTTTCACCTAAAATGAATCAGATCAAGTTAAGAAAAAGCGTTTATTATCTAATCATCCTTACATTACTTGCTTATATCTACGTTCTGTACGGAACAAACGCTGGAGAGAGTTTTCATATTGTAGTAAGGAGTTTAGGTACTATTTTTTCTATTATTTTATGTATTCAGTTTTTGGATAAAATTTTAAACTTAGAAGAAAGTGCCAAATTTTTTGGGATAATGAATAAAGCTCAAACTCAAGTAAAATCAACTACTCCAAATGACGTTTTAATTGGAGACAACTAAGCGATTCAATACGGTATTGTTTCCAATATAACATTCATTCTTAATTCTTATATTTTTAGGAACAACAGTGACTTAAGTTCGCTTAGAAATAAGAAACTTAAAGCACTGCTAGAAAAATTCAACTACCTCATCACACCCAACTTATTCCAAATTTCTGGAGTTAAAAAAGTCGTGACCAATTTATTCAAATCCACATAACGCAGTACGCCTTGCAACTGTCCTTTCACTTCTGGGTTCTTTAAAATTTCCTCACCCGTAATCTGTCCAAGTTCCTGAAAACTATCTCCAACCGCTTGTATGCCTTCAGCTTGAATCACGGCTTTGGTCTGCGCTGAACATTGCTCCACTAAAATGCGTTGCAAAACCTGTGCTAGATTCTTATCTAGCTGTGTACGCTGTGCATCGGTGACATTGCTATACACCTTCAAATCTGGATGTGCAGCCAGTGCCGCAAACGTCCACTGCAATACAGTGGTTTTATCCGTTGCTGTCGTTGACTTCACCAAACAATTACTCAGTTGGTCGACTGTGGTACTGGCTGTTGCAACTTGGACTGAACCACACAATGCTGCTGCCAAAACAGCATGACGAAAAATAGCAGAAGACCGACCACGTAAAATGCTTAAAACAGGCTGTGACATAAACTAAACTCCAATCAACAATTGCATTCTTTGTATCATAAAGCCAGTCAATCAGCCTGTTATGGAACTGTAAAATTACCGTGTAATTGAAGTAAAAAGATAAAGCCGCTTCATTCAAGCGATTGTATATTCAACTCAGTAGTTTCTAGCGTGGCTTTTAAAGCCATAAACTCAAAACTGTTCCTGCAAACGCTAACTGGGTCTGCTCTCCCCAATTAGTTCTGATCGTTGCAATTTCTTCGGATACATCAGAAACATGTCCCATACTCATACGGAAATTGGTTTAGATGCCCACATGAAGTCCTATCAGAAACCGCTTAAAATATTACTTCATTTGCTTGAGCATATTTTTAGCACCTGTATGGTTATGGTTTTTGGCTAAATTCTGCAAAACATATTTTGCCTGCCCTTTAGGATTGGAAAAACGACTGCTATAACTTGGAATACCCGTTAAACAACGTGCAACTAATATGCCCGATTCGGTATAGACATTTGAGGCATCAGACCCCGGTAAACGACCATAGTTATATGCACGTTGTGCACTGTTACAGGCAGCAACTTGGTTGCGCCCACTGTTAATATCACGGCGTGCAGCCACATACAGTTTGGCCTGTTGCTGCTGTGGTGTTTCTACAGCTTTGGCGGCTTTAGGTGGCACTTCAACTTTGTTTTCTTTTTTAGGCTCAACTTCTTTTTTGCTTTCTTCCTCTTTCTTCACTTCTGCCTTGGTCGTAGGCGCTTTCGTCACCGTTTTTTTGCTTGGCGTAATGGGTGCTATACTCCGTGGTGCTGGCTCAGTCAGTACTTTACTTTGTATATTAACCACACGCGTATCATTTGAATTAGGCAGTTTACGTTCAGACACTGCCTCAATACTCACCAGCCACTGTTCGCCATTCTTTAGCTGGCAACGAAAAGTGCCCGTGCCCTGTTTTAAACTGTTATAGGTGCGAAGTAACTTTTTCGCCCACGGATCTTTCACTAAGCTAAAACTACTTTTCTGTGTCTGACTAAAACGCCCACCATGTGCTTGGCAATACTGACTGAACATGCTGCGTGGATATAGCGCCTCGATATCTTTTTCATTTTTTACGCCTACCGTGTGATACACGTATTCTTTGCTGTTTTTATCGGTATCATTAATTTTTCGTTCTACGATTAGTTCTTGTGGTGATGCAATATTTGTAAAAGGTGCTTGAGCTATATTTCCCAGACTGGTACAGCCCTGTAACACACTCCCCACAACCCCAAATACACATAAAATTTTATAATTCACTACGACTTTACTCTTAAACACCCGCATAAAAACATTAGCGGAAAGCTCATAAAATAACAAACTTAAATAACTGTTTTTATTATTTATTTTAGCTTTATGCACACATCATTCTGCTTTGTTTTATGATAACTTAAACAACATTTCATAAATTTAGTTTGAACCACACAACAGAAGTTACAGACAAAACGATGCTTGAGCACATAAAAAACCTGCCGTGAAAGGCAGGTGAGATACATCAAAAATATTTAGTCATCCAAAGTCGATTCAAAAGCTTTTAGACGCTTATAAATTGAGAGCAGTTCGATAATGGTTGGCCATGAGGCAATCAAATACTGAAATGACTCCCTAACTTTGCCAAAAACATTCAATATCTGTGTGAGTAAACCTAAAGTCACTAGCCCTGCTGCAATACTTGGAAAAAGAACAAATAGCCCATAAATATTATCTAACTGCATATACCATATTCGTACTAAATTAAAATATGCATAATGAAAATACAGTCTGAAATAGTTTTTACGTACACCACTGAATAATTGTTTCAGCGTGGCAGGTTGAGCACGGTCTGCATGGTCTTCTCCATACACCAACTCTTTACGATAGGCTGCTTCGACTTTTTGATTATTAAATTCCAAACCAGGTAATTTATAACCAACCAATACTAAAATGAGCGTCCCTAATAAAGCCCAACTTATAGCAGCCCAAACCAAAGCATATGGAATAGCCCCCACAATTGGAATTGCCTTTACATGGCTCGACAAACTAAACAACACTGGCAAAAAGGCAATCAACGTCATTAACGCTTCAATCAAGCTGACCCCTAAACCTTCTAAAGTTCTTGCAAAGCGCATGGTATCTTCTTGAATACGTTGCGATGCCCCTTCAATGTGCCTTAACTTATTCCAATTTGAAGTGTAATAGTCATTCATCGCAGTACGCCAACGGAACACATAATGGCTCACAAAAAATAAATTTATAACAGCAAAAGTAACGTAAACCATCGCAACATAAATAAAAGTTAAAATACCTTTATAAAGCTGGTTCACATCACCGCCCCCATTACTCAACATTTCTTGGATTAAGTCATAAAAAGGGTTATACCAAGCATTTACAACAACACTGACCTGTACACCAAACCAGATGTTAAACAGAATAAATGCGGAGCCCCAAATCGACCAGCGTTGCCATTTTTTATCTGAGAAAAAACGCCAAAATAAGGCAAACAGACAGGTCGAAACAAAGAACCACAGATAAAACCATAAAAAAAATGGAGACCAAAAACGGCTCACTCCAATCGGCAGTTCAGCCGTTGCATATCCTTGCGGCCAACCTATGGCGCTTCCCCATGTATTTCCCCCTGTGTACCACAGTACGACATTGATCACCGACCAAAGTAATACTGAAATGAAGAACCATCTAGGGTTTGGGAAAAATGACTTAAACATGAACGATATATATCCCTTTTATATTTCAGGTATGCAATCCGTGCATACTAATCCTTATTTCTTAATTTAGTACAATCGCATTACAGCAAGTTTGTACACTTTACTTATCCTTATTGGGTTATACGTTATTTGATTTGTATGTCTCTTCACAAGAGCTCAGGACATTATTTTCCGACTTGATCAGTCACAGCACAATCAAAATAAATTATTTCAATAACTTATGAAAAAGGAAAGGACTTGGCCCCCAGATTTAAAATAATATTTTATTGCTTACAACTTTTGGGTTTCAAACTGAAAAATTACTTAGGATTTAAAGCGAGTGCAATGACGGTATTTCTCTGACAACCATACGATTACTTGTTGATTTTATGTATAAAAGAATGAAGTTTGCACATTTTAAAATGACTTCATGCTACTATCTTTTCATTAAAAACTATTGGATCTATGACATGGAAACCCTAGTACTTGAATTGATCAAACCACTCACACTGACAAAAGAAGACTTTCCACCCATTGACTTTGAAGAAGGCACTGTGCTCAAAGTTCTCATGAAAACACCTACAGGTTACTTGGTAACGGCAGACTCTCGTTTTAATTTTACGGTGTCTTTTGATGATGAAAATCAAGTGTGGCAGAAGCTGTAATTTGCAACGCTCTTTAATAAAAGAATAATCCATTCAATAAGATAAAAATAAAAAACCATCTTTTTTATTGATTTAAAAACTGATTATTTTTATTAAAATTTAGTTTTTTATACCCAATCAGCAAATGAATACCGTGCTGAGAGTTTTCTGTACCTATTGATTTTTGCCGCTCAGATTATTTTTTCCACCAAATCCAAATTTGCACAGCGACCATAAGCAAAATAGTAATAGCAACAAAATAAGGATGAGGTACTTTCCAAAGCATGAGCCCCGCAGCAAGGCTCATACTGAATAGCGAAAAGATTTTCGCTTTTGTTGGTAGAGTTTTATGTTCTCTCCACTGCTGTAAAATGGGTCCAATCAACCGATTTTGAACAATCCATCGATGCAACCGTGCAGAACCTTTAGCTGCAAATAAAGTCGCTAAAAAATAAAAGTCAAAGGTGGGTAAACCAGGAATAATAATCCCTAAAGTCCCAATACATAAACAAATCCAAGCCAGCCCAATACACAACCAACGTACCCAAATCGATTTTGCAAGATGTGCATCTGACTCATCTTTGGATTTAGATATTAAGCTTAACTCGGTATTTTGCATATTTCACTCTTATTTCAACTGTTCCAAGTCTGCTAACAATTGACCAAAACGGGAAAAGCCTTGCATCGCCCCTTCAATCACTTGATCCTGCTGCTCTTGACTAAAGTTTGCATCATCCATAGCTTGCTTAAAGCGTTTCCAAACCACTGCTCGTCCTTCTGGATATGCAGCCAAATTACGCGCTGCAAAGTCCGCAGTAAAACCAAATTGGTGCTGTGCCGCTTTAAATAAAAATGCTGCACCTAAAGTCGAACCTTCAGACACATAAATCCAACCCAAAGCTTGAGGAAAGCTGACCCCATCTGTTGCAATGCGGGTGGACTGTGGCTCTAGTCCCAAATCCTTTAAGTCCAGTAATGCCGCATCTGAACGACCACGAACATCTAAATCAGGGATAATTTGAACCACATCTGGATGTGCATATAAATGTTCAACATCCTTTTGGAAGTAGTACTGAGATAACGTAAAACGTGCATAATTACTTTGGTTTTCGAAGACCTTCGCCTGTTCCATTAACTGTTCCATACGATCATGTTCAGTCGATGTTTCCATTTTTAGACGCTGAGATAAACTTGTTTCTAGCTGCTGGTTCATACTGGTAGTCACGTTAAAATCCTATCTTTGCTGTTCTGCGCTGATTTCCATGTTCGATGCCTTTAGAATTTCATACAACGTTAAATAACACCCAAGGTCATTTTCAAGATTGATGATTTTTCCTAAACCATAGAACTGGACTTATACATAGAGACGAATGAAACGCTCAAAATACGCAAAAAAATTCAAAGTTTTTCGCACACTGAAAATTCGCTATTTTTTACTTTACAAGCTATTGCATTTGAACACATCATAAATGATAATCACTATCATTTAAACCTTGGGGAAGTATTATGGCACCTCCCACCTCTTCCAAAGCACAACAGCAATTAATTGGTGAACTCTATCTTCAACACCATGATTGGTTAATTCAGTGGCTGAGATATCGGATTCGTCATCCTTTTAATGCTGCCGATATTGTGCAAGATACTTTTGTGCGTTTGATCCAAGCCAAACATAAGTTAGCTTCAATTCAAGAACCGAAAGCTTATTTAATTAATATTGCTAAACACGTTTTGATTGATCAGCATCGACGTAATGTGATTGAAACCAATTATCTAAAAAATCTTTATGATGAAGCTCAATTTGGGCAAGAGCTGATCCAGGACAACACCATTGAAGAAACGGTACAAATTCTGGATTTCCTATCGGTTGCATTAGGCAAAACCACCGCTAAAGTGCGTCAGTCCTTTATTCTTTATTATATTGAAGGCTATAGCCAAACTGAGATTGCTGAATTAACAGGAAAATCACTGCGCAGTGTACAAGGCTATTTGGCCGATGGGCTGAGTCTCTGTTATGAGCTACGTCATAAAATGAATGCAGAATGCGAAGAATGAATGACGCTCGACATATTCGTAAAGAAATTGCACTCTGGGTGATTCGGCTCAACTGCGACAACCCTATCGAGCGTGCACAAGTCCAGCAAGAGTTTCAAGCTTGGCAAAAAAATCATCCACAGTATCTGCCCTATTTTGAAGAATTTCGAGACTTTGATCTTGAGATGCAGAGCCTATCACACCAACAAAACTTACACGGCGAGACTGTCGAACAGACATTTCAAGCCATTGAACATGAACAGAAAAAAGTGCTGTCTTTGTTTAACCAAACTGTTTTCTCATTCATGGCCATCAGTTGTCTTGGCTATTTTAGTTTTACTTATATTCCCTTTGCCTACTATTTTGCAGACTATAAAACTGCAACCAGCGAAGTGAAAAATATTGTGCTTGAAGATGGTTCTATGCTTACCCTCGCGCCTAAATCAGCAATAAAAGTGGATTACACCACAGGGCAAAGACGGATCGAATTGATTCAGGGCGATATCTATGTCGATGTCGCTAAAAACCCAACACGTCCTTTTATTGTTCATACCAAACAAGCCGACTACCAAGCACTTGGTACGCGTTTTATCATCAACCAATATACCGATACAAGTGCGCTGAATATGCTGCATTCACGTGTTCGAGCCAGTGCTAATCTGACTGCTCAAGCTAAGCCTTTAATTGTTTCAGAAGGTCAACGTATACAAGTTGACGCTCATGGCCTTGGAAAAATTGAAGTATTTGATGCACAAATGTTGAAGACCTCATGGTACATGCAACAAATTCAGGCCAATGAACTGGCCCTACCTGATCTCCTCAATCGCTTAAATGCTTACCATACTGGCTATATGATTTTTAATGAAAAAGAGCTCAGTCAAATCAAAATTACGGGAATTATTAACCCTCAACAAGACTTAGTCGGAACACTACAATTGATCCAGTTACAGTATCCTCAGCTTGATTTTTTTCAAATCGGGAACTATGTGACCTACGTCAAAATTAGGGCCTCTTAATTTAAAATTTGTACTCAAACTTTAAACTTAAACTTTGCTTATCATTACTATATAGCCAATCTACATTGCTTTTATTTTGGTTATAGTTGTAGGTTAAATTGGGGGTCAGACCGTACAGTGTAAATTTAGGCATTTGCAATACAGCAGTATAATTCTGTTCAAAATCATGACGTCGGGTATCAAAGCCAAAACCATTGACATATTGATCGTACTGTCTCCAACGTAAAGAGCTAAACACAGTCAAGTTGATTCCATCTAGGATCGGCTTACTCAACCCAAAGCGAACACCTTGTTGTTCATAAGCTGCAAAATACTGTTCCTTGGTATTGTGATCGACATAGTCTAACCCTGAAAACAACGTCCACTGCTGTGGTAGAACTTTCCAAAAGGTCACAAATATCGACTTTTCAATGCCACTCTGTTTTTCATATAAAATGTGATCGATATCCTCTATTTCTGCTTCCAGTTTTAAGGCTTTATCCTGTCCGATAAATCGCATCCATTCAGCCCGCATACCATAAGCATTTGACAAAGTATCATTGGCATAACGTCGATGTTCAAACACAGGTGCAACTAAAATTTGATTGCGTGGATTTTGAAAACTATAGCCTGCATTAAAATTAAGTGTGATTTCATTATAGTCGCTTTGGTTTTGGTAACTTTTACCATAACCCAACGCTTTGAGTGCGAGTCCATGCTGCCCTACAAGTGACCAGCGTTTACTGATGACTGTTTCATAGTCCAATGCACTCGCATCAATTGGGTCTGGAGTACCTTGCTTTAAGTCGCGAATAATATATTCACCATTTGCATCCACTCCGACAATGGTGGGAACCAATGTATAACGCTCGGAGGAGTTATTAATATTGGTTGCATGGCGCATCCCCAAAGCAACATTGCCTTGCCATGTATCCCTTTGATTCAAAGTTTTTAAATACAAGTCGATGGTATGATTAATATTTTGGCTGATTTGATCATTCGCACCGACTAAATGCTGTTTCACCTGTTCAAACAACTGTTTGGCTTCTTTATTTTTTTGTTGCTCTGTCCATAATCTTGCCAATTCTAAACGAATCATCATATTGTCAGGCTGTAATTCTAAGGCTTGCTGAAATAGGTGCTCGGCTTGTTTCGTCTGACCTTGTACTCTTGCCAGTGAGGCTTGCGCAAAATAAGCCAAAGATAGGTCATGATCTTTAAAACTTAAATAGCTATTTAAGTAGATCTGAGCGGCCTGCCACTGTTTCTGCATGACTGCAATGTATAAAGCACGTCCAACTTCCTCCACATTCGGCTGAACTTGGACGGCCTCCCCATCAATCACCATCGTCGGTAATGAATGAGAGTCTATGTTTTTTTGCTGTTTGAACTGTTGTTCTATTTGTAATTGCTGTTGTTGTAATTCTTGGTTCAAACGCAACTGAGTGTCGTCATCTGCTGCATATATATGTTGTTGACTTAAAAGGAATATGCCAATTAACCATTTTTTTTTCATTACTCACACTCAAAAGATAAAACATAGAAATGTGAAAGACCTACCGAAGTAAGTCCTTCACGCCTTTCAATTAAGGGGTATATGAAGTTTGGGCACCACCAAAGGCCGTATCTAAGTTACGGTTATCAAACTGTGCGATACCCGCTAAAGAGCCTGTATTTGTTGCTTGGTTACCAAAGAAGTGCCCTGATGCGTCACCCGCAATTGAGCCATTTGCAGTTGCTGTTCCGTAGAAACTTGCTGAACTCGCGTCGATGTCAGCATTTACTTGTAAATTGGTCACCGTACCTGTACCCGTTAATTGACCCGTCAAAGTTGCATTATTGAAGTTTGCGGTAAAGGTGTTAGCACCAGTGGCGATGAGGTTGTTTCCATTATTAATCCCACTCACGCTATACGTTGCAGTACCTGCATTGGGTACAGATGCACCAGTATTGTTACCAATATAGAAGACTGTACGAGTTGCTGCATCAGCAGCACCTGTATAGTTTCCCGCACCATCTTTCACTTCTTTTGCCCACTCACCAAACCAAACATCATTGCTTGCAGTGGGGCTTACATTTTTGAACTTCCAAACACCGAGACCTGTATGCGGAAATGGAATACTGGCTAAATCAATCCCTGCAGCCAACCCATAAATACCTGTTGCAGGATCATAAGTACCGCCATAATTTGGATTATTAATAAAGCTAACCAGATGATCTTCAAATGATGCTTTCAAATTTAATAACTGACCTTGGACACCCCCTGCTGCTGTACCAGAAAGATTATAGGCTGAGCCCAATAATAAATTGGTCGTGTCCGATTGACCATAAACCAAGGCTGCTTGTGCAGAACCCACGACGCCCAATGATGCAATCAATGCCAGTGTAACTTGCTTAAATTTCATTTGTTCATTTCCTATTATTAAGAGTATAAGATCACCAAAAACAAAATGATAATCTTAATGATTATTATTTACATATTTAGATTTTATTTATGCTTGCTTCAATTCTCTAGATGTAAAGCATAAAAAGATCGGGCTATGTAAATCGTCAATCAAACTGTACGAATACAGTTCAGTTGTCCATGGATAAACACATGGATACATACAGAAGGCTCAGCTTAATAAAGTGCTGCTCAGCCTTCGGTATTTCTTATAAATATTTCAAAGTATCTTAACTCATCAATATTCATATATTAATCAATGCAGTAAAACTTTTATGTCACGTTAAAACTTATAGCTTAGTGCCAATTTAAATGCACGACCTGGAGCAGCAACCGCAGAACGGGTTAAAGGATCCAAGTAGTATTGATTGGTTAAGTTGGTTCCGATCAGGTCAAAACCTAAATGTTCACTGTGTTGATAGTGTGCATAGGCATCGACGGTCAGGGTGTCATCCCATTGCAAAGGTGCATTAAACCAAGCCACCAACTCAGTTCCAATATATGGATGGTCATAACCTTCAAAATAATTCAGACGTGTACCCAACTCTAATTTGTTATCCAATAACCGTGTGCCGAGGGTTAAATTGGCTTGGTATTCTGGTAGAGCCATATTGACCAAATAACCTGTTGGGAAGCCGTAATCGATACAGCTTTTTGCCGCACCCGACATGGTCATTGCCTCTACGCTCGTAAGTAGCCCTGAACTTTCATCACAGACTTCATTTTTTGAATTATAAACCAAGGACAAATCGGTAAAATATTTGCCATTGTCAAAACGCCCTGAAAACTCATAGCCTTTCACGGTTTGTTTGTCGATATTACTAAATTTCAGTTGGTTATTACGTTCAATCACATCTTCTGTTTTGTTGTGGAAATATGCCAACTTAATATCTGCATGCCCATTTTGTAAGTTGAATAGATCCTGCATGTTATACACATAAGCCAGTTCAAAATTATGTGCATGTTCTGGTTTTAGGTCATAACCCGACTGCGATGCGGAGAAACCTAAAGTCGTTTCAAACATACTCGGCATGCGATAGGCTTCGGTATAGTTGATATAAAAACGATTGTTCGGATTCAAGGTAATAGCTGCTGAAACAGCAGGTGCCCAGTTTTTATGATCTTTTTTCTTTTTCACCACAGTGGGGTTGGTTTCAGTCACTTCTGAGTAACTCACCACAGGCTGACCATTGGCATCGAGTGCCAAATTCTTTTCGCTTAAGTTGACCGCTCCATTTAAGAATGGATTATTCTCAGCATGAAATTTTCCATCTGCGTCAGCATACCAGTAATGTACACCTTTAAATTGATAGGCTTTACCAATAGCACGTTGCGCACGGCTACGCAGGCTAGGATTTAAACCACCCCAATCATAATTAAAGGCACCGTTTTTAAGCATTTCATCGAACATTTCTTGGGTGTAGACGTCCACATTTTCAGTATAAGAAAGTTTCTGCCCGATGGTTCTCGTTGTTGTCGACAAACCTGTAATGCTGTCTTTGTTGCCATTTAAAAAGTCGTCAAAAGAACTATACGAAACGGAACGCGCACCAGCCGTTAAGTTCAGCCATGGGGTCGCCTGCCAATCAAAGTTAAACCAATATTGATTTTCTGAACGATGTCCTGCCCGTGGCAGCATGCGAAAGGCAGAGGTGCCCTGACTGTCGTTGATATATTCATCTTTGGTGGTCAGTTTTTCACGCGTTAAATCCGCCCCAACAGTTAAGCTTAAGGCATCGGCAAAGTTAAATTTGTTGCTTAAACTCACACCTTTATTGGTGGTTTTGGCATCGGTAAATGCTGTGTCAAGAATGGTAAAACCATCACCCGGGCTTCGGTCTCGGATACCATCCCCATCACGATCGACATTGGCTTCCCAAACATAGTCACGCTTTGAAATCCAGTTCACGAAACCACCTCCCGAATATGTTTGTGATTCTGTGTCGGTCTGAAATAGATTTGCACTGAAGTCGATCCAACGACTATTTTCTGGGTTAAATCGATATTTTAAACTATAAGCCTTTGTACTCACTTCACTTACAGGCCACTGTGGAACATTGTCTTGGGTTTGCCACATAATTCGCGAAGGCATAATTTCGCCATAAATGGTGTTGGTATCTCGATAGGTCAACTGTAGCGCATGGTCATCGTTTGGTCGCCAATTCCCCTTTAACAACCAAGATTCCATACGGTTTGAGGTATTGGTGACTTCATTTCCTGGTTGCCAAACCGTTGCCATATAAGGTAAAAGCCCAGTGTTGTAATCAATTTTGCTACGATCGCCCTGCTTAAAAAAGTCGCTATTATGCTTACCAGCAAAGTAGTTACCACGGTCTCGATAGGCATAAGCGGCGAGTAAATCAAACTGATCTTGTTTGGTCGCCACCGCAATACGAAGTGCCTGATCTTCTAAATGCGTGAGTTTATTATCACTGTTGGTTTTCGGGGTTACTTGACCTAAAGGATCTTCACCATTGTAGCTACCGAGCTTTTCCCAACCTTTAGACTCCGCAACATCCCGATAATCTTGCCCATGATAAGAATGCATTTTTTGGGCTTTGGTGGTATTCGTCGCCCCTTCTACTTTAATTTCAGCACCATAGCGTTGTCCTTCACGTACAACATCATCAGCCTCTAAAGTCTTAACCGATACCCCACCCGCAATCCCTGTTTTCACATCACGATCTAAAACAGAGCCTTTTACTACTTGAATTGAACTGAGTAAATTCGGGTCAATATAACTGCGGCTATTGGCACCGTTATAGCCACGCCACACCGTCATCGACTGTTCTGTTCCATCAATCGTGACGGGTACACGTCCCTGCCCTTGCATGCCACGAATATTCGGATCTAAAGCTCCACTATTACGAGCATCTCCACTATACACATTCGACATCCCTTTCAGTAAATCTGAAGGCGTTGTTCCTTTAAAACGCTCAATGACTTCTTTTCCTGCATAGACGGTCGAAATATTTTTATCATAGACATCGTCATAGCCTTGCTCATCTCGTTCTTTTTCGCCACTAAAACTGAGGGCTTCAAGCTGTACATGAACAGAATTTGGGTTTTCTACATCTAAAGCCTGTGTGCTTTGTAAATCAGGCAGCGCTTGTGCGATGACCTTGCTGTGTTCCAAATCTGACTTTGCTGTTGTAGTTGCTTCTTTTAATAAATAGCCCGTCGCATTTTTTTGAATACTAAAGGGTGTGTCTTTCAATAGACGCTGAAAGGCTTCATCTGCGGTGTATTTCCCCTTTAAAGCTGGCACCTGAAGTAGATTGGTTTTTTTCGGGTCGAGTAATAAAGTCACATTGGCTTTCTGTGCGACCATATTCAAGGCGCTAGTTAAATTGCCCTGCGGTATTTGGTAATTTATTTCGGCCATTTGTGGTGCTGCCGCAACATTTTGCATCATCAATGAAGATGAAATGGCCACTGATATACAGAGGCTTAAATATGTGACCTGCTGTGTAAATTGTTTTGATGAATGACGCATGCCCCGACCCGAAATTAATTAAATGATAATCATTAACTCAACAAACATAAATAAATCCCTTGTTTGTATGTATAGAGACGAATGGCGGATAAAAAACATGCAAAAAAAATTAATTTAATTTTTTATCTAAATATAAAGCTTGGGCTGTAATAAAATTATAACAACAAATAATCTTTAAATTTACTTATTAATCCTATGTTTTTTATCATTTTTCATATGAAGTGAAATTTTAAATCTTATACAAAATCTATCGCTATAAAAAAGCCTCAGATACGAACATCCAAGGCTTTTCAATTTTTAAACGTGTGCTGAGGTAAGTTATTGCGCGGTATAACCACCATCCATTACCACGGCTTGACCAGTTACACCGCCCGCCTTATCGCTGGCAAGGAAGATTGCATAATCCGCAATTTCTTCTACACTGAGTAAGCGTTTTTGCGGCACCATCGCCAAAATCACATCTTCTAATGCACTTTGCTCACTGACATTTCGGGTTTTAGCCAAGTCATGAATTTGACCGCGTACCAACGGCGTATCGACATAACCCGGACACAGAGCGTTCACAGTGATGCCATCGCGCGCGGATTCTAAAGCCGCAACTTTGGTCAAACCAATCACACCATGCTTAGCACTGTTATAGCCAGCCTTGCCAGCAAATCCAATCAGACCGTTAATCGAGGCCATATTAATCACGCGACCAAACTGCTGCGCTTTCATGATTGGAAATGCGTATTTAATGCCAATGAACGAACCTACTAACATGACATTAATCAGCTTTTGGAAGACTGCAGTTGGAAAGTCTTCAATCACTGCAACATGCTGAAAACCCGCATTATTGATAAGAATGTCCAACCGACCATACGTTTTCTGAGTCAGTTCAATCGCTGTTTTATATTCTTCTTCATCAGTCACATCACAAGGTGCAGACAATGCTTCAAAGCCTTGCTTTTGAAGTGCCGCCACAGTTTCAGCACACTTCTCTGCATTCATATCAGAAATGACAACTTTTGCACCTTCACTGGCAAATTTCTTTGCAATTTCATGTCCAATACCACTGGCTGAACCGGTAATAAATGCAACTTTATCTTTTAACAGTTGACTCATGATGTACTCCGTTGTCTTCTTTTTTCATTCCAAAGTCTTAAACAATACCAAACCAAGTAAAGGCAGCAATGGCAACAAATACCGCGATGGTTTTAATAATCGTGATGGCAAAAATATCTTTATAAGATTGTTTATGGGTTAAACCTGTGACTGCAAGTAAGGTAATCACGGCGCCGTTATGCGGTAAGGTATCCATACCGCCAGATGCCATCGCAACAATACGGTGCATCACTTCGGGTGGAATCCCCATGGCTAAAATCGCAGCATTATATTGATCAGCCATCGCACTTAGCGCGATACTCATACCACCAGAGGCTGAACCTGTCACACCCGCTAAAACTGTCGTGGTAACCGCACCATTGACCAGCGGATTGGTAAAGGTATTGCCCAATGCATGACTAATGATTGCAAAGCCCGGTAAAGCCGCAATAATCGCACCAAAACCATATTCAGATGCGGTATTCATCACGGCAAGTAAAGACCCGCCAATACTGGCATTGACGCCATCTTTGAAGCCCGTATAGACACGACGGAAGTCAAATGAAATTGCCGCGATAATGCCCACAATTAAGGCTAAACCCACGGCCCAAATGGCAGAGGTTTTGGCAACATCGACGGTGTAAGCTGCAAGTCCAATAGCATTAAAGTCGAAACCGTTTGGATACCATTCTTTAATCGCAGTGGATAAATACTTATTGGTCACGGCAACTAAAATGAGCGGTACAAAAGCCAACCATTGACGCGCGGTAGAACCATTTGATGTTGTATCTAAGTTTTGCTTCAGTTGTTGTTGCTCGGCTTCTGTCAGCTCAATGCCTGTGGCATAACCATCGCCATTTCGAGCAGCTACACGGCGACGCCATTCCAAATAGCTCAGGCCCGTTGCTAGAACAAATACCGCACCAATCAAACCAAGAAACGGCGCTGCATAAATATCTGTACCAAAAAAGGTCGTCGGTATAACGTTTTGAATTTGCGGGGTTCCCGGCAAGGCATCCATGGTAAAGGTAAATGCGCCGAGGGCAATGGTTCCCGGAATCAAACGCTTTGGAATGTTGGCTTGTCTAAAGAGTTGATTTGCAAATGGATAAACTGCAAAGACCACCACAAAGAGACTGACGCCACTATAGGTTAAAATTGCACCCAACAGCACAACGGTTAACATCGCATTTTTAGAACCAATCAGGTTTACAATGGTTTTGGCAATGGATTCAGCAATCCCTGACATTTCAACCACTTTACCGAAGATGGCACCCAGTAAAAACACCAAGAAATAATCTTTAATAAACCCAACCATTTTGGGCATAAATACGCCTGAATAAAAAGGCAAAACGTTAGCAGGGTTAATCAGTAAAACCGCTAACAGGGCACAAATCGGTGCCATAAGAATTACGGAAAAACCTCTGTAGGCTGTATACATCAGTAGCCCAAGAGACAATAAAATCACACCCAAATCCCACATATTTTTTACTCCATCCTTAAAGAAAATATGTCTTGATGTGCTGTGATATTAATGGCGAATGATGTCAAATCTAGTTGAGTCACAGTGCAATCAGCCTGTGCGGAAAGACCGAATACGCATTCATAGACCGTCTATTTCCCTCATGACGAGATGTCTATTTGCACTCTGATCTATGTACTATATTTATCCATCAGAGCATTAATATTTCAGCTTATGGGTCAGACTATAATGCATATAAACCCACGCATTGTTTGAAAATAATCATTGAGTAAGAAGAAAAATTGATTAATATCCAAGCCCTAGCAAGACGGATAAAACTAATTGCATCAAGTTAAAGGTAAAATTTAAAAATCGAACGAAATGACCAATTTATATATTTTTCATTCAGTTAAAACATATTTTTACAGACTATCATGCTCTTCGACTTATACTGCTTTGAGGACTTGATAAAAATGACACCCACTTCCATCACTTGATCTGTTTTGACCATCTGTTGTATTTTTCATGTAAACCATTTGAGAACAACACGTTCATTTTCATTCAACATCGTGTTGCATCATTGCTCAGGGAAGCTCATGACACTCAAACAATTAAAAGCCTTTTTGGTCCTTGCACGTACGCTTAATTATGCCAATGCAGCCAATGAACTGTGTCTGAGCCAATCCGCTCTCAGCTTAAGCATTAAAACACTAGAAGAAGAACTGGGTGGAAAACTGTTTAAACGCAACACACGTCGGGTAGAAATCACCCTTGAAGGTCAGTCCCTCATTCCCTATGCTAAAAAGCTCTTGGCCAACTGGGAGGATATGGAAAAAGATGTCAAACAGCGCTTTAAACTCAACCGTGGCACTTTAAATATTGCCTCAATGCCCTTTGCCACTCATGCGGTACTCCCCGAAGTGATGCATGATTTTGCACAGCAGCACCCCAACATCAGTTTTTCAATCCATGACATCACCAATGAAAAAATCATTGAAAAGGTTCAAGAAGGCATTTTTGAGATTGGTATTTGTTTTGAACCCAAGGCCAATGACCAACTGATTTTTCAGCCTATATTCAATGAAGACTTTTTAGCTCTCTTGCCCAAACACCACGTCTTAGCCAAACAAAAAAGCGTGACATGGCTTGAACTTTGCTCTTGCCCTTTTGTCACCTTACAAAACCCCTCGATCATTCGCCATGTGATTGAGGAACATTGTGCTGCGCATCAAGTCGTGTTGGATTTGAAAGTCGAATGCCACCAAATCAGTTCGCTTTCACACTTCGTTGCCTATGGTATGGGCGTGAGTGCTATTCCACGACATTTCCAAAAATTCATCGATCTTGAAAAAAATGTGTTGGTTGAAATTGAGGACAATCAAGCACAACTCGCGGTGGGCATTATTTATAAGAAAGATTATGAACTGTCTAACATTTCGTCCCAATTTATTGAAACCACACTTTGGCATCATTTCTAAGCTAAATCCTCCCTTTCTCTAGGCGAAACTGAAGCTAAACCTTAATAGCTCAGAATAAGCCATATGATTATTTGCATAGCTTTCACACATGTTTTGACTCTTCTTTTATTTATTTTTCTTCGTAAATATTCTGCATTAATGAGTTTTTCTTATTATACGTTAGAAAGATTCAATTTCTAAAAAGTACAGCGCAATGCTAAAAAAATAACAAACAAGGAAGATCAGGAAATAAAAGATGAATAAAGTCGTCGCAAATGCAGCCGAAGCATTGGCTGATGTGGTTGCCAATAATCAAACGGTTGCCGTGGGTGGTTTCGGCCTCTGTGGTATTCCAGAAGCATTAATTGATGCTTTAAAAGATACAGGTGTCACAGGTTTAACCTGTATTTCGAATAATGCAGGTGTGGATGGCTTTGGTTTAGGTAAATTATTAGAAACTAAACAAATTAAAAAAATGATTGCCTCTTATGTCGGTGAAAATAAAGAGTTTGAGCGTCAGTATCTCAATGGTGAACTTGAAGTTGAGCTCACTCCGCAAGGTACACTCGCAGAAAAACTACGTTCAGGCGGCGCAGGTATTCCTGCATTTTTCACCCAAACAGGTGTAGGTACCCTCATTGCCGAAGGCAAAGAAGTCCGCGACTTTCATGGTCGTCCGCATATTTTAGAAATGTCCCTTACTGCGGACATTGCTTTAGTGAAAGCCTACAAAGCCGATAAAGCGGGCAACTTGGTATTCCGTAAAACAGCACGCAACTTTAACCCTGACTGTGCCATGGCAGGCAAATTCACGATTGCCGAAGTTGAACAGGTGGTTGAAATTGGTGAAATCGATCCAGATGACATCCATTTACCGGGTATCTATATCAACCGTGTGGTGCTAAATGCCACCCCCAAAAAGCAGATCGAACAACTGACTATTAAAGCAGAGGAAGCTTAATCATGGCTTGGACACGTAATGAAATGGCGCAGCGTGCTGCACTTGAACTCGAAGATGGTTTTTATGTCAACTTAGGTATTGGCTTGCCGACTTTAGTGGCCAATTATCTGCCAGAAGGGATCAATGTTTGGTTACAGTCAGAAAATGGCTTGCTCGGTATTGATGAGTTTCCAACCCATGATGCAGTCGATGCAGACTTGATTAATGCAGGAAAACAAACCGTCACCGCACGTAAAGGTGCTGCATTTTTCTCAAGCTCAGAATCTTTTGCCATGATTCGGGGTGGTCATGTCAATATTGCTATTTTAGGCGCAATGGAAGTCTCTGAAACAGGCGACTTGGCAAACTGGATGATTCCAGGTAAAAAAGTCAAAGGCATGGGCGGTGCAATGGACTTGGTCTCTGGTGTACAAAAAGTTGTGGTTCTGATGGAACACTGCGCCAAAGATGGCACGCCAAAAATCGTGCCCCAATGTACCCTACCACTCACGGGTAAAGCTGTTGTCAGCCGTATCATTACTGACTTAGGCGTAATGGATATCACTAATGAAGGTGTGAAATTGGTTGAACTGGCACGCGATGTAAGCCTAGAACAAATCCAAAAAGCGACTGGCTTAGCACTGATCATCAATGACTTCAAAGCCGCTTAGTACAAAACGACATCATTCAAAGCAGCTTCGGCTGCTTTCTTATTGGGCTCAATCAAAAAGATTTTCAGTTAGAAAAGGCTTCTTTACAGCCTTTCAATCAAGCATAAAAACCATCATCATCTTGGCCAAGAGTATCTCTATACTTCCAAATATATTGAAGGATGACTATAGCGCACATCTTTTTAACTCAAATACCTGATGAAAAACCAAACCGCTCGGCTACTATATTTGCATTCCACATTCAGAGATTCCCATGTCACAACAAGATTATGAAAATGGTTTAAAAGTTCGCACAGAAGTCATGGGCGAATCTTTTGTTAAACGTGCTCAGGACAATACTGTACCTTTCACCCAACCTTTGCAGGACTGGATTAATGAACATGCTTGGGGCTCAACATGGCAACGTGAAGGTGTCTTACCGCGTAAATATCGCTCGTTAATTACCATTGCATTTTTGACGGCACAAAAGAGTCCAACTGAGTTGAAAGGTCACGTTCGCGGTGCGCTAAATAACGGTGCAACGGTTGAAGAAATTCAAGAAGTCCTTCTGCACAGTTTGCCTTATTGCGGTGCACCTGCAACTCAAGAGGCGTTCCGCGCTGCACTGGAAGTGATTCAGGAATATCAAAGCAATCCATAAATAGATTAAGCGCCTATACAAAAGCGTCTGTCGCAGTCGTATGGCGCGATTCATTTGGTTTGGCTATGCAGCATTTTTTGCCTAACCAAACCATTTCCATTAAAAGGCTTTGGTCACACTCATGCCAACGCTAAAGTTTCGACCATCGGCAGGTTCAAAGAAGCGACTATTGCCGTCATTCACAATTACTGAGCCAACATAGTTACGGTCAAACAGGTTATCGACTCGGGCATAGCTGTTGACTTTCCAGTCACGGTTTACCCATAAATAGCCGACATTTGCAGCCACAACGGTATAACTTGGTGCAGTATCTGAGTTGATATCATCGACATAAATTTTATCCATATAGCGTGCTTCTAAGCCTGCTTGGAAGCCCTGTTCAGGTTGCCATGCAATACGAGTAAACGCTTGGTTTTTGGCAATCCCGGGAATATATGTCCCTTTTTCAATCAAAGGTTTGGTGCTAGTTGCTGCAATATCGGCATCAAAAGTGGCGTCCAAATAACTATAGCTTGCACTAAGTTTTAGATCCTGCCAAAGCTGATGTTGCCAAGCCAGCTCAGCGCCTTGTCGTAAGGTTTGCTCTGCATTACGAAATGTATTGCGTCCCGCATTGGCATCATCAGGCACAATGTCATTTTTAGTGACAGTATTGAAAACTGCCAATGTAAACAGGCCAAATGCATTTTGCGACTTTATCCCCAGCTCATAAGTATCACTGCTTGCAGGTTTTAAATCGAAATTAATTCCCGATGTGGCCAATGTAGGATAAGCCATTTCAGTAAAGGTTGGCGTTTCAAAGCCTTTGCCATAACTGGCATAGGCATAAAGTTCCGGTAAAATTTCCCAACCTAAAGCCACAGAAGGCAATAACTTTTGATAATCCGTTGAACCACTGTCATCACCATTGCCAGCTACAATGTAATGATCATCTGACTCATAATGCACATTGCTATAGCGTAAGCCTGTATCAAGATGCCACGTGGGTAAGAACTGCCATGAGGCTTGTACATATGGATCTAAATTCCACAGGGTATTATTTTCATTACGGCGTAAATCACCTTTCACGCCAAATGTACCTGCATGATTATAATTGTTATAGCCTTTACGATCTTCGACCATCCGGTCTAAAGCTACACCGGCAACCAAAGTCGTATTCGGTAAAACCTCTTTCCCTGTCCAACGGAAGTCTGCACCATAGTAATCTCGGTCAAAATCAATCACGCCACCTGCATGGCGAGCATTGGCTTGTGGCCCCTTTGGAATCGACTGATATTGTACAACTTGTCGGTTGCCCAAATAAAACATGCTATATAGTTCTTGCTGATCATTCAGCGGCTTCGTCCACGTTAGTCCCGTTTGGGTTTGTTCAATTTCTTTACGGACATTATAAGTATTGGTACGGTCATTCACTTGTTTGGGATTGGTTTTCCACTGCTCACGACTGAGGCCTTGTGGGTCGTCGGCATCAGTATCGACACGATTCATCACCCAGTTGATTTTACTGCCATCCTCTAAGTTCCACGTCAGTTTGGCATTATTCAATACTTTTTGTGCTGCACTATGGTCTCGAAAACCATCGGTATCAAAATAAGAGGAACTAATCACATAAGCGGGTTGATTGGCCTGTTCGGAACCCCCTTGTAATTGGATATTGGCTTGTTGCTTATGGTGGCTGCCTGCATTGAGTCCCACTTGGATTGAGTCTTTCCCTTGTCCTTCTTTGGTCTCAGCCAAGATGGTTCCCCCTGATGAGTTACCATATAAAGATGAAAATGGCCCTGTCAGTACTTCGATGTGATCTAGACTATTGAGGTCAATATTGGAACTTTGCCCTTGACCATCAGGCATGGTCGCAGGAATACCATCGACATACATCCGAATGCCACGTACGCCAAAAGTTGAACGAGCGCCAAAGCCACGCATCGAAATCTGTAAGTCTTGCGCATAGTTTTCGCGGTTATTAATTTGTAAGCCTGCAACCCCTTGTAAAACTTCCGATAGGTTCACATTGGCATTGTTTTGTACTGTAGCCGCTTGGACTTTTTGAATGGATGCAGAAGTCGATAACAACTCGCTATCGGTATGTACCGCTTGGACGGTGATGACAGGAAGTTGATATTCTGTCGTTTCTGCATAAGCATGCATAGATTGTAAAATAACCGCAGTCAATAAGGCTTGTTTAAAAGGCGCATGCATCAAATAAGTTAATCGCACAATATTTCCTTGCTTGTTATTAGCATAAAAATGGGAAGCCTATCATCTCGACAGGCTTCCCATACAATAAAACGTTTTAATCGGCTAAGCTATACGCAACCACATAATCACCATGATCAGGTGACTGACGTGCCCCACCTGCGGAAATGACCACATATTGCTTGCCTGTTTTTGGAGAAATGTAGCTCATCGGTGTACCTTGGCTACCCACTGGTAAACGCGCTTTCCATAACTCTTCACCATTAGATGAATTGAAAGCACGTAAGTAGAAGTCTTGCGTTGCAGCAAAGAATACTAAACCACCTTGTGTCGCCATTGGACCACCAATGGTTGGCATACCAATCGGTGCTTTTAAACCCATTTTAATACCCATTGGACCTGTATCTTCAACTGTGCCTAAAGGTATCTGCCAAGCCACTTGACGGGTTTTCATATCAATCGCCGTCATGGTCCCGAAAGGTGGTTTTTGACATGGAATGCCTAGTACCGACATAAAGCGGTTTTTATTCACTTTATACGGTGTACCTTTCATTGGCACTGCGCCCATACCCGTATTGACCTTCTCTCCGCCACTGGCTTCAAGTTTTAGGTCTTCAGGCGTTTGTTTAATCAGCTGAATCCACAGACCTAGGCGCATGTCGTTGACAAACATATAACGATGCGTTGGGTCAAATGCAATACTGCCCCAGTTCATCCCACCCAACGAACCCGGAAAACTTAAAGATATATCAGAACCCGGTGCAGTAAAAAGACCGTCATAACGCATCGATTTAAAGTTAATACGACACATCAACTGGTCAAATGGCGTTGCGCCCCACATGTCCGATTCAGTCAAAGTTTGATTGCCAATTTGTGGCATTTCAACTGAACGTGGCTGAGTTGCACTGTATTGCTCATTAGGAATATCTGCAGCTTTTACAGACTGTTCAATGACTTTGGTTAAAGGCTTGCCTGTCACACGGTCGAGTACAAAGAACTGACCAGACTTGGTGCCAATGACAACAGCAGGTTTGGTTTGCCCATTTTGCATTGGAAAGTCGACCAAGCTTGGCTGCATAGGTAAATCGAAGTCCCAAAGATCATTATGAACAGTTTGATAAACCCACTTCTCTTTACCTGTGGTGGCATCCAAAGCCAAAACGGAAGAATTGTACTTATGATCTTCAGGTTGACGGTTTCCGCCCCAGACATCGACCGAGGAACTTCCCATCGGTAAGAACACTGTGTTCATTTGCGGGTCGTAGGACATTGCCGCCCAAGAGTTAGCTGAACTACGCTTATAGATTTCACCCGGTTTCAGAACATAATTTGGATTTGGGTTACGTGGATCAAAAGCCCAACGCAACTGTCCAGTAATCACATCATAAGCACGAATCACACCACCGGGCATATCCGCTGCAAAGTTATCAGCAATACGACTCCCGACAATGATGCTAGTGCCTGCAATGGTTGGTGCCGAGGTCACCTCAAAACGAGGAGCTTGCGTGCCCGCACCTAAACCTTCCAGTAAGTTCACAGTTCCATCGACACCAAAGTCTTTACAGCGTTCGCCAGTATCAGCATTGACTGCAATTAAACGACCATCAGGTGTATTGGTATAAATACGACGTGGACATGCGGTATTGTTTGCCACCACTGTCACCGCACTCGCACCTGCTAAAGTCGGTTGTACCAAGGCTTGGGTCGAGTCAAAGTAACCCACACCACGGCAACGCTCCCAGGCATCGGCTTTAGAATTTACTTCGGCCTTCCAGATTTGTTTACCTGTATCTGCATCTAAAGCAATGATGTTGTTATGCGGTGTACATAAAAAGACTTTATCACCCACCTGTAAAGGGGTGAGCTGGTCTTCTGCGCCATTACCCGTACCTGTGGTCATATCGCCTGTTTGAAAGCGCCATGCTTCCTTTAACTTAGATACATTATTTCGGTTAATTTGATCCAACGCAGCAAAACGACTACCACCCGCATCATTACCATAGTGCGACCAATTCACTTGTTGGGTTTGAGCCGTTACAGGCACTAGGGGTAGCTCTTCACCACTGGCTTTGACTGTAGGATGTGGAATAAACATGCCATACAAACCACCGAGCATACCTAACACAGTTAAACCACCTAAGGCATAAGCGGGTGCGGAAGGCACAATTTGAAATTGGTACTTACGAATAGCAGGCAAGGTAAAACACAGTGCGGCAAATAAACCCGCAGGAAACATTAAACGTGAATGGAGTGCCCAAAAATCCCAACCTGCATCAAACAGTGCCCAAACCACGGTTCCAAGAAAAACCAGTGCAAAAATCCAGACACCCAGTGCTTTTTTTCTAAAAATAAATATTGCGGAAATGGTGGTCAATAAACCTGCAATGAGGAAGTACCATGAACCACCTAGACTAATCAGTTTTCCACCACCGATTAAGTAAAATAAGCCAGTCAGCAATAAAGCTAAGCCTAATATAAAGCACCATATTTTAAATATGGGTTGAGATTGCGCTTCGGACATACTTTTTACTCCAAATGCTGTGTTTTAAATGATCTCGCCTACTTTGTTTTGAGCATCATTCACACCACATCCAAACTTTGAGCATCCACAATTAACTTGCTTCAACAATGAAAAAAGAGTGTTTAAATTCAGCAATAGTATTGCTTACATTTTAAACACTCTTTCACTTTAAAAACGATTAAAAATTCACCTTAACGCTAAGACCAGCCACCCAAGCATCATCCACTTCTTTCACGCCAGAGGGTTGATAGATATATTGTAGGTTGGGTCTGAGCATCACCGCAGGAGACCACTGATAGGTATAGTTCAACTCAACATTGAGTTCGTCATGTTGAATTGGGACGTAATCGCTGGCAAGCGCGTCATAACTGTAATAACCACGGCCTTCGTTAGTGGCGATTTGCTTGTCCGTCACACGGTCATTCACCACATAGTTGGCCAAACCAAAACCAATAGAATCATTTGGACGACTATCAAAAGGGCCTTTGTACCAAAGTGCCAGTTGTTGTGTACTTTCTACAGCAGTCGTGTCTCGGTCATTGATGACCCCATTGAAACTGATATATAAACCGCGCTTCGGATCAGCCCCGTGTTGAGTCAGTTGTTGTTGAGCATTCAACCAAAAACTATATTTGCCATCGTGGATTTCTCCTGATGTACCCACATCTTTAGCTTCTGCTGTGGAATATAGTGCACCGAGTTTATATTCACCTGGTAAGCCATTAAATGTGGCAAGTTTTGGTTTCCAAGCCAGTTCAACTGGAATGGTCGCCCCTTCGACATTGTCCATATCGAGGTTGAAGCCATCACTGTCTGAGTCTGTTTTGACATTGTCTAGGTTGACTTCATAGACGCCAATGCCAAGTGACCAGTCTGGTGCAAATTGGTATTTAACATTGGTGCCCCATAAACTGACAGGCCAGTTATACCAAATCGAACCGATGGATTTTCCAAGCTGTCCGCCACACAAAAGTAAATTCTGAAATTCACATTGCGAACTATTAAAGTCATCCGACATGCCCATACGACCAATCTTAAATTGAACGCGGTTATCATCAAATCCAGTTTTGATCCAAGCCTGAGTTAAGCGCCAAATTTTGCCACGACCATAAATTTCTTGGCTGTTGCCCAAGGTACTGGCACGAGGGTCTTTAATTCGTTCAAGCGTTAGGGCGTTACCATCACGTTTGGTAATCATCAAGCCTGCTGTGGTATTTTCCCAACCTGCAATTTTGTTTAAATCAAAATTGGCACCTAAGGTCAACTGCGCGGCATTATCAAAACTTCGGTCATCGTTATAACCACCAGCCAAATTGGTCGCTGCTTGACTCATAATTGAAGCTGTAAATTTATAACCCTGATCTTCCAGTTGCTTCCGTTCACCGTTCCAATCACCGAATAACCATTGACGGTCTGCTGAATAAAATTCATTGGCTGAAGCCAATTGGCAAGTTAAAAGCGCCAAAGATAATGCGCCTAGCTTTAATAGTTGTTGCATCCCAAACATCCTTTTTTGTGAGGAAAGCTCAACTCACATGAGCTTTCCATGCTGTTTTTATTATTTAATGCGAACGGCTGGACTCAGTTCAGAAGTTGCCCCCAAACGATCTGTAACATTGGCGGTGACATTGGCCACACTACTTGTTACTTTCCACATTGCTTGACCTTGACCTTGTGCATTCGTGGTCACCACTTGAGTACCTAAATACTGCTCTGCTTCTTGACTCTTCGCTTGATAATTGGCAAATAATTCAATTTGATAGCGTTGATTTGGCTGTGCTTGAACTGTAGCAGTGACTTGACCTTTACTATAGCTTAAACGTGGAGCTTGAATGTTTTGGTTTGGCATCGCATTACAGCCCTGCTCATTTGGCTGGGTACAGGTTTTTTGCAGTTTCGCCGCTTCAATGACCACGCCACCACCACGAGAACCCACAAAGCCAGCATGTTCAAGCGCAGGCACAGCAAACACAATGGCACCTAAACGCTGATTAGGTACACACGAGCCACCCGCTTCACAGCGTTTAATATCTTTGCCATTGCCCCAAATTAGGTTTTTGGTCAATGTCGTACGGGCATTGGCATCTTTTTCTGAACGAATGGCAATGCCAAGACGGTTACCATGAACTCTGTTACTGTCAAAAATGTTGCCATCACCGGTGAGGTTAAAGCCAATCGAGTTGTTGGTCAGTTCGTTATAAGCAATGTAATTGCGCTTACCCCAGTTGATTTGTAAACCATCCGAGTAGTTTTCAAATTTGTTGCCGACCACCGCATTGTCATTGCCCCACAGGATTTCGATACCTTGCGACGGTTCTGGGTTGGCTTTGGTTGAAGTAAATAGATTGTTGGCCACAAGGTTAAATGCCGCGCCACGGGTAAGCTCAAGACCATCGCCATTATCTACAAACAAGTTGTTCAAAACTTTGTTGTTATTGGTGGTGGTCGAGGTCGGATTGCCCTTACCATCATCACCCGTCAACATCACGCCTGAACCACCGTAGTTATTACTGATACGGTTATGTTGAATCAAGTTATTGCTTGAGCGATTCACCAATACACCAATACAGAAACGATGAATATCGAGACCTTTTAAGGTCACGCCATTCACATCTTGCAGAACTAAACCTGGTAAAGTCGTAGTACGGACATTGGTACCATACTGTTCAGGATTTGCCCCTGGGCAGGCTTTAGCGCCTTCACCTTTAATATAGTTAGAACCATCAATCGCAATAAACTCGCCTGTTTTGTCCCATTGCGTCCCAATGATCTTCACTGAAGATTTAATTGGCGGTAAAGCTTGATTCAGTTTAATTACATAGGGTGCTTTACCCACAGCTTGGATTTGAATTTCATTTTCTTGTGTCGCATTGGCATTCGATTGTTCAATCGCCCAACGCAGTGAACCTTTTGCACTATCGTCCTGATAACGATCCACAATATAAGTTTCTGCACTGGCAAAACCAGAAGCGGCTAAACTCAAAACCAATGTGGTGAAACGTAAAGTTGATGGTTTCATATTTAAAATCCTTTTCTATCCTTGAAGATGAATAACACAGTGCATTAAGGGGTCGGTTGTACTGTTTTCAACAACTGTTTGAGCTGGGTCACATCAATTTGACCCGGTGCAGAGGCTTCACCAATCATGCCGAAACTGAGGCTACCTCCCATATTGGCAGTCGCGACACGAGAAATGGAGCCCAACTGTCCCATTGACATGGTGAGTAATGGTTTTTTGCTCTGCTGACTCACTGCCAAAGTCGCATTCATCAGTGTGAATACATCTTGTTTTGACTTAGGCATCACCGCAATTTTTAGAATGTCGGCCCCCATCTGATCTTGTTTTAGCAGACGGTTTTCAATGTCTTGTTGCTCAGGTGTTTTTGCAAAATCATGATTCGACATGATCACCAACACGTTCTTTTCATGTGCCAATTTGGTTAATTTCGCTACACTGCCTGCATCACGGAACATTTCGATATCCAACAATTGCATAAACGGCTTTTTCAGGTATTCACGATAAATCTTTTCATAGTCTTGGTCAGACACCGTCATTTTTCCACCTTCGTTATGAGTACGAATGGTCGCGATCAACGGTTTGTCTTTTAAAATTTGATTCAGCTGCTGACCCAATGCGATGACTTTTTTAGTGTCGGCAGAAAATTCCAATAAGTCGATGCGAAACTCAGCCACATCTGCGTTTGGGTTGCTGGCAATCACTTGCGCTTGGGCAATGGCTTGCTCTGCTGTCTTTGCGGTAATCGGCACAATAGTTTTGACAGGTAAGTCACCAATATTGAGGTTTTTCACCATATAGTGTTGTGTCGTAGGGGCAACTTCGGCTGAAAATGCCGTAGGCATTGCCGCTAAAACAGCACTGCTTAAGCAAAGTTGCATCGCAATTTTTTTGATTGTCATCATTACATTTCCTTGTATTTACAAACTATTGCCTGACTTCTGTTATCAATGGCAAATATACGTGGGATGAATGAAATGGGTCATACCATCACCACGTATAAACTTTTATCTATCGAGCCAGTGCAAAGTGTTCTGCACTGAACTTAATCAACTTAGATATCTAAAAAGACCGTTTCATCTTCACCTTGAATACGAATGTCAAAGCGATACACCACTTCACCATCACGCTCTTCACGCTTGGCAATAAGAGTTTGACGACGAGGTGCCCATTCAATACCTTTCAACACTGGGTCTTGTGCATTGGCTTCGGCTTCATCTTCAAAATAGACGCGGGTGTTCAAACCAATGTTGATACCACGAGCAAAAATAATCAGGGCAATATGCGGTGCCTGAGTTGTCCCTTTACGCCCCGGAACCGAACCCGGTTTAATGGTATTGAAACTCCAAAAACCAGTTTCAAAGTCTGCGCCTGTACGTCCCCAACCGAGGAAGTTTGGATCGACCACTTTGCCTTGAATATCAGCCGCACTTGGATAGACACCGTTGGCATCCGCCTGCCAAATTTCAATCAATACATCACGTAGCGGTAAACCTAAGCCGTCAAACACCTGACCTTCTAAACGAATGCGTTCACCTAAAGTATTTTCTTTAACTAGCTGGTTATTAAAGTTATTTTCAAACACTTTGATGTTGGCTTGTTTTGGTAACAAACCAATGTGTACATATGGTCCACCTGTTTGAGATGGAGTTTCATGCAATTCTTGAAAGTTCCAATGGTTCATGTTGTTCTCCCTGAATTAAGTCAAATCATTTTCGAAATAAGTCGCACGACGACCACGTAAAGTGATGTCAAAGCGATAACAACGACTGTCTGCTTCAATAAAATTGCTCTTATCTTCAAGGGCAATCAGCGCACGACGTTGTTCTTCCGAAGGAATGGTTTTAATAATCGGACACGAATCAATCAGCGTATCGCCTTCAAAATAAAACTGAGAAATCAGACGTTGTGCCCAACCATCTGCAAGTAAAGAGAAATGGATATGCGCTGGACGCCATTCATTAATACGGTTACGCCATGGGTAAGGACCCGGCTTAATGGTACGGAATACAAAATAGCCGTTAGCATCAGTCATCATACGGCCACAGCCGCCAAAGTTCGGATCCATCGCACCAATAAACTGATCATTTGGATGACGATAACGGCCAGAAGCATTGGCTTGCCACACTTCGAGCAAAGCATTTTTAACTGGACGCCCAAACTGATCTCGGACATAACCATGCACAATAATGCGCTCGCCAATCGGCAGGCCTTCTTTGGCATAGTTCAAAATCAAATCGTTATCTTTAGGCCCAAACTGTTCGGCACTAAACTGCGGTGAAGTCACTTCAGTTAAAGTTTCTGCAATCGAAATCAACGCATTTTTTGGCGAGCGTAATACACTGGTTTTATAGCCGGGTGCATATGCTGGCGGATGATCTTCGGTATTGCGTTGTGCATAAGCACCTAAAATAAGTTGCGACATGTGACGTCCCTCTTAATCTTGTTCCATTACTCTTGATTCATTTGTTCTTGGCTAAGCTGCTGTTCGCTCAGCTTTTGCGGGGCAATCCCCAAATTTGCAAAAACCTCTTCTGCCATGTGCATGGCTGCATTGGCTGCGGGCAAACCGGCATACAGTGAACAGTGCAAAATCAACTCTTTTAAGTCATCCTTGGTCACACCATTGTTAAAACAAGCACGTAAATGCATACGTAGTTCGTCTTCACGGCCCAAGGCCAATAACATGGCAATGGTGACTAAGCTACGGGTATGGCGCGGCATGCCTGGTCTAGACCAGACTTCGCCCCACGCAAAACGGCTAATAAAATTTTGAAAGTCGGCATTGAAATCATTCAAGTTCTCAAGTGAACGACCGACATGCTTTTCACCCAACACTTCAGTGCGTACGGTGATCCCTTGTTTATAACGTTGTTCATCATTCATGGGAGAAACCTCAATTAGGTCGCATCGGTATGTGCGACCAATGATTTAACAAAAATAGCGACCGCTGCTGCTGTTGCTGGAATTAACAGCAGACTTAAAATGGCAGTAAATGACCAGTCATTACCCAGTAAAACTGCGCCGATCCATGCACCAAATACCGCACCAAAACGTCCAATCCCAGACATCCACGCCACACCTGTTGCACGGCATTGGGTTGGATAAAAACGAGCACTCAGTGCTGGCATTGCCGACTGTGCACCATTAATTGCAACACCTGCGCAAAGTACTAAAATGGCAAGTAAGGTTGGATTTGCTAAGCTCTGACCTACGGCAAAGGCAAAAATTCCAGCGACAAAGTAGAAGCCTGCAATAATGCGGTTCGGGTTGAAACGGTCCATTGCCCAGCCAATAAATAAAGCACTGAGGACACCGCCAAACTGGAATAAACCACCAATAAATGCAGCACGTTCCATCGTTGCGCCAGTTTCACGCATTAAGGTTGGTAACCAACTGGTGAGCAGATAAATCATCACCAAACCCATAAAATAGGTCAGCCACAATAAAACCGTGCCTTTGACATATTTCTGAGAGAACAGCATGCCAAACACACCTTTCTTCTCTCCACCTTCCGTTTTTTCTTCAGGTACATGAAACTCAGTAACACCATGTACTTGCGTCGGTGCAATACGCGTTAGAATTTTGCGAACTTTTTCGGGGTCACGACCTTTCACAATCAAGAAACGATAAGATTCAGGTAAGAAGAAAATCACCAAGATCATCAAAATCAGTGGCGACCAACCGCCCAGTAAAAATAAGCTGTGCCAACCAAAGGTTGGGATCAACCAACTGCTAATAAAACCACCTGTTGCCATACCCAAGTTGTAACCACAGAACATACAGGTCACGAGTAGCGATCGAGAGCGTTGTGGGCAATATTCAGAAAATAGCGTGGTTGCATTCGGCATCGCTGCACCCAAACCAATACCGGTTAAAAAGCGCAGTACCACCAAGGTATTTAAATCAGCCGCATATGCTGATGCTAAAGTAAAGCCACCAAAAATCAGCATCGAAACACTTAAAACAATCTTTCGCCCAAAGCGGTCAGCGGTTGGACCAGACACTAGAGCACCAATGATCATGCCACCTAAAGCCGCACTCATGACTGGACCCAGTTGCGAGCGGTCTATCCCCCAGTCTTGTGCCAAGGCTGGAGCAATAAAACCCATTGCCGCAGTATCAATACCATCAACAAAAACAATGAGAAAACATACAATTGCGATCAACCACTGATATTTGCTAATCGGTGCATCATTAATCAGTGCTTGTGCGTCTATACTCGTTTTTTGAGTAGCGTATTCCTGAGACGCCATACCTGCCTCCTTGGGCTGAAAGTCCTTTTAAAAATCCTTAAACTATTGAATCGATCCAATGAACTGACTGAGGGTTTGGGTAAACAGCTCAGGTTGCTCAATATTGGAAAGATGCGATGCATCAATCACCGCTAATTCACTATTTTGAATCTGTTGTTGCATAAAGACGCCATCTGCCACTGTCGTGACAGGGTCAAACGCGCCTGCAATCACTAAAGTTGGAATCTGAATCTGTTGAATTTGAGTAGATAGATCTGCTTGCGCGAGCGCTCGGCAAGATTCTGCATAACCCAATGCCGGCGTAGTGGCTAAAGACTGAATCGTGCGCTGCGCCAAAGCATCGTGTTGATAATCAAACTGCTCACTAAACCAGCGTGTATGCGTAGTTTTGACCAAATCCGCTAAGCCATTGGCTGTCACAGTATCTGCACGAGCATTCCAACCTTCTTCAGTCCAAATTTTGGCTGCTGAATTCGCCACAGTGATGCTATGAAAACGATCTGCATGATGAATACCGAGCCACAAAGCCGTCATGCCGCCCATTGAAATCCCGCAAAAATGCGCTTTTTCAATATTTAAACCGTTCAGAATATCAATCACATCTTCTGCAAGGTTTTGTACAGTGGTCTGCTCAATCACATCACTTTGCCCATGACCACGCGTGTCATAAGTCACCACTTTGAACTGCTGTTCAAAGGCAGCAACTTGTGGCTGCCACATGCCTTTATCTGTACCCAATGAGTTTGAAAATACAATCACAGGTGCATAGTCTTGCCCACTGATTGCAACAGATAAAGTCTTGCCTTGACGATTGGTCATCGTGATATTCACTTTGCCTCTCCTTTTGCTTCTTGCAAAACCGCATCAATCTGGTCTTGAATATTGCCGAGATATGACGCGGGTTTAAAAATTTCTGAAATCTGAGCTGCACTAAAGTAGGCTTTGACTTGATCGAGTTCAGTAATAACCTCTTTTAAGTGAACACCTTTTTCAACTGCTGTTTTGCATGCTGCTTCAACCACATGGTGAGCCTGTAAGCGCCCCATATGCGGTGCCAAAGCCATCATGACTGCTTCCGCCATGATCAAACCCTGTGTGCAATCTAAATTACGTTGCATATTTTCAGCATTGACTTGCATGCCTTGTAACACGTCTAAAGTCCGCTCTAAAGCACCTGCACACAGTTGGAAAATTTCAGGCAATGCCAACCATTCTGCGTGCCAACCACCTAGACTACGCTCATGTTCCTGCACCATGCTTTGATACAAACTCGACATCAACACAGGCACACGATTGGCTGCTGCCAAAACGGATGCCGCAGCAACAGGATTACGCTTGTGTGGCATCGTCGATGATCCCCCACGCCCTTTCGCTGCCGGCTCAAACACTTCTGCAATTTCAGTTTGCATCATCAATGACCAGTCACGCGCCATTTTGCCCAAACTGCCCGTCACTATCGCTAGAACACTCGCCACTTCAACAATACGGTCGCGCTCACCATGCCAAGTACAGCTTGGAACAGAAAGTTGTAGCTGAACGGAATAAGCATGAACCACAGCAGTACCTTGTGCTTGCAATGAAGCTAATGAACCAACGGCACCGCCTAATTGAGCAGTAAAAATACGTGCTTTCATGGCTTCAATACGGGCTAAATCACGGTGAAATACCGAGGCCCAACGCGCGAATTTATGCCCCAAAGTAATCGGCAACCCTTGCTGCAACCATGTGCGTCCAATCATCACTTGTGAGCGATACTGTTCAGCTTGAGCCAATGCAGTGCGGTAACATTGATGAATTAAAGCTTCAACATGTGTCATTGCAGCACGACATTGCAAAATACAGGCAGTGTCTAAAATGTCTTGACTCGTTGCGCCCCAATGCACATAACGCGCAGCATCTTCATCTTTTTGCTTCACAATCGCAGTTAATTGCTTCACAAAAGGAATCGCGATATTGCCCGCTAAGCCTGTAGCAAGAGCTAAAGCATCAAAGTCAATCTGATCAATTGCAGTTGCTGCAATGTTTGAAATTGCTGTTGCCGCAGATTCTGGAATAACACCGACCTGAGCCTGCGCCAAAGCAACTTCTGCCTCAATCATGTATGACACCAACGCGCGATCACTGAAAATTTCAGTCACCTCGTCTTGGTAAAATAAGCTGGCATATAACTGGCTCATGATCGCTATCCTTAAATCTGCTTTAAACGCGCTGAATAATCATTGCAATGCCTTGCCCGACACCAATACACATCGAACACAAGGCATAGGTTCCACCGGTTTGTTCTAATTGATTTAACGCTGTAGTGACTAAACGTGCACCCGATGCACCCAGTGGATGACCAATCGCAATTGCACCACCATTTGGATTCACTTGTGTCGTATCGTCTGCCAGACCTAGGTCACGGGTGACCGCCAGTGCTTGTGCTGCAAAGGCTTCATTCAGTTCAATCACATCCATTTGCTCAATCGTGAGATTGGCTTGTTTCAATAACTTTTTGATAGCAGGTGCGGGTGCAAAACCCATAATGCGCGGTTCTACACCCACTGCTGTTGAAGCGATGATTTTGGCACGCGGTTTAAGTTGGTACTGTTCAACCGCTTGTTCCGAAGCGATCAGTACAGCAGCTGCACCGTCATTGATGCCTGATGCATTCCCCGCAGTGACAGTGCCCTCTGCTGTCACGACTGGCTTCAGTTTAGCCAAACCTTCTAGTGTGGTCGATGCACGTGGATGTTCATCTTTGTCGATCACAATTGGATCACCCTTACGCTGTGGAATATTTACAGGGATGATCTCATGTGTAAAAAAGCCTTGAGCTTGCGCGGTTGCGGTGCGCTGTTGACTCGCCAAGGCAAACTGGTCTTGATCTGCGCGATCAATATTAAATTGTTGTGCCACGTTCTCAGCGGTCTGCGGCATGGTGTCTACACCATACATCGCTTTGAGCTTAGGATTGATAAAACGCCAGCCCATGGTGGTGTCTTCAATCTTCTGGCTACGGCCATAAGCTGTTTCTGATTTACCCATCACAAAAGGTGCACGAGACATACTTTCCACGCCACCTGCAATGATCAGATCGGCTTCGCCTGCTTTAATCGCACGGGCTGCCATCGCAATCGCATCGAGTGATGAACCACATAAGCGATTCACTGTCGTGGCAGGAACTTCAACGGGTAAACCTGCAAGCAGTGCAGACATACGACCGACATTACGGTTGTCTTCACCTGCTTGGTTGGCGCAGCCGTAGATCACGTCATCAACTTGAGTCCAATCCACGCTGGGATTGCGTTTCATCAAGGCTTGAATCGGCACTGCACCCAAGTCATCGGCACGCACTGGGGCGAGTCCACCTGCATAGCGTCCGAATGGGGTACGAATAGCGTCAATGATATAAGCGTTTTTCATTTTTAATCTTGTCCTTTTAAACGGGACTCTGCTGATAGATCAACTGTATCTAGTCACGACGGAGTCTTATCATGCTCAGCATCTGCTCGAGCTCAACGTCATCAACAACCTACATAAATCCTGATCAAGATTGTTTTTGCAATCCAATTGGATAGATATTCATAGTGAACAGGTTTTGTTGATGACAAAGTTTTTCTTGCGTAACGTTGTCACTCATTTTTAAAAAAAGTAACAAGAACGAGCTCTTTAACTTTGACGTCATCCAGTAAGACTCCGTCATGCCTAAGTCAATCTGAGGTTTACTTCGTTGCATCCACTAAAGTTGCACCCGTCATTGCCTGCAATTCTGCAAAGCTTAGACCGTCGACTTTCTCAATCACTTTTAAACCCTCTGCAGTGACATCAATCACACATAGATCGGTGTAAATACGATCGACACACTTCAAACCTGTCGCTGGATAGCTCAATTCAGCTACGATCTTTGGTTCACCTTGTTTGGTCACATGGTCGGTGGTAATAAAGACTTTCTTAGCACCGACCGCTAAGTCCATTGCACCACCGACTGCAGGAATCGCATCGGGCGCACCAGTATGCCAATTGGCCAAGTCACCATTGGCTGCCACTTGGAAGGCACCTAATACTGCAATATCTAAGTGACCACCACGCATCATGGCAAAAGAATCTCCATGATGGAAAAAGCTGCCACCTTGCAGCATAGTCACATATTCTTTACCTGCATTGATCAGCTCAGGATCTTCTTGACCTTTTTCAGGTGGTGGACCAAAAGCCAATAAGCCATTTTCAGAATGTAAGAACACGTCTTTGTCTGAAGGCAGGTAGCTGGCAATTTTAGTTGGTAAACCGATGCCTAAATTGACATACGCACCATCGGGAATATCTTGTGCCACACGTTCTGCAATTTGGTTACGGCTGAGTTTTTGATAGCTCATGATGTTCTCCCGATTACACAGCAACAGGTTCAGGCTGAACCTGTACCACGTGTTGAACAAAAATACCTGCGGTGATGATGTGTTCAGGGTCTAATTCACCCAAGTCCACCACTTCAGACACTTGTGCAATGGTCACACCAGCTGCCATTGCCATAATCGGGCCGAAGTTACGTGCCGATTTGCGGTAAACCAAGTTGCCCCAACGGTCGCCTTGCTGCGCTTTAATCAGAGCAAAGTCGGCTTTGATTGGATATTCCAGTACATAATCTTTACCGTCGATGTGACGGGTTTCTTTGCCTTCGGCCAATAAGGTACCGTAGCCTGTAGGGGTAAAGACTGCACCGAGTCCCATACCTGCGGCTTGAATACGACAGGCCAAATTGCCTTGCGGCACCAGTTCTAATTCGATTTTGCCTGCACGATAGAGTTCATCGAAGACCCAAGAGTCGGACTGACGCGGGAACGAACAAATGACTTTTTTCACGGCACCCGCTTTGAGGAGCTTGGCTAAACCATAGTCGCCATTGCCTGCATTGTTGCTGACAATGGTGAGGTCTTTAATGCCGAGTTGAATTAAGCCATCGATCAGTTCAGCAGGCTGTCCTGCTGTACCAAAACCACCAATCATGATGGTGGAGCCGTCGGTGATTTGGGAGAGCACTTCCGCGAGGGATGCCGCGCTTTTATCTATCATTAGATAACTCCATTGTGCATCATGCAAATTTGAAAAGGCGCGGAAAACTAACTTATACTGGAGGATGATTCAGCTAAAATCACATTTCCTAGTTTTTTAGTTCGATTTCCTTATCTGTTCATTTTTTATAATTTCTCCACTTTGGGATAGATAGTGATCACAGGTTTTGTTCGATCATCGAACAAAATACCTGTATATCGAACAAAACCTGATTATTTCACTCTGATTTCACGTTATAGTAAAAATAATGAAGAAATAAAAATGGATAAAGGGAACACGATGGAAGAAGCAACTGAGACAAGAGAAAAGTGTCTTCAACACAAAGACAATAAAAAAACCATTCGACATGAAGATTTTGTCGCAGGTATCAGTAAAGGTATGGCCATTCTCGACAGCTTTGGTACTGACCGACATCGTTTAAATATCACTATGGCAGCAGAACGCACAGGCATGACCCGTGCCGCAGCACGACGCCATTTACTCACCCTTGAATATTTAGGCTATTTAGAATCTGATGGTCATTATTTTTATTTAACCCCTAAAATTCTTAAGTTTTCGGGGTCTTACTTGGGTGGAGCACATCTTCCCAAAATTTCTCAGCCTTTGCTGAACCTGCTCACCAATCAAACCTCACTCATTTTTTCCGTTATGGTTCTAGATGGCTATGAAGCCATTACCATTGCACGCAGTGCCGCGCATCAACAAACGGATCGTGTCAATCCTTATGGTCTACATTTGGGAAATCGCTTACCTGCACATGCGACATCGGCAGGCAAAATTTTACTGGCCTATCTCGACGATCAAGAACAATGTGAATGGCTAAATCAGTATCCACTACAACGCCTAACCAAATACACCCATACCAACAATGAAACATTTCTGGCCTTACTGCATGAAATCCGAGAGCAAGGTTGGTGCTATTCATGTGAGGAACATGAATTGGGTGTACATGCCCTTGCCGTTCCGATTTATGGGCAACAGTTAAAAGTGGTTGCAGCCTTAAATATTGTTTCCCCTACCATGCGCACAACTAAAGAGTATTTGATTCAACACATACTGCCATTACTACAAGAAACCGCACGCGAACTACGTAATATTCTTTAATGCTCAAAAGAAAATCACGCAGCGCTTATCATCTATAAGTCTATGATTCAGCCGAGAGCAACTAGAACAGCTTTCTGTGAATTTCCTCTTTGTCTTAGCTTAAGTTTAAGGGTTGACGTATAAACTCAAAATCGTTCTATAGGTTTGAGCATTGGGTCTAATCTTTTCAGACTGTTCTGGTGAGGTGATGATGACAAGGTACTGCCCGACCGCTGAAAATGGCAAAGTGACTTCACCTAAACCATTGGTCTCCAACTGGATCGTTTTTTCAGGCTCATCCAATGTGGTGGCTTGTTTCTCTAGTGTGACCTGAAAACCTGACGCAGCTTTATTGCCCAAATTCAACTTCACTCTGAATGGTGTTTTTAATGAAATTTGATTTGGATGTCCTGAAAACTCTAATCTTAAACCTTGTTGGGCGTGCTCTTGCTTCACCGCACTATATTGTTGCTTAGAAAAATAACTCAGCAACTGATCAACACGTTGCACAGTAAACTGCTGGGTTTTCGCTTCAACTTCACTTGGAGTCATAAAGTGACGTTCAGCCAGTGGCGCTAAATCTTCAGCTTTTGCATCTAAGACACGTAACCAACGCTGCTCCACTTTTGCATATTTAAGTTCACCAGTTCGGAGTCCAGTAACTGCATAAGTTCCCGCTTGATCTGTTTTCACATCGGCTAGACTTAAAGCTTTGCTATGACTCAGTGTTAACTCTTGAGTTTCACCCTTCGGTGTGAGCACTTTAAAATTAAAGCCTTTAATCGCCACTTCTGAGTCGAAGGCTTGCTCTGCAAATCCTGCCAAGATTACAGTGTTCCCACCTTCCACTACATAATTGCTTGGCGCCACAAAGGGTGCATGTGCCCAACCATTTGCGACCAAGATACTCAGTAAGCAAGCCAAACTTATTTTTTTCATCGTTGATATTCCATTTATGTATCGTTGTCCATCGTCAACCAAATCAGTTTTCCCTTTAAGCCATCCATAGATGACTTAAAGGTATGGCCTGTTTATTGAGCTGAGGCTTGCCCTACTTTTTTTGCATACTGTTTAATATCGTTTGCTTGAATGGTGGTTTTACCCTTTGCAATGGCTTTGAATTGCTGTGCAGCAATCTCCTGCATTTGAGTTGTACCCGTCACCAAATTACGGACAAAACGTTGCATAAACTCATCGACATATTCTTGTTCAGTCACAATCAAATCTTGATTGGTATCGGTCTCAAAATATTGTTTATCACGCGCCGTTAGATAGTCGCCCAAAGTCACATAATTTTTACCCTGACCATATTGCGCGATAAACTCATTCACATTACTTGGCATCGGCATTGAAATGGGTAATTTGGTACGGAAACCATCATGTGTGCCTGTATTTGCTCCAGCCAACTTTGCATCTTCAGCATTAATCAAACCATCTTGGTTCTGATCAAAACCATCAAAAGTCTTTTCACCAGAGGCTTGGAACTCTTTCAACGTCAACTTTTGATCTTTACTTTTATCTAAAATACCGTAACGGACATGTGCCTGTTTTAAAGACATTTCGCGTCGTTGCTTAAGTACAGGGTCTAAACGTGCCTGTTCAAATTGTGCAAACTGTTCGGCTGTCACTTTTTTAGTGTTCGAAAAAAGTGCGGAATAATCCTGCGTATATTGCTGTGTTACCAGTGCAGCACTCGGTTGTTTATTTTCTGGGTGATAAAGTGCATGAATGGCATAAGCTTGTTGGTATACATCCGTTTGTGCTGTTTTGTCTGCAGCTAAAATACTCGCTGAAGCACTGAGCATAACGATGCCCGTTGCCAATGTGGTCATGATTTTCATGGTGATTTCATTTCCTGAAGGTTAAGTTTGCTGGACGGAATCTCAGTTCTATCTAGCTTTGAAATTAGTATTTAAATTCGACACTTGCGACAATATTACGACCCGGTTCTGCAGCACGATCGATCAGACTGGCTTGGTTCGTTCCTGTAATGGTGCCCACAGCGGCATAGTCCCAATACGTCTTATCAAAGATGTTATTCACCGCCACGTTTAACTTAGTGAACTTATTCATGTTCCAGTAGGCTGAGAGATCAAACACGGCATAACCTGCAACATGTTGATACTCCACGTCATCTTGGTAGGTACTCACATCTTTAGATGCGATTTTGTCCCCGACCGCAGTTGCGGTTAGACCTAAACCAAAGACTTTATCTGGATGGTCATAAGCAAAGGTGAGGCTGCCCTTTTCAGGTTGTACTGAATTCACCCCACTTTTCAGGCCATCTTTATTTTTTGCGGTGCCTTTGGTTTTTCCTGCCACTAAAGCGAGGCTAAATCCATCCGAGTATGGAATAAATTGACCCAAATCAATACGTGTAGACAGCTCACCGCCCCAAATTTCGGCATTGGCTAGGTTTTCTGCACGGTAGTAACCATAAGGATATTGTGGTGTGGTGTCATAGTTGTGGTAATCGATGAAGTCACTGTATTTGGTATAAAAACCTGTGACATCAAATTTGATACCATCAATTGAAGTATTTCTCAGTCCAATTTCAAATGCATCACTGGTTTCTTCATCAAGATTCGAGTTACCAATCACGATATAACTTGGATTGCCTGCGGTGGTTTGATATATGCCGCCTATCTCAGTAGGTGATGGAATACGTGTACCGCGGGTGTATTTAAAATAACTATAGTTTTCAGGAGTGAATTGATAACTAGCCGCAAAACCCGGCGAAACATAACTAAAGTCACGTGCTTGGACATCACTATAGCTCGAAGAATCTGGTCGATACTCCTGTCGTTCAAAACGAAGCGATGGTGTTAGGGTTAAGTCACGACCAAAGAGCCCCAAACGAATTTCATCTGAGAAATAGGCTGCATAACGCTTTAACTCAGAATCCAGTAAATAACCATCTTGGTAGAGGGTTGGTAGTATTGCACCATTGCGTAAATCGACTTTGGTACTGGAATAATCTTTTTGGTCGACTGCAAGACCATATTTTAAAGTCTGCTGCTCTAAGTTCTTCGATGCATCAAACTTAATCCCTGTATTTTTTTCTTTATAAGTGGTTGAGAAATCACGTTTCGTATTCGCATTATTCATAAATGAAGTCGCGGTTTCGTTATTTGATTCCTGATACCAAATTTTGCTTTTCAGCTGATCAAATAGCGCCAATGTCTCAGGTTTATAAATATGTTCAATACTAAATTGGGTACGATCTATGTCCTGTTGCTGGGTGGCATCGCTTTTATAATTACTAAATAAACTGGCACTAATGTCTGTGGTATCGGCACTTTTACGATAGAAATCCCCTGTCAAACTAAACTGATGATGATCGGAGAGCGCCCATATAACTCGGCCCAATACGGCATCGGAGCTCCAATCCGTTGGGAACGCTTTGGTTTTCGAGTTAGGTTTTGTTTCATGTCCATCACGATGAGCATAAGCAACTAAGGCTTTCACCTCATCGTTTCCTGCCGCTCCTGTTACCGAACTTAACCATGCTTCATCCGCAGAGCTATAACCTGCTTTGGCAGTACCCGCAATGGTTTTTCCATCTACCAAATAATCTTCTAGAGATTTGTTTTTAAATGAAACGCGCCCACCGATTCCGTCGGTAGACGCATCTGTTGTTCCGGAAACAATATCTACCGAGCTAAACATTTCAGGTTCAATATAATCACGACCTGCACCACGTTGACTCATACTGTTAGGCGGAACATAAGAGCTGACCGTCGCTTCGGCAATATCAACCCCATCAATATCTAAGCCAATACGGTTGGCATCAATACCGCGAATGTTATAACCACTCGTTCCAGTTCCATCGAAAAATGTACCACTGCCCGCAACTGAAAATGGCGCTTGTACCAAAGGCAAGTACTTCACGATACTTGCCATATCAGTCACCCCAGTTTTATCTAAATTTTCCCGATTAATCGTTGTCTTAGAAACTGGGGCTTGATCTTCATGTTCAGCATAAACCGTAATCTTTGGAAGTGAGGCTGAAACTAAAACATTGTCTTGTGCAAAGCTGTTAGAACTCAAACCTGTGGTCATAAGCACAACCAAACATAATGATAAATAGCAAGGTCGGAGGTTCAAACTTTTAACTTCATCGCCCGAAAATTGCGACTGATATTGATTCATACTCATGCGGTTAAACCCACCTCTTAAATGATATTGATAATCATTACATATAATTCAAATTACTTTTCCATGCTCTTAAGGACGGAGGCTAGAAAAGATAATTGATATAGGGATACTTAGTGGATGCGAATCATAATCAATTAGATTATTATTTACAAATAATATTTGCTTTTATTTTATTTTTTAAGCGAACCAGACTGTTCAAAAAATAGTTTTTTGATTTCAATACTTAAGTCTGGCTGAGAAGAATCGCTATGGATTTGTATGCCAAAAAATCGTCAAACTTTAAACCACATACCGATTGTTTAAAGCGAAAAATAATGGGACGCTATCATCCATTCCAAAAATCTTAATACAGTTCAACTCCACCCTTAAACTGTAAATCATCGGTGCTAGAAATGAAAAAGCAGTGCATATTCACATATGCACTGCTTTGAATAAAACCGTCAGTTCATTCTTAAAAACAATATTTTAATAATGAACTGATCACTGAAATGCTGCATGAAGCAAGTAATGGTTTTGTCAGTTAGGAGGTCAAAACAACAGAGTCCCCTCTTTTACTCTACCGAACCACAACTTTCGGATTAGAGTTACCCCACATGGTGTAGACATCTGCCAGCAAAGCGCCATTGTATTCTTCCAAATCACTTTGCTTCACTATTGCGCCCCCTTGTTCGCCAAACAGGACCACTTCATCATTGGCACGAATATCTGGAAAATCAGTGACATCCACCATGGTAGTATTCATGGAGGTGCGCCCAACTACAGGCACTTTATGCCCCCGAATCAGTACATAAGCTTTATTACTAAACGCACGTCGATAGCCATCTGAGTAGCCAAGCGGCAAGTTCGCCAATAGTGAATCACGCTTCAAGGTATACGTTTGGTCATAGCCAACTGTTGTACCTTTCAAATAGGCATTGACTGTTGCCACTTGGGTTTTAAAGGTCATCAGCTTTTTATATTCAACTCGATCTGGAAGGCTGTCACCATAAATCACACCGCCTGCACGCACCATATCTAGATGTGACTCTGGAACCGTCAAGGTCGCAAAAGAATTTGCGGTATGTAAAGTCAGTGCTTCTCGCTTTAATTTGGCTTTTTTAATTATCCAATCCGTTTGCTGGTTAAAGACCGCCAAACGTTCACGTACATATTTTTCATCTTCCACAGCATAATGCGTCATGATGCCCACCAGCTTTAAATTTGGCAGTTTGGTCATGCGTAGCGCTTGCTGTTTACCTAGTGCACTGTCCAGCTCTAAACCGTTTCGGTCCATACCCCCTGCATTTAAACCCAAATGATACGCAAGGGTTAAACCTTGTTGTTTGGCCCATACTGAGAGGCGCTGTGCTTGTTCATAGTTCCCCAACAACTCTTCCATGTTTAAGGAAGCAGCATTTTGGATTTCTTGATCAGTCGCAGCACGTAGCCTTAATAGGCGCCCCTGATAACCAGACTTGCGCACCATCGCTGCTTCAGCATTACTGGTGATGCCGACACAGGGTACTTTGAGTTTAATAATACTCGGCATCAACAGTTCAATTCCGTGACCATAAGCATCGGCTTTCATGACCGCGCAAATCTGGCTTTTGTCCTGTAATTGCTGTTGTAAGGTCTGAATATTCTGCTCAAAGGTCTGCACATTAATTTCGACCCATGCATTGGCCTGTGGTGCTGCCACTTGTGTCGCTGAAAGATGTGGCGTCAATAACGGTGCGGCAAAACTGCTCTGTATATGTAGTAATCCTGCACTCAACATGCATGCCCAAAGTGTCGCTTTTTTCAAAATAAATCCCTCTGCTTTGCGATAAAAATAAAGGGGGAATATTCCCCCTCTGTTCCTTAATTATTTTCTGGCATTTCATCCTGTTCAATGCGGCGACCATGGGTCAAAATCCAGTTACGCTCAGCATATTTTTTCGTTTTATAATAATAAGCAATACCCAGTCCAATAAACCAAAGTGGAGAGAACGCCAACGAAATCATGGTGTCATGATCGAGCGCCAAAATCGCCACCACAAAGATCAAGAACAACAAGGTAAACCATGCCATAAAACGTCCACCCGGCATTTTATACGCTGACTGTTCATGCAGTTCAGGCGCTTTTTTGCGATAAGCCAAGTACGACAAAATAATCATGGCAAAGGTGAAAATACACAAAATCGAGGTGAAGGCTGAAATGATGATAAATGCCGTCATGACATCAGGCACGATGAACAAAATTGAAGTACCTACCACCACACAGAACATCGAGAACATTAAACTCAATACAGGCACTTTGCTTTTCGACAGTCGAGCAAAGCTTTTCGGTGCATCTTTTTCTACCGCTAAACCGAACAACATACGACTGGTGGCAAACACCCCACTGTTCGCTGAAGACATGGCAGAAGTAGCCACGACAAAATTGACTATACTGGCTGCTGCAGGCAAGCCAATCAACGTAAACATTTCAACAAATGGACTCTTGTCTGGAGAAATCTGCGACCAAGAAGTGACTGCGATAATACAAACCAAAGCTCCGATATAGAACAATAAAATACGTAATGGAATTGAGTTAATCGCGCGTGGTAAAGCCTGATGCGGATCTTTGGTTTCTGCTGCTGTGGTACCTACCAATTCAATACCAACAAAGGCAAATACCGCAATTTGGAAACCAGCCAAGAAGCCTGTTAGACCATAAGGGAATAGCGACTCTTTCTCGACCACATGGGCTAAAGACGCTTTCACACCATCTGGAGAAACGAAACCAATCGTAATCAGATAGACACCGACCAACAGGAACATAATGATCGCGATAATTTTAATTAAAGCAAACCAGAACTCCACTTCACCAAACAGTTTTACCGCAACAAAGTTCAACAAAGTCAAAATGGCAATGGAGGTGAAAGCGGGTATCCATGCGGGGAGATCGGGATACCAAAACTGTGCATAACCTCCAATCACAATCACATCCGCGATTGCGGTGACAATCCAACTGAGCCAATACGACCAGCCCAAAAAGAAGCCTGCCCACGGCCCCAAATAAGCCGTTGCAAAGTCTGCAAAAGATTTGTAATTGGTATTAGAAAGCAGTAACTCCCCCATCGCACGCATGACGAAGAAGAAGAAGAAGCCAATAATGAGGTAAGTTAAGATGATCGAAGTACCCGACACAGCGAGTGTCTTGCCCGACCCCATAAAAAGACCTGTACCAATCGCACCACCAATCGCAATCATCTGAATATGACGATTGGTCAATGAGCGTTGCAGTTGTTCTTCCTCAACTGACTCGTAATGATGTCCACCCAGTAAATCACCGTCTAAAGGCTCTTTTTGTTGATGGGTCTGTTTTCCATTCATCATGTTTTTACTCCAATTTACAACCCAATGGGTGTAAATATGGGACTCAGATTTAGATAATTCCTTATTTCATCTCAGTCCAAATTTAAGCTACATATTATTTTTCAATAACATTAATTTTTATTATTCAGCACCACACTATTCATCTATTTATGGCGGCAAAATAATACTCACACAGGCTGCAAAACCCATGCCTAATTTAATTACTTAATATTAAAAAACAGCAACTTAATAAAAACACAACGCAAAATCATCCATCGATTATAAGTACGCTTATGATCGACAGATGAAAATATTGAATTAATATTTTTCTCAATATCCATATATTCAATTCCATTGAAAATTAATTTAACGACTTAAGTTCGATAAACCACCATCATCACATTTAATAAATTGACTGAAATCATCAAGGATGAACCTCAGTTAATACCAGCCCTGCTCTTAATCCCTTTTTCACTTGAGTATTCGGAAATAAAATTCGAACCTGCTCAGGCGCAGTCACATACGGTTTGCCCTGTTGCAGAGCAATCACGGCATCGGTTTCAAACACGGAAAAATTGGGCGCAGAATCTGCCAAATTAAGCTGAAAGTCATCTTCAGTTTTGATGATCGAATCAACGACTCGAAAAGTTTGAATTGCTTGTTTTTGACGGATAGGTAAGGACTGTTCACTCACCACGGTGCGAAGCACATGATTAATCGCGGCGAAAGCTGCCAAATCATTTTGTCCAAAGGGTTTGGCATGACCAAGTTCGAGCGTCGAACTGGCCGCTTGAAACTGAGCGCTGCTAAAGTGCGTAAAGGTATTGCCTACTGCATTGTGATACACCAAGGCATCTAATTCCGCAGCTTTTAGGCTGTCCAACATCGCAACATCATAGTCATGGGTTTGATAAGGAAATAAGGCAAAAGTCGGCAACAAAGATGGGCGAATCGCAGTGTGCAAATCGTAATGATAGCGCCGTACTTGAGCTGGACTATCATTAAAAAAAGCGGTGACGATCTGTTCTAAGACCGCCACCCGCTGCGCTTCAACTGTGTCGGTAAATTGTTGATAAGCCCCGCAGAACATGCGGTTCATATCATTTTCAACATAGCGTTGCCCTGTGCGAATCGCGATAGGGTTACCTAAAATCAGTAATAACTTAACCTTGAGCTCTAATGCCCCTGCAAACAAATCTCGACTCAGCTGCGCCAACAACTCGATTGGCGCAGTTTCATTGCCATGCACACCTGCGGAAAGCACGACCGCTTTTTCATAAGCCTGTTTCGGCGTAAAAGATAAAACACCTTCAGCCAACCACTCCCAACAAAAATCATGCTGTACGCCATGTGCTACAGTCGGGATACGTTGTGCTAAAACATCACTTAGAAAATCTATCATCTGCTTTCCCTGCACGATTGCTTAACGTTGGAAGTGATACACCGAACCTAAGTTCAAAATTTGCGTCAGTTCATCTAACGCAGTACGGCTTTCAATCAGTAATTGCGGGTCAGCCAAATCTTGCTGCGCCAGCTGATCGCGGTAGTACTGATCCACCCACGTATTTAAACGGGTAAACAAGGCATCATTCATAAACAGGTTTGGATTGATTGCATTCAATTCCGCATCATTCACCGCCACACGTAAACGTAAACATGCCGGGCCACCGCCATTACGCATACTTTCACGTAGGTCGAACACCTTAATGTCATCGATCGGCGTACCCATTTGGATCATGTCATTTAAGTAACCCCATACTGCTGGGTTTTGACGTGATTCTTCAGGCACCACAATGCTCATCCCGCCATCGGCACGCGTGAGCAATTGGCTATTGAACAAATAGGTATTGACCGCATCTTTAACCGAAACACGCTGATCAGGCACTTCAATGGACACGAATTCTTGACCCAAGCGCGCCATTTTTTCGCGAATTTCTGACAATGCTTCAGATTGATGCAAAAATGCATGCTGATGGTGAAACAGGACGTTTTGGTTACTCACCGCAATCACGTCGTTGTGGAAGACACCTTGGTCAATCACATCGGGATTCTGCTGTACAAACACTGTTTGTTCCGCTTTGAGCTGATGTAAACGTGCCACTGCTTCACTCGCCTCACGCGACTGGCGTGCAGGATAGTGTTTCGGACCAATACCACCACCGAGGAACTGCTGACCATAGACAAACACTTGCACGCTGGCTTGATCATAAACACCGCCTAAACGGTTATGGTTCGCCGCACCTTCATCACCAAACAAAGCCACAGGTGGCAGTGCTTCATGATGGGCGAAGTGACGCTCATCCTTAAACATGGCTGCCATCACGCGAGACGTGGTGTCATGCTCAATTGAACGGTGGAATTTGTTGTTTAAATTTGCCGCAGTAAAATGCACACGGCCATCTGCACTGTCCGCCGACGGTGAAACCGTTGCTGCATTGGCAGTCCACATGCACGATGCAGAACTCAAAGCGGATAATAATGCAGGCGAAGTTCGCATCGCTTGTTCAATTACACTGTGATCATCCCCACGGAAACCCAATTTGCGCAAAGTCGGGACATGTGGGCGTTCTTGCGGTGCAAATACACCTTGCTTTAAGCCCATGTCGGCCAAAGCTTTCATCTTTAACAGACCTTGCTTGGCAGCCAACTTCGGGTTGGAAAGATTATTTTGGTTTTTGGTGGATGCTTCGTTTCCGAATGACAATCCCGCATAGTGATGCGTTGGACCGACTAAACCATCAAAATTAATTTCATAGCCTGACATTTCTAAACTCCCTTTTTGTCGACTTACAGCATAATGCCTGGCGATAATTTTTCAGGTAGGCTTACCTGCTGACTTTCCAATGATGCCATTGGCCATGCGCAGTAATCTGCTGCATAGAAAGCACTGGCACGATGGTTTCCTGATGCACCTACACCACCAAAGGGTGCAGCACTTGATGCGCCAGTTAACGGTTTGTTCCAGTTCACAATGCCTGCACGCGCTTCAATCAATAAACGATCAAACAGCTCACGGTCAGGTGAAACTAGCCCCACCGACAAACCGAATCGAGTGCCATTCGACAGTGCCAAAGCTTCATCGAAATGGTCATAACGATAGATACAGCTTAATGGGCCAAAATATTCTTCGTCGGGTACGTCGCTAACATGGGTCACGTCTAAAAGACCCGGACTTAACAAGCTGCTGTTGGCATCCGCTTGAGTCACAGGGAGCAGAACTTGAGCCCCTAAATCGATCAGGCGTTGTTGTGCTTGTAAAATTTGCTGTGCAGCATGCAATGAAATGACACCACCCATAAACGGTTGTGGCTGAGCATCCCACTGACCCACCACCAAGTTACGGCTGACTTCAACCAAACGTTGAATGAAGGCATCACCTACAGCACCATTTTTGATAATCAAACGGCGTGCGCAGGTACAGCGCTGACCTGCAGAAATAAAGGCAGATTGGACGGTTAAGTTCACCACTGCATCAATGTCGGTAATCTCGTCGATAATTAATGCGTTGTTACCGCCCATTTCTAGAGCGAGAATTTTTTCTGGAGCACCAGCCAATTGTTTATGCAGGTGGTAACCTGTATTGGCACTGCCTGTGAACAACAAACCATCAATTTCATGCGACTGCGCAAGTGCCTCACCTGTGCTACGACCACCTTGCACCAAGTTCAACACACCCGCAGGCAAGCCTGCTTCTTGCCATAATTTGACTGTTTCTTCTGCGGTCCACGGCGTCAATTCACTTGGTTTAAATACCAAAGTGTTCCCTGCAATCAGCGCAGGAACGATGTGACCATTGGGTAAGTGACCTGGGAAGTTATACGGGCCGAATACAGCCAACACACCATGCGGACGGTGACGTAAAGACGCAGCACCATCTGGCATTTCCGTCAGACTTTCACCTGTACGTTCGTGATAAGCACGCACTGAAATCGCAACTTTACCAATCATCGACTGGACTTCAGTCAATGTTTCCCAAATCGGCTTACTGGTTTCACGACTAATAATCGTTGCAAGCTGTTGTTTGTTTTGTTCTAACAAGCTGGCAAATCGTTGAATAATTTCAAGGCGCTCAGCTAAAGGACGACGTGCCCAAGCAGCAAACGCAGTACGTGCAGACTGACAAGCCTGTTCTACTTGCTCAGCTGTCGCTTCTGCACCATGCCAAATTGTGTCTTGCGTAACAGGATCGAGTTTGTCCCATGCTGCACCTTGTGCTGGAGACCATGTCCCGTTTATATATAAATTCCCTTGTGACATTATTTTTGCTCCATCTTATCTAAAGGCAACATACGAATGCTTTGCCCTGCTTGCACACCAAGGGCATGCGCTTGTTCTACCGTTAAACTTAAACTGTCAGACTGAGCCGCATGCTGAATTAAAATCGCGCGATAGTCTTGATAGCGATCATTCGCCACCAAATAACGCCCTGAGCCTTCTGGAACGCTATCGACAATTTTAACGGCACAAGTGTGACTTTCTTTGACTGCACGCAGGCTACTGACTTCGGCTTCAAGCGTCGGGCCTGCATCAAAAATATCGACATAACCTTGGTAACACAGCCCTTCCGACTCCAACACACGAGAGGCAGGAACAGTCTGAGGATGCACCTGTGCAATCACTTGTTGCGCGGCCATCGGCAGTAAGTCGATATACACAGGAAAACGTGGCATCAACTCCGCAATAAAGACTTTTTGTCCAATACCGCTGAGATAATCCGCAGTCGAGAAATCCATATTGAAAAAGTGATGGCCTAAGGCATCCCAAAATGGCGAACGACCATTTTCATCCGAATAACCACGCATTTCTGCAATCAGCTTATTTTGAAAAGCCTGTTTGAAAGCTGCGATAAACAGAAAACGGATCTTCGACAGCAGTTTTCCATTTTGGTCTTTGCGGTACTCTGGGTCTAAAAACAGCGTGCAGAGTTCGCTACAACCGGTATGGTCATTGCTTAAAAACAGCGTATTTAAGGTTTTATAAACATTCAGAGTTTGTGAGGCATGGACTTGTTTGCCCACATGGTAGTTATAGAAAGGCTCAGTTAAACCCACTGAAACTTCAATTGCACTCACGCCAACCACATGTTGTAACTGGGTGTCTTCTAAGACAAATAAATAACCCTGCTCACTCGGTGTTGCCTGACCCGCTAAGGTCTTTTGCGTGCGTGCAATACGAGCCGATAAGATCTCTTTATTTTGGGGTAAAGAAGTCAGGCCAATCCCCGACTTCCCCGCCAGAATGTAGATATCATCTAAATCTCGATGCTCTGCATGTCTAACAATCATCATAACCAGTGGCCTATCACGCGCCAACAAAGCGCGCGAGCGCACGTTCAAAGCGTTGTAAACCTGCTTCGATATCTGCTTTTGGAATAATTAATGATGGCGTGAAACGAACGACATTTGGACCTGCAACCAGCGCCAATAAGCCTTCTTCGCCCGCTAAAGTCACGATGTCTTTAGCTTTTCCTGCATATTCAGCTTTTAGTACACAGCCAATTAATAAACCTTGACCACGAATTTCTTCAAATAGACCATAGCGTGCATTTAACTGGTTTAAACCGTCGGCAAAAATTTGCGCACGTGTACGTACACCATTCAACACTTCTGGGGTATTGATCAAACCAAATACGGCATTGGCTACGGCAGACGCCAATGGGTTACCCCCATAAGTCGTACCATGGTCACCCACCACAAACATGTTGGCAAACTTATCTGTTGTGATCATGGCACCAATTGGAAAACCACCACCAAGTGCTTTAGCTGTAGTTAAAATGTCTGGAGTCACATCCGTATTCATATACGCATATAAAGCACCTGTACGACCGACACCTGTTTGCACTTCATCAAAAATCAGTACCGCACCATGTTGGTCACACAGCTCACGTAAGCCTTTTAAAAATTCAGGGCTTGCCGTAATTACACCACCTTCACCTTGAATCGGCTCAACAATCACCGCACACGTGTCTGCATCAATCGCTTCACGTACTGCGTCTAAATCATTGAATGGTAAGTGGTGAATACCTTCAGGAAGCGGTGCAAAATCTTGTGAATATTTCGGTTGACCACCTGCCGTAACCGTAAATAAAGTACGGCCGTGGAAAGCATTTTTAAATGCAATAATTTTATTTTTGCGTGCAGAGCCTGAAAGTAGGCCCACTTTGCGCGCAAGTTTCAAAGCCGCTTCATTGGCTTCTGCACCAGAGTTACAGAAGAACACTTTATCTGCAAAGGTGTTGTCGACTAATTGTTTTGCAAGTGCAAGTACAGGCTCATTGGTATAACCATTGCCAATGTGCCAAAGCTTTTGACCTTGTTCGACTAAAGCTTTAACCGCCACAGGGTGAGCATGTCCAAGCGCATTGACCGCAATACCACCTGCAAAATCGATATATTCCTTACCTTGCTGATCCCATAAACGAGAACCTTCGCCACGCACAGGAATAAACTGAGCGGGTGCAAAAACTGGCACCATGTACTGATTAAAATCTTGGCGAGCGGGTTGACTATTCTGGTTCATGGTTTGTTCGTCCTTAATAAATCTGATGTTGTTCTTTCTAATAATGTGGTGTGCCCCGAAGGGCACGGAACTTCCCCTTAGCCCGGGAAAATTCCTCGTTCTTTACGTGCTTTTAAGATACGTTTACACGCCAAGATGTATGCTGCTGTACGTAGGCTGCACTGCTTTTCGCTTGCAGTGAACCAAACGTCTTCAACTGCTGACATCATGAGTTTGTCTAAACGTTGGTTAATTTCTTCTTCTGTCCAGAAGTAGCTCGCCATGTCTTGAACCCATTCGAAGTAACTCACGGTTACACCGCCTGCGTTACACAGTACGTCAGGTACAATCGTGATTTGACGTTCTAACAGAATGTCTTCCGCATCTGGATACGTTGGACCGTTCGCACCTTCCAAAACTAATTTTGCAGTCAATTTTTGCGCACGTTCAGGCGTAATCTGACCTTCTAAAGCCGCTGGAATTAAAATATCCATTTCAACTGACCAGAATGCTTCGTCTTCAATTAAAGTGGCATCTGGGAAGCCTGCTACACCTTTATGAATTGCAACATAGTCTTGTAACTGCTTAACGTCCATGCCTTCAGCATTAAAGATCGTGCCTGTATGATCTTGTACACACACCACTTTCGCATTGGCTTTATAGAATAAGTAACCCGCTTCACTACCTACGTTACCGAAACCTTGAATTGCCACACGGCTGCCTTCAAGCGCGAGATTGATTTTCTTAGCAACTTCTAAACCAGTAACAAATACGCCACGACCAGTTGCACGCACACGACCTAAAGAACCACCCAAGTGCACAGGCTTACCGGTCACCACACCTGTTACAGTATGACCTTTGATACTTGAATAGGTATCCATCATCCAACCCATAATGTCCGCATTGGTGCCTACATCTGGAGCTGGAATATCGACCTGTGGGCCAATCACTAGGCTAATTTCGCTGGTAAAACGGCGAGTTAAGCGTTCAAGTTCACGTGGAGACAATTTGCGAGGGTCTACACGAACACCACCTTTGGCGCCACCATACGGTAAGTTTAATACCGCAGTTTTAATCGTCATCCACGCTGAGAGTGCCATGACTTCATTGAGTTCTACGTCTGGATGATAACGAATACCACCTTTACCCGGTCCACGCGACAAATTGTGCTGTACTCGATAACCTTCGAAGTGTTGGATCGAACCATCGTCCATCACAATTGGTACATCAACAATCAAAGCACGCTTTGGACGCTTTAAAGTATCGATGAATGGAATTAAGTCGTCTTCCAGATATGGCGCAACACGGTTAATCTGTGCAAGATAGGTCTGCCAAGCGCCACTATTGTCCATTTCATATGACAAAGACATGATGTTTCCCTTTGAAAATTTGGTGAATCAAATCCATTAAATAGATATGAGACATCACCCGCAAAACACATCGCCTCAGCTCGATGTAACGCTCATGTGAGTGCTTCTCAATACACATAGTATGAAAAATCAAACTGCGTCGAAAAAGTTGTAATTTTGATTAAAATGAAATAAATTTCATCAAATTGATAATAGGAAAAATCAAAATGAATGATACGGACAGTCAAATCCTCGGCTTACTGCAAGACAATGCACGTATCTCGATTACCGAGATTGCAAATAAGCTCCGTATCTCTCGAAATACGGTACAAAAGCGCATTGAACATTTGGAAACCAGTGGTGTGATTACAGGCTATACAGTGCGGATTAAACCGGGGACTGAGAAAAATAGTATCCGAGCTTGGATGAATATTATGGTCGAAGGCACCAAGACCAGTGCGGTGGTCAAAGAGCTCAGAATCGACCCTGCCGTGCATACCTTGCATAGCACGAATGGCAAGTGGGATCTGTTGGTAGAGTTGAAGTCTGACAGCTTAGAAAATTTTGATCGAATTTTAGAGAGAATTCGAAATATTTCAGGCATTTACAATACTGAAACCAGCATTTTGCTTTCTACCTATAAAGTTTAAAGTCATTTACATTTTGAGATAGATCAAATAAAAAGAAAGTAGATTATAGAAATGTAGTGAACTTGATTGATTTGGCTTTCTGAGCGACTTCACTATGCACTATTTTTAAAAAACCGACTCTCCTCTTATACCGTCCATAAAAAAATCAGCCTTGAATGGGCAAGGCTGATTCTTTAACTGATGGTTACTGAACTGATTTAAACAGATAAGTCCACGCACAAATATTTCATTTCGAGATATTCGTCGATACCAAATTTAGAACCTTCACGACCTAAGCCAGACTGCTTCACACCACCAAAGGGAGCCACTTCGTTTGAAATCGCACCTGTGTTGATGCCGACCATACCGTACTCAAGCGCTTCACCAACACGCCACTGACGTGCTGTGTTTTGGGTAAACAAGTAAGTTGCCAGACCAAACTCAGTGTCATTGGCCATTTGCACCACTTCTTCTTCCGTTTTAAAACGGAACAACGGTGCCAATGGACCAAAGGTTTCTTCTTTCGCGACTTTCATCTCTTGCGTCACTTCGGTTAAAAGTGTCGGTTCAAAGAAAGTACCACCTAAGCTTGAGCGTTGACCGCCAGTTTTAACCTGCGCACCTTTACTGATGGCATCGGCAATATGCGACTGTACTTTTTCAATCGCAGCTTCATCGATCAGCGGCCCTTGGGTTGAAGTCTCAACTCGGCCATCACCCACTTTTAAGTTCGCGACAGCAACTGCCAGTTTTTCAACTAAGGTATCGTAAATGCCGTCTTGTACATAAATACGGTTGGCACATACACAGGTCTGTCCGCTATTGCGGAACTTGCTGGCCATAATGCCTTGTACCGCTTGCTCAAGATTGGCATCATCAAACACCAAAACAGGTGCATTACCACCTAACTCTAAAGACAGTTTTTTGATGGTTGGCGCACATTGTTGCATCAAGATACGACCAACTTGAGTTGAACCTGTGAAGCTCAACTTTTTCACCGTGTCGCTTTCACACAGTGTTTTACCTACTTCGCTTGAATCACCACTGATGTGTAATAACACATCTTGTGGCAAACCCGCACGCAGTGCTAACACTTCTAAAGCATAAGCCGTTAAAGGCGTTTGCTCAGCAGGCTTCACGATCATTGAACACCCTGCGGCAATTGCAGGTGCGGCCTTACGTGTGATCATTGCTGCTGGGAAGTTCCACGGCGTAATTGCTGCCGTAACCCCAATTGCCTGTTTGATCACCAACAAACGTTGGTTCGGCAGTGTTGGTGTTAAAACTTCACCATCGATACGGCGCGCTTGTTCTGCAAACCAACGAATAAATGAAGCCGCATAGCCAATTTCACCACGTGCTTCAGCTAAAGGCTTACCTTGTTCAGCAGTCAAAATCTGAGCCAATGACTCTTTATTTTCCTGCATCAAATCAAACCAAGCCCAAAGTACATCAGCACGTTGTAGAGCTGTTTGCGCTTTCCACGCAGTTTGTGCCTTTTGAGAACGAGCAATCACTTGCTCAACTGACGCGCGGTCATGGGATTTCACCCACGCCAAAGTGTCATGTGTTGCCGCATCTTTGACTTCGATGTAACCACCATTATCAGGCTGATCAAAACGAATATCTGGATGCTGTAATAAATCTTTATATTGCGCTTGAAGCATCATCATTACTCTTCAATTATGCTGCAGCAGAAAGTGCAAAACCTTGTTTTAAAATGTTTAAGCCAGCACGGAATTGTTCTGCAGGAATCGTTAAAGGATATAAGAAACGGATCACATTACCATAACGACCGCAGGTCAAAATAAGCAAGCCATTTTGCATTGCATAGTTTTGAATTGCTTTCGCTTGATCCGCCGTTTCCAACTCAATCGCGACCATTGAACCCAACGCACGAATTTCTTGGACTGTAGACGAAGACTGTTTTAGTTCATTCAAAACTTCAACCAACTCTGCGCCCAATACATTTGCACGTTCGCAAAGACCTTCTTCTTCAATCACGTCCAGTACGGCATGTGCAGAAGCCACAGCCACTGGGTTACCTGCATAAGTCCCACCTAGACCACCTGGGTTTGGTGCATCCATCACTTCAGCACGGCCAACCACACCAGAGATTGGGAAACCACCACCAAGGCTTTTCGCCATCGTGATTAAATCCGCTTTGGTCTCGTAGTGATCCATGGCAAATAACTTACCAGTACGTGCAAAGCCTGTCTGTACTTCATCTGCAATAATCAAAATACCGTGTTGATCACATAGCGCACGTAAACGTTTTAAGAATTCAGCAGGAACAACGTTAAAACCGCCTTCACCTTGAACAGGTTCAAGCACAATAGCGGCTACATCATGTGCCGCAATATCTTCTGCAAAAATGTCTTCAATGCTTTCAATCGCAATATCTACAGTAATGCCTTTTGACTCTACTGGGTAGCGTGCATGGAAAACACCTGAAGGCATCACACCGAAGTCACGTTTGTACGGTGCAGTTTTACCCGTCATCGCCATCGTCATAAATGAACGACCGTGGAAACCATTACCAAAAGTCACAATACCGTGACGGCCCGTATGCGAACGCGCAATTTTCACTGCATTTTCTACAGCTTCAGCACCTGTCGAGAAGAATGTTGTTTTCGCTTCACCTGCAATTGGCGCACGTGCATTAATACGTTCAGCCAAAGAAACATAAATTTCGTACGGGACAACTTGGTACGCTGTATGGGTGAATTTAGTTAATTGTTCAGTAACAGCAGCAATAATTTTAGGATGACGGTGACCTGTGTTTAGTACCGCAATACCACCCGCGAAGTCAGTATATTGATTCCCTTCAGCATCCCAAATGGTGGAATTTTCTGCTTTCTCCGCATACCATTGACACATGACACCAACGCCACGAGGAGTCGCTTTTAGTTTACGTGCGTTCAGTGCAGAGTGTTTACTGTCCATTTTGTATCCTCATTCTTGATTCATACATTTATAAAATTTCAGCGTCCCGATCATGCTTTTTGCTGATATACAAAGGACGTGCGGTTTATTGCATTTTGCGCTTTTATTGGCACTAGACGAGAGCCACTTTTCATCAGATAGATGGAGCCAATTCCCCCTATCCCTTTATAATTATTTTCCACATAAAATATTTATTTGATAAAAATAAAAAACTTAAAAATATATCAATTAAGAAAAGGCATACTTATTCAAGAGGGCCATTACGGTATTCAACCGAATCAAGAAAAATGATAAAGAAGTCTAAAACTTAGCAGATGACTATGCCAACCCAGAACTCATTTATATCCAGCCTTAAGCTTTTCTGATTGTATTTTCAAGCCATTGTATTCGATTGTGTAAATCATCTAAAAAAACTTTTGCTTTGGATGTGACTTGTGTATATTTCCAGCCCCTTAGTCGCGGGCATTTGCTTCCAACGTCTACAAGCGAAATGCTTTACAACGGCTGCCTGACGAGATAATTTTGCATTTATGGTAATCGCTCACGAAAAGCCATTTTAATATTGTAGGAGAGAGCCAATTGCGTAGCTTGCTTGGAGATTATTTACTGCAACGATTACAGCAAGATATTGACGGAACCCTACAATTACGGTTGTTTCGCTGCTTACGCAACGCCATTATTGACAGTGTGCTCGCACCCAAAACTCGCCTACCTGCATCGCGTGACTTAGCCAAAGAAATTAAAGTCTCACGCAATACCGTGCTCAGTGCATATGAACAATTACAAGCACAAGGCTATGTTGAAGCACGTACAGGCCAAGGCACTTGGGTCGCTGAGAAACTGCCTGAATCCTTTTTGGTCAAAGCTGAAAATACCAATAACCAAACTCAAGAAAAAAAGACCCAGCAGAATTACAATTTGTCGCAACGCGGTTCCTATCTCATCGGCTATTCAGCTGCATCGCCTTACCAATGGGGCGCGTTTGTGCCCGGTGCACCTGATGTCACAGAATTTCCGCACCATATTTTTAGCCGTATTCAGACCCGCCTCAGCCGTGAACCCGAAATTAACAGTCTTATTTATAGCAATGCGGGCGGTTGTTTAGAGCTGCGCCAAGAACTGGCAGAATACCTCAAAATTGCGCGTTCGGTGCAATGCGATGCAGACCAAATCATTATTACTGAAGGGACACACCAGGCGATCGATTTGGTTTCACGGACCTTAAGTGACCCAGGCGATGAAGTTTGGATTGAAGATCCAGCTTATTGGGGAGCACGTAATATTTTACGCATTAATGGCGTGAATCTACGCTCCTTGCCTGTCGATCAAGAAGGCATTATTCCTGACCTAGACCCGAAAACCCCACCTAAACTGATTTTTGTAACGCCTTCACATCAGTACCCTTTAGGCTCTCACTTAAGTTTAGAACGTCGTAAACAACTGATTGCCATCGCACGCCAGCATAAAAGCTGGATTGTGGAAGATGATTATGACAGTGAGTTCCGCTTTTCGGGTCAGCCCTTCCCTTCTTTGCAAGGCTTGGAGCCTGATGCACCTGTCATTTATATGGGAACCTTCAGTAAAACCATCTACCCGGCGTTGCGCATTGGTTATTTGGTGGTCCCTAAAAAGTTGTTTTCACCGCTGCGTATTGTGGCATCGGAACTATATCGGGGTGGGCATTTACTGGATCAAAAAGTCTTGGCAGAGTTTATCCGTGAGGGCCATTATGAAGCACACATTCGTCGTATGCGTTTACTCTATAGCAAGCGCCACGCCTTCTTAATCGACATGATTACACGTCATCTTGGGGCAGATTTCCTGCATGAATACAATACCGCTGCTGGTTTACATTTGATTTTGAAGCTGCCGAGCAACATGGATGATGTGTTGATTGCCAGCAATGCACTTGATCAAGGCGTGAAAGTTCGGGCGCTGTCACAATACTATACCAAACATTACTCAACACGGCAGAAAGGACTACTATTGGGCTTTGCCTGTGTCCGTGAACAGGAAATATTGGTGGCTTTTGGTGTGTTACTCAAATGTCTGCGAAATGCAGGAATTCGTACGCTGAGTTGATTTTTTTATAAATTAGATACTTAAGTTTTTTTACAACCCTTCGACTTGCGACTAAAGCCGCGGTTACAAAGCTGAGTTTTGCTGCTTCATTCTATAAATTATTGAGATGAGTGTAAACATTGGCTCCCATGCTTTTCATATTTTAGCTGCAATTGGCTCCTTCCAAATGCTAAAAAATGGCTCTCGTTTACTGAGAACAAAAAAGAGAGATTAGGTGCATACATAAACAACAGGTAACCGTTTTGTAGCCAAAGTGTGATTTTTCACGCTTTGACAGGAATATCAGATTTATTCATTTTTGCCTTAATAATGAGAAAGCCTCTGATCATTCGGTTACAGTTTTAAAGGATAAGTAGTCCGAAAAAGGCTTTGCCCATTTTGAAGCTACCTCCTTAAGATTAAGGAAAATTATATGGAAGCACCTAAACAAAGCGCTGTGCCGGATGCATCTCAAGGCTTAAAAAATGGACTTAAGTCGCGTCATCTCACCATGATCTCGATTGCAGGTGTCATTGGTGGTTCACTGTTCATCGGCTCGGGAAATGTTATCTATTCGGCAGGCCCTGCTGCAGTTTTGGCCTATGCGTTTGGTGGATTACTCATTCTGTTAATCATGCGTATGCTAGGTGAAATGGCCGTTCTCAATCCAGACAGTGGGTCATTTTCAACCTATGCAGATCGTGCCATTGGGCGTTGGGCTGGTTTTACCATTGGCTGGCTGTATTGGTGTTCTTGGGCTTTGCTGATGGGTTGGGAAGCCTATGTCGCAGGTAAAATTCTCAACAGTTGGTTTCCCTTTATCCCGATCTGGGGTTACATGTTGGTCGTGATTGTATCCTTAGTTTTGGTTAACTTACAAAATGTCAAAAACTATGGTGAATTTGAGTTTTGGTTTGCACTCATCAAAGTAATCGCGATTGTGATTTTCTTAGTAATTGGTAGCTTAGCCATCATGCATTTATGGCCATGGGGTCAAGCAACTGCATCAGGAATCACGCATTTAACTGCGGACGGCTTCATGCCAAATGGTTTCTCGGCAGTCATCACCGCCTTACTCGGGGTTATGTTTGCCTACATCGGTGCTGAAATTGTTACGGTTGCGGCGGCAGAATCAGAAAATCCTGCCCGTGAAATCCGTAAAGCGTCTAACTCTGTGGTTTGGCGAATTATGTTGTTCTATGTCGGTTCAATGTTTATTACCGTCTGCCTAATTCCACATAACAATCCACTGTTAAAAGATCCAACTTGGGGAACCTATAGTGTGACTTTGTCAGCACTTGGCATTCCAGAAGCAAAACACATTGTTAACTTTGTGGTCCTGACCTCGGTATGCAGCTGCTTTAACTCGGCACTTTATACCTGTTCACGGATGTTATTTTCACTGTCAAAACGTGGCGATGCACCGAAAAGCTTCGGTTCAATCAACCGTAATGGTAGTCCGTGGATGGGCGTTCTAGTGTCGTCATTATTTGCACTGGTGGCAACGTACCTTACTGCAACTGAAAGTATGAATGTCTATGACATCTTTATGTTAGCAACAGGTACAGCAGCGTTGTATGTCTACCTGACCATTGCCTTCTCACAATTACGTATGCGTAAAAAATTAGAAGCCGAAGGACAAGTGATTGACTTTAAAATGTGGTTATTCCCTTGGCTTACTTATCTTGCCATCGTCTTTATCATTGGTGCACTCATTACCATGCTTGTGGAAGGCACCTACTTCAAAGAAGTGACTTACACCAGTTTACTTGCCTTATTTATTGTTGGATTAGGCATCTGTGCACAGAAATTTAACTGGGGAAAGCATGCTCAAGATAAGCCTATTAGCACTCAAGCCGATTTGAGCAATAACCTTTAATTTTAAAATAGTGTGGTAATGATCTAAGGTTACACCAGATTAGACCGATGGCTTTCAAGTGAGAGCCATCGGTTTTTTAATGATACGAAATGACCACTTAGATAAAAAAAGAAATCTTAATTAAGATCTTTAATCACCACGTTTTTATGGTAAGCCTCGACAGGCTGCCCCACGATAACACGGTTCTTCAGTGCTCCTTCTCGCCAACTTGAACGGTAAATGCCCATTTGGAAATAAGGTGACCACTTTTGATGGTAATTATTGACCCCACTGATGTTGGCTACTTCTTTCCCATTATGTTTCACCACCACTTTCCCGGGAATCAGTTGATTGTTTGCATCAAGTTCTGACCATTGGATATCAAAATTCCAATCATTCCACTGGTTATATTCCACGGGCACATCTAAGACATAACGCTTCAAAAGCGTTTCTGGAACCGCCAATGGTGAGCTCATTGGCTTCAACTCATACAAATGTAACTGCCATTCAGGTTTTAGACCTGAAAGCACCAAGGCTATTGGAGGATTCAAATCCTTTCCATTTAGGTTAAAACCATGCCACTGCGCCAATATTGTTCCATACTGAAAGGCTGGCCATGTTGAGGGAATATAATGAGAAAAAGAATAGTTATAATGTCCCCAACCAAATTGCTTTCGTTGTATTTCCGCGCGATAACATTGACCATCATCAGGCACGACAAATTTGGCAACATTCTGCCCTGTACCAGCTGGATCTTTAACTATCATTGCTGAACTACGATTTTCAAAGTGGAGAGCCATTGCATTCCACGTCGACAAATCATTGCTGTATTTGTCGACACGAATCGTCCCCGTCTCAAAGCCATCACGAAAAATGACCTTACCCTTTTCTTCTGTATTGTCGGCCAATACATCATCCTCTTTAGGATCTGGTATCACATCTGATGGATTGACAACTTGTTCTGTATTTCTTGCAAAGACTTGTAGTTTGACCGTAGTGGTTTGACTGTATTGTTGACCATCATTCACCACTAAACTCAGTTCATAATCTCCTGTACGGTCTGGAATAAAATGAAATGTTTTATCCGTACTGGCACCAAGACTGGGAAAGCTATTTTCAGGCTTTTTAACGACCGCCCAACGATAGCTCAATGTGGTCGCACTATCATCCGTACTTTCAGAACCATCTAAAAGTATACTATCGCCAACCATCACGCTGTCTTGCGTTGACTGAATTATGGCTACAGGCACTTCATTTTGAACATCTTTTACTGTTGCTGTTGTTGACTGCTCATCCTCACCGCCCCCGCAAGCACTCATCCCCAAAACTGTAGCGAAAACTAAAAAATATCTAATTTTTTTCATGCAAATGCACTCTATTTATACCCACCCAAAATCTGCCATGTAGCTCACCTCACCCATTTCTCGTTGAGATGAGTGACCAGTGGAACATCGCCAAATTCAATTTTTAAAACCCTAAAAACGAGCTTCATTTGAAACAATGAAACGCACTGCTTTAATTATTGATAAAAGATCAATTTTCCCCAAAATCAATCTTTCAGCGCAGCCTGCTCATCTTATAACATTATGGAAATTCAGCTCTGCTTTTTTTGATGACTGAACACCACAAAAAATGATTATCAGTGATAAATATTTTACAAAAACTAAAAACAGAAGTAAGAAAAAACAAAAACACTGGTTTAAAATCAATATGTTATTTTTTGTATCTTGACATGTATTTTATACCAAACAGTAAATAACATCTAAAACAGATTTCCTATAGGATTTTAGGGAATTGATAAAAAAAATTAAGAAAGGAATGTAATATTATGAAGTTAGTTTTAAAAACTGTGTTACCAATTGCCTTGATTTGCGCAGTTCCAACCGCTCAAGCTGCCACTTCTGATGGAAAAACATGGGGTGTTTCAGCAGGCTGGTTACATGTAATGCCTCAAAGTGAAAAACAGGGTGTATATGGCAGTACGACAGAGAAAACACCGTTAATTCCAAATACACCTGCATCATCCCCTCAAGCTGGTTTTGAGGTACAGGATGCCGACACCGCAGGTTTGATGCTCGATTATTTTGTGAATGATAATGTGTCTCTTGAATTGGTTTTAGGTGCGCCGCCTGAAATGGAACTTTCTGGAAAAGGACGTATTACCATTCCTATTTTAGGTACAGAACGTACCGCTGCTAATTTAGATAAATTTGATAAAATTGCGACCACAGATGCCTATACCCCGACCTTTTTAGCCAAATATCATTTTGGGGCAATCAGCAATAAACTCCGTCCTTATGTCGGTGCTGGGGTCATGTATGCACATTTTAGTGATGTTAAAGCAGATCCAAATGTAAATGCTGAATTGAATAGCGATCCACTCTTAGCATTATTAAAACCTGAGCTTGGAAAAATTAAGGTTGACGATGCTTTTGCACCCGTTGTGATTGCAGGTTTAGATTACAATATTAATCAAGACTGGTTTGCTACAGCCTCTGTAAGTTATGCCCATCTTTCCACTAAAGCTGAGTTAAACGTCATCGGTAATACTCAATTATTTAATCCGAACAGTCCGCGTGATAGCATTCTCAAAGGTGAAAGTAAAATTGAAATTAATCCTATTGTGACTTATTTAGGGATTGGTTACCGTTTCTAAGATTTGAATATCTACTAGTTGATTTTATTAAGGTTACTCTTTCGACAGGGTAGCCTTTTAAAGCACCAAATTCACCGATAAAAATGCGTTCATCCAAAACTTCACTTCATCAATAAAATCTATAGAAAAACAAAATATTAATCACATAAAATGCCCATTTTTTAATGTAATTGGCATTTTTTGCAGCCTTTTATCTATATTTTTTTAACTTACAATTAGTTAAATTAACTCGCATCAATAATCACAAGCCCAACCTAGCACGACCACTTTTTTAACTATAAGATGATATTTTTACTCTAGGGATAAGAAGATGAATAAGAAGCCTACAATTATTTTAGTACATGGATTTTGGGGCGGTGCTGCCCATTGGTCTAAAGTCATTACAGACCTATCTCACCGAGGTTATGAAGCCTTACGCGCAGTTGAACTGCCTCTCACCTCTCTGGCGGATGATGTCGAAAGAACCCGTAAAATGATTGCACAAGTGCAAGGAGATGTACTTTTAGTTGGCCACTCCTATGGGGGTGCGGTCATTACCGAAGTGGGGAATCAACCCAATGTTGTAGGTCTAGTTTATATTGCCGCTTTTGCACCGGATGCTGGTGAAAGTCCAGGTGGCATTACGCAACAACATTTACCCGTTGGTGCTCCCAATTTAGAACCCGACAGTGATGGATACCTTTGGGTCAAAGCCGATAAATATCATGAAAGCTTCTGTCAGGACTTAACGAATGATGAAGGACTGGTCATGGGTATCACCCAGAAAGCTCCTGTTGCGAGTACTTTTGGCGATACCATTTCAAACCCAGCATGGAAAACCAAACCATCTTGGTACCAAATTTCAACCGAAGACCGCATGATTCACCCTGAAAACCAAGCCATGATGTCTTCACGCTTAAATGCTCAAAAAGTCATTTCTTTAAATGCCAGTCATGCTTCACTCGCATCTCAACCCAAAGCCGTTGCTGATTTAATTGATGAAGCCGCAACTTTCCTTGCGCGTTAAACTATCTATATTGAAGGGAGTCTAAAGACTCCCTTTTTTAGAGCTATTTCAAGTATCAAACTACTTTCGAATCACAATAGATAGCGCAATATCATTATTCTGTAGGTGTGAATATTCACACATACTCGGTTCGATTGCTTTCAGCGAGATCTCGGTTTTTGCTACTGAAGCTATCCTTTATAATGAAGTTCCCTCGTTAAAGTTTCGCTTCAAACTACGCTATTTCAAACCATACGTTATGCGAGTTTTGAATAACATTTTTTAACTAACTCAGCATCCAGACTTTCTGTATATTTTAATCAAGCAATAAGAATGAATAGATCATAAAAACAGTTCAAAAATATAACAGACTAAGTGCAATTTGCTATTTTGTTATATTTTTTCTCTCCAATTCTTGTACCTACATCTTCTAGACATCCTGATGCAAGATCATCATCAGTATTTTAAGTAGGTAGTTTTTAATGAAACGATCTATGCTTTTTTATCATTCCGATCTAGACAGCAACTGGGTATCGAACCGCCGATATTCCTGCCAGCCATGGAGGATGCAATGAGCCTCGGATTAACCGCACTTGAGTTGGCAAGAATTCAATTTGCCTTTACTGTTTCCTTTCATATTATTTTTCCTGCAACCTCTATTGGTTTAGCCTGCTTTCTTGCCATGCTGGAATGGAAGTGGTTGCGCACTCAAAATCCAATTTATAAAGACTTATTTAAGTACTGGATTAAGATTTTTGCCGTGGCATTTGCTATGGGGGTTGTTTCGGGCATTGTCATGGCCTACCAGTTCGGGACCAACTGGAGTGAATTTTCACGCATCGCAGGCAGCGTTACAGGGCCACTGCTCACATATGAAGTCATGAGCGCCTTCTTTTTAGAGGCTGGTTTCTTAGGCATTATGCTATTTGGTTGGGGACGGGTCAGCCCCAAAGCCCACTTTTTTGCCACGTTAATGGTCGCTATCGGTACCTGTATTTCCATGTTCTGGATTTTATCCTCCAACAGTTGGATGCAGACACCCCAAGGCTTTGCCATCGAAAATGGCATTATTGTCCCCACAGACTGGTGGGCAATTGTGTTTAACCCATCCTTCCCCTACCGATTTGCCCATATGGCAGCAGCAGCCTTCCTTGTCTCATCACTTTTGGTGGTTGGCACCGCCGCATGGCATTTGCTGAAAGGTCGTCGTGATGCGTTAGTGAAAAAGTCTTTTTCCATGGGCTTATGGATGGTACTGGTCACGTCTTGCCTACAAGTTGTGATTGGGGATAACCACGGTTTAAATACCTTAAAACACCAACCTGCAAAATTGGCAGCCATTGAAGGCCATTGGGAAACCAATCGTGATCATGGCATGCCTTTATTACTGTTCGCTTTACCGAATATGGAAACAGAGTCGAATGATTTTGAGATTGGTATTCCCAATCTGGGCAGTTTGATTCTGACGCATTCCCTAGAGGGTCAGGTCACTGGTTTAAAAGACTTCGCAGCTGAAGACCGTCCGAATGCACTGATTGTGTTTTGGAGTTTCCGAGTCATGGTCGGCTTGGGCATGTTAATGGTTTTACTCTCATTAACAGCACTGTGGCTACGTAAAAAAGGCTCTCTATACGAAAGCAGTTGGTTTCATAAATTTGCCATCATTATGGGACCTACAGGTTATATCGCGCTCCTAGCAGGTTGGGTCACTACAGAAGTTGGCCGTCAGCCTTGGGTCGTGTATGGCGTCATTCGGACTAAAGACGGTTTATCGCATACAGTCACCGCAGATCAAGTCGGCTTGAGCCTGATTATTTTTGTTCTAGTCTATACCGTCGTCTTTGGCGCGGGAATTTACTACATGCTACGCTTGATCAAATTAGGCCCTGCTTTTTCTACACCTTTAGATGCCGTGCAAGATACTGGTCCGGGGCATTTTAAAACCCCTTTACGTCCACTCAGTGCTGTTGAAGAATCTATCGATACCACTGATCCTTCTGCTCAAAATAGTAAGGAGAAACCACATGATTGATCTCGCTTTGGTTTGGGTCGGTATCATCGGGCTCGGTGTGCTCATCTATGTGGTTATGGATGGTTTCGACTTAGGTATTGGTATTCTGTTTCCCTTTATGAATGGAACGCAAGAACGCGATGTGATGATGAATACCGTTGCGCCCGTTTGGGACGGCAATGAAACATGGATGGTCCTAGGTGGTGCTGGGTTATTCGCTGCATTTCCTTTGGTCTATTCAACTGTTTTATCGGCACTGTATTTACCCATTATCTTTATGGTGGTTGCCTTGATTTTCCGCGGCGTGGCGTTCGAGTTTCGTTTCAAAGCCACGCGCACCAAATACCTCTGGGATCTCGCGTTTATCTGGGGCTCTATCTTATCGAGCTTTTTCCAAGGCGTGATTTTAGGGGCTTATATCCAAGGTATTCAGACTACCAATGGTATTTACAGCGGTGGTGGATGGGACTGGTTCACGCCATTTACATGCTTTACCGGTCTAGGTGTCGTGGTCATGTACGCCACTTTAGGTTGTGGTTGGCTCATTTGGAAAACCGAAAAAGAGATACAGCAGCGGATGTTTCATCTGATGCCTAGGCTGATTATTGCTTTGCTCATCATCTTCGGTGCCGTGAGTTTGTATACGCCACTGACCCATCCTGAAATTGCGCAGCGTTGGTTCTCTCTGCCGAATCTATACTATTTTAGCCCCGTGCCAATTTTAGTTTTACTGTTTGTTGGCTTGATTCTATCGGCGTGCAAAAAGCAGCATGAACTAAAACCGTTTATCTATACTTTGGCTTTAGTCTTTTTGGCTTTTACTGGCTTCGTCATCAGCTTATGGCCCAATATTATTCCGCCATCAGTCACTATTTGGCAGGCTGCTGCACCTGAGTCAAGTTTAAAGTTTACTTTGGTGGGGGCTGCAATTTTAATCCCAATCATCATTGCCTATACCTTCTTGTCCTATTGGGTGTTCCGTGACAAAGTACGTATAGGGGATCAGGGTTATCATTAATTGAGGAGATAGACATGAAAAAATTTGTTGATCGACTCAGCCCACGATTATGGTTTATTTTATTGTGGTGCTTTGGCTTTATTTCTCTCGCACTGATTGCGGGTTTCTTTAAGTTGTTGCTGAGTTTTGCTTACTAAAGCCAGCCAAGCATTTTTTATGAATTAGGCATAGGACTTTCAATACATGTCCTGTGCCTTTTAATTGCAGCGAACCCATATGTATAAATCAGAAAAACTTGCGCTCAGCCTGAAACATTTGATTGAAAGTGGTTTTTGGAAAGCCAACGATAAACTGCCTTCTCTACGTCAACAAGCTGAAACATCAGGTTTTAGCCTGATGACCGTGATGAATGCCTATCAGGAACTCGAAGCGCAAGGGCTGATTTATTCACAAGAAAAACTCGGTTACTTTGTGACAGGCGATGCACGCTCAGAAACTAATTCCAATAGTGTCATCCTCAACGAAAAGATTGAAATAAACTCTAAAATTTTCAGATACTTAAAATCGATCCAATCTGAACAAATGATTCCCTTTGGCATTGCCTTTCCCAACAGCCAACTGCTCTACTCTGCCAAACTGATGCAAACGTTGGGACAACGCGCCAAACACCGTCTTAGTTATGAACAGATGCCAAGTTTACCCCCCGGGAACTTTGAGCTGCGGAAACTGATTGCGCAGCGCTACTGTATGCAAGGGATTCCAACAGACCCGTCCGATATCGTAATTACCTCGGGCGGATTAGATGCTTTAAACCTTTCCTTACAAGCTATGACCCAACCGGGTGACTATATTTTACTTCAAAAAACAATATTTTATGGCGCATGGCAAGCGGCTGAACATTTGGGCCTAAAAGTCATTAGTATTCCGGAACATGAAGAACACGGTATTGACCTTGAAGCTTTTAAAGATGCGATTGAGCGTTATCCAATTAAAGTCTGTCTGCTGATGCTCAACAGTCACAACCCTATTGGTTTTACGGTCAGTGATGACATCAAATACCAACTGGCAAAGCTACTGCATGAGCGCGATATTTATTTAATTGAAGACGATGTTTATGAAGAGCTTTATTTTGATCATAAAAAGCCGCTGTCGATGAAATACTTTGATCAGAAAAATTTGGTTTTACACTGCTCTTCTTTTTCAAAAACTTTAGGTGCGGGTTTTCGGATTGGTTGGGTCTATGCGGGTAAATTTTCGGAGCATATTCAGCATTTACAACTGATGAGCACGCTTTCCGTTAACTCATTTATTCAAAATGCCTTGGTCGATTATTTATCGCATCGACACTATGAAAAGCACTTAAAAACTTTGCGTAACACCTTAAAACGTCTCAAAAATCAGTATTACACTTATTTATCTGAACATTTGTCTGAAGATTATCAAATTCATTATTATCCATCGGGCTATTTTCTTTGGATTACTTTGCCCGAGCAGATCAATGGCAATTTAATTTATGAGCAGCTCTTAGAGAAAAATATCAGCATTGCGCCTGGCTCATTATTTTATCAAACGGATAATATTCCACATCATATTCGGATCAATTGTTCATTTGAAATCAATGAACGTATTCAAAATGCCTTAGATGCCTTGATCCAATGTATTTATCCAGAAGCCTTTGAATAAAAGTTGAATGGTTTAAATCCAGACTGATTTAAACCATGTTTTTATTTTAAGAGACTCACTGCCCATACTGCAAATATCACCATCGTAGAGATAAAATGACATGATCAGATCGGATCATGTCATTCCTCTCAAGCTAGGTATAGGATTTCTCAGCACTCATATTCTGAAAATAGGTGCGATAGATATAGACACAGCCAAGTGAAAAACCAGCCATCAGGCCAGATGCCATGGGTAAATGCATCACACTGTCTTGAGGAAAGACAAAAACCAAAAATGGAAAGGCATATACCGCTGGAATCCGCATATCAAAGAGCTTGAGCAAAAGAAACATCAAGGGCATATATATGAGGCTGAGCAGTATCCAATCTTGAATCCACAACTGCATAAGCACAGCAATTGAAATCGACAGTGTCAACACAGCAACCTGCTTAAGATACATTTTCAACGAATACATCATCATATTTAATGATTCGTACACCACCACTGTAATCGGTGGAATCAGTGCCATCGCTTCAATCTTGAAAATAGCAGCGAGTGCAAAACCGATTAAAGTAATACTGGCATACACACCTATTTTTCGTCGATCAAAATTGCCTTTCCTCTCCACACCTTGGTTCAGTTTAAAGAGCACAACACCCAACATCAGGATAAAACTGGTGGCAAAAATCGAAATCAAAAACGATATTTCATAGGCTTGGGTCACAATCGGCAAGAAACCCGTAGCCAGTGCGGGCGGTAATATATAGTTAAACATCCGCATCACGAGCAACATGGCACAGAGAACCAAAACCAGTTTGAACAGATATGAAATTGGCATCAAATTAATACAGAAGCCTATAACAGCGGTCAAACTGGGTAAAATAAAAATTTTATCTGGCTGATTCAGCCACTGTTTATCTCGATAGACCCACAGCCCAACGGCCATCGCCGCCATTTCAGGCAGAATAATTTCACGATCATTCAGTCCATACGCAGCCGCCACCATGAATACTATAAAGACAAAGGCCGCGAGATAGCTTTTGGGGCTTAAGATTGTCTTTGCATGTGACATAGGATTCATATTCGATTCCTTATTGATTTAAAAAGATATAAAGCCAAGTAAATACTTCGTCACTGCAATCAGCGATGGCGCAAATAGCACCATAATGATGCCTGAAATAATCATCGAGAGACTGGCAATGACGCCTTCCAATTCATGCCGCTGTCTTGCCCGAGCTATGCCCATAGCATGTGCGGCATTACCCAGTGCTGCGCCCGAGGCAAAGTGATTTTTATATTTGATCCAAAGCAAGAGGAGGTCTCCCAACAACATACCAACCAAACCTGTAATCACAGTAAATAGCGGAATCAGGCTGATAGAGCCCCCCACTTTTTCGGTGAGCACCAAAGCAAAAGGAATCGAAATGGAACGCGCCAACAAGCTATTTTTAACGATGTCATCAAAGTCCAATAGGCTCGCCAAAAACCAACTGCTGAAAATACCCACCAACATGGCGAGGCTGGAACTGAAGAGCAACACTTTAAAATGTTGCTGAATCATGCGGCGATAACGAAATATAGGTATAGCAAAAGCCACCGTGATTGGGCCGAGCATGGCCACCAAATATTGGGTATAAAAGTAATAGTCTTGGAACTGTTGCTGTAAAAGAAAGATCAGTACGATGCACAAGCTAGGAACAACAATAATGGGGGATAAATAGATTTTTTGTGTTCGAACAAAGAGCTGCTTTGCCATGAAATAGCACAGCACGGTCCAAACCAAGTAAAAAAGCCCCCAGAATTCAGTCATACTGATCTTCCTGTTTTGATTCTTGATTTAGCACTGGCTGCTTTAACATCAACCGCACGCTATATACAGAAACCATCATCACCAAAGCAGTGCTGATTAAAATCACCAGCAGAATTTTCCAACCACTGGCGATCAATAAATCCTGATATTGAATCACGCCAACCACCGGCGGAATGAAAAACAGCAGTAATTCCGCCAGTAACAGATCGGCGCCGCGTTCAACGTGGGCTAATTTCAACCATTTCATTTCAAGTAAAAACAACAGCAGAAAAAACCCAAGTACCCCTGATGCCACAGGCAAATTCAGCAACTTTTGTAAGACATCAGCACAGCTCCAAACGGCCAAAATAATGATGATTTGGTAGCTCGCAGTTTTTAACTTCTTCAGCCGAGTTCGGTCATGCAACATCTCAATTTATGTCCGCATAAGCCCGCTCTTTAAACGGCTGGATCGAGACACGTTTGTAGGTTTCTAAAAAAGATTCATGTGCTAAACGTAGATCTAGATAAGTATTTAGAATTTCTTCGAGCACATCGGGAATATCTTCTGCAGGAAATGATGGTCCTAAAATATCACCGATGGATGCATCATGATCTGAGTTACCGCCTAAACTAATTTGGTAATATTCAGCGCCTTTTTTATCGACACCTAGAATGCCAATATTGCCGACATGGTGGTGTCCACACGCATTCATACAGCCTGAAATGTTCAAATCAACCTTGCCTAAATGATATAAAGCATCCAGATCATCAAAACGGCGAGCTATTGCCTCATACACCGGAATGGACTTGGCATTTGCCAATGAACAAAAATCGCCACCTGGACAGCAAATCATGTCGGTCAGAAAGCCAATATGCGCACGGGCTAAATTGCCACGATCTAAGACTTGCCACAGTTCAAACAGATCCTTTTGGCGTACATCGGTTAAGGCAATATTTTGCTCATGCGTGGTTCGCAGCTCACCAAAAGTATATTGGTCAGCCAAATCTGCAATTAAACGCATTTCATCGGAAGTCATATCCCCCGGTGCTACACCCGCCCGTTTTAAGCTGATCGTAACGATGCGGTAGCCCGCGACTTTATGTGCATGGGTATTGATATTGAACCAGTGTTTAAACTTCGGATACTGTTGGAACAAAGCCTCAAAATTTTCCGCATCTAAAGATTCATAGGCAAACGGTCGAAATACGGCATCCATTTGCGCTAAAACACTGGCCTGAACTTTGAGCAGTGTTTGAGTATGTGCAAACTCAGCTTCCACTTTTTCCGCAAAGCCTGCTGGGGTCAGGGCTTTCACTAAAATTTTAATGCGCGCTTTGTATTTATTATCACGGCGGCCATGCAAGTTATAGACGCGCATGATGGCATCTAAATAAGCAATTAAATCTTCACGAGCTAAAAATGGCTTAATCACATGTCCCGCTAAAGGTGTGCGTCCAAGCCCACCGCCAACTTTGATTTGATAGCCAAACTCCCCCGCTTCATTTTCTACCACATAGACCCCAACATCATGGAAGGTCGTGGCAGCACGATCTTGTTCAGGGTGTGCACAAACTGCAATTTTGAATTTACGCGGAAGGAATGAAAACTCAGGATGGAAGGTACTCCACTGACGAATCAGTTCACAGGTGGGACGCGGGTCTGTGAGCTCGCCCTCAACTACACCTGCATATTGGTCTGTGGTGGTGTTTCGAATACAGTTGCCACTGGTCTGAATAGAATGCATGTGTACTGTAGCGAGTTCCTGCAAAATATCAGGAACATCTTCAAGCTGCGGCCAATTCAATTGAATATTTTGACGCGTAGAAATGTGCGCATAACCACGGTCATACTTCTGCGCAACCTCAGCCACCTTGCGCAATTGCTCAGAGTTCATTAAGCCATAAGGCACTGCCAAACGTAGCATGGGAGCATAGCGTTGAACATATAAACCATTTTGTAAGCGTAAGGGGCGGTATTCTTCTTCGGTCAGTTTTCCCTCTAAATAACGCTGGGTTTGGTCGCGAAACTGTGCGACACGTTCATTTAATAAATTTTGATCAAAGTCTGTATACAAAAACATGGAGATGACCTAGGTATATGCATCAATATGAAAGAAAAGCTGTTTTGAATGGCGTATCAAAAATGCAATTTAGGCGAAAAAAGTCGCCTGCTTTCGGGACACGCCATGTTGTAAACAGGTCTGCATATACTCGGCATAGACCGATAACTTTTCATAAATATGCTCGGCATAGAACATATCTTCAACCAGCTGGATCGCTTGCTGCTGGTTATAACTGCCATAACTCAACAATAACTGCGCATTCAATGTGGCGAATTTTTCACATAAATCGATATATTGCTGATCTTTGTTTTTAAAGAACAATTTCCGCATATTCCATTCACCACTGTCGATGATGGCATCTTGTGGATAGGTAAAAATATAGTTAATTTTGACTTTAAAAAACTGTTCCAGTTCCGCGAGTTTTTGTGTATTGAGCGCTAATGATGTCACCAAAAAAATCTGAGAGACATCGGTTCGACATAGTGCTTTGATCAATGAAAAATAGAAAAAATCGACATCATTAAATACGCTATCACTCAAATCTAAATAAACATTGAGTGCCACAAGCACATCATCTATTTTTAGGTTTTGTTTTTGCTCTGCTTGATAGTAACGATTGAGGATATTGAGTACGGTTGGCGTTGCAGGACTGCTATAAATCACAGGATGGTTTAAATTTGCCAAGATAAAAGGCGAAAATAAAAATGCGACCTCGGCATGTCCTGCTTGAATGGCAGACTGCACAATATACTGAACTTTAGCGCATGAAAAATCACGTAAAACTTTAGCACGCAGCAAAGTTGCTTCTAAGTTTAAATACTGCTGAGCAAGTAAATGTTGCAGTTGATCTGAAAGACCCTGCCCCTCAACCAATTCAGAAATTGTATTTAGTTGCTGTGTTATAAACATTACGCCACCATCAAGATTGTGATCCCTTCTTGAGTCAAATTTTCAGCTAGTTTGGTGTAAATGAATAGCTACAGTAAGGCTTGAAAAAACTATAACAGCGTGCCTTCTTCTCAAGTTTTATCGGTACAAAACCATCAAAATTAGAAAAATAAATTCGTTATATAAATAGAAGGCAATCCCATCATGCGTTATTGTGAGTGCCTAAAAATTTAGAAACTACTCTTCTCTTTTCCTATTTCAAGCTGACTGTTTAGCCATTGAATCTAAAGATAAATATAGAAGGGAGAATAAAAGTTATGGCTGACAAGACACCTCTAAAGTTGTTTTGATCCTTTCTAACACAACGGTGGTTTTAAACCATTGCACATTGGCATTATGATGAAAAAGCTGATCACATAAGGCTTGAAACCGACTCATACTTGGCACCAAGAGTACCAACATAAAATCCGCCTCACCTGTTACGTAATAGGACTGCTGTATTTCAGGAATTGAAAAACTTGCTTTCAACTCGGCGAGGTCTGTCACGTGGGTTTGGTTGACGCGAACCTCGACAAAAATTGTAATCACTTGTCCCAATTTGTCTGGATCAAGCACCGCGGTATTACCAATAATATAGCCACTGTCTCTTAATTTTTGAATGCGACGTTGTACCGAGGCCGTTGATAAATGCACTAAATCAGCCAATTCTCGGAGTGGCGTTAAGCAATCTTTTTGCAGATGCTCCAATAAAGCGAAATCAAATTTATCCAATTGCATGAGCAGCCTCCTACGAGAAATTTTCTCATTCAAACTAATGATTACAAGCCATTTTATCAATAAGATTGCAATAAAATATTATCCATTCATCCAGTTTTAGAACCGCCTATGTCTACGCATTCCAATACAGCACTTGGCATTAGCTTAAATGTCACGGCCTCGGTATTATTTGCTTTCATGTTTGCCTATACCTCACTTTTAGGCACGCTGGCAGGTACAGAAATTTACGGCTGGCGCATTGTATTGACTATTCCATGTCTAACACTTTTTATTTGGCTCAAAGGCAATTGGTCTCAGGTGGTTGTTATTTATCGCCGTTTCTACCAAGAGCGCTTTTTCTTTTTAACGCGAATTTTATCTTCGTTTTTAATTGGAATTCAGTTGTGGCTGTTTATGTGGGCACCCAGTCATGGCTATGGATTGGATGTTTCACTTGGTTATTTTATGATGCCGATTAGCATCGGTGATTGTCGGTCGCATCGCATTTAAAGAGCAAATGTCACGCTTTCAGCAACTGTCCTGTATTTTTGCAGTGCTGGGGATCTTGAACCTCTTGGCGATTTCTCAAACACTGAGTTGGCCCACTCTACTGATTTGCTTAGGTTATCCGATCTATTTTTGGCTCAGACAAAAAACGAAGACGAATAATATAGGCGGACTTTGGTTTGACATGATGTTGAGTCTCCCTGTTTGTATTTTCTTTATCATGCAAGGCAGTATCGTCACAGAAAGCCTATCTGAAAGCTCACATACGCTTTGGCTCATTTCAGGACTTGGACTAATCAGTGCACTGGCTTTGGCATTTCAGTCCTTGTCTGCCCCGCATTTAAACTTAAGCCTGTTTGGACTGTTGGTTTATGTTGAACCGATATTGTTAGTGGCCGTTTCAATCGCCTTAGGGGAAAGCATTATTTCAGCAGAATGGCCAACCTATATCGCCATTTGGCTCGCAGTTTTTACCCTCATGCTGGAAGGATTACGCAGCTTTAAAAAGAATCGTAAATTAGCGACATAGGCATTTTTTATGCATATTTTACTCTAGATTACTCAAATTTAGACGTCTAGACATGTTTTGGTGCTGAATCGAGAACTGACTATCTGATTGTATTTAAATGGCTATTTGACTCAGTGAGTGACGTGCTGACAATTCATATTTAAAACAACATAGAGTGAATTACAGTGAACCTTTTAAATGATGATGCTGTCTCACCATACTATTCAATAAGCTAGAGAAGTTGATTGCAGGTTGGCTATGCAAATCCGCTTTAAACGCAATACCGAGTCCAATCGTCGCGGTTTTATTTTTTAGGTATTTATATTTAATCCCTTCAATTTTGAGTTGTTGGGTGGACTCAGGCACCAAAGAAATGCCCAAATTCGCCGCAACCAACGATAAAATCGAAACAATTTGAGGGGCTTGCTGTCCAATTTTAGGCGTGAAGCCATGCTGTTGGCAAGTATTTAGAATCGCGGCATACAGCCCCGCACTCACCTCTGGTGGTGAGACAATAAAGCTTTCATACTTAAACTCTGCCAAATCTATCACCTCATCTTCTGCGGGATATTGAATCGGCAAGGCTGCAATCAATTTTTCATCGATCAAATTACTAATCGTAATGGCTTTAGGATACTGCGCAGGTGGTCGCACAATCGCAATGTCTAATTCATTATTCAATAAACTCTCAATCAAAATCAGAGAATTGGCTTCTTTTAATACCAAATTCACCTGAGGGTATTGCTGTTGAAATGCTTGAATGGCTGTTGGAATTAAAGAGTTTAAAATTGAGGTGCCTGTAAAGCCGAGCAGTAGTTCTCCCGATTCGCCATTGGCCGTACTTTGAGTCAATTTCACCGCATTTTTCAGTTGGTTCTGAACGGGCAAGACCATTTTAAGAAAAGTTTCCCCTGCTGGTGTCAGAGCTACACCATGAGAGTAGCGATAAAAAAGTTCTACACCAATTTCCCTTTCCAATTTTTTAATTTGCATACTCAACGGCGGCTGACTTATGCCGAGACGTAAGGCCGCTTTAGAGAAACTTTGCTCTTCCGCGATAGCAATAAAATATTGAATATTGCGCAGCTCCATATATTAAAGCTATACCATTATTGAGTTATATATATTATACATATATACATGTAGTTATTAAAATAAAGCTTCTTTCCATTTTAAATCAGCCAAGTCATGAAACTGAGCTCTTCACTAGAAGCAGATTGGTCTACACCTCAACAGCCGATTCCACAGACCATCAGCCAAGGTACAGTTGAATATAAAAGAGCGGGCATGGCGCTGTTTTTGTTGGGCTTTGCCAGTTTTTCACTGATCTATTGCGTACAACCCTTACTACCGAACTTAAGTCAGAGCTTCCATATTGCACCCAGTGCAAGTGCTCTAGCACTGTCCTTAACTACAGGCTTTTTGGCCATGTCAATCGTGCTATCCAGTGCTTTTTCACAAACATTGGGCAGAAAAGGTCTGATGTTTTTCTCTATGCTTTTGGCTTCTATACTCAATGTGGCATGCGCAGTTTCACCGAGTTGGCATGTGCTCATGGTTTCAAGAAGCTTAGAAGGTTTTGCCCTAGGTGGAGTTCCTGCTGTTGCAATGGCTTGGATTGCAGAAGAAATTAGTCCCAAAAACCTAAGTAAAACCATGGGGTTATATATTGCAGGAACAGCATTTGGCGGCATGATGGGACGTGTTGGCATGGGCATTTTGACCGAGTTTTTCTCGTGGCGTATTTCCATGGCCATTCTCGGCGTCATCTGTCTGTTCTGTGCATTAGGTTTTTTGAAACTCTTACCCAATTCACGAAATTTCATTGCCCAGCAAAGTATTTCTTTTAAGTTCCATATACATGCATGGTATGCACACTTAAGTCATACACGGCTGTTAAAAATTTATGGGATTGGCTTTTTACTCACCAGTGTATTTGTCACGCTGTTTAACTATGTGACCTTCAGACTGTTTGCAGCACCGTATCATTTAAGCCAAACCCAGATTAGCCTAATTTTTTTATCTTATAGTTTGGGTATTATTTCCTCTTCGGTTGCAGGCAATATTGCAGACCGAATAGGCAAAAAGCAGGTAATGATTTTGGGCTTTTTGTGCATGCTCTTAGGCGTGCTACTCACTCTTTCTGCCTCGTTGTTTTTAATTATTCTCGGGATTGGCTCTGTGACCACTGGCTTTTTCATTGCCCATGCCATTGCCAGCAGTCGTGTTGGAGAGCTCGCAACATCCAATAAAGGTCATGCCACTTCTTTATATTTGCTTTTCTATTATTTGGGTTCAAGCATTGTAGGTGCGTATGGTGGAAATATCTGGCAAAGCCATGGCTGGAATGGCATCGTTATATTAAATATTTTTCTGATTCTAATTGCACTCATCGTTATTTTTTCAATAAAACCGCTTCATTCTCCATCTGTTACCCATTAGGAAATCTACATCATGCAACAGCACTTATTTGTCTACGGTACTTTAGGGCCCAACAAACCCAATGCTCATATTTTAGAAGCGATTGCTGGTACATGGAGCAAAGGCTCTGTGAATGGTTTTCTTAAGGAAGCAGGTTGGGGAGCAGAACTTGGCTTTCCTGGGCTAATGCTGAGTCCAGATGGACAAACTGTTGATGGATATATATTTAGTTCAGAGCAATTAAATACGTTGTGGAACAGCTTAGATGAGTTTGAAGGAAGTGAATATCAGCGCGTTTTAACTGAGGTCACTTTAGAGAATGGGCAAATACAACTCGCCTATGTCTATGCGTTAAATCATCTTGCATAAATCCAACCTCGCATACGGTGCTAAACCAAAAATCAGATACATTAAATTGCAGCATTAAGGTTTGGTCTTAGTGTTTTAAAAAGTCAGCTGGGTTCAGCTGACTTTTTAAAAATAAACTCAATCTACTCTTTATAATTTTGCGTACTATAGTGTTCGACAGGCAAACGCGTTAACACTTTTTGCCCTTTAACACCCGGCATACCTTCTACATACTGTAAAAAGGCTTCAGCATAATCTAGACCCACATCGATTCGACGTGCCCCAGTAATGCCCTTTAAGCTGGTATAAAAGTCTTGACCATCGGCAAGGAAATTAATGGTAATCACTTGATAAGTCTGATTTAAGTTTAAAGGTAAATACTGACCATCAGCATTTCGCACCTGTAAGTTCGATACACGCTGGCCTTTGGCTTGGGTTAAATCGACATCCCACTTTAAGCCCCCTGTATATGGATAACTGCCCGTGTTATTCAAAGCTACGGCATCAATCGCATCTTCTAAAGTTGACTTAATTTCCTGCCCAGTGGCTTGTAATTGCACCAGTGTATTTTTAAAGGGCAAGACGGTATAAATTTTCTCAACCGTAATATCGCCTTGGGGTACATCAACCCTGACTCCACCACCGTTTTGAATGGAAATATCTGCATTAAAATACTTTTTGCCTTGCTGTAAAAAGGCTTCTGCTACCAACTGTTGCACATCTCCACCATGTTGATTGGTAAAGTCGGCTTTATTACAAATATCACCGAGGCTTGAGCGTGAAGTATCTTTGGTTGCTCCAGGAACGCGACGTAAGCAAAGATTGCTTTCAGCTCTTGCCACAATTTCTTTGCCCAATAGATTTTTAGCCACTTTATACGGTTCTAAAATACTTAAAGCCGTCGTATCAGGCTGTACAATCCGTAAAGCATTACTATTTTCGACATCCTGTTTGATGTGTACAAGTTCAGTACTGGTTAGTGCGACAGCATCTTTTACAGTACGTTTAAAATTATCGCCAATCAAGACATTGGCCTTGCCTGCGCAAGCATCAACTTTACCATTGGCATCAAAATTGACTTTTAACTGACCCACGACATAAGCATATTGCCATGCTTGAACCACACAAACATGATCACCCTCTTTATTTTTCAATACGGTTGGATAGTCGCCCTCAGGGGTAATGCCATAATTCTTTAATTTTGCATCAGCCAATAAAGTATGCGAGTCCCCACCAACAATTACATCGACGCCAGATAACTGCGCAGCCAGTTCTTTTTCTGCGCCATAACCCAAATGCGACTGCACGATAATTTTATTGATCCCTTGTTGCTTTAGTTCATCAATATATTTTTGTGCTGTGGTGACTTCATCCTTAAACAAGGTATCTGAGTTTGGGCGTGATGCATTTTTAGTTTTATTGGCAATGGTGAGGCCAATCAATGCAATTTTTTGGCCTTCTTTTTCCATAATGGTATAAGGTTTAACGAGATCAGTTCGATACAGCGGAGAACCTGCACCAAACTCAACATTTGCACTGAGTACTTGAGTTTTCGTTTTACAACTGCCTTTGTTGTTTAAGAAACCCATAAATTTTTGCAGGCCCGTATCTGTATTATCAAATTCATGATTGCCTAAAGTCAGTGTATCAAAACACACCGTATTCATTAGATCTGCTTCGGCCTCACCCTCTTTCAAGGTAAAATAGAGATCACCAGTAATGGCATCTCCCGAGTGAATTTTGATTGCATTTTTTTCACGATTGGCCAACTCATTGATCAACGCAGTCACCCGCGCAAAACCACCATTCGCAACTTGGATTTCTTCACGCTTCCCTGCAGAGGTTTCTAACATTAATTTGAGCGTCTCCTCATCTAAATGTGAGTGGCTATCATTAATGTGGATGAGATTCACCTCAAGTGCTTTATTCTGCTCAACGGGCGCAGTATTGTCTTTGTTATCATCATCATTACACCCTACAAGTAATGCACTGAAAAATAATAAACCACAGGTCAGACCTGAAGTTTTAACAGGCTTATTTCGAATAATCACAGCTGTCCCCAATGTTTATTTATTAAACAACCATCATGCAAGGACACCATTTAAAATTCGTGACACGCACAGAATATTCTTGCTGATATCTACATATTTTTGATCTTTATACGGTTTTTTTATTCTTATGTAGCGCTAATTTTACCAAGTGATTAAATATGACTCATTTATCCGATCATTATGTAATATAGATCATAGTAATCAACGTTATATTTCCCTATATTAGTCATATAACTATTGATAATGATCCTAGTCTCATGGAGACAAAAAATCATGAAACTTTTTAAATATTCTTTTGCAATTTTAGCCGTCATTTCTGTTTCGGCTTACACTATGAGTGACCGCCAATCCTCACAGTTTCAAGTGAAAATGCAAGTTACTGAAATCTGTGATATTGGAACAGGAACCACGTCAGATATCGATTTTGGTACAGTGACACGTAACGCGCAAAATGTACAAGCTACAGGAAGTTTAAACGTACACTGTACTAATGGCACGCCATATAACATTGCTTTAAATAGTAATGGCCGCTTAAGACATAACAATGATGTTTCTATACAAATACCTTACCAGTTGTATCAAGATGCCGCGATGAGTAAAGAATGGGGCAATATTGCAGACAATCGTTTGTCTCAACAAGGTACAGGACAAACGCAAAATATTACCATTTGGGGGAAAGTACCAAATGCCAATGTTCCAGCAGGTCAATATAGTGACAAAGTGACTGCAACCATTACCTATTAGGACACGACAAGCTTAATAAGTTAAGGTTACCGTAATTGTGTCAGAATATTGTCCAACACTACTGATCGTTTGAGCTGGAACAGCTGCATATACAGGCACACTCTGGTTGTCTACAGGATAAAAAACATTGCCTTGCCAAGTTTGAGAACGGCTTGCGTCTTTATATAAATTGTATTGAATATAACTTCCTATAGCATTTCGCATTCTTCTTTGAGTACCTAGGGCATTGATACCATTATCCAAACCAACTTGCATACTGGTTCCCGCTGGGCAAGCCAGTCGTATGAGGCCTGAACCGAATAGTGGATTTTTCAAATGTTCCACTGCCCCAAAGTCAATATCGGTTGCAGATTGAATCAAACAGCTATTTTCATAGTTAGAATTGACGACTATATGATTTGTCGCCATGTTTTGACTTCCAAGCACTTCCAAATCCGTTGGCGCTTGCATTCCGTATCGAGAAGAAAAATAGAGTTTTAAGGTCGCATTGTTAGTTTTATAGAAAGCTGCAGGTACATTCTGTCCGACTAAAACCTGACCATAGATTTTGATCAAACCACTTTGATTTCCTGCATTTGCACTGACTTGAAAAGTCTGACATTGAGCTTGATTTTTAAAGTCAGAAGCTGGTAGCTTCCGTGTACGAGCAGCATCATAATACAACTGATAATTGAGCAAAGGTGCTGGATAAATATCATAACTAATCATGCTGCGTGGATCATTTCCAGCTGGACTCGTGTTATCTACAACCAAGCACATTTTATAGGTGATGGGCTGACTCCAATTAGAATTACAAGTAAACGTTACATCCGTTGAAACAGTCGAAGAGCCTTGGGCATTCGCTGTACCTAAACTTAAGGTTGTTCCTCCAACCCAGCAACTCTCGGCAGCATAAACAGGTGAATAAAAGAAACTACAGCCTATAAATAAAAAGCTGACGGGAATAAGGCGTTTCATTAATTTATTCACTTTGAAAACATCATTTAAATTCATTGGCATACGATTTTCCCCAAATCACTATAACCATTTAAATTTTCGATCTCAGGTAACTTCACGCGACACTGATTGAGTTGATCGCCTATATATAGCGTATTACTTTTTACATTATCTAAATACACCATACCCTCATGCGCTACAATCGTCGTCGGTTGCTGTGTCGGATTTTCTTGCCAAACTGAAGTGCCAACAATTAAATTTTTCCCTTGGGAATCGACCGCTTGAAATTGAACAGTTTTCACTTGATACATCGGGAAACGAATAAATACCCCACTCGACTGTCGAGGTACCGCATCTTGCTGTGTAGTTTCAATTTTTAAGTTGATAGGCAAATCCAAAGTATCTACCACTACACTGTTGTGTTGATATGGATTTAAATGGTCAAGTAATAAATAACCTTTCCGATTTGTTTTACCTATTAAACGATTTTCTAAACGTACTGGTACATCTGCAACTTGATCTGTTGAGACAATTGCAAATGAGCCATTACCCAATCGTTTAGGCAGGAATGTATCTTTTAGAATGACCACTCCACCATTTACAGAAGCATAAGCATTGGTATTATTTTGTTGATCTGATGCGGTATGTTGCACATTCAACTGTGCTAAACCATAACGTCCCAAATAATCAAGTTGTCCCTGAAACTGTGAGTATTGTTCAGTCTGATTCGCTAAAGCTTGCCATCCTAAACCACCTTGGTCTTGGTCCACTGCATGTAGGACATTGAGTCCGACTTGGTTTTGATCATTGCTACGCTGTGCTGTCATGGTTGCAGAATTGCGTTTTGCCCACGGAAAATTAAAAGACAAATAGTAGCTATTTTCTTTATTTAAAAGGTCACGGCTATAGCTTAAGCCCAAGTTCATACGTCGCGGTAAAATATAAGACCAGTTGAGTAAAACAAAACGACTACTGGCTTGATCAACATACTCCTGCTGAATATAACTCCCACCAAACTGACCAAGCTGGGTATTAAACCCCATGTAAAATTGATCAGACTGACTGGCAAATGTCGCATCATTCAGACTTGCAATATCATTGAACTGTCCAAATTGACGTAAACCATTGTAGTTTAAACTGATTAGCGCAGAGTTCCAGCTATAGCCTAAACCTAGTAACTGCCCTTGTTGCTCAGGCGTATGGCTATAAGCATAAGAAAGGTTAATTTGCCCTGCGCGTTTACCTAATTGATAAACCGTGCCTAAACCTACTTGTTGCAGCTGTTCTGTTAGTTCAGCATGTGTCTCGACCGTAAACGTATTGCTCATGCCATAACGATAACTACCATTAAAGGCTAGATCATCGGCATAATCAAAAGAAGAGATGCCATAGTTAAGTTTCGGATAACCTAAATTCAAAGACCAATCATTTAAACCCTGTGCCAGTAAATGATTGGCTCGATACAAAGAAAAATTTTGGACTTGCTGCTGACCATTAATATCGGTAATGACCATTTGAGCATTACCTGCTCCTGTAATACTCGGTATCGTTTGTATATCGAACTGCCCCGGTACCACATTTTGCGAGGATTGCTTAATGCCATTAATGATCAGGTCAATTTGTGAAGGCAAAGCCACCTGACCTTTAAAACTCATTAATGGCGTTGTCACCATATAAGGCTGTAATGCAAAATTTTTAGAGATGCTTAAACCACTTAAACGTGTAGACCGCGTCCATGTAAGCGCATCAGTTTGAGCATCACCCAGACGTAATCGAAGCAGTTGATCCGGAAAGTCTTTTTCCCAGTAAGTATCAAGTATTTGGCTATCGGTAAAAGTATGATCCCGATATTGATAGTTTCCTGACAGACTCAACACTCCATCAAACAAGCCAAAATAACGTAATTCATTCCAGCCATTAAAGGAAAACGTATCATCCGTTTGTTGAGCAAATGCTGTGTAATTAAGCAATACTCCTTTTGTTTCTTGTAATGGGTTGATACTAGCCGCAGGTAACGCTTGATAGCCGTATTGGTTCTGTCCAGCCAACAACTCTATCGGGACTTGTATCGATATTTTCTGATTTAGATCATCATACTGATAACTCAAACCATTGATTTGATCTAGGGCAATATAATTTACCTGATCAATGATAGTTTTCGGTGCATTCGTGTGGATGGCAAAATTATCTAAAGATGACTGATCAATATACAGCTGCTGACCCTGTTGCAGGAAGTGACCAATTTGAGACTGAACAGACTGATTCAGCTCTACATCCAAATACAAATCTTGTTGAATTTCGTTCACCAACTCTGGGGAATTCGACACTGCAAAAACTGAAGGTGCTACCGCGATGATTACTCCTGCACATAGTAAGTCACCAATTCGAACACTCAATGATAGAACTCCCAGAAATATTCTATATCAAGGAGATATAGGAAGTTCTTGTTCACGAATATCCATATTCACTACGGCAACAAATTTTCCATTGGGTTTGACATTTATTGGAGTAGGAATAGACCATTGCATCGTTTGACCACTCAACACATAACCCATCAGTCCCATTTGTATCGGTGTTTTATGCCCTTGCGCATCCACATAAGCAAACTGGCTAAAACGTTTATAGTGCTGTGACTGGTTGCTCACTGTTAACGTGTTTGTGCTGTATTTAAAAGTCATCCCTTTTAATGAAGTCAAACCTTGTTGAACGGGTTCAGAGGATGAAGCTTTAAAGAAAACAGGAATCGAATATTTAAGTAAAAGCTGAAGTCCACTTTGCTTTTCTAGTTGCGGATCTGGTAATTCATCCACGATTAAACGATAAGCCTGTTCAGATGAATTATTGCCTGGATTGGCACGAATGAGTCTGACAAGTTGTCTCTGACCTGCGGGAATCGTAAGCACCATAGGGCTCGCTATCAGGTCTTTGGATGGTGTCAAAATATCTTGATGATTACTTTGCGTCCACGTATTTACTCGAACTTGACCTCGGATAGCTTCATCTCCAGTATTGGTTAACCAGAGCTCTTTAACTTTTTCCTGAGGCGAAAATTCCAATAAAATAGGCGCAACCTGCAAGCTTGCAGCATGCGCCTGTGTCATAAAAATACTCGTTGCCAATACACCCAAGCTACACTTGCGTAGTACACTCGACAAACATGTTGTATTTTTCATGCCGATACCCTTTTCTTTAAGAATATCTATTCGATAGCAAAAATTAATACGTTACTATAGCAGTAACCACGTCACTATATTTACCTGCTCGAACGTTAGTCGAACCTGATACTTTAGCAACGACTGGAATCGCTTGTACGCTACCAGAGCCAATACCCGAATATTGTTTATTGTTATTATTCCATTGATCTTTATCACTTGTATTTTGGAATAATTGGTAAGCGATACTAGATGATGAATCTGTCTCGTGAGTCATTTTCCCGCTACCAGATAAACCTACGCTATAAGGCGTCTGACTAGTACAAGTTACGTTTAATGTCCCTGTCTTGTCATTTGCAACTACACCACTATTTACGCTGCCAAAATCAATATCAGTCGCATTGATTGCACATGTAGAAAGGACTTCGATTTTAACCTTAAAGTCTGTGCTTGCTGTTTTTGAACTTGTAGCTGCATTCGATTGACCTGCTAAGACTAAGCCAGTAGTCGCCAATAATACAGTAGTGATAAAGTTTTTCATAAACGCCCCAAGTATTAAATCAGATAGCCAAAAAGCAATCATCATGAACAACATTGCTTTTAATCTTTACCTTTTTAATTTGATGAAATTTCATACATATAAAAAAGCAAGTGTGAAAAATATCACATTTTTTTAATTTTTCAATGGTTTTTACTTTTTTTTAGCATTTTTTGTTATGAATATCATTCTTTATTAAAATAAGAGGTCGCAAGTAGGGTAATTTATATTAAGCTTAAAAACCCATTTTTACATTTCCAACAAAATCGATATCAAAAAAAATACATTTATAAATTCATGTTAAATGCACACATTTGTGTTTTAGTATATAAATATTATGGTCTGTTATATCAGAAAGTTATCGTAAATTTCTGCCAAATACTGATCAAGATAATCTTTAAATATTTTATAATCAAAGATATAAATCAAAAAACTTATTCTTTTATAACAAGGCTTTCTCTTAATTCTTACTAAGATATAAGCAAAACCCTTCATCTTTGCTAAAACAAGAATCAATACTATGGTTAGGCTTTGATCATTTAAAAATCATACTGTTCAATTAAACCTTTAGGCTTTGGATAATTTCTATCCTAATAACCAGCTAATATCACATCATCTCTTTATAGAGTGAACTTCACTCTTAAATAAAAATGTTACTTAAATACTCTCGATCTAAAATATTGTATTGCATCTATCTTCAAAAATTATTGAATACCTATTCGTCTATTATTTTTAATTTTTATAATACCATCATTATTCTACATGCAATTTTTCTAACCATGCCTGCAACCCAGACCAACTTTTAAAATCATCCACCGCACGTACGATACAATTTGGATTGCGCTCTAATAGCATTTTACTTAAGACACCGCCCGGCCCAATTTCTAAGACAACATCAGGCTGATTTTCTTGTATTGCACTTAAACAAGCATCCCAATCAATCGCATGATTCATTTGGTGAATCAGCATATTCACTGCATCTGTGGTCTTAAAAAACTTATGTCCACCCGAACCACTAATCATGGCCGTGCATAAACCAGCAAAGTCTTGCTGCTGTAAAACCTGCTGATAGGGCTGAACCGCAGCATCCATACATACGGTATGCGATGCTATGGTGACATTCAAGCGTTTAACAAAACGTGTTCCTCTCAATTCGAGTTGCTGAGCCAGCTGCTGTAAATTGGCATCAGCCCCACCCACAACAAAACTACTATCACTCAGTTTGATGGAAAGTGCGGTTGACGTTTCAGTCAACAACGGTTCAAGCGTATTCAGATTGATGCCCTGAATAGCCATTAAGCCACTTGCGTGCTGAGTGGCTGAAGACATCAACGTGGCACGCTGCTGAGCTAAATATAGTCCTTGCTCCAAACCAGTCTGCGTTGCACAAATGAGTGCACTTAACTCTCCAAGTGAATAGCCTGAGAAGCTCATAAGCTCCTCAATCTCAGGTTTTAACTTTTGCCAACGACACCATTGCAAAGCAAAAATAAAAGGCTGTGCAAATTCATTCGAATACAAATCTGCTTCGGTTAAATCTGACCAAAATAGTTGTGGCAAATGCCGCTTTAAAATCGCTGATACATGAAGCTCATCTGCCAGAGTGAGCAGCTCTTGGACATGCACTAAGCTTTGGAGTCCTTGCCCACTAAATATAATTGCGAAATTCATGTTCCACCTTCAGCATGAATAAAGTCACCCCCAATAAATCGGCACTCCCCCCCGGACTTAAGCGATGCTGAACGAAATAATCTTCCACTTTAGCCACCTCTTGCATCCAATTGTGTTGTAGCACACCGCCACGGGCCAAAAACTGCTTGGCTAGATCCTGCACAATATATAAGGCAGATAAACCACCGCGCCAAACAATATTGGTATCTTGTACATAGGCCATAAGACTAAATAAAGTCTGAATTGCAGCCTGCTGTGCATTGGCCGTTTTGGCATAAATGTCGATATACGTTGGCAAGGCAACATCCATCACCGTTTTAAAACCTGAAGCCACTTCTTCAATCGCCCCAGTGATGCCATATTGACTCAGCATGCGTTGCCCATGACTGTTGGGATTTCGCTCTAAATGATGTAACAGCTCATCCTGCCAAGTGCTTTGAATTTTTTGACTGATTGAGCCTGTATTCAACGAACTATCAGTTGCTAGACATTGCCCGACTGCTGCACTGGCAAAACCCAAATTAAAAATTGCCCCTTTATGGGTATTGATCTGCTGAGTTGCAGCCATCATTTTTTGTTCAGCTAAAATGCCACATTGTCGAATCTCTTCAAAATTGACATCACGATAGCCATTCAAACATTGCGCCTGAAAATAGCCTTGTAAAGCATCCACACTACATTTGAACAAGCTAAAGTCCATATCATGATGACTGCCCTGCGAACTTGGACAAACCAAACCGGGCTTATGTTCTAAACTGGCTTCATCCAATAACGCCATACATGCCAAACGGTCTAATGTTTCAGCAGTACTGATAATGTTCGGACATAAAACTTCATGTGGTTGTAGCATCTGCATATTCCAGCTTCCCTTCGAATAATTGTTCTAATCTCAGCATCTCGACACGCTGAATTCCTTTTACGATCACTTGCTGTTTCATTTCAGGAAAAACCGCAATTAGTTCATTAAATGACACATGCCAATCTGGATGGATTTGAATCTCGCCATCTAAACGGATAGAACTCTGGGCTTGGACTTGTTGAATGAACTGTAAAATTTCTGGTACATCATGTTGATGCTGTGGATACAACAACAGATCTAAATCTGAAGTCGGCCTGACATAAGTCTCCTGCGTGAGAGACTGATAGGCATAGGAGCCATAAACATATACTTTGCAGCCCAATTGTTCTAAGTTGTCTGCAAAATCAATCAGCACTTTAGTTTGTAAGATCTGCGAGTCGGCTTTTAACAAAGCCTGTAGAGAAAGCGGTCGAGTAATCTGCTCGATCTCGTGTTTCTCTACTAAGCACGCCACACGATATTTATAGCCCTCAAGCAAGCAGTTGATCGCCAGCTTCACTTGTTCCGCATCCACATTTTCCTGCCGACAAACGGTCATTGGAATATGTTGATTCAACAACTGATACACCTTTTGTTTTACTGTTTCTGGTAAAGAAACATCTAAAAAATGTAGGGTTGCTGAATCACGAAGATAAGCTAAGTCATGACGATCCATATCTGCTTCCTTAACTGTGGACAACTTTCTCAATAATGGTATTACACAGCACACGCCCTTGACGCTGCTGCCCCACCACACGGCGTTGATCTGTCAGATAAAACTCAAAATATTGTTGTTGATTTAACAATGCTTGGCTGACCCAGTCTGTCTCCAAATCTGGCCAAATGGCATTGATTGCGCCCATTTTGTAAAAGTTTTCTGCCCCTGGGGCAAAAATAGCTGAGCTTTGCGACAACTCTTTTAACTTTTCGACTGGAATTTTAGTAACCCGTGCCATCGCATTTAAGTCCATGACTTTCACTTGCGAATCACTGAGTGCATAGACTTCGTTTGCCATGAGTCCATAGGATAGGAACCCACCACTAACGGCCTGACCAAAAATAATCGCGAGGTTGGCATGTCCACTTCTGCGCAGTAGGTCAACACAAGATGCCAAATGCGCGAAGGTACGGTTGAGACACAATAATTCATCGGCACGTGATAAATCTTGGCCTTGCGTATCCACAATAAACACCACGGGAGTTTTATCGCCTTGTTGTACCAATTTCAAAATTTCTGAAGATAATTGAATGGCAATGTCTTGATTGATAGGTGCTGCATTGACTGTGCCGAGAATCCGCACTGGACCTGCGTCCGTCTGCGCATTGCCCTTAATCACATAACCTTCGATCTGATAATCCAGTTGACGCGGAAACAACTGTTGTAAAAGTAATTCTGTATTCATGAGCTTATCCTTGCTTTAACAACACAACTTCATGGGCAGACAACATCGGAATTTTTTCTGGCTGTAAAATTCCCATGTCATGCCAAATCTGTAAACCATCATTTTTACCAAACCAACGTTGGTACTGTTGCTCAAGCTGTTGCTGTTGCTGCAATAATTGTTCTAAGTCTAAAGGGGCTGCTTTCGCGTCTAGCTGCGTTAGAATCGCATCACGAATATCGGCAATATCATCCTCAACCAAAGCCTGTACATGGTTCAGTAAATAACGATGTTTACCGCCTGTGACACGCCAAACCAAAGCACGGTCTTTCGAGTCAAACTCTTCTACGCCTTTCACTGTTTCAATCACTTCTGGGCCAGACAGTGCCAAACGCCCTTCTTCCGTCATGATGATGGCACTGCTCAAACAGGCACTGATGCCCATACCACCAAAGGCACCACAGGTTCCACCAATCACGGTAATAATGGGAATACCTGCATTTCGTACCTGCAACATGGCACGCATAATTTCGGAAATGGCAATGAGACCTGCATTGGCTTCATGCAGACGCACGCCGCCTGAGTCGACAAAAAACAGTACCGCTTGCGCTTGGTCTTGAATGGCTTTATGCAAGAGACCGACAATTTTCGCCCCGTGGATTTCACCCACAGCCCCCCCCATAAACTGGCCTTCTTGAGCCATGATATGCACTGGTGTTCCATTCAAACGCGCGGTACCAATAATTACACCATCATCAAAACTACCCGGAATATCCAGAGCAGAGAGATGTGGGCTGACTTCAATTTCAGCAGGCTTTAATATTTCATTAAAACTCTGAGCATCGACGACCGCTTGAATACGCGCACGTGCGGTTTTTTCATAAAAACTATTTTTGAGCATCACTTGATCCATGTTCTATACTCCCTTAAACATAGATATTGCTTGGCTTAAGCGTAGATTCACCACCGCTGGGGTCGCCCCCATATCATTTAACTGAAATTTAAGCCCTGCTACTGCATGACGTTGTGCAAATTCATTCAGTACAGACTGCCAAACATGTTGAAAACCGACCGCTGATGTGGTGACTTCAATCTGACAAATATCCGCCTGATCATGCTGTGAAACCAAGACTTCTAAATTTCCAGAACCAACCACACCACAAATAACCGCCGCTTGTTCAGCGCTCAGCGGTGCTGATTGCAATTCAAATTTTAACTTTTCCATGTCGATCACCAGTTTCTAAAGCGACTTGGGGGACTATATAAACCACCCGACCATTTAACTAAATCTTTCACCGATTTTGCCGCTAACAAATCACGACTGACCTGTGTTGGATCGATACCCAAATCTTCTGGACGTTGAATAATGCCACGCTGACGTAATTCTTCCACTTTGGCCTCATCACGCTGCATACCGACTGGGGTATAACCAGCCACGCCACGAATCGCTTGTTCCCGTTCTTCTGGAGTACGACATAACAGTAAGTTAGCAATACCTTCTTCCGTGACAATATGGGTTACGTCTTCGCCATAAATCATGATTGGCGGGAGCTCACTCTCCATTTTGTCCTGCAACTGCCATGCATCTAGCTCTTCGACAAAAACGGGATGCATATGTTCACGATAGGTTTCGACCAATTGCACCACCAACTTACGCCCTTTGATAAGTTTGCCGTCGACCGCTTCACGCCCTGCTTTGGTATAGGCATAACTGGCATGACGACGTCCATGCGGGTCAGAGCCCATATTAGGCGCGCCACCAAAACCAGAAATACGGTCTACAGTTGCGGTTGAACTGTTGCCCTGTAAGTCAATTTGTAAAGTCGAACCAATGAACAGATCACAGGCGTATAAACCTGCAGTTTGACTAAAAGCACGATTGGAACGCATGCTGCCGTCACTGCCTGTAAAGAATACATCTGGACGTTCTTTAATATAGTCCTCCATCCCGACTTCAGAACCGAAGCTATGGATCGATTCGACAAATCCACTTTCAATCGCTGGAATTAAAGTCGGGTGCGGATTCAAAGCCCAATTGGTACAGATCTGCCCCTTTAGTCCTAAGGATGCCCCATAGGTAGGCAGTAACAATTCAATTGCCGCGGTATCAAAGCCAATACCATGATTTAAACGTTGAATTTGATATGGTTCATAGATCCCTTTAATCACCATCATCGCCATTAAAATTTGCACTTCGGTAATTTGTGCGGGATCCCGGGTAAACAAAGGTTCTATATAGTTATACTTGGGACTTTCGATATAAAAATCGACCCAATCCGCAGGTACATCCACACGCGGTAACTTATCGACAATTTCATTGACCTGCACAATCACAATTCCGCTTTTAAATGCAGTCGCTTCAATAATCGCTGGCGTATCTTCGGTATTGGCACCTGTATAGAGGTTGCCCTCACGGTCGGCCGCATGTGCCGTAATCAGGCAGACATTTGGCGTCAAATCGATAAAGTAACGTCCATACAGCTCTAGGTAAGTATGAATTGAACCAATACTAATTTTTTGCTGCTGAACCAATTGAGCCAGACGTAAACTTTGTGGGCCTGCAAAGGAGAAATCGACCTTAGAAGCAATGCCTTTTTCAAAGACATCAATATGACTGGGTAAAGCCAATACCGACTGTACGATATGTAAGTCATGAATCACCTCTGGATTACACTGACTTAAACTCTTTGACAAAAAGTCGGCCTGCTTTTGGTTATTACCTTCCAAACAAACGCGATCACCACTGGAAATCACCGTTTCCAAAAGTTCAATCACCCGAGCATGCTCAACTTGTTTTGCAAAGCCTTTTTCTTTGGCAAGATTCAGTTTTTCTTGTCTACGGGTGCGCTGCTTATCCCATAAGCGCGTCTTAACCATTTGGTTCATGGGGTCACCTTTATGCTGTGCTTAGCCGAAGATGGCATTAATTGTGAGAAAAAATACAGATGGCCCAAGTAAACAACCAAGACCGGTATAGAAGGTTGCGACCAATGCACCATAGGGCACTAAACGCACATCTGTTCCAGCTAAACCTGCTGCTGTACCACTGGTCGTCCCTGCCATTCCACCAAAAACCATGGCAGAACGTGGACTTTTGAGATACATAAATTTTGCGAACAACGGCGTACCCACCATGAAAAACACTGCTTTGATCAGACCAATTGCAATTGATAATGCAATCACTTCTGAGCTTGCACCGATGGCTGAACCCGTCACTGGTCCAACAATATAGGTCATCGCACCTGCGCCAATCGTGGTCATCGAAACGGGGTCTTTATAGCCCATCAACCACGCGACCATTACACCAATCAAAAATGGAATCACGCAGCCAAGTCCAAGCGCGATTAATCCCACCTTTCCTGCTTTTTTCACTTCTTTAACGTCGACTTCAAACGCCGTTGATGCAATGGCCAAGTCACGAATCATGGCGCCACCGAGTAAAGCAAAACCTGAGAAAATGGCGATATCTGAAATGCCCTTTTCACCTTGAGTATAAATCCCTGCGAAATAAGCCAAGACTAGCCCCATAGTGATGGCGATGGCTGAGCTTTGTAACTTACCTTTGGTGAGATATTTCGATAAAAGATGCGACACATACATCATCAAACCAGTCACTGCGAGCGCCGCGACGAGGGCATTTTTGGTAAAAACCGTAATTATTTCTTCCATTGCGTTTCTTCCTTGTAATCGTACAACTGATTGTTATTTCGTGTTAAGACAACACCCTTGTCCTTAAGCGGCTTTTTCAGTTGGCTCTACAGCCCATTCATAGCTTTCATAGTCGCCACTGGATTTATTCAACCAACGAATCACCAAGACGGTGCCAATCAAAGACGCAACTGAAACAATCAGACCCAACATCCCGCCTGACATGGCAGCAACTACGTTTTGACCTGCCGACATTGCAACAACAATCGGGATATACATACCTGACCAGTACAACACACCAAATTGAGTCACTTGCGGTAAGTGTCCGCGTTTAGCTAACAGTTCCTTCGATAGAATTAATAAAATCATGGCGATAGCCACACCACCGACATTGGCTTGGACACCGAGTGCAACTCCGAGAACATTGCCTAGATAAACACCAAGTAAATGGCAGATTGCCAATATGGCTGTTCCGTAAATAATCATTGCTGAATCCTCCCTGGATCATGCAGCGCTTCTAATAATCTGACTTATAATTTGCTATAGTTATAGCTTATCTGTATCCAGTGTACAATGTTTTGTACTCAAATAAACATAAATTGTATACAATTTTTGGTGATGTATGACTTCAATTGCGGAACTTCCTCTTTCTATTCAAATTAGTAAAAAGTTAGAGGATGATATTATTTATGGCTTTTTCCTGCCTGGGACTAAGCTAGATGAACAAGAGCTTTGCGAACGCTATGGTGCTTCACGTACCCCGATTCGTGAGGCATTAAAGCTATTAGCCGCTGAAGGATTGGTTGAAATTCGCCCACGTCGGGGCGCAATTATTCCAGCTATTAACTCACTCACCCTTTGTGAAATGTTCGAGGTGATGGCTGAATTAGAAGCCATGTGTGGACGACTGGCAGCACGGCGCATTCAACCTGAAGAAAAGCTAGAATTACAACGCCTGCATCAGTTATGTCAGGACTATTTAAATCAGAATGATTCAGAAAATTATTATGAGGCCAACCGTTTATTTCACTTTGCCATTTATCAAGCCAGCCATAATGCCTTTTTAATTGAACAAGCCTGTACGTTACACAAACGGTTGCACCCGTACCGTCGCCTACAACTCCGCGTTAACCATCGAATGAATCATTCATTTTCAGAGCATAGCGCAATTTTAGAGGCCATTTTTTCAGGTCATGAACAAGAAGCCGAGGCCTTGCTGAAAGCACATGTGGTAATTCAAGGTGAGAAATTTACGGACTTTATTTCAACCTTAGAGCATTTAAATACTTAATTAGAAACTGGACTTGTTTGAACTGAGTTGTTTATGCTTTTGATGTTTAGCTTCATATTGAAGACCATTCATGTAGTTGAAATAAATGAATACGAGTCGCAAGTGGTGAAAAGAAAATGTGGTCAGATCATTGCGGAATTCATCATTCACTTGCAGTCTTTAACCCTGCCCTTGTGACCTAAACTTTATAAGGTAAGTAGATGAATCGGCTAATTCTTCTATGCACCTGTTTATATACTCGGAAGCACAATCTTATGATGCAAAACACATCATCGCCCTCAACGTCTGTGAATAAAGCACTGCTCTGTTTAATGACTTCAGCTTTGCTGTTTTCGATTATGGGCGTATGCATTCGTTTTGCATCTGAAACGGTAGATAATCCGACAGTGGTCTTTTTTAGAAATGCTGTAGGATTATTTATTTTTATTCCTATGCTGTTTAAGCAGGGTTTAAGTTTTATTAAAACCGATAAATTGTGGATGCATACTTGGCGCAGTGTCGTCGGTTTAGCTGCAATGTATGGTTTTTTCTATGCCATTGCACATCTAAAACTATCCAATGCAATGGTGTTTAGTTACTCCTCCCCGATTTTTATTCCACTGATTGCCTACTTTTTTCTCAAAGAAAAAATAAGTCTCGGCATGATTATAGCGGCGGTTGTCGGTTTAATCGGGGTGCTGTTGGTGGCAAAACCCGATCAAGGTATGTTTAATGTGTTGTCTGTGATTGGTCTAGGTGCTTGCTTCTTATCTGCCATGGCCTTTGTCACTGTTCGTGCGCTGACTAGTACTGAGCCACCCGAACGAATCGTTTTCTATTTTTGTATTTTTGGAACGCTCATTTCATCTATTCCAATGTTTTGGCACTGGCGTATCTTCACACTCAAAGAATTGGCCTTACTCATTACCGCAGGACTCTTAGCCAACATCAGCCAGTTGTTTATGTCTTATGCCTACAGTCTAGCCCCTGCTGGGCAAATTGGGCCGATGAATTATATTGCGATTGTATTTGCAGGGATTTGGGGCTTTATTTTTTGGCATGAGATTCCCGACATGTTCAGTATTCTCGGTATCTCTATTATCTTAATCGCAATTTTGGCTTGTAACCATATGATTACGAATAAAATTAGACACCTTTTGAGGTTCTAAGTTAGCCGAAATCGATTATAAAAAAATTGAGCTTTTTACTATGTGCGGTTTGCTGCATCGAAGCGCAACCCAACCCCTGTAATGGTAAAAATATATTTTGGAGTGACCGCAGAATCTCCAATTTTGCTGCGGAGTTTTTTCACCAAGATTCGAAGATAATGGGTATCTTCTTCATGACTAATACCCCATAACTCGGTCATAATTTGTTTTTGCGTAACAATCTTACCTTGATGGCGAATCAAGAGTGCTAACAGTTGAAATTCTTTTTTGCTGAGCACAATTTCTTCCTGAGCAAATGTCACCACATGTTCAGCTACATCCACAGATAATTGACCATCATTAAATACAATGTTCTGTTCAGACTGTTGTGGTTTATTGCGAAACATCACCCGAATACGGGCACATAATTCCTGAATGCTAAACGGTTTGGTCACATAATCATTCGCGCCTGCATCGAGCAATTTAATTTTTTGATTTTCATCAGGACGTGCAGATAACACAATCACAGGAATATCTGACCACTGTCTCATCTCGGTCAACACCTGCTGTCCTTCCATATCAGGTAAACCCAAATCTAAAATCAGTAAATCCGCACCCCGTGTTGCCAAAATCTCTAAGCCTTTCATCCCATTTTCAGCAACATGCACCTGATAGCCTTGTGCACGTAAGGCAATGTCCAAAAATTTCCGAATTTGAGGTTCATCATCAATAATTAAAATTGATGCATTCAGATAGATTGTTTGCGGCATAAAAGATCATTTAACCCTGATGTAACGGTAATCGTATGCGAATTAAGGTGCCTTGACCATCTGTTCCAGCAAAAGCTTCGATACTGCCCATATGAGCGCCAATAATAGCTTTGACAATCGCCAACCCTAAACCTGTTCCTGTTTTCCCGCGATCGCCACGCTGCATGGTATAAAACATATCAAAAATTTGCTCACATTCATGTTCAGGAATGCCAATCCCTTGATCCATAATATCAATTTGCAGAAATTGTTCCTCTTGCTGAATCTTCACTTCAATCGGGACATTATCTGGTGAAAATTTGGCGGCATTTTCTAAGACATTAAAAATAGCTTGTTCAATTAAAGCAGGATGCACATATAATTGAGGAAATTCTTCTGCCAAAACAACCTCTATTTTTACCTCAGGCTGATAGCGTTTAAGCCGTTGAGTTGCCGAGCCAATCAGTTCATCCACACCAATCCAAGCACGACTTAAAGTCAAACCCTGATGACCTAAACGAGTCATATCCAACAGGTTTTGAATATAGCGATCGAGTCGTTCGCCCTCAATATGAATCGTGTCTAATAATTCATGCCGATCACTTTCAGGCATCTGTTCACCATAATATTTGAGCGTATCTGCTGAGCCAATCATCGCGGCTAAGGGTGAACGTAAATCATGCGATACCGAAGACAGCAAGGCGGAGCGGAGCTTTTCCGTTTCAGCCACTACTCTAGAATTTTCTAACTGTAACGAGAGTTGAACCCGAGCAACGGTTTGCGCAATATCTTCAATCATCAACTCAGTTAAACGCTGCAATTCAAAGCTGATGGTTTGAGCATTTTGATGAAAGCGAATCGCAATCACCCCATATTCTTTCACTAAATTCAGTGGAATAAACCACCATTCAGAATTGGTCAGTGTATTGGTAAAGCGTCCACAGGGTTTCGCATTCTTCTGCGTCCAATCTGCGGCAATTTGATCTTTTTCATTTAAGGCAGATGGATCACCTAAAGACTGATTTTCAACTTTTAACCAGACCGTGGCATTTAATGAAGTTTCCAAATGTTGTTTGGCAATGATTAGTACTTGCTCAATATGTACACAGGTCGATAGCTTGCGCTCTAATTCTTGTAACTGTAACGACACTGAATTTGCAGCACGTAGGCTAAGTACCTGAGCGCGTAATTGGTTGGCTAAACGTCCGACCAGTAAGGCTGAGACAATGAACGTGATAATGGTAATCACGCCACGTTCAGCGTTAATCATAAAGGTAAAGCGAGGTTCAATAAAAAGGTAGTTGTAGAGTAAAAAACAGACGAATACGCTAATAATCGTGATCAACATGCGTACGCGTATCGCAACAAGCAATACAGTCACAATAAAAATTAAAGCTAAATCACTATACCCAATAAAATGATCACTGATTGCAGCCACAACCAATCCTAGCAATACAATGATAATACTTTCAAACACTTCTCGTTGATTAAACGCCAAACCTTGTTCTCGCCAAGATGAATGAGCCACATCTTTCTGCAAACGCTTTTCATTATTTTTGGCTTTTAAAGGCTGAACAAAGGTGATTTCAAAAGGATGCTGTTTCTCTAACAGTTGATCGGCAATATGATCTGAGAATAGGCGCTGCCATAGCGATTTTTGAGGGCTTTTACCGAGCAAAATATTAGATGCACCATAATCATAAGCCGCCTGTAAAATGGTCGATGCAATATGATTGCTATACAGCAAATAGGTATCTGCACCTAGCTTACGCGCTAGATTAAAGGCTTTAGTCACTGCAAAAGCTTGGGTCGTTTCAACCTTACTTTTTTGAATCGAAATGACGCTCCACGTTGCATTGCGCCTTTCTGCAATCCGATGGGCACGGCGCACCAAATCTTCAGAAAATTCAGAACCATCTATCGCCAACATGACATGATTTTGAATCGGAATAATCTGCCCTTGCGCAACAAATTTTTCTCGATAATCAATATCGACTTGCCCTGCAACAGTTTGAATTGCCAGATCACGTAACGCTGTCAAATTCGCAGCTTTAAAAAAACCTTGTAATGCATGGGGGGCAACATCGGCGAAATAAATCTTGCCATGATTCATTCGTTCTAATAATTCAGGAACAGGTAAATCAACCAGTCGAATATCTTTCAAACGTTTAAGTAGTGCATCGGGGACAGTTTCAGTTACCCGAATCCCCGTAATTTGAAAAACCACATCATTGAGACTTTCCAAATGCTGAATATTTAAGGTGCTATAGACATCAATGCCTGCATCCAACAACTCATTGACATCTTGCCAACGATATTCATGCCGACTATTGGGTACATTCCGATGGGCAAGTTCATCAACAAGCACAATTTGAGGCTTTAATTTAAGAATTTGGTCGAGATCCATCTCGTCCAACATTCGCCCTTGATATTCCACAGACTTTCTTGGAATCACATTGAGCCCTTGAATCAAAGCTTCGGTGTCAGATCGACCGTGAGTTTCCACCACGCCGACCACTACATGCTGCCCTTGCTGCATTAGCTCATGCGCTCGGGTCAGCATGGCATAGGTTTTCCCTACTCCAGGTGCTGCACCCAAGAAAATGGTCAAACGTCCAGATTGTTCACGTTGACTATGTGCCAACCATGCATCTGCTTTGTTATTTCGGTCGATCTGCATAAAATAGTCTCTATCAACGAGGTGTAGATGACAATTGATCTAAAGCTAAATTCAGCTGCAACACATTCACTCGCACTTGCCCATAGACGCCGAACTGTGCAGGCTGAATTTGTTGTTGTACCAAATCACGAACTTGTTGCTCAGGTAAATGACGTTGCTGTGCCACTCGTTTCACTTGTAATAAAGCACTTTCAGGTGAAATATCAGGATCAATCCCACTGCCCGACGCAGTTACCATCTCGTTCGGCACTTGTTGCTCAGTAATCTGATTATTTTGTGCAAATTGCACTGTTCGCTCTTTAATTTGTTTTTGCAAATCAGGATTAGAGATTGCCAAATTACTGCCCGCCATGCCATCTACATTGTAACTTACCGCACTTGGTCGCCCATGAAAATATTGTTCACCGACAAAATTTTGCCCCACCAAACTTGAACCAATAATTTTACCATTCAGTTCAATGACACTACCATTGGCTTGTTTCGGAAAAATCAACTGCGCAATGGAGACACTTGCAGTAGCGTACAACATGCCTGCAATGAAAAATCCAACCACAATCAAACCAAGACTCGGACGTAGGACTGAATGTCCTTGACTAGATAATGCTAAGTCCTGTTGATTCAATTGCTCATGCTTCAATAAAGTATTCATTTCTCGCTCCTAAATCCACAATGACACAACAAGGTCAATGAGCTTGATAACAATAAATGGAAAAACGACCCCACCTACACCGTAAATCAACATATTACGACGTAACAATTGCAATGCACTGGCAGGTTTAAACTGAACGCCTTTGAGTGCCAATGGAATCAACATTGGAATAATCAGTGCATTAAAAATCAATGCTGAAATTACTGCACTGCTTGAACTACTGAGTTGCAAAATATTCAGTACCCCAAGTTGTGGAATCGCCACGGCGAATAATGCAGGTAAAATCACAAAGTACTTTGACACGTCATTTGCCAACGAAAAAGTGGTTAATGCTCCACGAGTAATCAATTGCTGCTTACCAATTTCGACCACATCTAGCAATTTGGTCGGATCAGAATCCAAGTCCACCATGTTGCCTGCTTCTTTGGCTGCTTGGGTACCCGAATTCATGGCTAGGCCAATATCTGCCTGCGCCAAGGCTGGTGCATCATTGGTACCATCACCCACCATTGCGACCAATTTTCCTGCTGCTTGCTCTTTACGAATGCAGGCCAATTTATCCTCGGGTCTCGCTTCCGCAATATAGTCATCCACCCCTGCTTCGGCAGCAATCGCAGCCGCAGTCAATGGATTGTCTCCCGTGACCATGATGGTTTTGATGCCCATCTCGCGTAGCAGCGCAAAACGTTCTTTGATGCCTTGTTTAATCACATCCGACAGTTCAATCACGCCTAAAATATTGTGATTCGAAGCCACCACAAGTGGTGTTGCACCTTTAGAAGCGACTTGCTCTACACGGGTTTTAAGCTCAATGTTGTCTTTGATTTCTTGATGGGTAAATTTAAGAATGGCATCGACAGCACCTTTACGAATCGTTTGTCCCGTAGCCAAGTTCACACCCGATAAACGTGTTGAGGCACTAAACTGAATGAACTCAACATCTTTCGGCTCTTGAATGCTTTCACCTAACTCTTTCCCAAGGCTGATGACCGACTTCCCTTCAGGCGTTGGATCAGCAAAAGAGGTCAGCATTGCTGCTTGGCGTAACTCACTTGGTGTCACACCTGCCAATGGATAAAAAGCGGTGGCTTGGCGATCTCCATAGGTGATCGTGCCTGTTTTATCCAAGAGCAACACATCAATATCACCCGCAACTTCAACCGCTTTACCTGATTTGGCCAAGACATTGGCTTTTAAAGCACGGTTCATCCCTGCAATCCCAATCGCAGGCAGCAAGCCGCCAATCGTAGTTGGAATTAAACACACCAATAGGGCAATCAGCAAAACCATACTGATTTTAATCCCGACCATTGAGCCAATCACAGGTAAGGTCATTACCACAACTATAAAAGTGATGGTCATGATATTGAGCAAGATACTCAGTGCGATCTCATTCGGTGTTTTCTGACGATTGGCACCTTCCACCAAGGCAATCATACGGTCTAAGAAGCTATGCCCTGCTTCATTACTGACTTGAATAATAATTTCATCGGACAAAACCTTAGTGCCGCCAATCACACCTGAACGGTCGGTATTGGCTTCACGCAGTACGGGTGCAGACTCACCTGTAACGGCTGATTCATTGATGGTTGCAAAGCCTTGAATAATCTCACCATCCGCAGGAACAATTTCACCTGCTTTAACGATGACTAAATCATCCTTTTTCAGTAAATTTGCAGAAATCACTGTCGGTACGGCATTTAAATCGAGGATACGATTTGCGGTTAAGTTTTCACGGGCCTGACGTAAAGACGCAGCTTGTCCACGACCTTTGGCTTCTGCAACCGCTTCGGCATAATTGGCGAATAAGACCGTGACCAATAAAATTAAACTCAGGACTAAACCAAAACCTAAGCTAGTACTTCCCATCAACGTCGCAGTAATGGTTAAAATTGTTCCGACCCAGACACATGCCATCACTGGGTTTTTAAAAGCGTGTTGAGGCAGCAATTTATGGAAAGTTTGCTGAATAATTTCTTTATTCAAGATATCCATCTGTTGTGTCGCATTTAAATGTTTCATTGTGCTTGCTCCACGCTTAAATTTTAATCGACAAATAGTCAGCAATTGGCCCAATCACCAACACGGGCATGAATTGCAGCAAGGTCAGAATTAACACGATCCCGATCAAGGTCAACGCAAAAGTTGGTGATTCAATATGCAAAGAACCTTTGCTTTCAGCTGCTTGTGGTTTGGTTGCTAAACTCACTGCAATCAAAATAGGAATGATCAGCACGCTATAACGTCCTGCCAATAACGCGACACTGGCACTCAGATTCCACCATAAAGTGTTATCGCCTAGGCCTTCAAAACCCGAACCATTATTGGCATAGGCTGAAACATACTCATAAAATACTTGGCTAATGCCGTGAAAAGCTGGATTTGAATTTCCTGTCATTGATGGGAATGCAATTGCAATCGCAGTTAAGCCAAGAATCACCACAGGCTGTAATAGAATCACCAGTGCTAACAACTTAATTTCAGTCACTTCAATTTTTCGGCCAAACAACTCAGGGGTACGTCCCGTCATCAAGCCTGCAATAAATACAGCCAAGAACAGGTAAATAAAGAACTGTAATAGCCCACAGCCGATACCGCCCCAAATGGCATTGATCAACATATTGCATAGTTCAACCAATCCCGTCAGTGGTGAGGCAGAATCATGCATCATATTGACCGAACCATTATTCACTTGCGTGGTCAAACTTCCCCATAATGCAGATGCATCCGCACCGAAACGCATTTCCTTCCCTTCCATCAAAGCAGTATTTGGAGTGAGCGAAGATTTTTCAGCCCACAGGGTCAATAGCGTTGAAGAAAGTGACATCAACAACATGCTGCCAAAAATCATCCACATCAGTTTTTTGCGTTGAATAAAACGCCCCACCATAAACACCGCAGAAAGTGGAATCAGTAAAATCGCAATCATCTCAATCACATTGGACAGTGGCGTTGGATTTTCTAAAGGCACACTACTGTTTGGGCCATACCAACCGCCACCGTTACTACCAAGTTGTTTAATCGCCACCATCGGTGCAACTGGGCCGAGTGGAATATGTTGTGTTTGTACCTCGGAACTTTGATCTAAGACCTGCGCTGTTGGCCCCGCAGAGAGTGTTGCAGGGACACCTTGAAAAGTGAGCAGCAAAGAAAAAATTAAACCAAATGGAATAAAGAATCTAAACAATGGTCGGATAATATCCATCCAGTAATTACCTAGATTAATACGATTCCATTTGTTTTGATCTGAACCTTGTTGTTGAGCAGATTGTAAAAATAAGGCTCGTAACATGGCGACCAATAAGGCAAGTCCCATAATTGGCGACAAATATTGCAATCCTACAATTACAGTCATTTGCGATAGATAAGAGAGTTGAGACTGCCCCGAGTAATGCTGCTGGTTGGTATTGGTCAGAAATGAAATGGTGGTATGTAAAGCCAAATCCCAATTCATATTCGGGATATGATCAGGATTCAATGGTAGCCATGCCTGTGTCATTAAAATAGTGACACTCGCCCCAAGCAGTAGAACATTACTCAGAACAAAAGCACCCAAATATTGCCGCCAGTTCATGCCCACGTGCTTCACATTTAGAACAGCGTAGATCGGTTGTTCAATCCACTTAAAAAAGCGGTCACTCTTCATTGGTTTGGCTTGCATCACATCCGCAAGATAAGCACCTAGCGGATAAGCCAACAGCAATGAAAAGACAAATACAGTAATAAATTCCCACATAGCAAAAGCCATTTAAAATAGGTCAGCGTTAGTATGGAAATTGAGGGCGTAAATTCTCTATATTCAAAAATGCGGATGGCGTAAACTTTGCGTAAATTATTCTATTTAAAATTAAATAAGCATCTTTTTCTTCTTATTATTTCAACTTCTCTAATTCCGATGACAACTCAGTCAAAAAAAGTGAAGCAATGATTGGCTTGCTCTTTAAACAGCATCAGTTAGATCTAGATATTGTTGGGCCCCATTTCGATTTCCATGCAATTTTTTTCATCTAAGAAGAAGATAATTCAAGGTATACACAAGAATGATGAAAAAAATTCATTTAGAGCGTTGAATAGGGTTCAAGAGTTTTGATCGCTGAATAGAATATGATTTTAGGATATTTTCGTTTGGATGCACCATTCTACGGTCTTCATCATTTTCTTCATTCAGAGGGCACCCGCCACGACCCTAAATACACATACAGCACATGAATACTCCATCCATCTCAAGACCTATGACATAAAAAAACTAAAAAATTTCCTCCTCCCCATTTCAAAGTGGCACGAAATGCCTTACAACAGATTCCAATTTTTAATTATTAATTTTTTATTTATGCACAATTTGGAATTACTTAAAGCCTTATTCTTAGGGCTTATCGAAGGATTAACGGAGTTTCTACCGATTTCCAGTACTGGGCATTTGATTCTTTTTGGTCATCTCATTGATTTCCAATCCGATGCGGGACGTGCATTTGAAGTCGTGATTCAGCTCGGTGCAATTTTGGCGGTTTGCTGGTTGTACCGACACAAAATTATTGAACTAGTTCGAGGCTTTTTTTCGGGTGATCAGCACGCGCGACGCTTTGCCATCAATGTCATCTTGGCCTTCATTCCTGCAGTGGTCATTGGAGTTTTAGCGGTTGATTTTATTAAACAAGTGCTATTTAGTCCGCTTGTAGTCGCATGTGCATTGATTATCGGGGGATTGATTATTTTTGCAGTAGAAGCTCGAAAAATTGAGCCTAAAACTATCGAAGCAACGGATATTACCATCAAACAGGCCATTATCGTTGGCTTTGCACAATGTGTCGCAATGATTCCAGGAACTTCGCGTTCAGGTGCCACCATCATTGGGGGTATGTTATCGGGACTTTCTCGTAAAGCAGCAACGGAATTTTCTTTTTTTCTAGCCATGCCAACTATGCTCGGTGCAGCAACCTATGACTTAATTCGCAACGCGAGTGTGTTGACCTCTGATAATTTATTGAATATTTCTATCGGCTTTGTCGCAGCCTTTATTGCAGCATTACTTGTTGTAAAAGCTTTAGTAAAGTTTGTAGAAAAACATACGTTAAGAGTGTTTGCTTGGTATCGCGTCGTTTTAGGTGTGATTTTATTAATTGTATTTTTATAATTTTTACCAGCTCAAATTGAATATGACACTTCTCCATTTTATCAATCTGTCAGACTAAATTTGAGCTCAATTCTTCTTAACCCCAATTTATTTTCCATCAAATAATCTTTTTACTGTTGTATAGCTACAATACATTTTTCGTTGATAAATTTATTTAACTTGGATAGGGGGAGTTATTTAATTAAAAGATTTAAGTATAAATCTAATGTCTCCCTCATTTTTGTTATCCAGTACACCCAAATTAAAGTATCTTGCCACTTAAAATTCCAGTGCTTTATCACTTAGTATGAATGCACTAAATTTAATCAGATAAATGTATACCAATAGTGCATTTTTCATTTAAACCTTCCAATAATAATGTTTTCGCTGTGGCATAGAATTTGCTGTAGGCATACTTGCAATATTTTTAATTATATTAAGGTATATTCTATGTTTAAGCGCACACTCCTATCACTTTTTATTTTCAGTACTCTTGGTACTTCAGTAGTCTATGCAGATAGTTTTAATGTTCTTAAGCAAATATCAAATAAACCCGTTCAACTAAAAGATGGTGAGTACAAAGGGAATTATTATGTACCTTCTACTTTAAATACGATCACTTGGGGATATTTACCAAATAAAGATGCTAAACCTGTTATTTCTGTTCCTTCTGGAAGTGTGGTGACTTTTGATACAGTTTCACATGAAGGCTTACTAGAAGACCAAGGGCGCGATGCAGAAAAGTACTTTAAATCAAAAGGTGTTAAAGACGCCTATATCTTAGATGAAGCAAAAACTATTACAAAGTCAAATTTAAAACATGATTTTCATAAAGATGGTCCACATATAGTGACTGGGCCTATTGAAATACAAGGTGCTCAACCAGGAGATATCTTAAAAGTAGAAGTGATTAAGGTTGAACCGCGTGTTCCTTATGGCGTAATTTCTAACCGTCATGGTAAAGGTGCATTGATTGGCGAGTTTCCTAAGAAACCAAAACAAGAAAATGCTTCTGCCGCTCATCCAGAACGCTATGGTAATGTTTCGGTATTTACCCCTATAGAAAAAAATGCCAAAGGTGAATATGAGGGCGTTCTGAAAACAGAGTCAGGGAAAGCGATTCGTTTTCCACTATATCCGTTTATGGGCATTATGGGGGTAGCAGCTAACACATCTGAACCTGTACATTCTGTACCTCCAGCAATGTATGGCGGGAATATCGATATTAATGAATTAGGTGCTGGATCAACTGCATATTATCCAATACAAGTCTCTGGCGCACTTTTCTATACAGGTGACAGTCATTTTGCACAAGGCGATGGTGAGGTTGCATTAACAGCGCTTGAGGCATCCGCACGCGCAACGCTTAAATTTACTTTATTAAAAACAGGCAAAGATAAAATCCCAGGTAAGGAAATTGTACAACCCTTAGCTGAGAATGCTGAATTCTGGATTACACCAGGATTAGATGAAGATTTAGATGAAGCAATGAAAAAGTCTACTCGTGAAGCAATTCGTTTTTTAAATCAGGAGTATGGAATTGATGAAGCGCTCGCTTATGCTTATTTAAGCGCAGCTACAGACTTTGAAGTTTCACAAGTTGTAGATAGAACTAAAGGCATACACGCTAAAATACGTAAAGCAGACTTCAAAGAGTTTAGTGAAGAACAAGCCGAAAACTTACCTTAAAAATATATGCTAGGATAAATTGAAAGCAACACTATTTACTTTTATATTCAGGCAAGAAAAAAGGCTTGATCCCTTTAGAATCAAGCCTTTCATCTACTATTTAAAACATATTTGGGTATGTTTTGTTAGGAATTTGGAGTGGCGTCAATTGAACTAAATCCGCAAGTTACTGTTATTTAATTATTATTTTTAATACAAAAATTTCAGTGTACACCACAGTGTACAGATTATATGTTGCTAGGATTTTTTAAGTGGGTTGGGTTGCTATATCGGGAGCACAACTCATGCATTGAATGCCCTGCTAATACTCCAGTGATATAACCGAACCACATTTAAAATGCTCATGGGTGGCATTTTAAATGTGACCCTGCTCCCATCAATTGATGGGACCGGGTACGACGTGTCCTTATTGAATGTGCCCAAATTTAAAATGGTTGGTTGAGATATTCGGTATTTCCAGATAGCTGGATTACCTCGATGTGCTGGATAGCGGTCTAATGATAATCCCTCTCATATCCCATAACTGGGATTAAGGGAACAAAATGCCCCATCGCACGCCCATGCGTTTCTTTTGATTTTACGAATAGGTAGTTCGGATTTACTGTGTTTTATCGGGGGGCAGTCAAAAGAGCTAGAACCTTATAAAACCTGAAATCCAAAACCACATTTGAAATGAGGAATTGTTTTTTACTTTCGCCAGTGACGAAATTTAAAGGCACGTTTACCTTGATGTACCTTGATGGAATCAAGCAACCATCAAATAACGGAATGCCTTTCTGTGTATGGATTAAAGGTCATTTTAATGTACTTACTGCTGGTAGCCCATCAAGGAAAAGTATCCAGTTTTTCTATGGTCGGATTAGAGAAACTTACCCTTACGTAGTCTTACAAAACATCTTATCGTCAAAAAAGACGTAAAGCCTGTGCCGTGTAGGTTTAGGCCTATTTCTATGCCATTTAAACATGTGTGGCGTAAGAGTAAATGAGGTGTGCCAAATACCCCATCCAGTTGATTTACAATTATCTTGTTTTACGTAGTTTTACGAAATGAAAACCACCATTCTGCTGAAAGCCTTTCTATATATGGCCTGCCTATCAATTTCCACCAATACGCCGTAAAACAAAAATTACTTAGATGGAATAGGCTCTTTTTCGACTATCTTGTGATACGTACTGATACGAAATTAAAGATCAAAATTCGCCGTGTCCCCTATAGTACTTGGCATACATACGAATTTTAGTAAGTGAGTTGTATCACAAAAAACAAGCCGTCCTTGTGTCTCTAAATTTGTGCCTGTCTTGCATGACGTAGCATGACAAAACCCATTTTCTTGTTTGACGTAGCTTGACGAAACGCACTTTTCACAAAAGCTCTAAAACCTTTATATATCCTAGCTTTTAATGTATTTTTAAGCGTGTTTTCATAGGTATCCTGTCCAACAAAATAAAATACCTTGTCATGCAAGATTTAAAGCCTTTTTGCGAAACAAATCGGGATATTCACCATTAAGGTTGAACCCTATTAGATTTGAAATCCAATAGGGGGATTTCGGATTCAAAATCCTAAATTTGTTATACGTAGCCATACGAATTTACCTTGACGTACCTTGACGAAACGCCACTTTAAAAACTCACTTAAAATGGCTGTAATGAAATACTGGAAAGGCTTTCAATTGAATAAACATGTTGTTTTATACATGGGGCTGTCAAAGTAAATAGCCTGTGTCTTGTATAACAAGATTTAAGCTCTTTTTTACTTATTTTGTTGTACGTTGCTGTACGGATTTACTTGGACGTACTTGGACAAAATACTACTTTCAATAATCCACATAAAAGAGCTGTGATGCTTTATTTATAAGGCTCTCAATGGGTTTTCAATGTGGTTTGAAACATAGAGCCGTCCAAGTAAATTGCACCAGTCTTGTACAACAAAATACACGGCGTTTTTTGCTTTAAGTTTTGCCATTCTTCTTAGACGGATAGAGGAAAATAACTATAACTTGAGAGCATTTAGAATGTGACCAAGTTTTTGCTATACGTAGCTATACGAAATGCACTTTTTACGTTGACGTACGTTGACAGAATGGGGATTTATTAAAAAGAACTAAAGCCTTTCAGCACATGGGTTTGAATAGGATTTAATACTTAATTTGAGTATGCGCCGTCAACCTAAATTTAAAGCAGCTTGTATATCTAAATATATGGTTCTTTGAGTCATCTATTTAGGTTTAAACAACATACACGGCGTTTTCTATCCTTCTTGGACGTACTTTGACGGTTAACAAATGCCGTAACAATTATTGCGTTGAACTATAAAGCATTTTTTAAATATGTAGATAAAATTGAACTATTTTGATAGTTTTTCTTAAACAAAATTAGAGTATTTGGCTTTAAAAATGAAAATAGAACAATTGCCTGGTTATGGTTACCCAGCATTAGCATTTTGGATAGAGTATTGGTATGAGGGGGATAGATGGAGGATCAAAGAATATAAACTTCAGCCTGATGGAAAGCTAAAATGGTTTGATCAATATAATCAAGTCAAGCCTGATGTAGTTAAAGGAACATTCTTCGAGAATAAAGGCGATGCCTTGGCTTATGTAAATTTAGAAAACTTAAACCTCGATTTCAGGGTTTCAGTCTTGGAATTGTCAGAGGAAGATAGAGCATCAATTAAGTTAAAAGTTGACAAAGCGATACAAGCAAAAACAAGGCTTATGAATGAAGAGGAGTTGATGCTGGCTGCGGCAATTAAGAAACATCAAGATCATAGTAAGCCTGCCTATGAGGACATCATCTTACCTAATAATGAGTTAGACTTTAAGGAAAGTTTATTTAGTCAGTTAAATATAATGCCTTATCTAAAGGTAGCTTTAGTACAGAATGGCAAAGACAGAAAAGTTATATTTAAAAATATAAAAAATGAGTGGTCTAAAACATATAACCTAACCCCAAAAACATTTCTTTATACAGAAAGAGCGAAGATTGCAAATGGTTTTGGCCTAGGCTTTGATTATCATTGGGGTAAAACTAAAGCAATAATTAGAACGAAATTACTTCCTGTAGCAAATCAGTTATTGCAACTGAATAGTGTAAAGATGCTATTGAAAGAAGCTGAGGCGCGAGGCCAAAAAGTGCTTGTTTCTAATGGTTATGTATTTTGGTTTGAAGATCATGGGAATATTGGCTGGCAAATTAAACAAGTTAAACAAACTAACTCTGAAACTTCTGAAGGACAAACTATTTGGAAGGAAGGAACAATTTTATCTAAAAATCATGGGCGTTTGGTGATTCTTCCATACATCAAAGAAAATGGCGAATATGTTCAAGGGCACACCAAAAATGCACCACATGATGGCCCAGCTAAGCCTAGAATGTCATCAGAGTATGTCGAACTTCCTTTTGAAATACTACAAGACGATCTAATGATTGGACTTTTCGGTGAACTTAAATATGAATGATAAAATGAGTTACTTAAATCATGGGAGCCATTCAAGTATTGGATCCATGTTTCAAAAATTAGTAACGGAATTATTAGTTAAGAAAGGATTTGCGAATGTTAAAGAAGATTACCTAATTTCAGAATCTGGAAAGATTTCGGTTGATATCATTTTTGGAGAGTTAAACAATCCTGCATGCCCACTATCCGTTGTTGAAGTAAAAGCATATAGACCATCGTCCATGCCTTCACTTGGTGTCATAAATGGAGCACTAAATCAGCTCCAATCTCTTATGAAGCAAGCTGGAGCCAATAAGGGAATATTAGTTATTGCAACATTCGTGGATAGCAAAACTATTCTTAAATCTAATCAAGATATTGAAGTATGGGATTTACATGTAATATTAAGTATGGCAAAGCATTTTCCTGAATTACTTAATAAATTTGTTGATCTTTTAGAGTTAGATCCTACAAGTAAAATAATTATTAAACAGAATCAAGATGCGATTGGAATAAAACTTATTGAAGAATTAAAAGTCATCCCTAAAGGTCGAGAGGGAGCTTATAGCTTTGAAACATGGTGCATTAAAATATTAAAATATTTATTTGAAGACTACTTGATCGGCTGGAAAGAGCAAAGTTCAACAATAGATGGATTACATAGGAGGGATCTTGTATGCCGAGTCAAAGACTCACATACAGAGGTTTGGCAATTTATTTCTCATACATTAAGAAGTAGATATGTAATCTTTGAGTTTAAGAACTATTCAGAAAAAATTACTCAAAGAGAAATATTTACTACCGAGCGTTATCTTTTTCCAATGGCCTTACGCAATTGTGCATTTATAATTTCTCGTGAAGGTACTTCTGATTCAGCTCAGAATGTCATTGATGGAGCTATGAGAGAGCATGGCAAGCTTATTATTTCTTTATCTGAGGCTGATTTGATTCCGCTTATACAAGGAAAAGAAAATGGAGATGATCCAAATGTGTATCTCTTCGAAAAGATTGATAATTTTTTAATAGGTCTTGGTCGATAATAAAAAAAGAATCAAGAAAATAATTTAATCAGATAAAGAGAGTGCCTAATAAATGAAAAACATTGTAAGTGATGAAAAAATCAATAATTTTAGAGATTTAATAAACTCTAACTCAGACTTCGTCTATAACACTTATAGTAATAAAAATGGGAAGAATCTCTGGAATCTAATCTGCTCTTGTATGGACTGGCTTACTGTTTCAATTAGACACTTGCAAAATGCACCTGAATTTGATGAAAACATTGATGTACGTGTCATGCAGATGTTTTCTCTCATCTCTTCAATTGACTTAGTTTCAGAATCAGTTACTCAGCTTCACCGTGTATTTGTAAATCCTGATACACAGCCATTTAAAGGTGATAAAAGGTGTTTCTCTGATCGTATATTTGATGAGGACGATAATAGTTATTTCAAATCAATAAGAGCTTCATTTGGCGCACATCCTGTAAATCTTAACCCAAAACAAACCAGTTCTAAGCGATTTGCAAGTTGGCCTTTTAATAGTCATATGAATAGTGGACTACTTACGGTTCACTTGTACAGTAATAAAGTAAATGAAGAAGACTTAATTATGTGTCTTCGCTCTAATGAATTAATTGAATTTCTAACTTTAAGATACAACTATCTTGATATGATATCTGAAAAAATTAAAGCAGAATTCAATGACTTTACGGACTGTTTAGCAAAACAACAGATTGAGACTAAAAGTGATTCTCTTGAACAATTATATGTGCTTAGAGCTGAATCTAAAAAAAGATTAGATAATGATTACTACAATGGAGTAATAGATGAGCTAATTATGATTTTTGAATCTGAAGAACTTCACCCCGAGCATGAAACTTTAGTAACAGATTACAAAAGATCACTCGATATTCTTATTTTAGAAATAAAAAATAACCTTCAGACAATGAAAATAGAAGACTTGAAAAATACCATACTTCTAAACCCAAGCTCAGACATAAGTCGAGAATTACACTATGAGCTAGGCAAATTCTACACTTGGATTCATGCTGATAAGTATGATCCCCTCATCACCTATTATTTAGAAAGATTCAATCAAAAAACAGCATTTAAGTTCGACTTCAACATTAATGATTCAATTAACTTATTATTTCTTAAAGTTAAGTTAATGATTAATGATTAATGATTAATGATTAATTTCTATCTCTGGTATGAGTAGATAGTTATAAGTCAGTTTACTATTTTCACTTGCTTACAAGTATCTTTATCTACCAATCTAAATCTATATTTATCTATAGAAGTCCTGCGATTCTGCGATTTCACCCTGTAGACCTTATGTAGCAAGGCTTTTAATATCGCAACCATATAGTTTGTGGTTTTGCGATTTGCGATTCCTCGTATCAATCGCAAAGGAATCGCAGCTTATCGCAGCTTATCGCAGCTTATCGCAGTGCTGTATCATCGCCAACTTAGTATTAGAAGCTATCTAACTCTATGTTTATGAATTATTTGATAGAATCACTTCGCATTCATACATAGAGAAAATAAATGTTTAAGAATACGAAGTTTATTAAATTTTTATTGGGGTTCACTGCACTTACGGCGTCTACTATTGGCTTTGCTCAAAATAGCTCAGAAAAAGAATGGCAGCATGTCTATGATGCCCGAGAGGCTTTCTACGAGAAAAATATAGGGAAGCTACCTAATGACATTATGAAAGCCCCTAACTTATTTGGTGTTTGGCCGGGTGGTGGCTTTTACGTAATACCTGCCGACAAAATCAAAAAAGGGCTATGGGTATATTCTACTTTTGGCCTTACCAATACCGATATGCCTGCAAGCTTAACAGCTACAGATATTGAGGTTAAATATAATGACCAAGGTAGGGTTGTTTCCAGCTCATCAAAATTAGAAAAAAAGAGTGAAACCATGCCTCCATCTGGAAAAGCTGGCCATGGATATGAAGTACTCATGATTGCAAAAGAAAATGCTGAATGGCCCCTTTGGTTTATGCAATGGACAG